>Ga0265297_10004576_pt1 | contig 22316 bp, 13 predicted proteins | sample Munlanlwell13791_FD_192502 | JGI IMG/M metagenome (GOLD analysis project Ga0265297, IMG submission 192502) | Leachate microbial communities from a municipal landfill in Southern Ontario, Canada - Leachate well 137-91 | ecosystem: Engineered > Solid waste > Landfill > Unclassified | place... | reverse complement strand
CTGCGAAAACTACGCCGCCGCAGTGGTCAAGCGGACCCCGACCTATGGCACGGAGTTCAAGGGCTATCGCGAGGAATGTGACCTGCTTGCCCAGATGACCTATGCACGGAACGACAGCATCAAGTTCTCGGCAATTGATGCCTGGGGCAAGTTCGCGCCTGTGGGAGACATCGATTTCCTGCGTGTGCGGGCGGAAGCGCGGAGCAAGGACTGCAACAATCCCAATGTGGTCCTGATGCGTTGCCTGACTGCCGTCGGGGCGCTCGCCGCGCGCTTTGGTGGCGCAACGAATGCATCGTCCTGTGCCGACCGCGACAAGCTTATCGCGATCCTGCCGATGCTGGTTAATGTCCTGGATTCCGAGACACGCAACAATGGGGCGTGCGGGGGAGCCAGTGGTGCAATAAAAGCGATAATCGTTTCCACCGGAGCTCCCGAGGCGCTTTCAGCATTCATCCATAACCTGGGTGGGCCGGTCGCGTCCGACAAATGGCTGCAGGACTTTACGGCCAAGTACAAGACCTCTGCGGCGCAGGAGTTGAAGGCGCTGACGGGACAGGATTTTGGAGTGGAGATGGCCCCCTGGACAACCTGGTTCGACCGCAACAAGGACAACCTGTTCTACGATGCCAACAAGAAGGCCTTTGTCATTGATGCCAGGGCTGCGGCGGAATTTCGGAAGGGCCTTGCAGCTGCGAGGCGGAAGAACTGAGATAAGCAGAGCAGGGCGGGGCTAATTCTTGGGATGTTCCGCTTCGACAGCTTTCAGCGGACCGCTGTCGGCGGTTATCTGGGTGCCGTCGTAGGGCTCGACATGGATGGTTACGACCGTTTCCGGATAGTGTTCGCGGAAAGCGGCCATAATATCGTGCATGATCCGGTGCGCCCGTGCAACGGACATTTCCGGATCCACCAGCAGGTGAAAATCGACAAAGCGATGCGAGCCCGCCTTGCGGGTGCGCATCTTGTGGAAGCCCTTGACCGCCGGGCGGAACTCAGCGATGTGGTTGCGGAACAGCTCTTCTTCCTCTTCGGGGAGCTTCACGTCAAGCAGGTCCAGTGCGGATTGCATTGTCAGGTCGTAGGCGGCCTTGATAATGAGGATGGCGACGCAGAGCGCGGCAACGGGGTCTATCCACGTCAGGTTGATATCCGGGAACAGCCGATTGCCAAGGAAAATGACGCCGAGCCCCACCATAACGCCAAATGACGTGTAGACATCGGTCCGAAGGTGCCAGGCATCCGCTTTGAGAGCCACTGAGTCGGTTTCGTTCCCGATCTTGAAAAGCCAGTGCGAAACGATGTAGTTCACAACCGTGGATAACAGCATGACCAGCACGCCGAAGGAAGGCGCTTCGAGCGGATGAGGGTAAATCAGTTTCTTTACTGCCTCGTAGATGATCCATCCCGCGGCGACGAAGATGAGAACGGCCTCGATCGTGCCGGAAAGGTTTTCGACCTTGCCGTGGCCGAAGGGGTGTTCTTCATCCGGGGGCTTTGCAGACTTGCGTACCGCGATATAGGCTATCACTGCCGCGACCAGGTCCACCCCGGAGTGGATTGCTTCCGATATCACGGATACGGAGCCTATAAGAACGCCGACAATGACCTTGAATATCACGAGGGTGGTATTGGATACCACCGACAACATGGCGACTCCGGCCTTTTTCTCGTGATGCGAATGGACGTGAGACATAGAATCCGGGACCTCTGACCCGGAGTGAGATTATAGCGGGAATTTCGGCGTTGACAAGAATGGTTCGCTCACTCGCCGGGCCTTTGCCGAAAGAGCAAAACCCCTTAGCATATTGGAAACACCCCGTTGGAGGCGCGATGTCGTCGCTCAGGCTTGCTGCTCTCTTGCTTCTGTTGTCGTGCTTTGTCCTCCCTCAGGCACCCGGAGAGGATGCTGCCGCGCAAGGCAGTCTCCCTCTGCCCGTAAGGAAATACCTGGTCGGAAAGTACTTCCAGGGCCGTGAATTGAACGACCCGGCAATAGACGTTTCCGTGGAAATTCTGAAGCCCGCAGCACCCATCATCGAGCAGATCAGTGCGCTCGAATGGGAGAAGGGCCAACTCGACAATTTTGCGTCCAACAAGCTGTTCCTCGTTGTGAGATGCCCTGACCGCTCTGTCCGCGCTATTCACTTCCGGGACGGTGCATGCAGAAATGACCGGCTTATTGACGAATCGCGCCTGCGCGTGCTGAACCGCCTGTATTCGGCCGGTTCATTCAACGACCCACCTGCACCCGAGTTGGCGCGCTGGTTGGCCAAAGACTCAGTATCCGCATCCGATGCCTTTCTGACGGCCATTGCCCGGGTCAACGAACGCAGAGGCGCCAAGCTGGATCTTGAGACGATCGAACGTGCATCGCGCAACCTGGCTGCCCCGGGCACGAACGCCGACGCGATTGCCCGTGCCCTGAATGCGCTCGCAGAATCAACCTACGCTGTGGAGTGTTGCTGGGCTGGAATCTGGCTGCTGTCACGCATGGACAAGATGAGCTTCATGCGCGAGGAGAAGGTTGGCTCCGTCGAGGATTTGGCGGCTGCAGACGCGCGTACGTTCTATGAAAACGTCTATTACGCGGTCAAAGCGCGGATGGAGTTCCCCTGGGCCAGGAAGGTCACCGACCGGGACTTCCTTGAGTTCGTGCTGTCCCCCCGCGCGACCAACGAGCCCCTGCAGCGCTGGCGCAGGCATTTCTTCGAGGCATTGCAGCCCGAAACGAAGGGGCTCGGGGAAATGGACTTCGCAAAGGCTCGCGCCATAGCCGAGAACGCCTATGGCGACTATTTCCAGTACGATGGCAACACCACCTGGGAGGACTTCGGCCTTTTGACTTCACTCGCCGTCCACGAGGGCCGCTGCGAGGATTGCAGCAACGTCCTGAACGCGATGTACTGGACGCTGGGGATCCCGGCCTGCCAGGCCTTCACCCCGTGGTGGGGACATGTGGATGGAAACCACGCGTGGACCTGGGTGCGCGGAATGGGCGATCCTCCCGGCGACGGCAACGCTGGTGTGAAGATCTATGTCAAGACCTGGGACTCCTACGAGGATGTTACCAAGGAGTACTCGCCGGTCACACGGATTGCCTTTTCCACCGAGTCGAAGAGCGCCGAGCCGGTAACGCTAATGGTCTGGAATTCAGACGACTGGCGCGTAGTAGCCCGCGCGAAGATAATGGATGGCCAGGTGGCATTTGAGAATGTCGGGTGCCGGCTTCCATTTGCGCTGTGCATCCGCGTTCCCGGTGAGCCGGATCGCATAGCGGATGTCCGGCAGGGAGGCAATGTGAAATGGCTCCGGACAGCACCGGACGATCCCGCCGATGGAGCGCAGTTCGAAATGACGTACGGGAAGGATGACCTTATGGGCGGGTTCAATGTCGAGGAGGAATATACGCTGTTCCTCTATGCCGACAAGGGATGGAAGGAGATTCCTCTGACGCACCCGGGCGAGGGAAAGATTTCGTTCGCTGCCCGGGCCGACAGGCTTTACAGATTATCCGGCAAGAAGTCATCACCGCGGCCATTCACCGTTGAGCCATTGCCAAGTGGCCGCGGCCACTTCACGATCATGAGGTGAAGTGCTGGCCAATTGTGCGAGGTCATTCCTCGCCGTCAATATCCTCCGGGCCAGCCTTTTTTCCGGGGCGGACGCCCTTCAGGGCCTTGAGGATATCCGCGAGCTTCCCGAACTCTTCGAGCGTCAGAGCCCCATCCTGATTCGCGTCGAGCCGGGAGAAAATCCTGTCGACCATCTTGGGTCTGGCCCGGTCGCCGAATCGTTCCTTGAAGAAATCCCCGAACTGCTCCTTTGTGATTGTGTCAGCACCCTTGGATATCTTCTTGAACACCTTGTTCAGGTTGCCAGCACCTGCCTTGTCTCCTTCCACAAGCTCCGGCCCGGGATTGTCGGAGGCCTGCTTGACCACATCCTTGTCGCGCTCCGAGGGGAACAGCGAACGGGTCTTCTTCTGCAATTCGGCAATATGCGGCTTCAGCACGGGAAGCCGTGTCTGAGCGAAGAACACGCAGACAAGCTCACGGTCCAGATCTACCCAGGGGAATGTCCCAAGCGCCCCACCATGGCTGATATTCAGGGCTTCGCCATCCTTCGTAATGCGGTCGCGGTAGAACCCAAGGCCGTACTCGTCTCCGCCGTATGGATCCAGACTCTTAGCGGGGTTGACCGACTGCCTGCTGTGCATTTCGGTTATCGCCTTCCCGGACAGAATGCGCTTGTCGCCGTAAGTGCCGCCGTTCAGGTGCATCAGGTAAAAGGCTGCCACGTCATCAAGTGTTGATGACATCCCGCCTCCGCAACTGATATAGCGCCCTTCGCCCCGGTCTGCAGCTTCTTTCGGCACCGTGCTGGCATCCGCACCCAACGTGAAGGTTGTGTGCATCATTCCCAGGGGCTCGAGCAGGTTCGCGCGCAGGTAAGCCTCAACGGGCATCCCGGCAGCGATTTCGGCGCAGCATCCGGCTATGTCTATGCCCACGCCGCTGTAGCTGAAGGTGCCGGGCGGCGAGAAACTCCCCTCCTTGGCTATCAGCCGCGCGAAGTCAGCCATCGTTCCCGCCGTGGGTCTTCCGCCGGGATAAGTGCCGAGGATTCCCGACGTGTGGCTTAAGAGCTGACGGATTGTGGAGTTCTCGACCTTGGTGCCCTTGAATTCCGGGATGAACTTCGAAATCGGGTCATCAAGCGACAACTTCCCGGCATCCACAAGCAGCATCACGCCGGTAGCCGCGATCGGCTTTGTGCTGGACGCGAGCCTCACCGAGTCGTCCGGCATTATCTTGCCGAAACCCTCCCTGAAAATGACCTCGCCCTTGTGCGCGATGAGCAGGGAGTCCCCTGTTATCACGGCGTCATCCACGGGCTTCTTCAGCAGGGCCTTGATCGCTTCGATGTCTTCGGGCTTCAGCCCGTGATCCGCCGGAACGCCGGGCTTGATGACATACGATGGCCGCGCGGCCTTTTCCTGATCCTGGGCATCCTCGGCACGGCATGTAAGGGGCAGATAAGACCCGAAGCCCAGTAACAGGGCGATAAGGCAGATGGCGATACGTTTCATATCTCTCCCGGTTTGTCTCGGATGGTCACACCATCGACACAGCAAAATGGGTGCCAGTGGATTTTCGCACTCGCGCGGGGTATTTCAAGACAGGAACTCCCGGAGTGAAAGGGAGAGTGTAGAGGTTTCCTACACTGAGCATCGTGTCTTCCTTGTGGCACTGCGGCTGCCCGGGAACAATGGAACCTGCAGGCGGCCAGCCAAGGGCAGTGCAGCCGATCGGCGTATTCCTTTTGCCGATTTGGCACGGGCATTGCTTTATGCGGATGTAACCCATAAGGAGGAATTATGAAAAAGTTGCTGATCACGTTCTTCGGAGTCCTGGTTCTCGCCGCAGTCGTAGCGATAGTTCCTGCAACCGCGTATGCCGAGGGCAACACCACCCCGGATCGCGCAGCGATCAAGGAGCGCATCGAGAAGGAGAAGGAGCGGATCGCCAAGGAAAAGGAACGCATCGCGAAAGAACGCGAACGGATCCAGAAGGAGCGCGAGCGGATCCAGAAGGAGCGCGAGCGTATCCAGAAGGAACGCGAGCGGATCATCCGGGAAATCAGAGAGGCCATCGCCAAGGCGAAAGCGGCAAGAGAAAAGGCCCGGGAGAACAAGGGCAACAAGTAGTCTCCACTCACGTCCGTTGTCTCGCAAGCCGCCGGTCAATCCGGCGGCTTTTTTCGGTGGGCATTCCCGGCTGCCAATTCATCATCGTTCCTCATCCGACCGAAATTCCGTGAACAAATTCGGCACTTGCGCGAATATAGAGGCGGCTACGCTACAATGTGACGGCACATATACCGACGGAGAAACCAGTGAAGCGCATTTTCCGGGTTGTCTTAGTACTTCTTGCTGCCGCTGTTCTTGGCGCGGCGGGGGTGTACTTCTACCCGGTCCTGATGAGTTTCCTGCATCCCTTCTCCCCGGACAAAGCGCCTATCCGCCTCGTGGCTATTATGCCGGGCACATTTGTGATGGGGTCCGGGAAGGGAGACTTTTTCAGGGAGACTCCTGTCCACAAAGTCACACTTTCGAAGCCGTTCTTTATGGGCGCGACAGAAGTCACGCAGGCACAATACGAAGCAGTAATGGGTGAGACGCCAAGCCGTTTCAAGGGCGACGATTTTCCAGTGGAAAGCGTCAGCCGCAGTGACGCGGTGGAATTTGGCCGCAAATTGACGGAAATTGAAGCGGAGGCTGGGCGACTTCCGGACGGAATGGAGTATCGGCTGCCCACTGAGGCAGAATGGGAATACTGCTGCCGGGCAGGCAACACTGGGGATTTCGGTTCTGGCGATGATGAGAGTCTTCTTGGTGAATACGCGTGGTTCAAGGATAACTCAGAGGGGAAGGCGCATCCTGTTGGCACCAGAAAGCCCAATTCGTGGGGCCTGTACGATATGCATGGGAACGTCCAGGAGTGGTGCTTGGACGGATATAGCGAGTATCTGGCCAGCGTTGATGCACAGATCGACCCCGTCCTATGGAAAGAAGGTATGGCCGGCATATTGCGTGGCGGAGACTGGGGCGATGAGGCAGGTCAATGCAGTTCCGCTTGGCGCAATTCGGACAATTCCATTCATGCATTTTTCTTCTACGGATTCAGGGTGGTGCTCGCCCACGCCGACGCCGCTAACCAAGTGACCCTTGCGGCAAGAGCATACAAAGAGATCAGCGCCTTGCGTAGAGCGGCAAAGAACGCGCCAATTGCCTTGGTCGCAATCCCTGCCGGCTCCTTCCGAATGGGGTCGGAAAATGGCGATGGCGACGAGACTCCGGTTCACCGTGCCCGAATTGCGACGGCGTTTTGCATCGGAGCCACGGAAGTGACGCAATCCCAGTACCGAGCGTTAATGGGAGCGAACCCAAGCCGATTCAGAGGCGACGATTTGCCTGTTGAGCAAGTGACGTGGAGTGAGGCAGCGGAGTTCTGCAGCAAGCTGACAGAGTCAGAGCGAAACGAAGGCAATCTTCCCGATGGAATGGTGTACCGACTGCCGACAGAGGCCGAATGGGAATACTGCTGCCGGGCGGGGAGCGCGTCGGAGTACTGCTTTGGCGGAGATGCTAATGTGCTGCGCGACTTTGCCTGGTTAGACAGCAATTCAGCGGGGAGCACGCGCCCTGTGGGCCAGAAGAAACCGAATGCGTGGGGGCTATATGACATGCACGGCAATGTATTTGAGTACTGCGAGGACTGGTACGAGTGCCGATATTTGCGCGAATGTGACGGCCAAGCGGATTACTTCGGACCATCGACGGGAACCGACACTGTATTGCGGGGCGGTTCATGGAACAGAGACGCATCTTTCGCTCGCTCCGCATTCCGCTCCGGGTGTGATCCTTACGCCGGGATGGATAGCCTCGGTTTTCGCATCGTGCTGGGGAGGGACTTTGTTGGGGAGGAGCGTCGAGCAAATGAACGGTGGAAGCAGGAAGCAATGCAGAACCTGCGAAGTCAACTTGTCGCGATCCCACCAGGCACTTTCTCGATGGGCTCTGAAACAGGATGCGATGATGAAAAGCCCGTCCATCTCGTGACCATTTCTCGCGGTTTCTACATTGGCGCGATGGAGGTGACGCAGGCTCAGTATCGCGCTGTGATGGGCGAGAATCCGAGTGAATATGAAGGTGACAACCTCCCTGTCGAGGGGATGTCATGGGAAGAAGCGGTGGAATTTTGCCGGAGACTGACCGAGGCTGAGCGCGAGAGAGGCAGCCTGCTGGATGGGATGGTGTACCGGTTGCCAACGGAAGCCGAATGGGAATATTGCTGTCGCGCAGAAAGCACCGGCGATTACTACTTTGGCGCCGATGGGAGTCTCCTTGGTGACTACGCATGGATCGAAGGAAACTTCGGAGGAAAGCCGCATCAAGTGGGCAGCAAAAAGCCGAATGCTTGGGGCTTGTACGACATGTATGGAAATGTTGGTGAATGGTGCCAGGACTTATACAGTGCTTACCACTTTGATCCTGCCCCTCAAGTGGATCCGATCGGCCCTGCGAGGGGAGATAGTCGTGTTGCACGCAGCAGCAGTTGTTGCCTTAGAGGGCAGTATTCCAGTTCTTCTTATCGCTTTGAATATGAGACCGGCTACTGCTTCCCAGACGTCGGGTTCCGTGTTGTTCTGGGTCGGGATTTGATTGGGGAGGGATGCAAGGCGTGGAAAGAGGCTCTTCGCCAGATCAAGAGCAACCTCATCCACATCTCTCCTGGTACTTTCCTTGTGGACTTTGAGAAGGATCCTGCGAAGGAAAAGCATACCCGCAAAGTCAGCATCTCCCGTGAATTCCAGATTGGAGCCACGGAGGTCACCCAGTCTCAGTTCATGGCCGTGATGGGTGTTAATCCAAGTCGCTTCATCGGTGACGATCTGCCGATCGAATGCGTTTCCTGGGACGACGCCGTCGAATTTTGCAGAAGATTGACGGAATCGGAACGCAAGAGCGGTCGCCTTCCCCGTGGTCAGATATACCGCCTTCCGACGGAGGCGGAGTGGGAGTATTGCTGCCTGGCGGGCAGCAAGGCTGAACATCCCTGGTCTACTTCGGAAGGCACCTGGGATCTGCTGGGGAACTATGCGTGGTTCGAAGGAAATTCCGGAGGAGAGCCGCACAGGGTGGCTTCGAAAATGCCGAATGCTTGGGGTCTTTATGACATGATTGGGAATGTCAGCGAGTGGTGCCAGGACTACTACGCAGAACGCCCGATCGAGGCAGATGATCAAGTTGACCCGATCGGTCCGGCAAAGGGGGAATGTCGCTTGATGCGCGGGGGAGACTGGCACATAAAAGCCGCCTCCGTTCGCAGCGACAGCCGTTGGAGGGGTCTTGAATTCATGGGGAGTGTGGGCGAGGGTTTTCGGGTGGTGCTGGGGCCAATTCTGGTGCAGCCATGAAGCGCAATGCCCAAAGTGCTCCTCCGCGCGGTCAGACGAAGTTGCTCGCTGTCCTTCTTGTGTTTGCCGTGGTTGCAGCCGTTGGCGCGTGGCTGGCGTTCTCTCTAACGCCGTCTCCTCCGCGCGTTGAGAAGATTGCCTACAAGGATGCCCCGATCCCGCTTGTCGCGGTCTACCCCGGCGCCTTCATGATGGGAACCGACAACAGCGAAGATGTGAAGCACAACAACATATTTGGTCAAAAGACATACAACGACGAAGCGCCCATTCATCGGGTGGACATTTCCTACGCGTTCTTCATTGGCGCAACCGAGGTGACGCAGGCGCAGTACCGCGCCGTAATGAACGCGAATCCCAGCTACTTCAAAGGCGACGACTTGCCGGTTGATACGGTGAGTTGGAACGATGCCTTCCTGTTCTGCGCCAACCTGACGGAACGGGAGCGCGCGAAGGGCTCGCTGCCGCCCGGCATGGAGTACCGGTTGCCCACGGAAGCCGAGTGGGAATACTGCTGCCGTGCAGGAAGCACAATGGAATTCAGTTCCGCAGGCGACTTTGAGCAACTCCTCAAGTATATGTGGTGTGATGGGAATTCAGAGGGATGTACGCATCGCGTTGGCAGCAGGAAGCCAAATGCGTGGGGCCTGTATGACATGCACGGCAACGTGTGGGAATGGTGCGGGGACTGGTACTCGGCTGAGTATCGGGCGGAATGGGAGCTTGATCCTGTTGGCTCGCAGAACGGAAGCTCTCGTGTGCTGCGCGGTGGTGCCTGGAGCGGTTACATGGTTTTCTGCCGTTCAGCGAACCGCTACAGCGACTTCCCCTTCGCAAAGGACTGCACTTACGGCTTACGAGTCGTTGTCGGCCCGGCACCGGGGCAGAAGAACTGAGGGCAGGGGAATGAACAGGCGCACATTGACCTCAATCGTCCTCCTTTGCCTTGTCGGCCTCATTCTTCCGGAATCCGTGAAGCCCGCCCCAATTGCTGCCGACGAAGTGGCCTTTTCTCTTCGAGGTGACGATTTCTACTTCGACTTCGCCGCGAAGCTTGGCGAGTATAAGTACGAAAGGGCATTTGCTCCCGACGAGTACACCATCATGCGGGTAGACGCCTATCCGAAGAACAAATCCACTCTCGGCGATCACTGCTATGGCGAGCTTTTCTGTATGAAGTATGTGGCCGGGGCGCACCGGGTCGACGTTGAGAGGCTCGAAGGCTACTGGCTGATAAAGCTCGACGGCAAGCTGCATGGCGCGGCCTTATTCAGCGACGCGGGTCTTGATGCCGTGCTCGAAAGGCGCTTGGAACTTGTTTCGCTGTCATTCCAATTCCGCGTGTACCCACTCGCAGACAAAGTCCTACAGATAAAAGGGCTACTATTTCTTTGCGGGAGTGTCCCAGATTCCTCGCCCAAGGGAATCTCCGGCAGCAACGTGCAACTCGATGAGCAAGTCTATGACAATAGGTTGCTCATGTTCTCCCGCCAGATGTACAGCGCAGCCTACCGGCTATACGACGGTGCAGACAAGTGGCGGGCAATTGTGGACGTTATCAAGCCTGTTTCGCTGGACCTGCGGTATACGCAGGGGTGCCTGCCTGTTTCCCCGCCGGACAAACGCCTTGTCCTGCAAATCCTCAACGAAATCCCCGATTCAGTTCGGTACCTCCAACTCACTCTGATTGACTGCTGGAGCATCCGGGACAACATCCTGAGCATCCTCGGAAGCAAAAAGAACCTGAAGTATCTGTCTCTCGCGCTTCATTGCAGCGAAGAAGCGGGACCGTGTGAAGGGGAGATAGTTATTGACGTCCACAATCTGACCGCGCTCCGCCTGTCCTTCAACCACTACGCAATCGGAGACTCATACCCGTTTGTCATGTTGAAAGGCAACCTCGCTTCACTCAAGGTTCTGGACATGGAAGGCGGGAAACTGATTCTCGATCCACTGGATCACAGCGGAATCCAGGCATTCCATGCAGACGGAACAGTCCTCGTCCACAGAGCCGTGGGCGCGCCCAAGTTTCACCCTGGGAAGGTCAAGTTCCTTCCCGCGTTCCGCAGCGATCAAAAGGAAAACGCTGATTCCCTTGCATTGTTCAAAGAGATTCTTCGCAACGCCCGTGAAGCCATGATTTATTGGTCGGATTTCCTCGAAGACACGACTGAAACGTATCCGTCCGTGCGGGTGCTGTCTCAGTACTTCCCAATGGATGTCGAGGACTGTGCAGGCTTTCCATGGGGAAGGATCAGGACGGTTTTCCCCAACATGGAAGCTCTGGTAGTTGAGACTGGGTACTTCGAGGAAGGGACAGCGATGATTGACGGGTCTGTTCTTCCGCCGGTCAGGCTGTGGACCGTCCGCAATAGTAGTCGTTCTTCGATTGTAGTGGCCAATCCGTCGAGGGGGCTCGTGGTATCCGAAATCCACATCGAGCACTACATTGACAAGGTGTGCACCTATGCCATGTCCCCCGAAGGCCCGCTTGAGTGAGACTTTCCCCTTCGCAAAGGACTGTACTTACGGCTTCCGAGTCGTTGTCGGCCCGGCACCAGGGCAGAAGAACGGAGGGCAGGGGAATGAACAGGCGCACATTGACCTCAATCGTCCTTCTTTGCCTTGTCAGCCTCATTCTTCCGGAATCCGTGAAGCTTGCCCCAATCGCTGCCGACGAAGCGGCCTTTTCTCTCAGGGGTGACGATTTCTACTTCGACTTCGCCGCGAAGCTTGGCGAGTATAGGTACGAAAGGGCATTTGCTCCCGACGAGTACACCATCATGCGGGTAGACGCCTATCCGAAGAACAAATCCACTCTCGGCGATCACTGCTATGGCGAGCTTTTCTGCATGAAGTATGTGGCCGGGGCGCACCGGGTCGACGTAGAGAGGCTCGAAGGCTACTGGCTGATAAAGCTCGACGGCAAGCTGCATGGCGCGGCGATATTCAGCAAGGAAGGCCTTGAAAAGGTCACTGCCAGCGGCCTTGAGATAGTGTCGCTTTCATGCCAGGCTCACGTGCATCCGCTACCAGAGGGGATGCTCCGGATAAGGGGATTGCAGTACCTATGCGGGGTGGGGGGATCGTTCTCACCGGAGAGCATTTCAAGCAGCAATCTGGCCTTCGTGGAAGGTTTGTCGGGCGACGATTTGCCGAGGTATACCCGCCCGATGTATAACGCGTCCTACGGAATTCGGGGCGAGCCAGCAAATTGGCGTGCGATTGCAGATGTCATCAAGCCCGTCTCGCTTGACCTGTGGTACACGCATGGGTGCCTGCCTGTTCCCCCGCCGGACAAACGGCTTGTCCTGCGAATCCTCAACGAAATCCCCGAATCGGTTCGGTACCTCCAACTCACTCTGATTGACTGTTGGAGCATCCGAGACAACATCCTGAGCATCCTCGGAAGCAAGAAGAACCTGAGGTACCTCTCTCTCGCATTTGAAACCAGAGCGGAATCCGGACCGTGTGAAGGGGAAATCAGCATCGATGTCCACGGCCTTTCCACGCTCTGCCTCTCCTTTAGCCATCACGAGAGAATGAAGGGCCTTGTCGATTCATACCCCTTCGTGGTTCTTAAGGGCAACCTTGCCTCGCTGAAGGTTCTTGACATTTCCGGAGGGAAGCTGGTCGTTGACCCGCTGGGCAATTCGGGAGTCGAATCACTTTTTGCACGTGGCACGTTCCTTACCAGCGTGGGAGCCCCGCCAACTGTCCCATTTCACCCGAGGAAGATCTATTTCTACCCTCCGGAAATCGGAAATCAGACGGCGAAGGAAGCATCTTTTTCCATCTTCCTGGACATGCTTCAGCATGCGGAGGATGCGTCATTCCCATGGGTCGACCTACTCCAAGGGAAGGACACAAGCTTCCCCTCCGTGCGGATACTGTCTCATCACTTCCAGAGCCTTGAGGATGTCAACCATGTTCCATGGGAGAAGCTCAAGACGACCTTTCCCAATCTCAGGGATCTCTTCATATCGGCTTACGATGGGATACTGACAACGTCCATAGATGGCTCGGCCCTCTCCCACGTCCGGCTGTGGACTGTAAGCGACGGAGAAGCTGGGTTCAGCGTGTGGCGCCCGGCAGAGAATACGGTGGTTGTCGAAATACGCCTCGATGACCGTGGTCTGAGGAGCACTGCCGAGCCGATGTCCCCCGAAGGCCCGCTTGATTGAGACTTCCACGCACGCCAAGCGGATCACAGATATCCTAAGGGCATTCCCTTGTGCCTCCAGATCTCCGGGATATAATGAGATGAGGCGGGGGCGGATTTCAGCCATCCGACCGCCCGGGGGATCCATATGCGAATGCTGTCCTTCACCATCAGTCTGCTGCTTCTTCTTGCCGCAAGCACGGTCTCTTTCGGCGAAGTAGTCTATACACATATCGAGCAGGCTTCTCCGCTCTGTTATTCCTATGAAATGGACGCAGGTTTCGACTGCGAGCCCTATGGGGGCAGCGAAGAATTCGACATGTCATCGAAGAGACTTGCGGCATTTGCCACTGGCTGGCGCTCCTGGCCGGGCGCCCCGACACTGCGGGAGGATGATGTCCTCTGCTATCTGCCCGCTAAGCTCGACAATCCCTTCAAGTACGTGTTCTTCGACCGGGGTCGCGGCGACTCCCGATTTCGCATTGTCGGCAGGCTGATATACCGGGACGACAAGCTGTTCGGCCTTTCGCTTCCCGGCAAAGATCCTGATTCTGTCATTGATTTGCTCGATCTCAGCTTGCTTCGTTACCTGTATATCGGAGAGGCAGTTCCTGAGGAAATCCTTGATCGGCTCGCCAAGGGTTGCACCGGGCTGAAGTACATTTGCCTTACCCCGAAGCAGGCTCCGTGCCTGCGCAAGTTCCTCAAGGCCTGCCCCATCGAATACTATCATGTGTGCGGAAGCCAATGTCGCCTATGGAGTGCTCAGTTCCTATACGAGCGGAATGTCCCCGTTTCGGTCGAGGATATTTCCCCACCGCATGAGTATCTGCCTGACTTTGACGTGCCTTCCCTGAAGTACCTGACCATAAACGAGAATGGCTTTTCGTATGATTCAGCAACTCTGCGCTACCCGAACCTGGAGGGGTTGATTATTGGATACTCCAGCAGTCCGGAAGACTTGTATCGCTTCATTGTCTCCCGTGCGTCGAAACTGCGGATTCTCGTTGTGGCACCGGAAGGGCTGCCTAAGATGCCATTGCCGGACGGAATCCTCGCTTCGGACAAGCTTGAACACCTGCACGCCCATGGGATGAGCATTGCCAATCCGGCCTACGCCATCGCGAGCCCACTGCTTCGATCCCTTTCGATGGACGAAGACTCAAAAAGCCTCATTCCGCGAGTGAAATCGCAGGCAATCGAGTATCTCTCGTTGCGAAATCTGAACAGTAGCTTGGACATCGAAGTATTCCCCGCACTGAAGGTGCTTTCGGTCATGTCCGTAGGCCTGTTTGCGGCGGGGGGGAAGCGACCGTCCCTGCGCTCGCTGATTGTCCGCGAGGCGGAATGCACACTCACGAGCCTCGTGACCATGATGTCCTGCGTTCCAGGGGGAACCTGCGAAATCGAATCCTTGAAAGTGAAGGGCCTTTTCCCCGCAGAAGGAACGGGACTCGAGATGCCTGCGGAACTCAAGATTCTGTGTATCAGATCAACAGCAAAGGACTTGCCCGCTGCGCTGAAAGGCCTTATAGACGCAATTCGGGGGTGTCCGGATGCTTCGTTGTGCTGTGTTGATTCTGACTCCGACGAGACCATCGCCCAGGCTCGCGGCTCTGATGCTGTCAAGCTGTTCATCGGAAAGAGGTTCCTGCTGAACAAGCGTAAAGGAATCGAGCTCCGACTTCCTGACGGTGTGGATAGGATATTCAACAGCATGACCCTTGGGCGCAATGGGATGATGCACTCACCGATTGTCGAGGCGGATTACATCGCGAGCAGGCTGGTTGAGATAGTCAAGGTTCAGGGAAAACGCTGGTAGTATTGACATCCTGTCAGGACGTCCTGAGGTCGGGCAATCCCTGCCTTTTCCGTCCTTGGCGTCCATTCGCGGTCAGACTCCTTCACTTTGGCTCGTCTTCCCTGCAGGGCTCGCCTTCGTGCTACTTCGTGTCCTTGGTGGAGGAAACTCCGGGATTCTCCGGCTCCACTTCAGGTGGAATGGGTTCTTGCCGCCTCCGCAGCGTCACCTTGGTCTCCTCATATGCGCTGTACAGCACCGGCACGACGTACATCGTCACCACCACCAGCATCATCCCGCCAAATGACGGTATCGCCATCGGCACCATTATGTCCGAGCCCCGTCCCGTCGAGCTGAGCACAGGAAGCAGCGCCAGCACCGTAGTAGCCGTTGTCATAAGGCAGGGGCGCACTCTGCGTACGCCAGCCTCAAGTACTGCCGCCCTGACCCCGGCGGTGTCCGTGGGATGATTGCGTTGGAAGGACTGCTGGATATAGGTCGCCATCACCACGCCGTCGTCGGTGGCGACGCCGAACAGTGCAAGGAAGCCAACCCAGACCGCGACGCTGAGGTTGATGGTGTGCATGGAGAAAAGCTCACGGAGGTTGGCCCCCATCAGTGAAAAGTCCATAAACCACGGCTGTCCGTACAGCCACAGCAGCAGGAATCCGCCAGCCCATGCGAATGCGATGCCCGAGAATACGATCAGGGTGACCGGCATGTCCGAGAATTGCAGGTACAGGATCAGGAAAATCAGGAACAGGGCGATGGGCAGGATGAGGCTCAGGCGCTTCTCGGACCTGATAGAGTTCTCGTAGTTGCCCGCAAACGCGTAGCGGACGCCCTTGGGCACCACCAGCGCCCCTGACTGGATTTGGGTCTTGAGGTAGCCGTCGGCGGCCTCGACCACATCCACTTCCGCGTACTCCGGATGGCGGTCGAACAACACGTAGCCCACAAGGAAGGTGTTCTCGCTCTTTAGCATCATCGGGCCGCGCGTAAAGTTGATCTTCGCAAGTTGCGACAGGGGAATCTGTGCGCCCATCCGGGTGGGAATCAGAATTTTCGCAAGATCTTCGAGAGTCCCGCGCAGTTCCCGCATATAGCGGACGCGCACGGAAAACCTCTCGCGGCCCTCGATCGCCGTGGTCGCCTTCATTCCTCCGATGGCCGCCTCGATTATATCGTTCACTTCGCCGATCATTACACCGTAACGCGCCGCAGCCTCACGGTCGGGCACAATCTCGATGTACGGCGCGCCCAACCCGCGCTCGGTGTAGACCGACGAAGCCTCGATGGATGGCACCTGGCGCAGCGAGTTTTCGATCTGGAAGCTGAACTTCTCGATGGTCTCGAGGTCGGGGCCGTAGACCTTGATGCCCATAGGCGCGCGCATTCCGCTCTGCAGCATGACAATGCGTGTGGCAATCGGCTGGAGCTTGGGTGCGCTCGTGACGCCCGGCACCGTCGCGGCGGAGGTTATCTCCCGCCAGATATCGTCAGGGGTGTTGATGCCGCCCCACTTGTCGCGGCCCTTGTTAAGGTCAAGATCCAGGGCAGGGCGCCAGTTGCGGAACGGCTTTCCGTCGGGGTCAGGAATCAGATTGCCCGCGGAGTCGCGCTCGAACGCCCCCTCTACGTAATAGGCAATTCCATCCGGCGCGAATACTGGCTCGCCCTTTGCATTGCGGAACAGGTCGTTGCGACCGGGATCGAACTTGAACGACTGCCGATAGCCGCTCTTGTCGACGACGAACTCCGGCAGATATGAGATCACCGTCTCGAACATCGAAACAGGCGCGGGGTCAAGCGCGGACTCCACCCGACCGAGCTTGCCGACCACGGTTTCCACTTCCGGTATCGCCTTGATTGCCCGGTCCTGCATCTGGAGCACGTTCATCGCCTCGCCGATTGACGCGTGCGGCATCGTTGAAGGCATGAACAGGAACGAGCCCTCATCCAGCGGAGGCATAAACTCATGTCCCAATGCCGGAAATGTGTGCGCCAGATACACGTACGGCGAAGACTGACGCCAACTGTCAGGCAGCCATTTCATTGTCTTATCGAATCCCAGCCACGACCATACGCCAAGCAGCAGGATGAATAGCGGCGCGGTCAGGAAAATGAGCTTGTTCTCCAGGCACCAGGCCAGCACATGCCGGTACGAAACCTGAATCAGAAGGTAGAACAGAAGGAATGTGAATGTGATAATAGCGACGAACGCCGCGTTCTTGTAGAATCCGACTTCCGGGCCAAGCGGCATCCAGTCGTGCGCAAGGAAGTACAAGACAACCGCGATGCCGACCGCGGTGGCGACTATGTTAACCGACTTAACGACAAATCTCGGCAGGAAGGGCTTTGCGGCAATGAAGGCCGCAATGGCTATCAGGATCACGCCTACCCATGGAAGGCTGTACGCCAGCGCCACGCCGCCTCCGGCAGCGATCAGGGCGCCCCACAGGAAGCGCATCACCATCGAGCGCACCTTGGCATTGAGCAGCAGGTGGGCCACGGCAGGCAACAGCGTCAGGGCCACGATCACAGAAGCGGCCAATGCAAATGTCTTCGTGTAGGCCAGCGGCTTGAACAGCTTGCCTTCCGCAGCCTGCATCGTGAACACGGGAAGGAAACTGACCACCGTTGTCGAGATGGCGGTCAGAACGGCGCTGCCGACCTCGCTCGAAGCCCGGTAGACCACTTCCAGCCGGTCTTCCTCCGGTGAAGCAGCCTCAACGTGCCTGACGATATTCTCGCTAATGATGATCCCCATGTCCACCATTGTTCCTATGGCTATGGCGATGCCCGACAGCGAGACGATGTTCGAATCCACCCCCGCGAGCTTCATTCCGATGAAGCACATCAGCACTGCTATTGGCAGCAATGCCGAAATCATCAGCGAACTGCCTATGTTCACGAGCATAAACAGGATGACGATGATCGTAATCAGAATCTGTTCGAGGATCGCTTGGTTCAGCGTTCCGAGCGTCTCGTAGATGAGCCCCGTCCGGTCGTAGAACGGCACGATTGTCACATGGCTCACGGTGCCGTCGGGGAGTGTCTTCGACGGCAGTCCTGGCGACATCTCAGCGATCTTTGCCTTGACGTTCTTGATGACCTGCAGCGGGTTCGATCCATAACGCACAACCACCACGCCGCCTACTGCTTCATTTCCGCCTTTGTCCAGGGCGCCCCGACGCAGAGCAGGTCCCAGCGACACATGTGCGATGTTCTTCACGTAGATCGGCACATTGTCTTTTACCTTGATGACGGCATTCTCAAGGTCCGAGACTTTCTTGACGAATCCGATGCCGCGGATCATGTACTCGACCTTGTTGATCTCCGTGACCTCGGCGCCGACATCGAGATTTGCCATCTTCACGGCGGTCAGTACATCCATGAACATCACGTCTGCAGCGCGCATCGCGTTCGGATCCACGTCAACCTGGTACTCCTGAACGAAGCCGCCCACCGAAGCAACTTCCGCCACGCCCTCGGCTGACATCAGGCCATAACGCACGGTCCAGTCCTGAAGCGTGCGAAGCTCAGCCAGGTCCCATCCGCCGACGTCGCGCCCGTCCTTGTCCTGGCCCTCCAGCGTGTACCAGAAGACCTGCCCCAATGCTGTGGCGTCCGGGCCAAGGGTAGGCTGCACGCCTTCGGGAAGGATCCCGGTCGGCAGGCTGCTTAGTTTCTCCAGCACCCGTGACCGCGTCCAGTAGAACTCAGCCTTCTCGTCGAAGATGATGTACACCATCGAGAATCCGAACATTGAGTAGCTTCGGATGGTCTTTACGTCAGGAATGCCCAGCAGGGCGACCGTCAGGGGATAGGTGATCTGCTGGTCAACATCGTGCGGCGAGCGCCCCATCCATTCGGTGAACACTATCTGCTGGTTTTCCCCGATGTCCGGGATAGCATCCACGGGCACGGGGTCCCGCGCGAGTCCTTTGATCTCCCAGTCGAACGGCGCGACGATTATGCCCCACAGTACCACTGCCGCGAAGAAGAAGAACACCAGCACCTTGTGTGCGAGGCAGAACCGCAGAACGCGGTCCACGAAAGTCGGATCGGGATTGACCATATTGCCGTTTGAGGCCATCGCGAATCCCTATCTCACCGGTACGAAAAGGTCCTCGACCTTGTCGCCGCAGGAGAGCATTGCCGCGCCGAAGTACGGGTTGCGGACCGTCAGATCTTTCGCTAGCCAATCGGCTCCACGGTTGTTAAATGCCATCGGGCAGTGCATCCGATACACGGCGTACTTGCCGCCGCCTCCGAATGAGCCAATAACCGGGGCCAAAACGTCGCTGAGCAACGCAAGGTTCCCGCGAGCCTCTTCTATCTCCTTGGCGGATGATACAGCCGCCGTGAGTTTGGCCAACTGGTCGGCCGCAGACATCCACTTGGGCATCGCAGTGCCGTCAAGGCCGTCCATGCTGACTTTTGAGAGCGCGGCGGACAGGTTGCCTGCTGCGGTCCCGGCTCCTGCGAAGTCGTCCGAAGCAAACGCTTCGGTGAGGGCGAAGTACTCAGCAAGCACTCCATCGAGAGCGGCCAGGAACTCCGCCGGTGCGGCTATGCGCTTGTTCGTGGCTGTCGGGGCCGGAGTGGGCGTTGAATCAGGCGGTACGTTCATCATCGAGGGCTTTGCGTTGAGTTGCAGCACGCTGTCGATTTCAAAGTTCCCGCGGGTCACAACCATCTCGCCCTTGACAAGACCTGAGAGGACGATGAAGAAGTCGCCAGCGCGCGGTCCGAGTATCACCTCGCGGCCTTCGTAGAGCCCGTGCTTGCCGCCGACTTCGACGTAGACCACGGCCCGCTTGCCTGTGATAAGGGCTGCGGAGACCGGAATTACCAGCGGTGGCACTTCGCCGATTGCGTCCGCGGAAACATATCCCAGCGACTCCGCACTGACAAGGGGCATTCCGCAGATATCGCAGAATCCGGGGCCATCCTTGATGACCTCAGGATGCATGGGCGAGATCCACTTGCCCGCCAGCGACGGGTCCATTACCTTTCCGCTCTCTGATACTCTGGACATCACCATCGCCCGTACAAACATGTCGGGCTTCAGGCGGCCGTCGGCATTGGATACGTTCACCCGCACCTTGACGGTCCGTGTTTCGGGGTCAAGAACAGGCGCGATGAAAGAGATTCGTCCTGAGAAGGTCTCGCCGGGGTACGCGTCGGCAGTGAACTCAACCTGCTGGCCGTAGCGCAGCCAACCAAGGTCGCTTTCATACGCATCGAGTTTTGCCCAGACCACTGACATATCGGCGACCGTGTAGATCGGCATCCCGGTCTCCACATATGCGCCTTCAAAGGCCATCTTGTCAATCACTATGCCCGTAATAGGGCTGAATATCGTCAGGTGGTCGGTTGTGACGCCCGAGTCTTCGATCTGCTTCACCTGCTCGTCAGAAAGGCCCCAGCGGCGCAGTTTCGTCCGCGCGGCCTCAATCATAGTCACTGCGGTTTCGCGGATAATCTGCACGTCGCTCTTCTCAAGTTCGGCCAGCGACTTCTTCGCGCTGAGGAGTTCCGCCTGCGCGGCGAGCAAATCAGGGCTGTATATCGAGACCAGGTGGTCTCCTTTGTGCACGGTGATCCCCGTGTAGTCAACGAATAGTCGGTCAATCCGGCCCGGGATCCACGCCGATATTTTGGCCACGCGCGTCTCGTCAAACGAGACCTTCCCGAACAACTTGACCTCGATGGGGACAAAGCGCTGTTCTACGGCAGTCGTCTCGACTCGTGCGGCCATTATGTCGCTGTCCGTCAGTTGGACCTGCCTGAGGGGTAACTCCTTGCCGCTTGATGCGCGAAGCTGAATCAGCTCCATCCCGCATATCGGGCAGCGGCCTGGCTTGTTCTGGCGGATCTGCGGGTGCATCGCACAAGTCCAGATGGTCTCGCCCTCGTGGCCTGTTTGATCGGTGGGCAAAACGGCGGACGGTGTCTCGCTTGAATTGACCGAGCCCCTGAAGGTATAGCCTCCCCAGAATACCGCCGCCAGGATGATGAGGAAGAACACCCACTTTGCGACGCCTGCCAGGAACTTCAGGATGCCGCGCGTCATTCGTGATCCCCCTTCCGCCGGGCGACCACCAACAGCGTCACCCCGGCAAGGACGAGCAGAACGGTCAGCCCGATAATCGCGACCAACCCAATGGATAATGACGAACTTGCGGGGGAGGGCACCGGAAGGTCCGAGCCGGCGAACGCGGGAACGTTGGCAAGGTACTTCGCCGGGTTATTGCGGAATTCCTGTTTGCATTCTTCGCTGCAGAAATAGATGCGCGTACCGAGATAGTCTGTAAATATCGCCATACTGACGGGAGTCTGCGGCATCACCGGGCACAAGGTGTTCGGCACAGCCTTAGGCTGACCGGTCGAAGCGGGAGTCTCGGCAACGGCCACGGTCACAACCGAAATCAGCACAAGCGTCAGAAATAGTGATCTCATGGGTTCCTCGGCGTTGTTAAAACAAGGAGGGCGGACCCGTGTCCGCCCTCCGTCACTCGTTACTTCTTAACCGGAACCAGATCGAGGGTATAGCCCTCTGCCGCCATTTTCCTCATGTACTTGTCCGGGTCCTTCTTGAACTGATCCGGGCACATACCGCAGCAGAAATAAACGCGGTAGATCCAGTGATCCACGAAGAGCTTCTTGTCGGTGATCTTGCTGCCCATGACGGGGCAGGTGGCCTGTGGCTTCGGCGTCGCATACAAGGTGATGCCTGCATCGGTCATCTGCTTGACGTACTTTGCCGGATCCTTGTTGAACTCTGCCGGGCACTTGTCGCAGCAGAAGTAAATCCTGCTGCCACTGTAATCCACGAACAAGTCCTTGTTGATATCACTGCCGGTGATCGGGCACTTCGTCTGCATTACCGGGGTCTTCATAGGAGCGATGTGCTCGTCGGCCATCTTCTTCATATAGGTCTCGGGGTCCTTGTTGAAGGCCTCGATCGAAGGAACGGTCGAGAAGAACACGCGGAATCCTGCATGGTCTACGAAGTAGTAACTGATGATGGCTACGCCGTTCACCGGGTCATTGACCTGCGGAGTCATCTTCACTTCCTCGGCGTATGAAGTGGCCGCGATAAGCGCGAACGCGATCATGCTCAACACGATAACATGCACAGTCCTCATATCTTTGCTCCTTTTTGAACCGCACTGGTTCTTCTGCAAGTCTTCACTTGCTGTTGGTCTTCGAAACGTCTTCCACGGCGGGTGACAAGGTGTAATCCACGAGGTCTCGTCCCACCAGGAATTCCACTCGCGCAATCCCCTTCACCAAGGCGGTTTCCGCCTCGTAGAGGGACATCTTCAGATCAATCAGCGAACGCAACGCCTCGATGAGGCTCAT
>Ga0265297_10004573_pt1 | contig 22321 bp, 23 predicted proteins | sample Munlanlwell13791_FD_192502 | JGI IMG/M metagenome (GOLD analysis project Ga0265297, IMG submission 192502) | Leachate microbial communities from a municipal landfill in Southern Ontario, Canada - Leachate well 137-91 | ecosystem: Engineered > Solid waste > Landfill > Unclassified | place... | reverse complement strand
CAATCCGAAGCTCGCGGGATTCCAGGGCGAGCACGGCGCGTACAGCGAAGTGGCCGCCCGGGCTTATGACGGGAAGATGGTCGCGATTCCGTGCCCGGAATTCATCGACGTTTTCGAAGGCGTCGCGAAGGGGCAGTTCGACTGCGGCGTGGTGCCGGTGGAGAACTCGCTCGCCGGGGCGGTGACGCAGGTGAACGACTTGCTCGTCGAGACCGACCTCAAGATTGTCGGCGAAGTGAAGGTGCCGGTGCACCATTGCCTCCTCGCCCTTCCGGATACGGATTACCGGGAAATCAAAGTGGTCTATTCGCACCCGATGGCGCTTTCCCAGTGCAGGGGCTTCATCGCAAGGAACAAGCTGGAGCCGAGGCCGTATTACGATACCGCCGGGGCGGCCATGATGCTCGCAAACGAGAGGCCCAAAGCCGCGGCCGCAATCGCAAGCAAGCTCTGCGCCGAGATATACGACCTGGACGTCCTCAAGGAGAACATCGAGGACCACGAGTCCAATTACACGCGTTTCGTCGTCCTTGCGAAAGAGGCGGGGAAGGAGAAGGGGGACAAATGCTCCATCATCTTCTCGACAGCGCACAAGGCGGGCGCGCTCTTTTCGGTCCTGAAGCTGTTTTCGGATGCGGGAATCAACCTGACGCGCATCGAGTCGCGCCCGGCGCAGAAGGACATAGGGAATTTCGCGTTCCTCCTGGACTTCCAGGGCTCGGACACGGATTCGGGCGTCGCGAAAATCCTCGAACAAGTCCGGAAGGAGGCGAAGACTTACAAGTTCCTCGGGTGCTACAAGGAGGCGCGCGCATGAGGATTGCCATACTCGGCGCCGGGAAAATGGGCTCGTGGCTCGCCTTCGCGCTGAAGGGCGGAAACGAGATTGCGCTATATGATACGGACAGCGCCAAGGCGGGCGCGGTCGAGGGCGCAAGGGCGCTCGCATCATTGGACGAACTTTCCGGATTCGCGCCCCAGATGCTGCTGAACGCGGCCAGCCTCCAGAACACAGTGGCGGCATTCGAATCCGCCCTGCCGAACATTCCCAGGGACTGCGTCATCGCGGACGTGGCGTCGGTCAAGGGCGGCCTCCGGGAGTATTACGCAAAGGCGGGGTTCCGCTTCGTTTCCGTGCACCCGATGTTCGGGCCCACGTTCGCGGACATGTCGGCATTGCGGGAGGAAAACGCAGTCATAATCAAAGGCTCGGATGCGGAGGGTGCGGCGGTGTTCCGGAACCTGTTCAACGCCCTGGGAATCAGGGTTTTCGACTACACTTTCGACGAGCACGACCGGATGATGGCGTATTCGCTGACGACGCCATTCGCGGCATCGCTGGTGTTCGCCGCGTGCATGGAAAGCGCCGCGGTCCCCGGAACCACGTTCGCGCGCCATAGGAATATTGCCAGGGGCCTGCTTTCCGAGGACGACCACCTGCTCGCCGAAATCCTCTTCAACCAGCACTCGCTGGCACAGCTCGAGAAGATAACCTCGAAGCTCGAGTTCCTCAAGCATGTCATCAAGGGAAAGGATTATGATGAGGCGCGGAGATTTTTCGAAAAGCTAAGGAAAAACGTCGCGTAGGCATGCGGAAGCGCATGCGGATGTGCGGAATCGTTGGTGTCGCCATGTTCTACGAACTTGCAGAAAAAGCGCTTGCGCTTGAGAAGGAAGGGAGGAAAGTAACCCGCCTGAATGTCGGGGATACGAACCTGCCGACGCCCGAGCGCGCAATCGAGGCCGGTCTGGCCAGGATGAGGCAGTCGAAATCAGGCTACGGCTCTTCCGCGGGCCTTCCCGAGCTCCGCGAGAAGATTGCCGCGCGCGAGGGTTGCGACGCCAAGAACGTGGTCGTCGGCCCGGGTTCCAAGCACCTTTTGTTCGGGCTCATGAGCGTGCTGTGCAAAAAAGGCGAAACGGTCGCCTTCCCTTCCCCATACTGGCCCGCGTACAGGCTCGCGTGCGCCCAGCTCGGGCTCAAGGCCGAGCCGGCAGCCACGAAAATGGAGGACGGGTGGCAGCTCGGGCCCTTTGATGCGAAAAAGGCGCGGATGCTCCTGATATGCAACCCCCTCAACCCCACGAGCACGGTATATTCCGAGAAGAGCGTCCGGTCGCTCATAGACGGATGCCAGGCCGCCGGGACGCATGTCGTGCTCGACGAGGCCTACAAGGGCCTCGCGTTCAAGTCCATCCCCAGGTATGAGGGGGCAATCCGCGTCAGGTCATTCTCAAAGGAATTCAGCATGGAGGGCTGGAGGCTGGGGTATGCAATCGCTCCGGAGGACGTCGCGAAAAAGCTGATAGCCTTCAACCAGATAACGGCCACGTGCGTCGCCCCGTTCGTGCAGGCCGCGGGGCTCGCGTGCCTGGAGGACGAGAAGGAGATACTCTCGAAAAACAGGAAGGAGTGGCTCTCGCGCTCGGACGCGGCCCAGAAAGCCCTTGCGGATGCCGGGTTCAGGTTCGCAAAGCCCGAAGCCGGCATATACGTGTTCGCCATGCACCAGGGAATAAGGGATTCGGGCGAATTCGCGATGAGGCTTCTCGACAAGGAGGGGATTGCGGTCGCCCCAGGCTCCGAATTCGGCGGCTTTAGCAGCTTTGTCCGCATCTGCACGAACAGGCCGGAGTATGTCCTTGCGGACGCGATTTCACGCATGGGCCGGCTTCTGAAGCAGTGACCGCGCCGCAACGCCCGGCTCCGCCATATTCGCTACCTTAAAAAAAGTGAGCCGGAAATCACTAGCATGGCCCAGGCATTCGCACAGCAGGGAACGCAGCAGCAGTCCATGGCAGGACAGAAGGTCGCGGCATACCTTTCCATGGCGCAGAAGAGCGAGTCCTTGTGGAACGGCCTGCTCGTTTTCCTCGGCACGCTCATGCTCCTAGCGACGTTCCCGTTCTATCCGATATACCTGGTGTTCCTGTTCGCGGCCGTCTGCGGCGTAATCGCCACGAAGAACCCGCCGGTCGGAATCATCGGGGGCGCCGTCCTCACCCTGCTTGCGGTATTGTACCAGTCGTCGGTATTCGCATGGTTCTACCTCCTCATCCTGGTCGTCATCCTTTTCGAGGTTTTCGAGAACTGGATGATTGTCGCGGCGCTCGAGATATTCGTGCTCGCCCCTTTCGCGTTCGGGGGCTTCCCGCTCTCAGGATGGATAAGCATCATCGGGATGGGGGTGGGCGCATTGTATTTCGGCTCGAAAAAGAGCGTCGCCATCTCGCTGGCCTCGGTCACGCTCATCCTGTTGCTGTCATCGATGTGGCTCGTCCAGAACACGGCGTACATGCCGTTCAAGATGGACCTGTACAAGCCCGGGAAGGCCGAGCTCCAGATGACGAAGGCGGCGGTTGATTTGACCGGCATGGCCCCGGCGCTGAACGACGCGTTCGGCAAGTTCCTGGACATCGGGAACTTCAGCCGGATATGGGAGTCGGTTGGCCTCGTCGTGGACAATTTCCTGAGGCTGCTCCTTGGCGACTCGCTTTTCATCCAGCTTCTCGGCTGGGGCGCGGCGCTGTTCCTTCTGGGCTACCTCCCCCCGAGGCTGAAGCCGAAGCCCCAGCTCAAGGCGTCGCTGGCGCTGCTCCTCCTGCTTCCGGTGTATTTCCTGATAGGCATGCTGTACGGGACCGCCTTCCGCTTCGAGTTCGCCGGCGGCGTCATAGCCGCGATAGCGGTCTTGGGGGGCCTCGAGCAGTTCGGCATCAGCATAAGCAGGGAGTCCGAGCTCGACCGCGCGGACAAGATGAAATCCTACGGCAAGTTCGGGATGACGGACATGTCCGCGGCGGGCGACGAGAAGTCCATGGCGGACGTGGGCGGCTACGAGGACGTCAAGGCCGAGCTTCGCGACGCCATCATCATGCCCCTTGAGAAGAAGGAAATCGCATTCACATACGGCATAAAGCCCCCGACCGGCATACTGCTCTTCGGCCCGCCCGGTACGGGCAAGACCATGCTCATGAGGTCGCTGGCAAAAGAGCTCAAATACAATTTCATAGAGGTCCGCTGCTCGCAGATTCTATCGCAGTGGTACGGCGAATCGGAAAAGAACGTGAAGGAGATATTCGACAACGCGCGCAAGAACGCGCCGACCGTGCTGTTCTTCGACGAGATAGATGCGGTGGCAAAGGCGAGGAAGGGGGACAGCCTGGACGAGGTCGGCCAGCGCGTGCTCTCCGAGCTCCTCCAGCAGATTGACGGCGCGAGCAAGTCTAAGGCGACGGTCATGGTTGTCGGCGCGACGAACCGGCCCGACCAGCTGGACTCGGCGATGCTGAGGCCCGGAAGGCTGGACAAGATAATCTACATGCACCTGCCGGACCCCGAGGCGAGGAAGGCGATACTCAAGGTCAGCCTCCGCAACCTGCCGCTTTCGCCGGACGTCGATTTCGACATGATTTCGAAGAAGACGGACAGGTTCTCGGGCGCGGACGTGAAGAACATCACAACGGAAGCGAAGAGGCTGGCGGCAAAAGAGGCGACGGCGAAGGGCGTCGTCGTTCCCTTGTCCATGGCCCACTTCATGCAGGTGATTTCATCCGTGAAGCCGAGCACGGGCCTCGCCCAGCTCGACATGTACGAGCAGTTCAGGATGGACTTCGAGAGGCGCACGGGCGCCGAGAAGCCCAAAGAAGAGGAGGCGCAGAAGGAGGCCTCGGTCAAATGGACCGACGTCGCGGGACTGGACGACGTGAAGCAAGCGCTTCTGGAGGCGATACAGCTCCCGCTCCTCCACGAGGAAGAGATGAAGGAGTTCAAGGTGAAGCCTTCGAAGGGCATACTGCTCTTCGGCCCGCCAGGCACGGGCAAGACTCTGATTGTCAGGGCGGCGGCCACGGAATTGAAGGCCTCGTTCCAGACATTGAGCGCGGCGGAAGTGATGAAGAAGGGCTACACCCAGGCCGTAACCGTCATCAAGGAATCGTTCAACCGCGCGAGGGAGAACGCGCCGGGCATCATCTTCGTGGATGAAATCGAGACCTTCGCCCCGGCCCGCGGAAGCGGCGGCGGCTCTGAAATCCTCGGACAGTTCCTTACGGAGATGGACGGCGTGAAGGGCCAGAAGGGCGTCGTCGTGATTGCGGCGACGAACAAGCCCGCCTTGATGGACCCGGCCATCATGAGGCCCGGGCGCTTCGACAAGATATTCTTCATTCCGCCGCCCGACCAGAAGGGGAGGGCGGAGATGTTCAAGATTCACATGGGCAAGTTCGCTCCGGACATAGATTTGAACGCGCTGGCCATGATAACTCCAGGCTTCAGCGGCGCGGACATCGCGGAAATCTGCCAGAGCGCGAAGATGCGCTCCTTGCGCGCGAAGCTGGCCGGGCTGCCGGAATCGGTGAGCACCCAGACGGTGGTCGAAATCATCAAGACGAGAAGGCCTTCGGTCACCCAGCAGATTCTCGAGGAGTACAAGCGCTTCATGGAAGCCTACGGCGAGAGAAGGTAGGGCCCGAATCAAATCATCCTTTTTTTATCCAATATTCGGACCGGCAGCTGCTGCAAGCGGGCAATTATGGGACACTTGTTTATATACCTCAATTCCGCAGTTATTCCAACACGAAGAGCCGCGCAAGCAGCTTGATTGAGGTGAAAAATATGAACGGGTGTTTTGAAATCCAGGGATAAAAAAGGGAATGCGAATACGGCAGACAGGACTAATTCTGGGAACGGGATGGGCAACGGAAAGGGACGAAACGGGTTTGGCGGGGCTGCGCCGCTATACGAGCGGGAGCACTGGGGCGTGAGTTTCTTCGGGTTAGGCGAATCGCTTCCCGGGCCGGGGCTCTACGACCGGACAGACCCGAAGGCGAAAAAGGCGCACGAGAAGGAGTCGCCGAGGCCGAAACCAGGGGATGCACACGCCGAATTCGAGGTCCAGCCAGACCGCGCGTTCGCGCCCACCGAAGAGAGGTGCGCATGGTAAGCTGCGGACCGCCCGGGGGGCATGCGCCGGCCATGCGGCAGGATGCACGGCGGGGCAGAAGTCGGGGGCTGGAAAGGCGCGCCGGCGCCCCGAATCATTTTTTCTTCAAAATCAGGTTCAGCGTCTTCTCTTTTTTCCCGTAGATTGTATCTTCGGACGTCTCAGAGGCCACGATTTCGAAGCCAACGAAGTCTGCCTCGATTTTCTCCTTCGCAAAGCCCGCCGGGATGCTGAGGAGCACATAACCGCCCGTTTTAAGAACCCGCGAGAGCTCGCTTATGTAGAATCCCTTCCTTTCGCCGTCTGCATGCTCGGAGAAGCAGAAGATGTCGATTGCCAAATCGAAGAACCAATCCTCGAAAAGCCAGTAGTCCGTCACGCTGTGGCAGTGCGGCATGACGCCGTGGAGGTCGATGTCCTTCAGAACCTCGTCCGAGCGGTCGACGGCGTGGACCTCGAATCCGTTCTCGACGAACAGCACCGCGTTCCTCCCGACGCCGCACCCGAGGTCGACGAGCCTTCCGCCTTTCACGCCCACGGATTTGAGGAATTCGAGGAAAAATATCGCCGCCCGGCTCGGTTTCTGGTCCATGCGCTTCCGAACGCGCGCATCATCCCGTTTCGCCCATGGCACATCCGGGGATTCCATAGAAACAGCAACCATGTAAGGAAAAACAAAGCTTTAGAATTATTCCATAGCGCGGGTTGCCGCGCACGGTCGGGATTATAAACATAATTATACAATTTGTAAAACATGGAATCGCAGCCTGCCAGACGCCCATTCATAGCCATGCGCCAGAATTGGAAGCGCCACGGCGCCGGCAGGAGCCTCCTCGTCCGGCACCTGCGGGAAAGGCTGATGGTCGAAACGAAGCTCAGGAAGGAGGCCGAGGCGCTATGCCTCGTGGATCCCCTGACCAGGGCTTACAACCGCAGCGGCCTTGAGATGAAATTCGGCGAAGAAAAATCCAAGGCGCAGAGGTTCAAGAGGAAGCTGTTCATCCTGTTCTTCGACGTGGACGACTTCAAGGCGTTCAACACCAATCACGGCCAGCTGACCGGGGACATCGTGCTCCGGGAGGTCATTGCCGCCGTGAGGTCCGTTCTCCGGCCCTATGACAGCGTGCACCGCCTCGGCGGCGAGGAATTCGGCGTGCTCCTCCCGGATATGCGGTCTGTGCAGGAGGCGTGCATAGTCGCGGAGAGGATTCGGGCGAAGGTGGAGGGCCTGCGGGTTGCGCCCCACAACGGCGGAGAGCCGCTCAGCGTCACAATCAGCATCGGCATAGCGCAGTATGGGGGGAGCGAGCCCCTGGACGATTTGATAGACCATGCCAACCAGGCCGAGATGGAGGCAAAAAAGGCCGGAAAGAACAGGGTTTTCGTATATGCCGCGGAAGGGATTGCCCCGGCACCAGCCATGCAGTAAAATAAGGAAAAAACCGATTAAAAAAAATTGAAAGATAATAAAAAGAAAAAAATCAGATCAGGCTCAGGCTGTTCGCGACAATCATCGCCGCAAAAACGAGCGAGACCGTGTTCACGACTTTTATCAGCGCGTTCAGCGCCGGGCCCGCCGTGTCTTTGAGGGGGTCGCCGACAGTGTCGCCGACTACCGCGGCCTTGTGCGTATCCGAGCCTTTTCCGCCCAGGTTGCCCTGCTCGATGTATTTCTTGGCATTGTCCCAGGCCGCGCCGGCCGTAGTCATCATGAGCGCCAGCATGAGGCCGCACGCGATGACGCCCGCCAGGAGGCCCCCCAAGGCCGCAGGCCCGAACGCGAACCCCACGACGAGGGGCGTAAGCACCGCAAGGGCGCCCGGCATCGCAAGCTCGCGCAACGCCGTGGCCGTGGCGATGTCCACGCACTTGGCGTAGTCTGCGCGCCCCTTGCCCTGCATAAGGCCCTTGATTTCACGGAACTGCCTGCGGACCTCCTCGACAATCTGGAACGCCGCCCTTCCTACCGCGAGCATGAGCATGCTCGAGAATATGAAGGGCAGGAGGGCTCCGACGAACAGGCCTATCACGACCGGTGTCGAGAGGAGGTTGACGGACGTAAGGTGCGTCTCCTCGGCATAAGCCACGAAAAGCGCGAGCGCGCCGAGCGCCGCCCCGCCTATGGCATAGCCTTTCGTCGTGGCCTTGGTCGTGTTCCCGACCGCATCGAGCTCGTCCGTGACTTTCCTGACGTTCTCCGGCAGGCCGGACATCTCCGCGATGCCCCCGGCGTTGTCGGTTATCGGGCCGTACGCGTCAATCGCAATCACGATGGCGCTGAGCGATAGCATCGCCGCGGCCGCAAGCCCGACGCCGTACAATCCCGCGACCTTGAACGATATTATTATGGCCGCGATTATGACGAGCGTCGGTAGCGCGGTCGACTCCATCCCGATTGCGAGGCCGGAGATGAGGTTCGTTCCCGCGCCGGTGGTCGCCGCCTTGGCGACGTCCCGGACGGGCTTGTATTCCGTCGAGGTGTAGTACTCGCTAATCACGAAAAGCAGTATCGTCACCACGACGCCCATTATGACCGTCGCGAAGAGCGACATCGCCGGTATCTCGGACACCCCCAGGTTGTTCAGGTAGAAATACGAGAACACTATCATGAGGAGCGCGCTCGAAAGGACTCCCTTGTAGAACGCCGGCATAATCTTGCTGTCCTTCCCGGTCCGCACGAAGAGCGAGCCGAGTATGCTTGAAATTACGCCCAATGACGCGATGCCAAGGGGCAATGTGACCAGCGGGCTTTGGGCCGTGAACGTCAGGCCTATCAGCATCGCCGCTATCACCGTGACGACGAACGACTCGAAGACGTCCGCCGCCATACCCGCGCAGTCCCCCACGTTGTCGCCCACGTTGTCGGCGATGACCGCGGGGTTCCTCGGGTCGTCTTCGGGGATTCCCTTCTCGACCTTCCCCACCAGGTCTGCGCCCACGTCCGCGGCCTTCGTGTATATGCCGCCCCCGACACGGGCGAAGAGCGAAATCAATGAGGCGCCGAAGCCGTAGCCGATGAGCGGCGCGAGGCTTCCGAATGCGAGGTAAAGGACCGACACGCCGATGAGGCCCAGTCCTGCAAGGGCCATGCCGGTCACCGCCCCGCCGTTGAACGCGAGGCCGAGGGCCGGCTGCATGCCCTTCTTGGCAGCTTCGGCCACGCGGACATTCGCGCGCACTGAAACCTGCATGCCGATGTACCCGGCCAGCGCGGACGATACCACGCCGGCGAGGAATGATACCGCGGTCGGCACATTGACGCCGAACGCGATGAGGGCGAGAAGCACGAGCACGATGGGCGCGAGAGTCTTGTACTGCCGTGCCAGGAAGGCGTTCGCGCCCTCCTGTATGGCTTTTGCGATCTCGCGCATCTTGTCGCTTCCGCTCGGGGCGTTCACCACGCGGTATGCGAGAAAGCCCGCATAGAGCAGCGTGAGGACGCCTGCACTTAAAGCTAACAGAATTGCGTCTATCATTTGTTCACCTTTTGCTTGTTGGGATTAAACCGGAATAGAATGAACTAAAACGTTTATAAAGAAGGTGTTGGCCCCGGAAAGCCCATCCTATAATAGTTATATCCGGCAGGCCGGGCAGGCCTGGATTGCGCGCGGGACGCGCGGGCGCGCGGGAGAAGGCGGGAGGGGTTCTCCGAGGGTGTGCACATTTAAAAACTAATTGCATTAAAGAAAAGAAAAGAGTACATTCCATGCAAACGTGGTGATAGAATGGGACTTTTTGACAAGATTTTAGGGAAGAACGAAGAACCAGAAGTGCCTGACCTTGAAGAGCTGATGGGAACCGAGGGAGACGTCGTTAGCCCCCCTGCCGATTTCTATGTGAAGAGGGTCGACCTGAGGAACGAAGGCGACGGCGAGATGGCGCTCAAAGAGCTCGGCTCGAAGAACATCATCATCCTCAACGTAATCCCGCTTTCGAAGCAGCCGAACAGGCTCAAGGGAATCATTTCCAAGCTGAAGGCGCACACGGGCAGGATTAACGGCGACATCGCCCTTCTCTCGAACGAGATGATTCTCCTCACCCCGGCGAATGTCAAGATAGTCAAGTCCAAGCCGAAGGCGAAGCCGGGCGCGACGATAATCGAGTGATTTTTCCTTTTTTTTATCTTCTAATATTTTTCAGCCTGTTCCTCACCTGTTCTCATCCGTTTTGGCATTTCCAGGCGAGCCCCGCCCATTTTCCGTTACATGCTTTTATCAATATCCGAAGACGTGTCAGCAGCCAATGACGGATGGGTGCATGATATGTTCGGATGGATTTTGAAGACTAAGTGGGACATAAGCAAGGTCCTGGATGCCTACGGCAAGAAAAAGGCGCGGGAGGTAAGGCGGAAATAGCGCTCACGAAGGCGCCGTTGTCTTCTCCTTTGGCAGGAATATGAATATCTCGCCGAACATCTTGTCCTGGCGCAAATCGAGCGAGCCCAGCTGAACGAGGTGCAGGACGCACAGGAGCGTATAGACGACATCCCTCATCTCCGCGCCCTTCACGAGGCTGGAGAACAGCGACCACCCCTCAGGGTCCGTGTTCCCGCGGACGCGGCCCAAGATGACGCTCATGTCCTGCTCGATGTCGCGTTCGCCGAGGTCCATGTCGACGGTCTCCATTATCGAGCCGCGGGGGATGCGGATGCGCTCCACCTCGTCGTACTTGATGATGCGCTCCATTTCGGAAACGAGCTCGTCGAGCGTTATCTGCCTTTTGGGAGGGATGCGGGAGGAAAGCGTCAGCTGGGGAAGCTCCTCCGCGTCCGCAAGGGGCATGTCCGCCTCGGCCGGGAATTCCTGCAGGTCGGACTGGTAGCTGAGGGCTTTGAGGTAATCGCTCTTGTACTTGAGAAGGATGGACGCGGCCAGTATCACGTTCGCCTGGACGACGAAGTCCATCCGTTCCATCTCCTTCACCTTCTTTATGAAGCCGTCGGCGAGGAGGACGAGGTCGATGTTCCATGGGTCGACGCTGTTGCTGGAAATCAGTTCCATAAGTATGTCTTTCCAGGTCGGTTTCGAGACCATATTTTCGATATAGGAGAACTGCTGGAACGAGGGCAGCTGCACCTGGGTCGCCATAATTGTTTATATACCTATTTACTTTATATATTTTAACAACAGCCAAAGACGTGGGCACTTATGGAAATCAAACAAACGCTGGTCCTGGATGGTTCGGATTCGCTCTCGAAGGCGCTTACTCAGCTGGACGAGTCTCCGGCGGTCATCGTCACGAAGAACGGGAAGTATCTCGGAATAATCGACCACCGCTGCGTCAGCCAGAGCATCCGCGACCCGCACAACATGAGGTGCGAAAACGCAATAGTGAAGCCCCCGGTGGTCGCCGAGAACGCAACCGTCCAGGAGCTGATGGGCGCGTTCCTGCTCGGCAGCTTCAAGGCCCTCCCGGTTCTCGATGGCGAGAAGAACCCGCTCGGCATCACGACGCGGATCGAGGTCCTCAAGGACATCGTGGTCGAGGGCATCGCGCCGCAGATGCAGGTTTCCGACCTGATGAGCAGCCCCGCATTCACGATAGACGAGAACGACACGGTAGCAAACGCAAAATGCGCCCTGAAGGACAAGAACACCCACCGCCTGATTGTCACGAGGAAAGGCAAGTTCATAGGTGTCATCTCGACATACGACATAACCTCGTGGACCGGCAGGACGAACCTGAGCGGGGGGCGCAAGGACATCCAGCGCTCGCAGTCCATCAACGTCGACGAACTGAAGATATCCGGCTTCCTCAGGCCGGATGCGACGCTTGTGAAGAACGACGCCTCGCTCGAGGAAGCGATGAGGCGGATGATAGACAAGCAGGTGTCCACGGTCATCGTCGTATCCGACAGCAAGCCGCTCGGGGTGGTTTCCGCCCTGGACATATTCAAGAAAATCCAGGAGATGTCCGCCGAAGGCCTCCAAATCCAGGTATCCGGCCTCAAGCAGGAGGATTCGGCATACTTCGAAAGGATTTATTCCAAGATAGGGCACGTGCTCGAGCGCTTCGGCAAGACGTTCAATGTGAGGAACGCGAGCGTCCATGTGAAGGAGGGCAAGTCCACATACGTCGTCACGCTGTATTTCGACACCGACAAGGGCCATGTGTCCCTGAAGACGGAGAAGGGCACGCTCAAGGAAGGCATAGACGAACTCGCCGTGGAGGCCAATGAGATCCTCCGGAAGAGGAAGGAGCTCAAGAAGCCGAAGCCGAGAACTACTCACGCTCATTGAGGGAGGGAAAACATGAAAGGACAGGTAAGCACGGAACTTCTGGTCATCGTAGCGCTGGTGCTTCTGATATTCATACCGCTCCTGGTGCTCGTGTACCTGAAGACGGCTGAGGCCAACCAGCAGATAGCCTCTTACCAGGCCGAGCTCACGGTGACGCGGATTGCATCGCTGGCGAATTCCGTCGGCAGCCTGGGAACGAACACGTCCGTGGTGACTGACGTGTACATACCGGCCAACACCGAATACCTGGAAACACGCGATTCCGGGCGGGGCGGCGAGGTAATACTGCGTATCAGGACGCCGCAGGGGACGCAGGAGCCTAACGACATACTGAAATACCCGCTCAGCAACCCCGGAATGGTCGTCGGGGCCTCGAGCACCGGCGGCTGGGTGAAAATCAGGATAACGTCCGAATATATCGGCAACGAGGCCCATATCCGGATCGAGAAAGTGACCGGCTGATTTTTTTATTTTTTTATCCCCTTATTTTCAGGTTCCGCCCGCGCGGGCCAGGATTAATAATCCCGAGCGCGTTTTACAGTCCATGAGAGCGACATACGCCGTTTTGGCGGTAGCCCTGGCCTTCATTTCGCTATACGGATGCACCCAGGCGGGAGACGTCCCGGCTCCGAACACGACAGCGGAAACGCAGAATCACCCCCAGGCCGGAGCCGACGCTTCGGGGGAGGGGCAGGGTTTCGGGTACAGGACGTACGCGCAGGATACGTTCTCGTTCGACTACCCCGATACGCTTGCCGCGCAGGAAAGCATTGGCAGCTACAATGGCGGCAGGGGCTATGCTTTCGTCGCCCTCCAGAACGACGATGAGAGCGACCCGGCGGTGCTCGCGTATTACATCAGGTTCGGGAACATCCCCCTGCTGGCAAACATGAGCGCCCGCGAAATCGCCCGGTCGTTCCTCGAAAGCGACAACACCGGCCAGGACATGATGGGGGTTCTGCACCAGAGTTCGGACAAGAGCGAAATAAGCGGGTTCACGACGAAAAACGGGTATGCCGCCGCGGAGATGACATACGCGCTCAGGGACCTGCAGGGAACGCAGGCGCTCTACGGGTATGCCATCCAGGTGTACGACCCGCAAACGACCGTGTCCATGAAGGCGAGGATTCTCGGCACGGACTTGGAGAAGGCGAAGGCGGCCCGGGACAGGTTCGTGGACAGCGTGAAAATCACGGATTTGCCCGAATAATCCGCCTCCACACAGGGCCCGCTTAGACAAGCAGCTGGTATTTCTCGAAGAGAACTTCGCCCCGCTTGATTACCGTATGGACCTTCCCGGTCAGTTCCATGCCGTCGAACGGCGTCCATTTGCATTTCGTCTCGAGCTGCGTGGCATCGACCTTCCATTTCTTCTTCGGGTCGACAATCGTTATGTCGCCCAGGAGCCCCTTTTCCAGCCTCCCCCGGTCGCTCATGTTGAAAAGGCCGGCTGGATTCCTGCTCATCCTCTGGGCCACCCATATCTTGTCCAGCAGGCCCCTGCGGCAGCCGGTAAGCATGAGGCCCAGGCTCGTCTCGAGTCCGGGAAATCCCGCCGCCCCGCGCTCCTTGTCCTCGACGGTATGCGGGGCGTGGTCCGTCGCTATGCAATCCACCTTGTCCAGCGCGCTCCAGAGCCCTATCTGCTTCTGCTCGCTCCGGAGCGGGGGGTAGACCTTGGCATAGGGCCCCAGGCGCTCGAAATCGTTCGTGGAGAGGAACAGGTGGTGGGGGGCGACCTCGATGCTGCACCGGGCGTACCTGCCGGCAATCTGTATTTCCTTGCCCGTGGACGCATGCGCAAGATGCACGCGCCGCCCGAGCCTCTCGGCCAGGCCGAGCGAATTTTCAAGTGTTTGAATCGTCTTCCGGATGTTCTCCTTCTCGTCCTCGCTGTGGTCGCATGCGTGGAGGACCACGGGGCGGTCCTTGGAAAAGTTGATGAAATGCTTCTCCAGCGAGAAGGGCTGCTTGAGCACCATGCCCCCGGTCGTCTGCCCGAGGTAAAGCTTCAATGAGCCGGGGTCGGCTTTTTTGACCTCGTCGAAATTGTCGTCGGTGCCCCCGAAATGGAAGAAGACGTCGCACACGGCCTTCTTCTTGGCAAGCCGGATTTTCTCGTCCAGGCGCTCCTTCGTCGTCGTGGGGATTGCGTTGTTGGGCATGTCGATGACGGTCGTGAAGCCCCCGGCTATCGCCGCCCGGCTTCCGGTGGCGAAATCCTCCTTGTACGTGTCTCCCGGCTCGCGCAGGTGCACGTGCGGGTCTATGAGGCCAGGAAGAACGAGGAGCCCGGACGCCTTCACGGTTTGGTCGCCCGAAAGCGAATTGCCTACGGCGGCTATCTTGCCGTCTTCGATAAGGATGTCCTTCTGCCCGAACCTGTCCCCGAGGAATGCTGTGCCCCCCTTGATAAGTAGGCTCATGTTTTGGAATCGGGCGGTAAGAATAAAAATCAGACTATGCGCGGGGAATCAGACTATGCGGAAGCCTTCGGTGAAGAACACGAAAATCTTCAGGCCGACGAGGGTGACTTCCTTCGTTATGGTGAGGTAAATCTTGTAATGCCACTGGGCGCGGTTGTTGATTGTGCCGAGAAGGTCCTTGAAGGCCTCCTTCTCGCCAGGGCCCATCTTGCTGTCCGTGACTTTCTTGTGCTCTTTCCCGTCAATCATGGTGACTTCTTCCTGCTTGCCGATCTGCTTCTTGGCCTGCTCGTACCATGGGGGGAGCGAGGAGCGCTTCTTTCCGATCGCCACGACGAAATCGCCGAGGGTGACCGGCCTCTGGGTCACCTGCTTCTTCGCGATTTCCTCGGCCTGTTCCTTGGGCATCCCGCCTTTCGTAAGCTCCTCGATTTTCTTCTCTATCCCCATGAACGCCTGGCGCCAGGGGATTGTCGCGGCGTCGTCCACTATCGACTTGTGGTCGGCTGAAGCGTAGCCGGTGAGCGCGATGCCCAGTATGTTGAACGGGATGAACGGCGAAAGCGGCCTCTTCTTCGCATACATCTTCAGCATGGCGACGCGCGAGTTGTAGTCAGGAGCCGGGATGTAGATGGTCTTGCTGAAACGGCCGGACCTTCTCAGGGCCGGGTCCACATCCCACGGGGCGTTCGTCGCGGCGATGATGAGGACGTTCGAGTTGTTGGCCTCGACGCCGTCCATTTCGTAAAGCATCTGGTTGACGGCCATCTTCATGTACTGCTGGCCCTCCTGCTGGTCGCGGCGGCCTCCTATCGCCTCGACTTCGTCGAAGAAGAGGAGGCATGGCGAGTTCTTCCGAGCCAGCTCGAACACCTTGTGGATGTTCTTTTCCGTGTTGCCGACGTACATGTCAAGCAGGTCGGACAGTTTCGCGTTGATGAAACCGGCCGCGCACTCGCCTGCGGCGGATTTCACGATGAACGTCTTTCCGCACCCGGGCGGGCCGTACATAAGTATGCCTCCGCCTCCGAGCTTGCCGTACTTGCGCGCGAGCTCTGGGTTGCGCATCGGGTAGACGACCGCCTCGCGGATTTCCTCCTTCATCTTGGTCATGCCGGCGACGTCGTTGAACGTCATCGTCGGCTTGGTGAGCATCTTTATGTCGGCCGTGCCGCCTTCCTTGCCGTCGCCGCCCTTGCCCTCCTGGTCCTTCTTGGCCTTCGCGCTTTCGAGGTGCGTCTTGGCTTCGGTAAGCTCGGGATTCAGCTCCAGCGCCTTCTCGTAATCCGCAATCGCGCTCGCAATCGAGCCCGCGTATTCGTAGGCGAGGCCGCGGAGGTGGTATGCCTCCGCGAAGTCGGCTTTCAGCTTGATGACTTTCGAGAAGTCCTCGACCGCCTTCTCGTATTCCTCGACCGAGGCGTAGGAAAGGCCGCGGTTGTAGAACGCCTTGAGGTAGTTCGGGTTCAGCTGGATTGCCTTGTCGTAGTCCTTGATGGCGCTCTGGAAATCCTGCTTGCGGTAGAACGCGTCGCCCCGGTTATTGTAGATTATCGGGTTCTGGGGGTCGAGCTCCATGGATTTCGTGTAGTCGGCTATCGACTTGTCGAAGTTCTTCAATTGGTAGTATGAGAGGGCGCGGTTGAAGTAGGCTTCCGAGAACACCGGGTTCAGCAGGATGGCCATGTTGTAGTTCTCGATGGCCTTGTCGTAGTCCCCTTTCTCGTAATAGTCGTTGCCCTGCTGGTAGTATGTCTTCGCGTCTGTAGGATTTGGCTTCCTGTCAACCATCTGTTTCACTCGCGTCGGGGATTGAATATCGATGTAAGGCTAATTTTTTAAATGCTGGTGAGGGCAATCGGAATAAAAATATGGGGCTCGAGAATGAGTGCATGGTGACGCAGGGAGAGCCAAGCAGGATAGTCGTCCAGAAAGAGCAGGCGGGGGGTGGATTGTTCTGGCTGGCGTGCATAGTGATAGTGCTTCTCTTGATACATTTCAGCTGCCAGGCGGGGACCGCTACCGGATACGTCGGCAACATCTGCGAGAAGGGCCTTTCGCCAATCGATTTCCTGGGCATCCTTTGCTGCGCCCCGCTGTACCTATTGGTGATAGTGCTGCTCAGCGGCGGCCTCAGGATTTGGTAGGCGCCTTGCAGCAGTCAAGGCCAACCGTTCCGCCCATGCAACAAGTGCGGGCATCGGGAACTACCACGGCGCGAAGTCACATCTGCTGGACCAGCAGCCGCTCCTCGATGCGCAGGAGCTGGTTGTACTTGGCCGTCCTCTCGCCGCGGGCCGGGGCGCCGGTCTTTATCTGCCCGGCGTTTATTCCGACCGCGAAATCCGCGATGAACGTGTCCTCGGTCTCGCCCGAGCGGTGGCTGACGATGATGTTGAGGTTGTTCTGCCTGCAGAGCGCCACGGCGTCCATCGCCTCGCTGATGGTGCCAATCTGGTTGACCTTGAGGAGCAGGGCTGATATCGAGCCTATCTCGATGGCCTGCTTCAGGCGCGAGACGTTCGTGACGACCAAATCGTCGCCTACGACCTGCATGTTGGGAAGCGCTTTCCGCAGGGCGGCGAACGCCTCGAAGCTTTCCTCGAAGAACGGGTCCTCGATGCTTTTTATCGGGTATGCCTTCGAGAGGTCCGCGTAGTAGTCCACCATGTCCGGCTCCCGGATTTCCTTCCCGTCGATTTTGTACGTGCCGGACTTCTCGCTGTAGAACGACGACGCGGCCGCATCCAGGGCGAGCGAGCATGCGTCGGAATACCCCGCCTCGTCGATGGCTCCGATTATCTCGTCGAGCGCCTTGTAGGTGTTCTCTATCTGGGGGGCGTATCCCCCCTCGTCCCCGACGTTCCGCGCCGCCGGGCCCAATTTCGCCGTGAGCCTTTTCCCGAGGATGGCGTAAATCTCGCTCGCCATGCGGAGCCGGTCCGTGAAAAGGCCGGCCTCCGGGATTATCATGAACTCCTGCACGGCGAGGCCGTTCCCCGCGTGCTTCCCGCCGTTCACGATGTTGAACATCGGGTTCGGGAGCAGGTCCCCGCCGATATGCTCGTAGAGCGCCTTGCCTTCGGTGGCGGCGGCCGCCCTCAGGACGGCCATGGACGTCGCGACCATCGCGTTCGCCCCGAGCCTGCTCTTGTCCTTCGTGCCGTCCAGCTCGCGCATGTGCCTGTCGATACCGGCCTGGTCCGAAACGTCCATGCCTATTATCGACGGGGCGATTATCTCGTTCACGTTGTCGACGGCGCGGAGCACGCCCTTGCCGGAGTATCTCTTCCCGCCGTCGCGCAGCTCGACCGCCTCGTGGACGCCGGTCGATGCGCCGCTCGGCGCCGCCGCGCTCCCCATCACGCTCTCGGTCGCCACTTCCACTTCTATTGTCGGGTTGCCCCTGGAATCCAGTATCTCGCGTGCCCATACGGATGCGATTTTCATGATGGGGCATTTTCCGCCAAACCTTATTTACCTTGCGCACCATCTATGTTATCATGCGGATGAGGGAAAGGGGGGCGCACGGGCCTCGCGCCCGGGACAGCCTGCCCGGGCCGATGCATGAGGGCATTGCGAAATCGTTGAATTGCGGCACAGTCGAAGACAAGCTGCAGGCCATCCTTTCAATCGCGGCCCGCCTCGAATGCGGAATCATGCGGGCAGAATCGGCGCAGGCATTGCTCTGCGATGCATTGACCGACGAAAACAGGCAGGTCCGCTGGAGCGCGGTCTTCGCGATGGCGCAGCACGGCTCCCTGATGATTGACGGATTGCGGACGGGCCTGGGAAACAGCGACCCGAGCGTCCGCGGGATGAGTGCGGCCATGATTTGCGTCAGCCTCAGGAACGACAAAACCGCGCTCCGGAGCTTCATGCTGCTGAGGAATGATCGGGCCGTGCAAACCAGCTGCGACCTTCTGAAGACGCTGCTCGACCCGCAGGCATCGGTCAGGATGCACGCGCTCGGCGCGCTCCGCGAACTTGCCAGGAGGAGCCCGATAGAGACGCTGGACGGGTTGAGGGCGTTTTCCGCGGCGATGCTTGAGAGCGAGGACGGGTGCCGGGAGCTTTCATGCAGGCTTGAGATGGTCAGGCAGGACGCGCTCTCGGGATTGATAGGGCTCAGCGGAAAAATCCAGGCGTGACCTTATGGAAGTCATCATCGACAACAGGGCGCGGGCCATCGAATTCTCGGGCGATGTCAGCTCGCTGCTGAAATCGCTCGGCCTCATGCGCGAGGAAGTGGTCGTAAAGGTGAACGGCAGGCTGGCCCCGGACACGAAAATCCTCTCCGGCAAGGATAAAGTCGAAGTGATAAAGGTCGTTTTCGGTGGCTGACTTGGACGCGGAGCCTGAAAGAAAGCGGATGCCGAATGCAAGCGCCTGCCACTGCGGAAAGGAGCCCGCAATATTCCTTCATTACGCGCAGAAGCACCTCTGCGAGGAGCATTTCATCCGGATGTTCGACAAGAGGTTCCGGAAGACAGTCAGCGTCCACAAGATGCTGAGGAAAGGCGACCGCGTCGCCGTAGGGTTGTCCGGCGGGAAGGACAGCACGGTGCTGCTGCATTCCCTTGCGGAACTGAAAAAAGACCTGCCATTCGAGATTGTCGCGATAACTATAGACGAGGGGATAGAGGGATACCGGGCGCGGACGCTCGGCATTGCCAAGCGGGAGTGCGAGAAGCTCGGCATCGAGCAGGCCATCCTCAGGTTCGATACGGAAACCGGGAAGAGCCTCGACGAGGCAATGGCATCGGGGAAGACGGGGAAGGATGACGATTCGCTGTCCACTCTCCCGTGCACGCACTGCGGGGTCCTGAGGAGGCATCTGCTCAACAAAGGCGCGAGGCAGGCCAGGGCGACTAAGCTCGCGCTCGGCCACAATCTCGACGACATGGCGCAGACCGTGCTCATGAACATCATGCGGAACGAGCCTTCCAGGCTCGCAAGGCTGAACGAGCCAATGACGAAAAGCGACCGCTTCGTCCGGAGAATCCGCCCCCTGATGCTCAGCCCGGAGAGGGAGAACGCGATTTACGCGATGCTGAAGGGAATAGACATCGAGCACGTCGAGTGCCCCTATGCGCGGTTCGCGTTCCGGGGCCATGTCCGGAAGATGCTGAACGAAACCGAAGTGAGGTACCCCGGCACGAAATTCAAGGTCGTGAACGCGCTTTTCTCGATGGAGGAGGGGCTGCGGGCAAAGTTTGGGAAAAACGCATCGCTCAGGGAATGCCCGTCGTGCGGGGAACCGTGTTCGGGGAGCATGTGCATGTTCTGCAAGAGGGTCAAGGCAGGCAGATTATAATTTAAGAAGGCCCACCAAATCCGCAGTTTTCCAGACTTTTATTCGTTTCTGTTTCGCGAAATGCGCATCGTCGCTCCAGATGTCAGCTCCGCTGGCGAGGGCGGCAGCGATAAATGGCGCATCATCCAAATCGATTTGGGACATGATTTGCACGGCTTCCCCCATATGAAGCTGTATCAGTTCATCATCGAGGAAAACGATTTTTGAGGATATTTTATCAAGAATTGCGTCAAAGTCCGAACTACTGATTTTCGCTTTCTTCAGGAGGGTGGTTTTGTGCCGACCGATCTCCCCGTCGCTGAAACGAATCCCGAGGAATTCATAGTCAGCATGGTATAGTATTTTTCTCGAAATGGAATCCCGGATTAATGCTGCGATTATCCGGTTGGTATTAACGATTAGCCTGGGTTTCATGCCTGCTCCGCCCCGTTTTCAGAAATCTTTTAGCGATTGCGTGTTTTACCATATGACCTATTCGCTCCGCATCATCTTCGGAAAGATCGCTTCTTCGCAGTACCTCGTCCATCCAGTGTAATTCCCGGATTTTCATTTCGAATGCCTGGCGTGCCACCTCGCTCCATCTTATCTCTGAATGTTTCTGCATTTCCTTATAGAGGTCTTCCGGTATGGATAATGTCATATTTGTCATGCCATCACTTATGTGTATTATGTGAATACACATTAATGAAGCTATCGGTAATTTGTATAGTTTTTGAATTTATAAATATCTGAAGCGAGCATTATTGTTTACAGCCACTTAAAAATCTAAAATAAAAATGTCTAAACACATAAAAATCAAAAAATGATTTAAAAATCGCATTTTTCCCCACCATGACTTGATGACGACGTATATTCGGCTGGGCCGGTTTACTTCCGGCGGGGCTAACGTGAGAGGTGGAGGATCATGAAAATGCGAAATGGATTAGTAATTATCCTACTTGTACTCGTTTCGATTAGCTTTTCCACATACTATCCGCTAGATGATGCTCGGGATGGCTGCTATGAGTATGTGAATGAAGAAGCAAATCCCATAGTAGGGCATCCGGATTCGAGTGAAAGGAATAAAGAGGTATTTGAGTATGAATTTGGGTTCTTCATTCCGCAAACCAATGCTGCTAAGGACGACCTAAAAATTGAGATAAAACGAGCTGGCGGATTTGAAGCACTAGCATATTGTACAGGACAAGGCGCAGTAATTTCGAAAATAAACGGATTGCGCGCATCTAGCGATAGCTCACAAGAGTATCTAACGCTCTTCCCAGAAGAAGAGTTGGTGACTGGGGAAAACAGCTTCTACTTGGCAAATTATTCCGAAGCACTCTATTCTTGCAGTGTGGGGAAATGCTTGAGCAAACGGCCATTAGATGCAGGTATTTGCACGTTTAAAGTGTGTGGATTCTACCCGAGATTAAGGATATCCAGCACAAATCCGCCGCCATCCTTAGAGAAATGGGAGGATCTCTCGTTGGGTATTACTATCGTGAATGAGGACGAGGTTGATGCCGGGGTAATCAAAGTATCTATCGAAGAAAGCGATTTTTTAATAAATCCGGCAAGAACAGAAGAAAACATTTTATCGGAAAATGAGGCTCCATTTAATGAATTTTCATACAGGCCCAAATTCACCCCAAAGAAGTACACGGAGCTTGAAACCGGAGCGAGTGAAGTGTTCAAGAGGCTCGGTAAGGTCTTCGTTTCCTATATAGATGTGAATGGAAATGTCAGGATATATTCAAAGGACCTGGGGGCGATTTCGGTTGTTAATCCCAATAAGAGTGATGATAATGCACACCCGGATATCGAACCTAGTAAGAGGATGACAGTAAATAGCGATACTGTCGAGGGAAGCATTCAACCAAGAGAAGATTCAGGATTGGCAAGAGATACCCCTAAAAGAGAGGGAAACGCAATGGGAAATCTGTGTATTCCAGAGATTGCTGGTATTTTGTTCCTTTGCGGTGGCATTATTGTTAAAGGTTACCAGAATAGGAATTAATACTCTTACGGATGATTATACCCATGGAAATCGTGTTCCTTGGCACCGGAGGAGGTCGCATAAACCTCATCAAGCAGGCCCGGGGCACCGGCGGATTCCGTATCAACTCTACGATAGCCAACATACACGTCGACCCGGGGCCGGGCGCGCTCATCCATTCCATCCGGAACAAGCAGGACCCGCTTTCCCTCGACTGCATCATAGTGACGCACAACCACGTGGACCATGTAAGCGACGCGATGGCGCTCATCGAAGGCATGTCGCAGTACGGCCTGAAGAAGAGGGGCATCGTCATCGGGAGCAGGCACACGCTGATAGGCGACGAGACGGCGGACAAGGGGATTAGCGACTACCACCAGAAAAAAGCGGCCCATGTCCATGTTCCCGAAACCGGCGAG
>Ga0265297_10004572_pt1 | contig 22332 bp, 25 predicted proteins | sample Munlanlwell13791_FD_192502 | JGI IMG/M metagenome (GOLD analysis project Ga0265297, IMG submission 192502) | Leachate microbial communities from a municipal landfill in Southern Ontario, Canada - Leachate well 137-91 | ecosystem: Engineered > Solid waste > Landfill > Unclassified | place... | reverse complement strand
CAGGCACAGATCAGAAATAATCCCCGTTCTGACACCCGCCGCCTTGACATTTTTTATTAACTCAATAAATCTTCTATCAATCGACATCATCATCTGCCATATTTCCACAAATTTATCAAAACTCATTTCAAGTTTTAATTCTTCGCAAACTTTTCTATAAAAATCTTCCGGATAAATTTGCCCTCTGTCAAACTCATAAACAAGCCGCCAAAAATCTTCGTCGTATTCGGAATAGGCGTGCCTAAATGTTTTTTTTAAATCAGCGGGAGTTAATTTGGAATACTTTGCGAGTTGAACCGCAACAATATCTTTTTTTACGGGTATGATTACGTTGCCTAAATCAAAATAGATATGTTTTATTTGAGGTTTTCTCATTGGCGTCCTCTCTCCTTTTTTATAAAGGGCGTTGCCAATAACATTACCTTAATATAGTCTTTTGGTCAAAATAAAAATTCACGCCTGAACGTGAATTTTTATTTATATTGTTTTTTATAATATTCAAGGTACTCGCCTGACTTCACTTTATCGAGCCACTCTTTATTATTTTTATACCACTCTATCGTTTTTTTTAATCCGTCCTGAAAACTTGTTTTTGGAGCCCAACCCAATCCCCTTATTTTTTTAGTATCTATGGCATAACGCTTGTCGTGTCCGGGACGGTCTTTTACATAATCAATACACGTTTCGTCCTTTTCGCAAGCCCGTATGATTTCTTTTGTTAAATGCAGATTGCTTATTTCCGGATCTTGATTGGCGCCAATATTGTATATGCGCCCCGCTTCGCCTTCGTGCAAAACCAAATCTATGCCCTCGCAATTATCTAAAACATAGAGCCAATCCCGAACTTGCGAACCATCCCCATAAACCGGAACTTTTTTTCCTTCCATTAGATTAGATACAAAAAGCGGAATCAGTTTTTCCGGATACTGATACGGACCATAATTATTTGACGAGCGCGTAATCGCGACCGGCAAACCAAATGTCCTATAATACGAAAGACACAAAAGGTCGCCGGCAGCCTTAGCCGCAGAGTACGGGCTTGAAGGATGCAGGAGATGTTCCTCGCGCGCAAAACCGCCTTCATTCAGATCGCCATAAACCTCATCAGTTGAAATCTGGATTATTTTTTTTACTTTTGCCGAAAGCGCCGCCTCCAAAATTACTTTCACCCCAAAAATATTAGTTTTAATAAAATCATCATCATCCAAAATAGATCTATCCACATGAGTTTCAGCCGCAAAATTAATAATTGCATCCGATCCTTCCAAAGCTTTTTTTACCGCCTCTTTGTCGCAAATATCCCCTTTAATAAATTTATAACGGGCACTATTTTCAATATCTTTTAAATTTTCCAAATTTCCGGCATAAGTAAGTTTATCAAAATTAATAACCTCGTAATCAGGATATTTATTTAAAATATGCCGTATGAAATTTGAACCGATAAAACCGGCGCCGCCGGTGATAAACAGCTTCATAATTATTTTCCCAATTCTTGTCTAATTTTTTCCGCAACTTCCGACATTTCTCCTTCTTTGTATGGTTTTTTGCCCCAATGGTGCAGACCATCTCCTTCAAAACGCGGAATTATATGAAAATGAGTATGAAATACAACTTGCCCGGCGGCCGCTCCGCTGTTAACGCATAAATTATATCCTGCCGCGCCAACCGCTTTAACGATTTTCGGCGCAAGTTTTTTTACCGTCAAAATAATCTCGCAAAGAAGGCCGTCTTCAGTATCAATAATGTTTTCGTGATGCGGCTTAGGAATTATTAAAGTGTGCCCCGGGTGCACCGGACTTATGTCCAAAAAAGCCATTACTTTATCGTTTTGATAAATACACTCCGCCGGAATCTCACCGGCCGCAATTTTACAAAAAATACAATTTTCCATATTAGTTCCAGTTAAAATTTATTTTTTTATCATCAAAAGGAATTCTTTCCTCATCCGGTTCCAAAGCGTTATAAGGTTCTGTTGTGTGATAAAAAAGCATTGCCGGCTTTTCACCTAAAACTTTATAGCCATGCGCAACGCCCTTTGGTATTAAAATAAGTTGCGGATTTGCTTCCTCGGTTATTATTACCTGCGTTTCTCCACAAGTTAAAGAGCCATTTCTTAAATCATGCAAAACAATTTTCGCTTGGCCTTCCGCGATAAACCATAAATCATCCTGTTTTTTATGCCAATGAAAAGCTTTTATTGTTCCCGGATAAGCGACCGTGAAGGTTGTTTGCCCAAACTTCTGCAATAAACCTTCGTCTGAACGCAAAACCTCCATAAGATAACCCGGTTTTTCGTCCGCATTATTAGTGTCGGGTATGTCTTTATGAACTTTAAGAGCCTTGATTTTAACACCGTCTATCATATATTTTTTAAGTAATTTTATAATATTTTAACTTAATTTTGACGTTTTGTCAATCTAAGTGTCATTAGCGCGCCAAAAATCAACAGAACTAAAAACAACCAATTCATATTTAAAAAATTTAAAACAAAACCGGGGCGAAAAATTTCAGCCGCACATAGCAATAAAAAAGTTATAAGCAAGCTATAAAATAAATGCTTCATATTCATCTTATTAAATTTCCAAAAATCTTCCCTATGATTTTTTTAAAGTCATATTTCTCTCCGCTAAACTCCAGGTTTATTCCGCGAATTTTTACCAAATTGCCTTTGCTTGAATTCGGCAAAGACAATAAAAACCGAATTTTTCCACCTGAAAGCTGGCTACCGGAAATATCAAATTCCGCTTTCGCGGTTTTCGTTTCTCCCCTCTCCTCGGGCGCGGAATAGCGCGCTAAAATAAAATCGATGCCGGAAAGATCGGCGCCGTTATAAAAATTTTCAAAACTTGGATAAAAAATATTTTTATTATCCAAAAAGAAAAGCGCCGCACCCAGCTCAATATTTCCACGGGGCACGTTCGCGTTCCGCAGGCCGATGGTTTCAAAATTTTCCCCGCGCTGTTCCGAGACACGATTTATATCCAGCTTTTTTCCGCCGACTTCAATCTCTTGTACCCCCTCCGCCTTATCCGTGATGGCCAAAATTCTAGAACCCGCAAAAAATATTTTCAACGGCTCCTGCAGCTCGCCAAATTTTATCTTGCCCAAAATCGCAACATAGGGAGAGTTTATAAAGATTTTATTAAAAACAATCTCTTCCCCGCCGGCTATATTTATAGTATATAACCCGGCCGGCAAATCGCGTCCGCTCTCCGCCCTGCCTTCATTATTATAAACATAAACGTTAAATTCTCCATCCGCGTCGGCTTTTATATCCAAAATCCCACCCCTATGGTAAACCGCCATCTTTAAACTTTGCAAAACAGGAAAATTAGTTGCTGTTTCCCCTGCAGATTTAAGATCGGATAATTTCGGCAAAACTTCCGTCCTATATATTAAGGTATTGTTAAAACCGCCCGGATTTGATAAAAACTCACCAATGCTTTTATAAATTTCTTGCCTTTGATATAAAACCAAGCCGCCTTCTTCTACCCTATGCCAGCTTAAACCATCCAAAGCCTTATTCTCCAGGGCGGAAAAATCAAAACTTTTCTTTGCCGCATCCCGGGATATCCCCGCTTCAAACAACTCGTTGTTTAAATTCGAATAATTTATTTCCATTTTCACGCGATCGTATTTTCGCGGCAAACGGACGTCAAAATATACCGGCTCCTCCTTTATTATTTTATATTCGCCCTCCTCATCTTTTTCCGTTCCAACCCTTGCCGCCGGGACCAGTTCACCCGCTATTGCGGTTTTTTTTCCTGAATAATTTAAATCCAAAATCGGCCTGGCATTTTGCCAAACTAAATATGCCAGAGCGAAAATCGGCAAAAAATAAACCAGGTAAATTAATTTAAACCGCCGCTTCATTTATTTTTTTTAATTTATACAAAACCTCTTTCCCGAATATCCGGACCCTTTCCAACTTAAGCCCATAAATCCTTAAAAAATTATTGGTCTTTACTAAATCCTCGGCATTTAAGCCAACGCCGTAATAGTAGAACGGATTTTGCGTTTTGACAATATTTAAAATAAGGCTGTTATCCAATTTTTCCGAGTACAAAACTTTAATATCGGGAAAAAAGATCTTATCTTGTCTTCCGGTAATCACAATACTGTTTTCAGGCAAAATTTTCATAACTTCCATTTTAACCCCATAATTTGTCCATAAAACCTGCCTTACAGCTCTCAATCCATCGTCAACGCCTGAAAAAACCGCATAAATGGAGAGGAAAGACACGAAAATTAAAACAGACGAGATTAAAATTTTTTCCTGCTTTATTTTTTCTCCCAGACGAACCCAAAAAGAAGCTGCAAAAGGCATTGCGAGCGCAAAGACCGGCAACCAGTATCTGAAATGCGAATCCCCCATTGAAAGGCGCCCCATATTTGGATTGTCGTAAAAAACTCCGCTGCCATAATAAATTATAAGCCAAATAGAAACGGCCAATGTTCCGATTATATAAAATTTTTCCTCTTTTTTTATTTTACAAAAAAACAAAGCAAAAAAACCCAGCGCCGCCGGAATACTAAACCACCAAAAATACTTTATTAAAATTTTGTAAACATTTTTTGCTATCGCCCCCGCATTAAATCCATACGGTAAAAAAATGCTTTGTCCGTTAGGCGCGCCAGATGAAATAATGCCGGCAGGAGCAGATGAATAATCAACCGCTTGCATCAGGCCGTAGCCCGTCCCCAAAGGATCTCCATAAAGAATATAGCTATTAACTAAAATCGGAGCCGCCAGAGCCAGCATAATTCCCAGCGACGCCGCAACTTTAGTTATTGATAATTTTTTTCTATGCAAAACAATCCCGATTATAATAATAGGAATAAACCAAAGCGACTCCACGGGGCGAATTGCCAGCGCTAATGCCGCGGATACGGAAAAAATAAAAAGATACTTAATTTTTTTTTCCTTATGGAGCGCTCCGCAGTAAAGCGCCCAAACAGCAATTAGAAAAAACGCCAAAAATGGCACATTCGGGTAAAGGTAGCGGGAAGAATAGTACCAATACGCCGGGAAAAGCAATAATAAAAGCATTGACAAAAAAGCAATTTTATGGTTAAATGTTTTTCCTATTATCCCGTAAAAAGCTAAAGCGCCAAGCACCGCCAAAAGAGGCGTAAAAAATTTTATTAAAAATAGCCCCAATACCTTGGAAAGAAATCCGTAAAGAAGCGGGAGCCCGATAAATCCCTGCGGCACAAGAGAAAAACCATTGTAAGAAATACTGCGGGGATGAATGCTGCTATTTAAAAAAGCGTTCAAAGGCTCCGGCGAAAAAAAATCTCCATTAATATGGAGCCGGCTTATAAAAAAATAATTGGCGGTTTCATCCGGCGAATTAAAAATATTGGGCGTCGCAAGCCCAAACCATGAATAAGCCGCAAAAAATATCACGGATAAAATCACCAAAGCAACTTTTTGTTTACTCATATTATATGCCGGAATCTTTTCCTAAAATTGAAAGCACTCCAAAGCCGATTGATAATATCAGTGTCCATTCAGCCAAGAGAGAAAACGTCGGAGCGGAAAAATATAGGGACAAAAGAATCAAAGTTATTCCCAAAACCTGCAGGACCATCTTTGTCTTTCCCCAATAGCTCGCGGAAATCACCACTCCTTCTTTTTTTTTGAGCCAGGCGCCGACTATTACAATCAATTCCAAAAATATAATGGCGCCACCAATAAAAATATCTACATATTTTAATATTAAAATAAAAAGCACGCCCCCAACTAAAAATTTATCGGCCAAAGGATCAAACATCGTCCCCCAGGCGGTAACTTGGTTCCTCATTCTCGCCATCGTACCGTCTAAAACATCCGTAAAAGCCACAATTAAAAAAACCGGAATCCCAATAGCCCAGCGTTCAGTGGCAACAAGAAAAAATACCGCCGGCGTTGCTAACATCCGAAAAATAGTGATATGATTGGGACAAATATACTTCGGAAACATCCATAAAAAAAAGCGGCCGATCAGATAATCGTGCGGATAAGGCTCTTTTCTGGAATGTAAAATCGTAACGCCTCGCATATGTTAAATTATAACAAAATTTATCTCCTTATTTCAACTATAATAGGCTTAAACCTATTTTTTGATTTTCTGCCGAAAACCATTATCTTTCCTTTGGGGATCTTGCTAATCTTAATATCATCCTATGCTGCGGGCTCTAAAAATAAGCCCGACGCGGATTTTATTCAAAAACTAAGCTTCGGTTTTTTGGATATTTTAATAATAACCTCAATAATCGGCGCAGCTTTCTTCTATCTTTTCTCTTTGGGAAAAATAGCCATAATTATAATATTGATTGCTCTTTTCTTTAAAACAAAAGGTGCCAAAATACCGTTTTTTATTCCAAAATTTTCCGTTAAAAAAAATGTTTTGGAAATAATATATTTTCTAACCGTATCTTTATTGGTTATTTTTGCCGCCAAAGCGGCTTCTGACGGCCTGATAAAATCTCCGTGGATTAACCTTCCCTCTTTTTTTCTGCCTCTCTTTTTTGCAGGAACCCTGCTCCTTATTTTTATTTTAGAAAAAAAACAGAAAGGCGGAGCCCTATCAGCGGCTTACTTTTTCTTATTTTTCAGCATCGCCGCCCTTGTCTATAAATTAGGCTATGGCTTTGACCAGTTTGTGCACGAGGCAAGCCAAAAGTATATTTTAGAGCATGGCACAATCACGCCAAAAACCCTCCAATACATTGGCCTTTATAGCATAAATATCTTCATAAATCAAGTCGCGGGAATATCAATTGAAGCCTTAAATAAATTTCTTTTGCCTTTGTGCACGGCAATAATTTTTCCGATTGCCCAATATTCGTTGCAAAAATCAAAAAAAATAAAAAACCCGCTGGCAATCCTGGCTTTGCTTCTCCTGCCGTTTTCATATTTTATCGTCACAACCCCCCAGGCCGCCGCCAACCTCCTGCTTCTTATTTTAATTATTGCGGGCCGGGAATTAAAAGGATGGGCATTGCCAATCGCGATTCTCTTGATTCATCCCATTACCGGCATCATCGCCCTTATTTATCAGGCGATTACAAAATTTCCCTTTAAAAAAATTACCGCCGCCGCCGGAATTTTCGCGATCCCTGTCGCATTTATTTTTCTTTCTTATAAATACAGCGGGCAATTGAGCCTAAACTATAATATCATTGCATCTATAAAAGATTATGCGAGGCTGCTAACCTTCGGCGGGTTCGCAAAAAACTATAATCTCTTTTTGGATTTAACTTATTTAATTCAATTTTTTATTTTGCCGACGCTGGTTATTATTTCAATTTGGACTGCTATAAAATTCAGAAAAGAGCTAAACCTTTACCCGCTCTATCTTTTCGGCATCGCCACGGCAAGCTTTTTTCTAACTCGAATATTTGCCGATTTTTCATATCTCATAAGGTATGAACAACAAAATTACCCGGAAAGAATTTTTTATGTCTCCCTTTTATTTCTCGCGCCTTATCTTATTTTTGCCGCCGACCGCTCCGTGTCGTTCCTGGAAAAACAAGAATCCCCCGCCATTAAATTATTCTTCGCCGGAATATTCGCCTTTTCGCTAACCGCCAATTTTTATCTTACTTATCCGTGTTTTGACAATTATAAAAACGACAAAGGAAAAAATTTAACGAGCGATATGCTCTACGCCGCGGAAGCCGTAAAAAAAGATTCGGCAGGAAAAAATTATGTTGTCCTGACTGACCAGGCGGTGTCCGCAGCCGCCTTAAAGTCGGATGGTTTTAAAAAATACTACTCCACTCCCCTGGGCGAGGTCTTTTACTATCCCATTCCGACAGGCGGCCCGCTCTACAACGAATTTTTGAATCTTATTTATAACAATGCCGGCGCGAAATCCGCGGAAAATGCCATAGCGTTAACCGGCGCCGAAAAGGCTTATGTTATTTTGCCTTCTTATTGGGAAAATTATAAAAAAATAAAGGAGAACTTGCTCCTTCTGATGAAGCCGGTGATGGAGAACGAAAACATCACGGTTTTAAAGTATTGATCAGCTTTTTATACAGATCATCACTATCGTTCGGTGTAAATGTGTAACCGTTTTTACCTTCTTTAATTTGTTCCGGCGCGCCGCCTAAACGCGATACTACAACCGGCGTGCCATAAGATAAACTTTCCAAAATAACCATCGGAGCGTTTTCATAAACAATAGAAGGAAAAACCGTTACTGCGGCGCTTTTATAAAAAGGAGCTATATCTTCCCTTGGAATCCGCCCATGGATAATAATATTCGGGTTTAACTCTGCCCGTTTTTTTATTTCCGGCATCAAGCGCCCGTCCCCGACGATATTTAAAGTAATTCTGTCATTTTGACCAAGCGCCCCTTGCTCCGCTCGGAGCAATAGCGGAGGGCATATTTTTTCAAAAACATCCAAAAGGAGCATTATGCCTTTATGTTTTTCCAGCTGGCCAACATACAAGAAGCCCCTTCTCTGCCCCGATTTGCCGCCTTCCTTTTCAATCGGCAATAAATTTGGCTCGTATTTTTTTTCTTGGTTTATAAAAAATCCGTTTTTGCGGTAAAAATTTAAAAGCCAAGCCGAGGGGAAAAATATTTTTTCAGGATAACTGAAAAATTTTTTCGTAAAAATCCTATAAATCTCGGTTAGAAATCCTTTGTGTTCAAAAATATTTTCTTTGCCAAAAACAATAAGGCCGGACGGGGTGTATAACGCGACATCGTGGACAATATGATGATGCGGAGTTCCCAGCTGCGCGACAGCCCTCGGAGTGAGCAAAGAAAGTCCTTTAAGGTTGTGGCTTATGATTAAATCCGGTTTTTCAACTTTTAAAATCGCCTTGATGTCGCGCGCTAAAAAAATATTAAACGTATCTATTATGTGCCAAAAAAATCTGCGGATGGCTTCTTGCTTGCCGATATCAATATAATTAAAAATATTTTTATGCGGCAAAAAATAAGTGCGCGATCCGGCAATATTATGGATACTAAATGTGTTCGACGGAGAAAGGGTGATGACAACAACCTCGTGCCCTTTGGATAAATAGTCAGCTACCTGATTTTTTGCCGCTTCTTCCGCTCCCCCGCGCGAATTCGGTCCGAATAAATTTGATAATATAGCCACCTTCATAAATAAAAAATTATACTTGATGAAATTTTATATTTTTTCCCAGCGCGCGATTCGCAATGCACTGGCACTGCTCCGTTAAATCAGAAACATAAAATTCCGAGTTGCCGGTTTTTCCAAGCTTGCCTGCAATTTCCGGATTCGCTTCCAAATATTTCTTAATCTTTCCGGCCAAAGCCGTGGCAGAATCAACCATTCGCACGCGCTTGCCGATTCTTTGGGCTATCACATCTTTTATCAAAGGATAATGCGTGCAACCCAAAATTAAAGTATCTATATTGTGGTCGCGGAAAGCCGACAAATAGCGCCTGGCGATTATTTTCAGTTCCGGATGCTTTATCCAATTTTCTTCAATCAACGGAACAAATAAGGGGCAGGCGCGGGACTCAACAAAAACATCTTTCGCTTCTTTCAGCTTTCTTTCATAAATTCCGCTTTGAACCGTCGCCCTGGTTCCGATTACGCCTATTCTGTGGTTTTTGGTGCCGGCCAAAGCCTCATTCACCGCCGGCGTTATTACTTCAAATATCGGCACATTGGGATATTTTTCTTTTAAAACATCATAAGCTAGGGCCGAAACCGTATTGCAGGCAACAATCAAAAGCTTAGCGCCTTTTTTGATAAGAAAATCCGCATCTTCCAATGCGTATTTAATAATCGCGTCCCTGCTTTTGTTTCCGTATGGAGTTCTTGCCGTATCCCCAAAATAAACCAAATCATATTCAGGCAATTGCCTTAAACATTCTTTGGCAACAGTTAATCCTCCGACTCCGGAATCAAAAATTCCAATCATATTTTTATTAAGCCATTCCGCGCAAAATTTTTATCCTTTCCTCCACCGGCGGATGGGTGGAAAATAATCCGGCCACTTTTTTACCAAATGGGTTGGAAATAAAAAGGTGGGCGGTTCCCGCATTGGCGGACTTCATTGGCGCGCTGTACGCGGAAATTTTTTCCAAAGCGCGAGCCAGCCCTTCCGGATAACGCGTCAAAAGCGCGCCGTCGGCATCAGCCAAAAATTCGCGCTTCCTGGAAATGGCCAGCTTAATCAATTCTGCAATTATGGGCGATAAAACTATAAGTAAAATTCCAACTATCGCCAAAATGCCTCCGGCATTTCCGCCTTCACTGTCCCTTCTTCTTCCGCCGCCAAACAAGCTTCCGCGAAAAAACCATTGGGAAAGCACCGAAATTATCCCAACCAGAACGACAACCATTGTTAAAAAGCGGATATCGTAATTTTTAACATGCGAGAGCTCGTGCGCAATTACGCCCTCAAGCTCCTCATTTTCCAACTGATTTATAATTCCGGTAGTAAGAGCGACAGAAGCGTGTTGCGGATCGCGGCCGGTGGCAAACGCGTTAGGCGCATCATCATTAATAACATAAACCTTTGGCATCGGAAGCCCTGAAGTAATCGCTAAATTTTCCACCATCCGATAAATATAAGGATTATCTTCCTTTTTTAAAGGCCCTTTCGCTCCTGAAGCCGAAAGCGCCACCGCATCTCCGGAATAATAGCTTACCAAGGACATAATAACCGAAATTATTGCCGCAAAGACCACCGCGCCATAGCCATAACCGGTGTATCTTCCAAAAACCCAGCCCAAAGCTAAAATAATGGCGATAAATACCGCCATTAAAACAACCGATTTGCGTTTATTTGAAGTTATTTGATTATACATAGAAAACAAAACGTCCCATTAAAATTTTACGTCCGGAACTTCCCTTTCTTCTCCATTTTCTATTTCAAAAAATTCCCGTTTCTTAAAATTCATTGTATTGGCAATAACATTGCTCGGAAACTGTTCAATTCTGATATTAAAATCACGCACATTTCCATTATAAAACCTTCTGGCTGCCTGAATTTTATTTTCAGTATCGGAAAGTTCGTCCTGAAGGCGTAAAAAGTTTTGGGACGCTTTTAAATCCGGATAGCTCTCCGCTACGGCAAAAAGAGTTTTGAGGGCGCCGGTTAATTGATTTTCGGCAGCGGCTAAATCTTCCGGAGATTTGGCGGTCATTGCCGCGCTTCTCGCAGCGGTTACCTGGGCAAAAACTTCCTTCTCGTGCGCCGCATAGCCTTTTACGGTTTCCAATAAATTAGGTATTAAATCATGCCTTCTTTTTAGCTGTACATCAATATCGGACCAAGCTTCGTCCGTGCGATTTCTCAAAGCGATAAGTCTGTTGAAAACGGCGATTATCCAAACCGCCAACAAAGCTAAAATGCCTAAAACTACATAAAGAAATATCATATTTGTGATATAATAATTAATTAGCTACAATATTAATATTAGCAAAAAATATTCCAAAAGTCAATTTAAATATGAATGATGCCATCTTTAAAGCTTATGATATTCGCGGTGTTTATCCTCAAGAATTAGATGAAAAAGACGCTTATCAAATCGGCCGAGCCTTTGCGTCTTTTTTAAAAGCTAAAACCATCCTGGTCGGCGAAGATGGGAGAACCTCGTCCCCCGCTTTAAAAAAAGCTTTGATCCGCGGAATTGCCGAAACCGGAGCAAATGTTATTTTGGCCGGGCGGCTCACTACGCCGATGTTTTATTTTGCGGTTGCCCATAAAAAACATTGCGATGGCGGAATTATGGTAACGGCTTCACATAACCCGGCAAGATACAATGGCTTTAAACTGGTTTACGGCGACGCGATGCCCATAGAACCAAAGGCAATAATAAAATCCATTGAGAACAAGTCAAAAATCAGGAGTAAGGGAAAAATAAAAAAAATCAATATAGCTGACGGGTACATTAAAAAAATCTTATCTCTCGCCGACACAAAAAAAATAAAACCTTTAAAAATAGTTATAGATGCCGGAAACGGAATGGCGGGCGGGATACTCCCAAAACTTTTAAAAAAAATTCCGCAGATAAAAGCGACGCCGCTCTTTTTTAAGGTAGATATGTCTTTTCCGAACCACGAAGCCAATCCCTTAAAAGAAGAAACGTTAGAAAAATTAAAAGAGACTGTTGTAAAAACTAAGGCGGATTTGGGCATTGCCTATGATGGCGATGCCGACCGGATTGGATTTGTTGACGAAAAAGGAAATTTTATAAGAGCCGATTTTATCTTTTCCGCCATCTTGCCTCAAATATTTAAAAAACATCCGAAAACAACAATACTCTACGATTTGCGCTCTTCAAAAATAATAGCGGAAGAAGTTAAAAAAATGGGTGGAAAATCCAAGATGACGCGCGTCGGGCATGCTTTTATAAAAAAAGAACTCCGCAAGTCAGACGCCGCCGCCGCCGCGGAAATATCTTCTCATTTTTATTTTAAAGATTTTTACGGCGTTGAATGCTCCGACTTAACAATGCTCTCTCTGCTCCTGCAAATGAGCGAGACCGGCAAAAACGCAAGCGAACTCATAAAACCTTTTGAAAAATATTTTCAATCGGGAGAAATAAATTTTGAAGTCTCCGATAAAGAAAAAATTCTCTCAAAGCTTTTAAAAAAATATAAACCTTTGGCAAAAAAAGTTTCCGTCTTAGACGGAATCAGGATGGATTTTAAAGACGCCCCTAATTTTTGGTGGTTTAATGTGCGCGCCTCAAATACGGAGCCACTTTTACGATTAAACGCTGAGGCAAGCAATAAAAATTTGCTTGAAAAAAAATTAAGCGAGCTAAAAACAATTTTAGCCTCTTAGAATTAGGCTGATTCCGGCTTTATTTGCTATAATATAACTATGTTTTGGGATATTTTAAAAAGTAAAAAGAGTATAGGCGGGCAAATCCTTAAATCCATAACTTGCGGTTCTTGCTCAATGCTGTTTTTTTTGCTTATTCCCTGTTTAATAGCAATCCTAATAATCACTATAATTTCAGGAGCAATAAATATAAAATTACCCATATGATGCTATCCAATTTTAATCTAAGAAAGGTCCTAATTATAGCCGGGTTTGCAGTAGTAGTTGTGGGACTCGGTTTTGCGATCTACTTTGCTTTTTTTAGAATACCCGCCGAAGAACCGGTAGAAACTCCGGAAACCCAGGAAGGCGCTCAAACCGGGACATTGCCAACTTCCGGCGAAGCGGAAAATAAACCTGGACAACAAACAGAAACCCCAACAGGCACCGGTGTCTTGCCAACAGCAAAAACCTTGCGCGTCTCAGACTTCGCCTTCTCCGGCGCTAAAGACATTACAATGTCCGAAAATGGGCGCGATCTGCAATACTACGATTCTGAAAGCGGTCTTTTTTACAAAGTCAATGAGAACGGCTCGCTCACTCCCCTTTCTAATAAAAAGTTCTTCCAAGTTCAAAACGTTTCTTGGTCCGGCGACAATTCTAAGGCCGTGTTGGAATATCCGGATGGTTCCAATATTTTTTATGATTTTAAAACAGACAAGCAAGTAACTCTGCCGAAACACTGGGAAGATTTTGATTTTTCTACAGATGGCAACAAAATTATCAGCAAAAGCATGGGCATTGACTCCAATAATCGCTGGCTTGTAATTTCGGATACGAACGGCACCAACGCCAAAGCAATAGCCGATTTAGGCGATAACGCCGATAGAGTTCAAGTCGCCTGGTCGCCGAATAACCAAGTTGTAGGATTTTCTTCTACGGGAGACCCGACGTCAGAGTTTGGCACGCAAGAAGTTTATTTAGTCGGCCAAAATAAAGAAAATTTTAAATCATTAAAAGTTCAGGGATTAAATTTTCAGGCAAAATGGACTACGGAAGGAGACAGGATTTTATACAGCGTAGCCGATCCTAATAACGGCTATCGCCCGGTCCTTTACGCAACAGACGCTTCCGGAGACAATGTTGGCTCAAATACGGTAAAAATAGACTTAAATACGCCTTTGGAAAAATGCGTAATAATTTCCGGCTATAAAGCATATTGCGCCGTTCCCAAAGACTTGGCGGAAGGAACGGGACTGGATATGCGCCTTGCAGAAAACACCTCCGACTCCTTCTACTTCATCGATCTAAAAACCGGCGCCACCAGTATGATTGCCGGCACTGAAGAAAAGTATGATGTCAGCCAAATATCGGTTTCCGCGGATGAAAAATATATCTACTTCACCGACAAAAGCGTAAACGGATTGCATCAGATAAAAATAGATTAATAATGAAAAATAAAAAAATCTTAATTGCTTTGCTATTCGTATTCGCGTTTTTACTTTTAACGCCCCTTTTGTCGTCAGCCGAATCAGCTAGCGATTCTTTTAAGCCAACGGTTCCAAGGCTGCAAATAGAGATCCCGACGCTACAATTTTCAAAAGTAACGAAGTATGGCGACGCAGTCGGCCTTCCTTGGCTTGCTGATTATATTGCGGCTATTTATAAATATGCGGTTGGCATCGTCAGTTTAGTCGCTATTATTATGATAATGGTCGGCGGCCTGCGCTGGATGACTGCCGGAGGAAATTCCTCCGCTATCGGCGCCGCTAAAGATACAATTACCGGAGCCGTAGTTGGCTTGCTTTTAGCGCTGGGATCTTATCTTGTCCTCTACTCCATTAATCCCGACTTAGTTACTTTTAGGGAATTGCAGGTTAAATTGATACAGCGGCAATCCATAGAATACATAGGTCTTATGTCTGATTCAGAATATAATAAAGTAGCGGGAGAAACCAACCCCGGTAGGGCTGCAATTATTCAAAAAGCAATACAGGTCGCTAAAACTGCAGGCATCCCCGATCCGTGTATGTTTGTAGCAATAATCACGAAAGAATCCGGCGGAAATCCGGGCGCAATAGGCCACGACGAAAACTATCAAAATTCGGTTTGCGTTTCTGCTAGAAGGGATTTCTTAATGAGTGGAAAAAAATATAGCGGGGCAACTTTCACCCCGCCATTCACCGATCCAAAAGAATACAATAAAGACACTTGTGCAAAATATAATAAACTTCCAATACTAAATGACGATGCAAAAACGCTTGACCTTAACTCACCGCCAAATTACGGTTTGGATCCTCGCTTTAGCCACGGATTTGGATTGGGCCAAATGACTATAAAGGCACCATTTACCGACGCCCCAAAACTCTTATCAATTGAGTATACATTAAAAAAATCAGCTGATCTTTTTAAATCTAATCTAAAATGTGCTTCAGATTATGGATATACGGGAGAAGACCAACTAAGGGCTGCATATTTTGCTTATGCAGCAGGATGCGGTAATCTTAAAAAGGTAAAAGATAAACAAACTTTCTATACCAACAGAGCGTCAACAAGAGCAATGGAACATTACAACAAATGCAAGAATCAAACTCAGAGCGCCCCCGAACCAGATCCTCAAGAATTAGAATAAATTATTCAAAAACAAACAATACAAAAAGGAGGTTGAATCCTTTTTTATTTTATGAAAAATCAAACAACTTTTGAATGTTCAAAATGCGGAGCGCAAAGTTTACGCTGGCAAGGAAGGTGCACGGAGTGCGGAGGCTGGGGAACATTAAAAGAAATTACGAATTACGAATTAAAAGTTTCAAATAAAAATAACGCGCCAACGGCGGACGTTGTTGATTTTAATAATATAAAAGCGGAGGACGTAAGAAGGATACCTTCCGGAATTGGTGAACTGGATCGCGTTTTGGGCGGCGGGGTGGTACCGGGAAGCCTCATCCTTTTAGGCGGCGAGCCCGGCATCGGCAAATCCACTCTCCTTCTCCAGCTGGCAGCTAATTTTAATTGCCATCCTGCTTTATCCTCTGTCATTCCCGACCCCGAGCGTGAGCGAGGGAACTATTCGGGAATCCAAAAAAATAATAATCCGATTCCGGATTCCCGCTCCGCTGAAGCTACGCGGGACAATGCCACTGTTATTTATAATTCCGGAGAAGAATCGGCTGAACAAATAAAAATGCGTTTTGACCGATTGGGGCTAAAAACAAATAATATAAAATATTTGGGCGAAACCGATATTGATATAATCTGCGCAACCATAACTTCTAAAAAACCGGCGCTCGCAATCATAGACTCAATCCAGACAACCACTTCGCAAGAAGTCGATTCATCCCAGGGAAGCATTTCGCAGATTCGCGCGGCAACCGGAAAACTGATGGAAACCGCCAAAAAAAGCCGCGTGCCGATAATTATAATCGGCCACATCACCAAAGACGGCGACATTGCCGGACCAAAAACCTTGGAGCATATGGTTGATACCGTATTATATTTTGAGGGCGAAAGATTGTCCCATTACCGGATTTTACGCGCCGTAAAAAATCGTTTTGGAAGCACGAATGAAATTGGAATTTTTGAAATGGAATCTCTTGGCCTACGCGAAGTAAAAAATCCCTCCGCTTGTTTTCTTGAACAAAAAAGCGAAGTCTCGGGGTCGGTTTTGGCGTGCACTCTTTCCGGCAACCGCCCGTTCTTGGTTGAAATTCAAGCTTTGACTAATCCAACCGCCTTCGGCTATCCCCTTCGCAAGTCTTCGGGCTTTGATTTAAACCGCTTAAATATTATTGCGACGATTATAAGCCAGCGGACAAATATCAAATGCGCCTCACACGACATAATTTTAAATGTCGCAGGCGGAATAAAAATACAGGACCCCGCCGCGGATCTTGCGGTAGCATTGGCAATTATTTCTTCCACTAAAAATAAAATTCTCCAAAAAAACTTAGTCGCCATCGGCGAATTGGGTTTGGGCGGCGAATTGCGGAACGTAAATCAATTAGATAAAAGAATTGAAGAAGTTAAACGATTGGGGCTTTCGGAAATAATAAGTCCCCTGAATTGTAAAACCCTGCAAGACGCAATAAACAAATTCATCTAAATTAAATCTCCGCGGATGCGGAGATTTAATTTTTTTACTCTACAATTATTTTTCCGGTTGAAGCTGGATGGATTGAGCAATGGTAATTATAAGTTCCGGCGCTTGTAAACTGCATCCTCGCTCCGGCCCCCGGAACAATCGTTCCGCTATCAAATCCGGTGCCCGTTACCGTGTGGTTTACGGAGTCGTTATTCGTCCATAAAACCGTATCACCTTTGCTGATTTTTATCTCCGCGGGATTAAAAGCATTATTTTTAATGCTTACTTCCGTAGCATTTTCTTGAGGGGTTATGTTAGTTTGATTTTGATTTGTTCCCGTATTAGTCCCCGTATTTTGGTTGATGGCGGAACGGGCAATTAAAATGCCTAAAATAATCAAAATGAGCACTAAGGCTAAAATTAGATACCTCCTCATATTTTTATAGTTAATTATAAGTTAAATTATAAGCGGAACGACAGTATATCATAAAAAAACCTCTTTGTAAATTTCAGGTACTCAAAAAGCCCCTTGCGGGGCTCTCTGATATTAAAATTACTCTTCTCTGTTATCAAATCTTCGGCCACCACCAAATCCGCCTTTTCTCTCTTCCTTAGGTCTGGCTTCGCTGACCCGGATGCTTCTACCGTCTAAATCATGGCCGTTTAATTCGGCAATCGCCTTTTTGGCGCCGTCTGCATCTGCCATCTCTACGAAACCAAAGCCCTTGCTTCTGCCGGAGAATTTGTCGGTAATAACGGTAGCGCTAGCTACATCACCGGCTTGGCTGAAAAGGTCTTTTAACTGGTCTTCCGTAGTGCTGTAAGGCAAATTGCCCACGTATAAAGACTGTGACATAATTTTTGGCACGCGGTTTTAATTTTCACTGAAAATTGTTACGCGTATTCCTTAATTTTCCCGCCTCGACCGCGCACCAAATTGATGCAAAATTTGGCAGGTTTTGTTGATTTTATTATACACTTATTTACCTCTTTTTGTCAATCCGACAAGGCGTCTATATCGGTTTGGTAGCGGTCCGCCATCGCCACCACATTATCGCCATAAAACCTGTATTTTGTATTTGTCCCGCCTGAAAAATATTTCATTGCCGCGGCCCATTCCCCGCTCTTGGTTCCGGCTCCGTCCGCTTTTAATTTGATTGCCGAGGCGATAAAAGCATCGCGAATATCCCAGGGATTGGCGGTTTTTCCGGTGATGGCTTCTATTTTTTTCTTATAGCCCATCCAGGTTGAAGGAATAAATTGAGCCGGCCCCATAGCGCCGCCCCAACCCATTTGATTCCCCTTGCTGTCGCGCATCGGGCAAGAAACTGGCGTTATATCTACATTCAGTCCCAATTCGGAAGTAATTTGTTTAAAAGGCTCCTGGTCGCGCGTGGGCTTCATTACCACTTTCCAGCTTTTTTCCGGCGGATCGCCCTGGCGATTGCAAGTCCCGACATTTTTCCCCAAATTTGATTCTTGAGTTAAAATCGCCAAAAGAAAAGCCGCCCTTACTCCGGTTTGCTCCGATGCCCACTGGGCAATTTTCACCGCCTCGCCAAAAGTGATTTGTGTGCTGACATCCAAAAGTTGATAAAGGCGATTTTTTATTTCCGCGGCTTTCTTTTTCCTGTCATTTAAAACCGTTTGATAATCGCTCTCCTTGCCTTTTGTTTCTTCCAAAAGATTATTTTGTTCTTTAACCGAGGCGGCAAGCTGCTGCTGTTGCAAATTTTTTATAGCCAAAAGATCTTTGGCTTCCTCCTGCTCATCCGCCAAAACTCCCGCTCGCCAGTCAAGCTGGGCTTTTAGTTTCCCTGCTTCTTCAATTAAAACTTTAAAATTTTCAGTTATCTGAAGATACCGTTCTACTTCATCAAACACTCCGGCCCACTTTTCTTGAGTTAAGACTATAAATAAAAGCGGAAAATCATCATACTTTTTTATCATCCGCGCGTACTCCCCTATTTGCTTTTGAATTTCCCGGCTTTTAGCCGTAGCTTCCTCAATACCGGACTTCGTTTCTGAAAGGCGGCTGTCCAAGTTTTTAATCTGCAAATTAGTTGATTTAATTTGCAGGGTAATGGAAGCCTGCTGATTTTTAAGCTGTTTTATTTTGTTTTGCAAAGTATTCTTTTCCCCTTTGACGGTATCTAGCTCCTTTTGATATTCGGCGATTTGAGCTTCAATCTCCTGCAGTTGCCGTTCCAGTTCCGCTTTTTCCTGCGCGCTATCGGCAAAAACAGGAAAACCCGGCAAAATTAAAGCCAGAGATATAAAAAATACAGCGATTTTATTTTTTAACATCATGGTTTTATTATATCAAAGCTTATTATTAAAGCGAGAGAATAGGCTTGAATTCCTCCCTTCATTAAAATAAGAGGACTTGAGAAAAAGCTTCTGATCTATTAATTTGACATAATAAATTATTTTAATAACAATAATAATATATTGATAATCAATATATAAAACCTCAATAATTAGAAAATTAATTAAGCTTTATGAAACAAGTATCAACAAATTTCTTAAGATTTGTAATTTTTATTATCGGAATAGGGGTACTTGCTTTATGCATTTTTGCTTTGCCAACGATGTGGAAAGGGGGCTCAAAAGAATTTCCCACGGCTGACCACGCGGTCTTTTTGATTATGATTGGGATGTACACAGCGGTTATACCTTTCTTTATCGCGCTATGGCAAGCGCTCAAACTGTTGAGCTATATTGACCAAAACAAAGCTTTCTCGGATTTGTCTGTGAAAGCGTTGAAAAATATAAAATATTGCGCGGGCGTAATTTCCATTTTGTATATTGGAGGTGTTCCCCTCTTATTTCCAATCGCGGAGGCGGATGACGCTCCGGGTCTTATGCTTATAGGGATGGCGATAGCTTGCGCCCCGATTGTGGTCGCGGCCTTTGCCGCAATTCTAGAAAAATTATTGCAAAACGCAATAGACATAAAATCAGAAAATGATTTAACCGTTTAAAAATACTATGGCAATTATAATCAACATAGATGTGATGCTGGCAAAAAGGAAAATGAGCGTCACCGAGCTTGCAGAAAAAGTTGGCATAACAATGGCAAATATTTCCATATTGAAAAACGAAAAAGCTAAAGCTATTAGATTATCAACTTTAGAAGCGATTTGCAGAGCTTTAGAATGTCAGCCTGGAGACATTATAGAATACAAAAACTAAAACCGGCGTCATTAAAAATGATGCAGCTTCTGCGCTCGGGCGCGGCGGAATTCCCCCCACACCCCTTCCGCGCCCTCGCTTCGGCGGCGAAAAATTTTTGCAAGGCGACAAATTTATCCAAATACTTTTAACATAAAATCTGGCATAAATTTGTTGCTTATATAAAATTGCTGAATTTCTTTTGGCAGTGTTTTGAATTGATCAATTATTCCTCTACAATTTTTATTTCCACAATTACATTTGCAAGTCCATAGCTCTCGTCCGGCGCTAACTATTTTTTCTTCGTTATCGTTCATTGTTGTGGAATAATCATAGGTTATTTCTTCGCCCGTTTTTATATCTCGCAAAACAACTAGCTCGTTTTTGCCACGAATAAAAGAGTTTGGGTTGCACGAATGATTAAAAGTTCTTGATACCTCGTCTAGATCTAAATATTCCTCGTCATCAACCTCAAGAGGGTCAGACGGTTCTTCTTTGCCTTCGTTTACTCTTTTTATTACTTCGTCTAAAGAGCAAAGCTCTCCGCTTAAAAAACATATTGTCTGCCCCTTAGAAATTTCTTTATTGGCAAAAACTCCATTTCCAGCGATATTTGATTTTTTGATTATAAAATCTTGTTCCATATTTATTAAATGGTTACTGTGTACCCGAAAAGCGAGAATTGTTGGAGAATCTAAGAACGAGGATAATCCATAAAGACAAAACGCTTAATCTCATACATTAACACTATAATCTTTTAAATAAACCAAAGCCCATTTCTTGTCCAGACCCCCATTTAAAAACGTTTTGGGTAAGTTGTAAAGTTTTTTTATTAATTGGATCAAAGATGTGAGCGCATCCAAAATCAGCCCTATTCAGTTCTTTTGGAATTTGGCCCAAAATAACTGTATAAATTTTTTTACCAATAAAACTTATTTTAGAAATAATATATCCGTCTTCTGCGGAAAATGTAATAGTATGCCCCAACAATCTCATTCCTTTTTGTTTTTCATCAAAAATAATAGGATTGGTTTCGACAGAGATTATAATTTCTTTAATTGGCGGGTTGTCAATCCCCAAAATATATCTTTTAATTTTATCAAATTCAGGGCCAAATAAGGCATCTGATCGTCCTTCTTCTAAAGCGCAAAAGGCAAAGTAATTAAAAGCTATTTTTGCGATGATTCTGCCTGCATCATGTCCAATAGTGCAATTCATTGATATTTCATATTGCTTCTTTTTAGTTTGAGGCGGTGTAAGCGCAAATATCCTCTTTCCTTCCTTGTAAGGAATGCCCAAACTTTTAACAATTTCTATTGCTTCTTGCAATGAAGAAGTGTCATTTTCATCATTGCTTCCCGTAAAAATAGAAACATCTTTACTTTCAGTTCCTTCTAGCATCTTTTTTAATTTGTTAAATTTGCCATTGCTCAATTTTTTTAATGCTTCTATCAAAATAACAACATAACCATTTCCCCCATAGCGTTTAATTTTTATTTGTGGCAGTAAAAAAATATTCCAATCGTCATCCTGCCATTTTAGAAAAGGAAAAATATCATCAAAAAATTTTTCTCTAAAGCCTGATAGAAACTCAGTCTTTACATTTTCTCCTCTAATTCTTATCTGCGTACTATTTCCAAAATTAAACATCTGATAAAAGATTCCTTCCTCTGTATCTTCTTTAAATTTAGTTTCTAAAGGATTAAATATTTTAGAATTGCATATATCACAAACCCAGCCAACTATCGTAGGATTATTCTCAAATACGCCCATAAATCTAGGCAGTACATGTTCTCTGCCAATAAAGGTAGTCTCACGCTCTTTTTTATTACAGTATATACATTGCATAATCTATAATTCTATCAGATAACTATTCTCTTGCAAGAGTTAGGGATTTATAAAAACCCGTTAAAACGGGTTTTTATAAATGGTTGCCATGACAATTTTCTAATGTAGTCGGGTCGCCCTGTCGTCCTGAGGGCTACGGGTCGCTCCGATAAAAAATTGTCATGACGGAGAGGGTGGGATTCCTTTTCTTCCGTCGCAAACCGCGCTTCGCGCATGGTTTACTCCTCCCCCAAAGCCGGGGTTTCAAAAAAATTAAAGCAGTTTAATTTTTTTTGAATACCCTTCGAATCCCTACCTATTTCATTTGCTTTTGCCGCCATAAAATATGGCATCAAAAGCAAACGGTGTTTTTTGAACGAAGTTCGAACATTTTTTGAGCAAAACCCCCAATAAGGAAGCCAGCCCCACCGTCGCTCGGAAACCTCGCCACCCCGCAAAAAAGTTTTCTTCACATTTTTTAATTTGCGCG
>Ga0265297_10004571_pt1 | contig 22335 bp, 19 predicted proteins | sample Munlanlwell13791_FD_192502 | JGI IMG/M metagenome (GOLD analysis project Ga0265297, IMG submission 192502) | Leachate microbial communities from a municipal landfill in Southern Ontario, Canada - Leachate well 137-91 | ecosystem: Engineered > Solid waste > Landfill > Unclassified | place... | reverse complement strand
ACGGCAGACTCTGGATCTGTATGCGAAGGTTCGATTCCTTCCGCCCCAGCCATACCTTTTCCCCCATCCAACCGGTTCCACCCGAATATTTGTATTTTCCCTCCGTTTGTACTACGCTATATAACAATATATCGGGAGGGAAACGATGAAAGACTTTAGAGACAAGGTGGCATTTATCACCGGTGGCGCGTCCGGCGCTGGTCTGGGGCAGGCTAAGGTTTTCTCCGAAGCTGGCTGCAAGATTGTCATCGCCGATATCCGCCAGGACCATTTGGACGAAGCCAAGGCGTATTTTAAAGAAAAGAACGTTGACATTCACACCATCAAGCTGGATATCACCGATCGCAAGGCTTACGCTGCCGCCGCTGACGAGGTGGAAAAGGTGTTTGGTGGCCCTCCCCAGCTTTTATTCAATACTGCTGGCGTTAACACCTTCGGCCCCGCCGAAGCCTCTACCTATGAGGACTTTGACTGGGTGATGGGTGTTTGTCTCGGCGGCGTCGTCAACGGCATGATAACCTTTGTCCCCCGCATGATTAAATCCGGCCGACCCGGCTATATCGCCACCACCTCCTCTTTAGGAGGCTTTATGGGCGGCGCCACTACTGCTCCATATTCCGCCGCCAAGGCCGCCGTTAACAACCTCATGGAAAGCTATTCTCAAGCGCTTAGGTCTTATAACATCGGCGTCTCTGTTCTCTGCCCCGGCAACATCAAGTCCAACATCGCCGAGGCTGTTTATACCCGCCCCAAGAATTTAGAAAACACCGGCTACAACGTTAATGAAAAAACGATTAACTTCCTGCGCAATATCCACGCCCAGGGCATTGACCCCATCGAGCTGGCGCAGATACTTAAAAAAGCCATTGAAAACGAACAGCTTTACGTTTTACCCTTCCCCAACGCCGAGGACATGTTAAGGAATATCTTCGACCGCGTTATCGATAATTGCAGCCCGGAAGGTAAAATCCGCCAGCAGGAAAAAATGAAAAAGATGATGGAGGAAATGGCTAAAAACGCCCCCAAAGACAACCCCTATCAGAACTTTGAGGACGTTGGCTTCGCCCAGGCGCGTAAAGACCTTGGCTGGGTTAAGCCTTTCCGTATGCCCGGCCCGCCGCCTCCTCCGCCTAAAGATTAACCAGGCTATTCTCCTTCTCTCTGTTTTGGGGGAAGCCGTTAGGTGATATGGCGGCTTCCCCCAAACTTTTTTAACGTAATTATCTCTTTAAAGTCTCTTGTTCTACTCTGTATTTAAAGCAAATGTTATCGTCTCCCTTTGAAAAAGGGAGAGGGAGAGGGATTTTATCAATCCCCCTCCAGTTTACACTTCATCCCCGCCACGATATAATAGATATTAAGGTATAGTCTTTACTTTCCTTATTAACAGCAATCAAGGACTACTTGCGAATGAAAATAGGCATAGATATCGGCTCGGTCACCGCTAAAGTCGTGATTTTGGACGACGCCGGTAAAATACTTGAATCAAAATACGTGCGCACCAAGGGCCAGCCCATTGAGACTGTTCTGGCGGTCCTTCAGGATTTACTCGCCAAATACCCGCCGTCTCAATTCAAGGCAGCCGCCGCCACCGGCACCGGCGGACAGCTCATCGCCACGCTTTTAGGTATCCCTTTCATTAACGAGATTACCGCCCAGGCCGCCGGTATTGCCCGCTTCCATCCCGACGTCAAAACCATTCTGGAAATCGGCGGCGAGGATTCTAAACTTATCGTCCTGGAAAAAGAATCCGGCGAAAAACTCCCTAAGGTGTCCGACTTCGCTATCAACGGCGTCTGCGCCGCCGGCACCGGCTCCTTCCTCGACCAGCAGGCTTCCCGCATGGGCATCCCCATCGAGCAGTTCGGCGATGTCGCCCTTGAGTCGGAACATCCGCCCCGCGTCGCCGGGCGCTGCAGCGTCTTTGCCAAGAGCGATATGATTCACCTTCAGCAGGTCGGCACTCCCGTCCACGATATCGTTGCCGGCCTTTGCTTTGCCATGATACGTAACTTTAAAGGCCAGGTCATCCGCGGGCGCGACCTGTTCATGCCCGTCTCCTTCCAGGGTGGCGTCGCCGCCAACAAAGGCATCCGCCGTGCTTTACTGGAAGTGCTGGAGCTTAAAGAAAAAGACCTGATTATCCCCGAATATTTTGCCGTCCTCGGCGCTATCGGTGCCGCCCTTTCTGTTGAAGAAAATCTCCTCCCCGCCGATACTCTCCAGCGCCTTAAGGACTACATAGCTAAACGTAAGCATGAATTTACCACGCTCGCCCAGCTCAAAGGTGATGATTATCCTATCGACATCTCACCCGTCAATATAGATACTGCTAAACCCGTTGACGCCTACGTCGGTGTGGACATCGGTTCTATCAGCACCAACGTCGTTGTCATTGATAAAGCTAATCGTGTCCTGGCTCGGCGCTATCTGATGACCGCCTCCCGCCCCATCGAAGCCGTTAAACAGGGCTTGCTGGAAGTTGGCAAAGAGCTGGGGAACAAGGTTATTATTAAAGGGTCTGGCTCTACGGGCTCCGGACGTTACATGACCGGTGAGTTCTTTGGCGCTGATGTCATTCACAACGAAATTACCAGCCACGCCAAAGCCGCCTCCTTCGTCTCGCCCGATGTTGACACTATCTTTGAAATCGGCGGGCAGGACGCCAAATATATCAGTATGCAGAACGGCACCATCGTTGACTTTGCTATGAACAAGGTCTGCGCCGCCGGCACCGGGTCCTTCCTGGAGGAACAGGCGGAAAAGCTTGGCATCAGCATTAAAGAGGAATTCGGCAAACTGGGACTTGCCGCCCAGAAGCCCCTTGACCTCGGTGAACGCTGCACCGTCTTCATGGAGAGCCAGCAGAACTACTGCAAGCAGCGCGGTGCCGCCAAGGAGGATTTGGTGGCGGGTCTCGCCTATTCCGTTGTTAAAAACTATTTGACTAAAGTCGTTGAAGACCGCAAGGTCGGCGACCATATTTTGTTCCAGGGCGGCACAGCCTTCAATCGCGCCGTTAAAGCCGCCTTCGAGGCTGTGGTGGGAAAAAAAATTACCGTCCCGCCCCAGCATGATATCCTCGGCGCTATCGGCGTCGCCATGCTCGCCAAAGACGAGATAGAAGCCACCGGTAAAAAGACTCGTTTCCGCGGCTTTGACCTCGCCAAACGCCAGTACGATTTGTCCTCATTTGAATGCGAAGCCTGCTCGAACCGCTGCGAGATTCACAAGGTCGTCTTCGAGGGTGAAAAGCCCCTGTTCTATGGCTCCCGCTGCGGCAAGTGGGACAGCACTGAAAAGAAGCAGCAGCGCGAATCCTCCAAAATCCCCCGCCTCTTTGAAGAGCGTTCCGACGCTTTACTGAACACCTACGCTAAAGATAAACCGGATAAACCCAACGGCAAGTCCGTCGGTATCCCCCGCGTCCTCTTTTTCCATGAGCTTTACCCCCTCTGGAAGGGCTTCTTCACCGAGCTCGGCTTTCAGGTTTTGCTTTCCGACCCCACCAACCGCCACATCATCCGTCAAGGCGTCGAGAACATCGTTGAAGAGCCCTGTCTTCCCATTAAACTGGCGCACGGTCATGTGCTGAACCTGCTGGAGAAGAAGCCGGATTTCATCTTTATGCCCGTCCAGTGCACCATGGAAAAACTCACCGGCGATTTTAAAAAATCCTGGAACTGCCCCCTCACCCAGTCCCTCCCCTATCTTGTCCGCAGTTCTACCCATATTAAAGAAGCGCTGGAGCAAAAGAAGAACGCTCCGGTGATGATACAAACTGTCTTCCACCCCGACCGCGGCCGCAAGGGTTTAAGGAAGAAACTTCGCAAAACCGCCCGCCTCATGGGCATCACCTCCACCGCTTTAGTTGATAAAGCCATTGACGCCGGCTTAGAAGCTTTTGATAAGTTCAACAAATGGCAGCGCCAGCGCGGTCAGGAAGTCCTCGCCAACCTAAAGGCTGACGAGCGTGCTATCGTCGTTGTCGGCCGCGCTTATAATACCTATGACGAAGCCATGACGCTTAATATCCCGGAAAAGCTCCGTGACATGAATATTTTGGCCATCCCCCTCGACTTCCTCCCCTTGGAGTCTTTGTCCGAGGAAATCATTAAAGCCCATCCCAACATGTACTGGAAGGCCGGTCAGAAAATTTTAGGCGCCGCCCGCATGATAGCCAAAGACCGCCGCCTCTTTGGGCTTTACGTCACCAATTTTAACTGTGGCCCCGATTCATATCTTGTTAAATTCTTCAGCAAAGAGACGGAAGGCAAACCCTTCCTGACTATTGAGATAGATGAGCACTCCGCCGATGCCGGTATCATCACCCGGTGCGAGGCGTTTATTGACACCATCCGCAACGCCAGTACCCAGGGCATTAGTAAACCCATCCCCCACGTTAGTATTTCTTCCGGCTCCGGTAATCACCGCACCGTCTATATTCCCTACATGATTGACCACGGCTACGTGCTTGCCGCCGCCATGCGCCACGGTGGCGTTAATGCCCAGCCCCTCCCCGAATCCGACGCCCTGACGCTGGAAATCGGGCGGCGGTACACCACCGGCAAGGAGTGTTATCCCTCCATTATCACCACCGGCGATATCGTTAAAAAGACCATGGCGCCGGACTTCGACCCCGCCAAGTCCGCCTTCTTTATGCCCGCCGCTTCGGGCCCCTGCCGCTTTGGGCAGTACAACCGCCTCCACCGCCTGGTACTGGACGAGCTGGGACTGCAGGACGTGCCCGTCCTCGTTTTTGACCAGACCGGCGGCTATCACAAGGACATGGTCGCCATGGGCACGAACTTCCAGCTCAACGCCTGGAAGGGCTTTATCGTTTTGGACTCCCTCCAGAAGATGCTTTTGGAGCGCCGTCCCTATGAGGTCAATAAGGGTGAGATGGACATCGTCTATACCGAGTGGCGTGATAAGCTCATCGCCAACGTTGGCCAGCCCGTCCCCGTTCTGGAGAAGCTCTCCAAGAATGCCCGCGACGCTTTTGAGGCGGTGAAAATCGATACCTCCTCCCGCAAGCCCCGCATCGGCATCGTCGGGGAGATTTTCGTCCGCTCTAACTACTTTGCCAACGATAACCTCATCCAGAAGCTGGAGGCTTTAGGCGCCCAGTGCGGCGTCCCCCCAATCGAGGAGTGGTTCGATTATATAGACTTTGAGCGCGAGTTCCGTTACGGTAAGCACATCGAGGGGGGCTGGAAGGACTGGACGAAGCAGAAAATCACCGAAATCGTTATGGAGACCACCGTGGAGCGTTTGAGGAAGCAGTTCGATAAATCCATCGAAGCCTTCACCCGCGAGCTGCCGATGATTGAGATTATCCGCAAGGGCCAGCGCTATATCCCCCCCGCTGTAGAGGGCGAGACCATCTTGAGTATGGGGCGCGTTGTGGAGTACGCCGAGCACGGCTTTGACGGCATCGTGAACATTATCCCCTTCGGCTGTATGCCCGGCACTATCGTTAGCCTCCTCCTCCACCAGTTCCGCCAGGACTTCGGCCTGCCCGTTTTGAACGTGGTGGTGGAAGGCACCAAAGACCCCGGCGAGAGCATCCGCTTTGAAGCCTTTATTCAGCAAGCCAGAGAGCATCTGGCGAAAGCTCCAAGGATTAAGCACTAGACTTTTTCTCAATCAGATAGAATCATTCATTCTTTGTTTCAACTATTGCTATCGTCGTTTTCATGGACTATAATCAATTATACATAATAATAGAAATGGCATAGTTTGTTATAATGAAAAACGTAAGTCAAGAAGCATTGTTAGCTTTGGAACTATTTAGACTTAGTCCTAACTCAAAAACAGGCTTATCGCAAATACATGAACATCTAGTTGAAGTATCTATGTATTCTCACCCAGATGCAACAAAACCACCAGACATAATCAATGCATGTTCGGAGATATTATCACAACCATATAGTTTAAGCGAACATGAGTGTAAAGAGGCTTTAAACAACGGTTGCAAGATGGGCAGAATCCAAGAAAAAAATGAGGAGAATTATGGTCTTTCTGATAAGGTTATTGAGGATTTAACTAATCGACAAAAGAAATTCTCAGAAGCCGAGATTGCATTTAATAAAGGGTTAATTGAAAATGTTGGTAAAAGCATAAAAAATGTTGTTGATCCATTGGCTGATCCACTTTTATGTTCCATCACTCGAGAAGTGATTCAGGAGACATTTTACGCCAGTTCAGTTAAACTTTACTCCCTATTATCTTCAAAAGAAGATATCATATCTGCAATAGACAATAATTCAAATATAGAAAATCAGCTTTCTGAGAAATTAAAAACCTTTCTCATTCTCCAAAAAAATACTACGGCCGATGACGTTATAAAAGGAATAAGAGTATTTTTATCTAATCTTGACGCTATACAGCGTTATTATATTGGCAATCTTCATCGACGTGTTTTTTATTTCCAAATCTTAAATCTAGACCCTCGTCTCCAAGATATCCAAAAAAAGAGTTTTGAAAATATCAAACTTTATTTAGATACAAATGTAGTAATGAATTACCTTTGCGATGGTACTAAACTCTATCAAGCAGTATGTGACATCTTAAATACTAGTATTTCTCTTGGAGTTAAGTTGTACGTTTCTCCAATAACAATAAGAGAATCTGAGGCTCTAATTAATGATGCTCTAAGACATAGTGTATACATCAATAATGAGAAAATATGGAAGATAATGCAAGCTAGTCCAAATTCTCTCAGCAATCCTGTCATTGAGAGTTTTAAGAGACAAAAATCAATTCATCCCAACTTAAATTGGGAAGCATATGTCTCACCACTAAAAAATCTAGAAGACTATTTATTGGCGAACAATGTGCTACTGGAAAAAGAGTTCACAGATGATATCGAAAAAGACGCAATATATGAAGAGGTATATAAAGAAATATCAATTATCAAGAATGAAAAGGATGATGGAGTACGTGTTCATGATGCATCGAATTTTGTGTTAATACATAAATTAAGAGAAAAATATAAAGGGACTCTACTCGGATCTTCGGTATGGCTAATAACTCTTGATAATAAGTTGCCAAAGTTGGATAGACATATGCAAAGAAAATTACCGTTGCCTCATTGTAGACTATTAGAACAATGGGGTGAACTACTAGTAAATTTTCAGAATGTTGGTAAATATATAGTAAGTGATGATTATGTCACTTATCTTGCTTCACAAGAACTAGGCGCATATATCCAAGAAGAAACACTTGATATTCATGTATTTGATTCAATAGCAAAAGCCGAAGTAGTATATGATAAAATCCTGAGTCTAGAACCAGAAATTGCTTCAGGTGTCATTCAAGATCTTCAACAATCCCGTGAGAAAAATGAATTACTACAGCAATTACACGATATACCTAAAGATAAAAGTAATGAATTAGTTGGTAAAGTCATCTCTGAAATAGAGTCATTGCAAATAGAAAATGTAGAAAAATTAAAAAATCGTGCTAACGAAGAAATAACCCGACTAGAAAATGGCATTCAAAATCTAAAACAAGAATTACGAAAACTTGATAAAGAACGACATAAAGACAATGAAACTATTAAAACAATAAGTGACAAACTAAAATCAACTGAAGATGAACTTGCAATATTGAAAAATATGTCATTCTGGGATAAATTGAGACTACTCATTCGGTCATATTAACACATAAAGCATATTCCCACGCCAAAACCCCCTTTACGCTTTAGCCTCCCCTCCCCTATCATTAAGTAGTCATGGGGCACTTAACAACCAAATAAAGGCTACTTGCCATAAATTAAAAAACCAAAACTCCAAATTGAACGTAAATAAAAAATTTATTTTATAACGAATCGGCAACAATAATATTTCTTGCGTTCACAACCCCGCAAAAGCTATACTCTAAATATAGTTTTTCACGTTTTGGGAGGTATATTATGGCTCGTATTGATTTCGGCGGCACCAAAGAAGAAGTCGTCATGCGCTCCGAGTTCTCCATGGCTAAAGCCCATAAGGTCTTAAAGAATGAAACCATCGCGGTCATCGGCTACGGCGTCCAGGGGCCCGGCCAGTCGCTCAACATGAAAGATAACGGCTTCAACGTCATCGTCGGCCAGTCTAAAGCGTTCATGCCGGACTGGAACCGCGCCGTCAAGGATGGATGGAAACCCGGCAAAACCCTCTTTGAGATTGAGGAAGCCTGCAAGCGCGGCACGATTATCGAGATGCTCGTCAGCGATGCCGCCCAGCGCCTTGTTTGGCCCAACATCAAAAAGCACCTGACGAAGGGTAAAGCCCTCTACTTCTCCCACGGCTTCTCTATCGTCTATAAAGACCAGACGGGCATTATCCCCCCCAAAGACGTGGACGTTATCATGGTCGCCCCCAAGGGCAGCGGGACGAGCCTAAGGCGCAACTTCTTAAGCGGCGCGGGCATCAACTCCAGCTACGCCGTCTTCCAGGACGCCACCAAACGCGCTAAAGAGCGCTGCCTGGCGGTGGGCATTGCCGTCGGGTCCGGCTACCTCTTCCCCACCACCTTTGAAAAAGAAGTCTTCAGCGACTTAGTCGGGGAGCGGGGGGTATTGATGGGCGCGCTGGCGGGGATTATGGAGGCGCAGTACGACACCCTTAGAGCGCACGGACACTCCCCCTCTGAAGCCTTCAATGAGACTGTAGAAGAACTGACGGAAAGCCTGATAAAGCTCGTGGCGGAAAACGGCATGGACTGGATGTACTCCAACTGCTCGGCTACGGCGCAGCGCGGCGCCCTCGATTGGAAACCCAAGTTCAAGAAAGCCGTCATGCCCGTCTTTAAAGAGCTTTACAAACGCGTGGCGAGCGGGGCGGAAACAAAGCGCGTCATCGATAGCGTAGGCGGGGCGGATTATAAAGAAGTCCTCGGCAAAGAACTCGCCGAGATGCACAACTCCGAGATGTGGCGCGCTGGCAAAGCCACTCGCGGCCTACGCCCCAAAGAGCCGGAAAAGAAAGGCGCCCGGACAGCTAAAGGCGTCGGGGGCCGGCAAAGCAACTAAGCAACCAGAAAGTGATATTGAGGGCGGCTAAAAAAGCCGCCCTTATTGTATTTATTGCGCCTTTCTTATGACAAGTGTTAAAATAGTAGCAACACTGGGGAATCCTCAAAGGTACAGACATGTTTACCGGAATAGTAGAAGAAGTAGGCAGTATTGTCTCCATCGGGGCGGGGAAAATGGCGGTGGGGGCGAAGCTAACGCTCAAAGACCTGCAGCTGGGCGCGAGCATCGCCGTCAATGGCGTTTGCGTCACCGTTACCGCCTTCGATGACAAGACTTTTTCCGTAGATGTCATGCCGGAGACGCTAAAGCGAACCAACCTTGGACTGCTGCACCCCGACGACAAGGTAAACCTGGAGAGGCCCCTAAAGCTCAACGGGGAATTCGGGGGGCACATAGTGCAGGGGCATATTGACGATACGGGAACGGTAGTGCAGGTGACTAAAGAGGGGGGGGCAATCCTAATGAGTTTCCGCGCCGAGCCCGAAGTAATGCGGTACATCGTGCCCAAGGGCTTTATTGCGGTAGACGGCACCAGCCTCACCATCACCACTAAAGATAAGGACACCTTCGGGGTATCAATCGTCGGGTACACACGGGAACATACGTTATTAGCCTATCGCCAACCCGGCGACGTTGTTAACCTGGAAGTGGACATCATTGGCAAATACGTCGCCGAATTGCAAAAGAAACCCGACAGCGGCATCACTGCCGACTTTTTAAGAGAACACGGATTCATGGTTAACTAGGGAGAAAAAAATGGCATTATCAACGATACCGGAAGCAATTGAAGATATTAAAGCCGGCAAGTTCGTCATCGTAGTGGACGACGAAGACCGGGAGAATGAGGGCGACCTCGTCATCGCCGCCGAGAAAGTCACGGCAGAATCCATCAACTTTATGGCTAAATACGGGCGGGGTCTCATCTGTATGCCGATGTCCGGCGAGAGGCTCGACGCCCTGCGCGTGCCGATGATTTCCAACAACAATACCTCAAAGTTCGGAACGCCGTTCACCATGCCGGTGGAAGCCAGAGAAGGCACAACTACCGGGATATCGGCGGCGGACAGAGCGCAAACGGTGAGGGTAATGGTTAATCCTAAAACCAAGCCGGAAGACATATTAATGCCAGGGCACCTTTTCCCCCTACGCGCTCGCGAAGGCGGCGTGCTGGTACGCCAAGGGCAGACCGAAGCCACCGTTGACTTAGCCAGGCTAGCCGGGTTGAAACCCGCCGGCGTCCTCTGTGAAATTATGAATGATGACGGCACGATGGCACGGATGCCGCAACTGGAAGTATTCGCCAAAAAACACGGGCTGAAAATCATCAGCGTGGCCGACCTGATAAAGTACCGTTACCGCCACGAAAGACTGGTCACCAGAGTATCAGAAGCCAAACTGCCCACCAAGTACGGCAACTTTACGATATACGCCTATAAAAGCAACACCGACCCCAATGAACACGTGGCGCTGGTAATGGGCGATGTCAACACCGAGAAACCGGTGCTGGTGAGAGTACACAGTCAGTGCCTGACCGGCGACGTCTTCCACAGCCTGCGCTGTGACTGCGTCGAGCAACTGGAAATGGCGCTGCAGCGTATCTCGGAGGAGGGGCGCGGGGTACTACTCTACATGCGGCAGGAAGGGCGGGGCATCGGCCTTCACAACAAGATTAAAGCCTACGCCTTGCAGGATAAAGGCTTGGACACCGTGGAAGCTAATTTAGCTTTAGGCTTTAAAGAGGATGAGCGGGATTACGGCGTCGGAGCGCAGATACTCGCCGACCTGGGCATCCGCAACATGAAGCTGATGACCAACAATCCCAAAAAGGGAACCGGGCTGGCGAGTTACGGATTAAAGATTGTAGAGCAGCTGCCGCTGAGCGCCGAACCCAATCCGCACAACCGCCGCTACCTGCAGACCAAACAGAAAAAAATGGGGCATCTACTGACAATTTTGGATGCCGATAATGATAAAACAAACTAAGGAGACAATGATGAGTAAAACATATGAAGGGAACCTGATAGGCAAGGGACTAAAATTCGGGATTATTGTTTCACGTTTTAATGAGTTTTTCAGTTCCAAGCTGCTGGACGGCGCCAAGGACGCTTTAATCCGCCACGGTGTGGCGGAAACGGACGTTGAGGTAGCCTGGACACCCGGCTCATTCGAGATTCCCCTCATCGCCCAAAAGATGGCGGAAAGCAAAAAGTACGACGCCGTTATCTGCCTGGGGGCGGTAATCAGGGGCGGAACGCCGCACTTCGACTATATCGCAGCAGAAGTCGCCAAGGGCGTCGCCAACGTGGGCTTGAAAACCGGCGTGCCGGTAATCTTTGGCGTTATCACCACCGATACGCTGGAGCAGGCAATAGAGCGCTCCGGCACCAAGGACGGCAACAAGGGCTTCGATGCGGCGACAAGCGCCATCGAGATGGCGAACCTGGTCAAGGGCTTGAAGTAGTCTTACTATCAGGAAACTTTGTAAATAATGTCACCGGGGCGGACGCGTTCGGGAACTTTGATACCGACGGACTGACCTTTCTTGGCCGCGGTTACGTTTTTATTTTCAATCTGCATTGAGGTAACGTCCATCTCGATATCCGTGGTGTGGCCCTTAATGTGTATCTTGTCCCCGACCTTAAGCGAACCTTTCATATCAATGCCGGCGACGACGACATGGGCAAAGAAATCGCTGACTTTACCGACTTCTTTTTCAGCCATATACCGCCTCCTTATGAGTGTGTGTTAAGGATTATACGCTCCGAGGTTAAGGAAATCAATATAGAGCGCAAGTTATTCGTGAGAAACTACGCTTCTTCAGTGAGATTGCCACGTCGCTCCGCTCCTCGCAATGACACAATACTCTTTGACTAATTCACCATCAGGACATATAATGGTGCTAACTAGATAATTGAGAGGAATAAGTCTTGGCCAAAGGAAATGAGGCACAACCAGATAAACTCGAAAAGCTGGAACAGCACCTCGATTTATTAGACTCACGTTTAGACAATATAGATTCCATGGTATCTGCCGTTGCCGAGCGCGTCATGAATCAGCCGGTAACTTTAAATATCACCTGTGCCAAGTGCGGCCACAAGATAGAGATAGCGCTGCTCGGCACGGAAAAACCAACCAAGTAAATGCCACTAATGAATTCCCCCTTTTTTGTAACCAGGTGTAATACTATATAGTCAAACTGCAACCAGGAGGATATATGACATTAGGAGCACGAATCAACGAGGCGAAATATAACGTTTTCAGGTGGCGTTATGAACTAAGCATTCCCAAGAAACTGGCGCTGGCTGTCGGGATAGCGATGCTGACCGGGCTGCTGGCGCAGTTACGTTTCTACCTGCCGTGGAGTCCTGTGCCTTTAACGGGCCAGACCTTCGGGGCGCTTTTCGCGGGCATCGCGCTGGGGACATGGTGGGGCGGCATCAGCATGGCTTTATATGCCGGGCTGGGGGCGGCGGGGATACCCTGGTTCCAGGGCTGGCAGGGCGGCATAGCATACCTGGCGGGACCCACCGGGGGCTACATCGTCGGGTTTATCTTTGCGGCGCTGTTCCTGGGTTATTTCACCGATAAATTCGTCCGGTCGCGCAGCTTCTTTGCGATGTTCGGGCTGATGCTCTTTGCCAACTTCGTCCTAATTTACGGCCCCGGGCTTTTACAGCTTAATTTGTGGCTGACCAACGTTAAAGGCACACCGGTTGAGTTCGGACAGCTGATGACGATGGGCGCGATACCATTCATCGCTGGGGATATCACTAAAGCGGCTTTTGCGGCGCTTATCACGCGGGGCATTACGCCAAAGAAAGCCTACGCTAAAGAGAAAGATAAGTGGGAAGGCTGGAAACTGCCCTAACAGAGTGTATTTTTGGTTAATTTGGGGCGGCGCTAAAAGCGCCGCCCGTTTTTTATGCCACAGGCCAATTGCACGTATATTTAAACGTTGCTATAATTAGTCCATGAGTCAAGAACAAGAATTAGAGATAATGCGGCATTCGGCGTCACACGTGATGGCGGAAGCCATGTTGTCTATTTTCCCGGATGCTAAATTCGCCATCGGGCCGGCAATAGAGGATGGATTTTATTACGACTTCGATTTACCGCGAACACTAACGCCGGACGATCTGCCCGTCATCGAGAAGAAGATGGGCGAAATCGTTAAAGCTAACCTGCCATTTAAACACAGCGAAATTTCTAAAGACGAGGCGAAAAAGCTTTTCGCCAGCCAGCCATATAAATTAGAACTAATCGAGGAACTACCAGATGATAAAGTGGGCATTTACGAACAAGGCAAGTTTATCGACTTATGCAAGGGCCCGCACGTTAAATCCACCGGCGAGGTTAAGGCTTTTAAGCTGACCAGCATCGCGGGGGCATACTGGCGGGGGGATGAGCACAATAAAATGCTCCAGCGCATTTACGGACTGGCTTTTAACACCCAGAAAGAACTGGATGACTACCAGGCATGGCAGGAAGAAATTAAGAAAAGAGACCACCGTAAAATCGGCAAAGACCTGGACCTATTTATTTTCACGGAACTCGTGGGGAAGGGGTTGCCGCTTTATACAGAAAAAGGCTCCGTCATCCGGCGCGAACTGGAACGCTTTGTGGTGGACGAGGAACTAAAACGCGGCTACAAACATGTTTACACCCCGGATATTGCCAACGTGGCGCTTTATAAAATGTCGGGCCACTACCCCTATTATAAAGACACAATGTATCCCGTGATGAAGGTGGACGAGGAAGAGCTGATACTGCGCCCGATGACCTGCCCGCACCATTACCAGTATTATGCCAACAAACCACGCTCTTACCGTGAGCTGCCTTTCAGAATAGCAGAATTAGCCAAACAGTATCGTTACGAGAAATCGGGGGAATTGACGGGGCTGGCAAGGGTACGGCTATTCTGCCTGGCTGACGGGCATATTATTTGCACCAAAGAGCAAGCCGTGGATGAAATTAACGGCGCACTCGATTTGATAGAGTATATAACCGGCATGCTTGGTCTGAAGAAGGGCGAAGACTACCGTTACCGGTTATCATTGGGCGACCGCAAAGACACTAAAAAATACTTTAAAGACGATGCTGCCTGGGATTTTGCCGAAAACGTGTTGAGGAGTGTACTTACAGACCGCAAGGCGGTTTTCTTTGAAGCCGAGAATGAAGCAGCATTTTACGGCCCCAAGATAGATATCCAGATGAAAAATGTCTCCGGTAAAGAGGAGACGGCTTTTACAACGCAATATGATTTTGTAGGCCCGAAGCGCTTTAGTTTGACTTACATTGACAGCGACGGCCAGGAAAAAGAGCCGATAGTCATCCACCGCTCGTCAATCGGGGCTATCGAGAGGACAATGGCTTTCCTCATCGAGCATTACGCCGGGGCATTTCCGCTCTGGCTGTCGCCGGTGCAGGTTAAGATTATACCGATATCCGATAGACACAATGAACATGCCATGAAAGTGGCCGAAGAAATGAAATCCCGCGGCATCCGGGCAGAAATAGATGACCGTTCGGAACGGATGAATCAAAAAATCCGCCAGGCGCAAATGGAAAAAATCCCCTATATGGCAGTCATCGGGGATAAGGAGGCAGCGGATAACACCGTATCCGTCCGTAAGCGCAACGGCGAGCAGCTGCCCGTCCAACCGTTATCCAGCTTTATTGAAATGCTGACGGAAGAAATCACCAAGAAGACAATAAGCTAGGATATCCGGCGGCAAACAGCTTCAAGAGAGTTGATTTCCCCGACATAATATGATATAGTTTTGTTCGTAAGCCAACCGTAAAAACGGAGGAGGTTTAATAGTTAGATAATTAAGCAATTACGCGTCAACGAACGAATCATGTCCAGAGAAGTCCGCCTGGTAGGAGAAAAAGGCGAACAGCTCGGCGTGATGCCCGTATTGCAGGCAAGGGAGTTAGCCAAGAAGAGCAACCTTGACCTCGTCGAGGTAGCACCGACATCGGTGCCTCCCGTATGCCGCCTGCTTGATTACGGCAAATTCAAGTACGAACAGCATAAAAAAGAGCAGCAGGCGAAGAAGAGCCAGAAGATTACCCTATTAAGAGAAATCCGCCTGCGACCCAAGATAGGTATTCACGATTTTGATTTTAAAGCCAAGACAGCCAAAAAGCTGCTGGCCGACGGCGCGAAGGTTAAAGTAACGCTGTTATTCAGGGGACGCGAAATTACTCATCCGGAATTAGGTTGGAAACTCCTACAGAAAATGACGGAAACGTTAAACGAGGTAGGAACACTGGAAAGACAGCCGGTGATGGAGGGCAGAAGGATGGATATCATCATCGCCCCCCTCGGCGACAAGCCAAAGGTAAAAAAGGAAACTAAACCAGAAGTTAAGTCCAGCGAAGTAAAGACTGAAAATAAAGCACCTACAAAAGAAAAAGAAGAGACCGAATCGAAAGTAAAGGAAATCCAGAATGCCTAAACTCAAGACACATAAGGGAGCGAAAAGCCGCTTCAAGATTACCGGAACCGGTAAAATCATGCGGGTAAAGGGCCCGAAGAGCCACCTACGTATGCATAAAGCCAAACGCGTGCGGCGACAGTTCGACGAGATGATAGAGCTCAATAAAGCCGATAAAAAACGTATATCACGATTGATTCCCAACGGGGTCAAATAGGACAGGAGTAACAACAACATGCCCAGGATTAAAAGAGGTGTAACTTCACACCATAAACATAAGAAGGTATTAGCCCTGACCAAGGGCCAGCGCGGCACCAGACACCGCTTAATCAAGCGCGCGACCGAGGCGATGATTCACTCGCTAAGTTACGCCTACTTCCACCGCAAGGAACGCAAGGGCGACTTCCGGCGGCTGTGGATTATACGTGTTAACGCCGCCTGCCGCGCCCAGGGAATCACCTACAGCCAGTTCATCAACGGGCTGAAAAAAGCCGGTATCACCCTTGACCGGAAAGCACTGGCCGATATGGCCGTCAAAGAACCGGCAAACTTTAGCAGCCTGGTCGCTCTCGCGGGAGGGAAAGGCCAGGAATAAAAACCTCCAACTCTCATCTGATAATGAGTTTTTATTACCCCTTCCCCTACCCAGTGGAAGGGGATTTTTTTAAGGGATAGAAAAAGTGCTGAAAGAAATAGAAAAAATAAAGGCAGAAGCGCAGGAGCAGTTGGCGGGGATTAACAACCCTAAAGACCTCGAGGCGTGGCGCGTCCACTACCTGGGTAAGAAAAGCCCACTAACACAGATACTGCGCGGGCTGGCATCGCTTTCAATTGAGGAGCGGAAAGCCGTAGGCGCGGCGGCGAATAAAGTTAAAGGCTTGCTGGAAACCAGCGCCACGGAAAAGAACCAGGCGCTGCACGAGGTGCAATTAAAGTCCGCCACGCAAAAAGAATCCATAGATATCAGCCTGCCGGGGCGGCCTTTATCTTTGGGGCATCAGCACCCCATCACCCAGGCGATTGAAGAAATTTGCGACATATTTGTCTCGCTGGGGTTCCAGGTAAAAGAAGGACCGGACGCCGAGTGGGACTATTATAACTTCGAGGCGCTGAACATACCCGCCGAACACCCCTCGCGGGATGACATGTCATCCTACTGGATTGATACGCCGCCGGGGGAAAAGGGGAAGCAGTTATTACGTACTCACGGCACAGCCGTCAGCGCGCGCATTGTCGAGAACATGAAACCACCCATCCGCACCATCGAGCCTTCAAGGGTTTACCGGTATGAAGCCGTCAATGCTACCCATCTTAATATTTATCACAATATGGACGGGATAGCGGTAGATAAGAATATCACAATGGGCGACCTTAAGGGCGTACTCTTCGAGTTTGTGCGGAGATACTTTGGGAAAGAACGCAGGGCCAGATTCCGCACCGACTTCTTCCCGTTCGTGGAGCCGGGCGGCGAGGTTGCCATTGAATGCGCCATCTGCAAGGGCAGCGGCTGCCGTTTCTGCAAGGGCAGCGGCTGGCTGGAAATACTGGGCTGCGGGATGACTCACCCGGAGGTCTTAAGGCGTGGCGGCATCGATCCAGAAGAGTACACCAGTTTCGCTTTTGGGATGGGGCTGGAAAGAATGCCGATGCTGCGCTACGGCATCGAGGACATGCGGCTTTTCTATAACAACGACTTAAGGTTTTTAAGGCAGTTCTAAAATGAAAGTACCGATAAAGTGGCTTAAAGACTACGTTAACGTTACGCTGCCGATACCAGAGCTGGCGAAAAGGCTGACGCTGGCCGGCTTCGAGGTGAGTGAGATTATCAACACCGGCGGTAGCTGGGAAAACGTCTTTGTGGCCGAAATTACCGAGATAAATCCCCACCCTAACGCGGACAGGCTAAGGCTGGCGACGATCAACCTGGGGAAAGAACAGGAAACCGTAGTTTGCGGTGCGCCGAACCTGACCATCGGGGATAAAATTGCTTTTGCACGGGTAGGCGCCAAACTCACCGACGCGGCGACCGGCAAGGCAGAAACCCTAAAGCCCGCCAAGATACGCGGGGTGGAATCCAAGGGAATGATTTGCTCGGAACAGGAGTTGGGCATATCAGATAATCACGAAGGCATACTGGTACTCCCCAAAGAGGCGTCGCTGGGAACGGCGCTGGCGGATTTCATGGGGGACACGGTATTGAATATAGACATCACCGCCAATCGGCCGGACGGTCTATCGGTGATGGGCATAGCTCATGAGGTGGGTGCGATTTGCGGGGAGAAAGTAACCGTCTCGGAGATTACGTATGCCGAAGCCGGTGAACCATTAGAAAAGCAAATCACAATTGAGATTATAGACAGCGAGCTTTGCCCCCGGTACTGCGCCAGCCTAATTACCAACGTTAAAATTAAAGAGTCGCCGGCGTGGCTGCAGGAAAGGCTGTTAGCCTGTGGGCAGCGCCCGATTAACAACATCGTTGATATTTCAAATTACGTCATGCTGGAATACGGCCAGCCATTACACACCTTCGATTATGAGAAATTGAGGGGTAAGAAAATCATCGTTAAGCGGGCGAAAGAGGGCGAAAAGTTCGTCACGCTGGACGAGAACGAACGAGAGCTTAGCGGCGACATGCTGACCATCGCCGACGGTGAAAGAACCGTGGCTTTAGCCGGGGTGATGGGGGGAATCAACAGCGACGTGACCGAAAGCACGACGTCTATTTTACTGGAAGCCGCCTCTTTCAAAGCGACCAATATCCATTACACCAGCCATAAGCTGGGGCTGTTGAGCGAGGCATCATCGAGGTTTGAGCGGGGCATCAGCGCGGGGCTAACGATAGCCGGACTGAAACACGCCACGCAACTCATCGCGGAGCTGGGCGAGGGTACCGTTGCCAAGGGCATCATTGACGTTTACCCGGGCAAGAAAGAGCCTAAACCGGTTACCGTAAGAGCCGAGAGAGTGAAACGTTTACTCGGTATTGAGTACAGCGTAGACGAGATAGCTAAAGCATTCCAGATGCTTGGCATTGAGTGTAAAAAAGAAGGCGAAAAAATCATCGCTACCTCTCCCTACTGGCGCAGCGACCTGAAGATTGAAGAAGATTACATCGAAGAAGTAGCGCGGGTTTACGGCTACGACAAGATACCGACGACGCTTATCGCCAACGAAGTGCCCCGACCGGACGCCAATCCTTCATGGGAACTGAAGAAGAAAATCCGGCGCAGTTTAACGGGCTTCGGGTTCCAGGAAGCCATGACATATACGCTGGCCAGCCTGAAGAACTTAAGCAACATCACAGCCACCGGAAAAGAGCCGGAACCGACGCCAATACACATCACCAACCCGATGACCGCCGACCAGGAATACCTACGGACATCTTTAAGGAGCAACCTGCTGGAGACGCTGGCAGCCAACCAGCGCCACGAAGAAGGCGGGATAAAGCTCTTCGAAATCGGGAAGGTGTTCCTTACCAGACCCAACGACCTGCCGGAGGAGCCAGAAATGCTCTGCGGGCTGATGTCTGGTAGCCGGATTGACCGGTCATGGCTGGGCGAAGGCAAGGAAGTGGATTTCTACGACGTCAAGGGGGCAGTGGAAGGGCTTTTTGAGAAACTGGGGATACCGGTAAGCTTTGAAGCCAGCAGCGATGAAGGTCTGCATCCAACGCGGCAAGCCGGCGTTGTGGCGCAGGGCCAAGGCAAGAAGGTCAAACTGGGGGTAATCGGGGAGGTGCATCCTAAAGTGGCGGAGGCTTTTGAGGTGACGGGGACAGTATGCCTCTTCGAGGTATCGCTTAAAGCGCTGCTGCCCTACACAACTGAAGTTAAAATGTACAAAGCAATATCGCGGTTCCCGAGTGTTGTGAGGGACATAGCGTTGGTTGTAGATTTAGACGTCAGCAACCAGCAAGTACTAGACATCATTAAAAGCTTCAGGCAAATTAGCGAGGTCCTCCTTTTTGACGTGTACAGCGGCAAGCAGGTGGCAGAGGGAAAGAAGTCATTGGCGTACCGGCTGGTATACCAATCGGCGGAGCAGACGCTGACCGACGAGGCTGTTAACAAGGTTCAGGAGCAGGTGCTTAAAAAGCTGACTCAAGAGCTTGGGGCAACCTTAAGGTAATAGGCGACTAATTCTCCCTCTTATCCCTCCTTACAAAGGAGGGATGCCAATACCCCAAAATCAACTATTTGATATTAAGTAATTTTTTTACTCTAGCCGTGGTTTTTTTGTTTGTCTTCAGTATTATGTTACCCCCCCCTATTGACAAGGAATATCCATCTAACTATAATATCAGTGTATTCTGATTTTTCTGATTTGTCAGAAAAAAAGGGGAAAATGGCGGAAGAGAAAAATACTGATAACTGTTGTGACACCACCAGCTGCTGCAAGGTTGAAGCAGTAGTCAGCGTGGATGAACGAGGGCAAATGGTGCTGCCTAAAGAGCTACGAGATAAAGCCGGCATTAAAGCCGGGGACAAGCTGGCAGTGGTGGCGATGGAAAAAGACGGGGAGACCTGCTGCCTATCATTAGTTAAAGTAGAATCGATAACCGGCATGGTTAAGGAAATGCTCGAGCCAGTGATGTCCGAGATATATAAAAAATAGAAAGAGGCCGAACATGAAAGACACGGAAATCAGGAAGTCAGTGAGGGAAGGGTATGCGGAAATAGCGAAAAGCGGCGGCTCCTGCTGTAATACTAATGCCAAATCCTGCGGTTGTAACAGCGGGCAGTCGGTTAAAGATATCAGCCAGAGTATCGGTTACTCGCAAGAAGACGTCAACAGTGTACCGGACGGCGCCAACCTGGGACTGGGGTGCGGCAATCCAATAGCGCTAGCTTCTTTGAAAGAAGGCGAAACAGTGCTGGATTTGGGGTCGGGGGGAGGCTTCGACTGCTTTCTGGCGGCAACCAGGGTGGGGGAAAAGGGAAGGGTCATCGGGGTGGATATGACACCGGAAATGCTAGAAAGAGCCAGGGAGAACGCGCGTAAAGGCAATTATAAAAATGTAGAATTCCGTCTCGGTGAAATAGAATCATTACCGGTAGCCGACAATACGGTGGATATCATAATTTCCAACTGTGTCATCAATTTATCTCCGGATAAAGAGCGAGTTTTTAAGGAAGCCTACCGCGTGCTAAAGCCGGGCGGGAGACTCATGGTATCAGACATTGTGCTGACCAAGGACCTGCCGGATAAAGTAAGGCAGTCGGTCCAGGCATACATCGGGTGCATCGGCGGGGCAATGCTGGAGGCGGATTACCTGGGGGCGATGGAGAAAGCCGGTTTTTCCGATATAAGAATCAAGGACGAAATATACACAGCCGCTGACTCATTGGATGACGACCCGACAGTCAATGCCCTGTCCAAAGATACCGACCTGACGGCCGCAGAGATAAGAGAGCTGGCATTGACGGTCAAGAGCATTAAGGTGGCGGCGGTAAAATAACGACCAGTTACTCCCACCTAAAGAAACGGGCGGCGAGACCGGCAGAGAGAACCGTGACACCCACTACAATCAACGAGGCGTTGGTATGCCACTCGAAGCCGAGGTAGGGGTTCTGCAGCATATAGATTACCCAGTGGAGCGGTGTGGCTTCGCCGATAATCTGCATAGCGCGTGACATAACCTCCGGGGGTGGGCCGGCACCGCCGAGAATCATCATGATAAAGAACAGCAACATCCCAACGCCCTGGGCAGCACGAGTGGAGGGCAAGACCGCGCCGAGGAAGAATCCGAAACAGGTAAAGCATACCGTACCCACCACGAAAGCCAGAATTAGCAGCCCGGGATTAACAGGCCAATCAGGCGCGTAGACTATTTTGCCTAATATGGTTACCAAAATACTGCCGACGACAGCAATAATAAAGCTAACCAGTAACTGGGAGCCCAGTACCGACCAGACAGAGAACGAGGACGCCCGAAAGCGCCGCAGGACACCGCGTTCGCGGTAACCGGCCAGGCGAACAGGCAACGCCACAGTGCCGATAGCCATCATAATGAGGCCATAGTAGGACGGCATGTAGTAGTTCATAGCGCCAACGCCGCGGTAAATATCGGGGTTGGGGTCATTACCAAAAACACCACCCATCACAAAGAGGAAAATCAAAGGCAAAGCCAGTGTAAAAATCACCGTGATGGGTTCACGGAGAAAGAGCTTTATTTCTATCCAGGTTAGTTTGCCTAATGTACGCATAATCACTAATCCACGACAGTGCGACCCGTCAGTTTGAGAAATACATCCTCCAGCGAGGGTTGTTCACTGCGTAAATCTAGGGGAATAATGCCGTGCTCGACCAGCGCCGCAGCCACTAAAGCCAAAAGGGGGCCGTTGCCCTCAACCTCGATTCGATTGCCGTGCCAGGCGACCTTTTTAACACCAGCAACTTTATTCAGCCAGGGAAGGTCTTTTTTATCCGTCGAAAAGATAACCCGAACCTCGGTGGCGTAGGAGGTAATAAGCCCATGGGGGGTGTCCGAGGCAATGATCTTGCCTTTATCAACCACCGCCACACGGTCACAGAGGTTTTCCGCCTCGTCCATAAAGTGGGTAACCAGCACGACGGTGGTGCCGTTATCACGCACAGCGCGAATCAAATCCCAGGCGATGCGGCGGGCGGCGGGGTCAAGGCCGGTAGTCATCTCGTCGAGGAAAACAATCTCCGGACGATTGACCAGTGATAAAGCGATAAAGAGGCGCTGTTTCTGGCCGCCGGAAAGGCTGGCGAAGGTGGCGTTGCGTTTTTCATCAATTCCCCACTGCTTAAGCAGGACATGCCAGTCCTGGGCGTTAGACGCCACAGAACCAAAGAGGTCTAAAGCTTCCCAGACCTTAATACGGTCGGGTAAGGCGGATTCCTGCA
>Ga0265297_10004570_pt1 | contig 22339 bp, 35 predicted proteins | sample Munlanlwell13791_FD_192502 | JGI IMG/M metagenome (GOLD analysis project Ga0265297, IMG submission 192502) | Leachate microbial communities from a municipal landfill in Southern Ontario, Canada - Leachate well 137-91 | ecosystem: Engineered > Solid waste > Landfill > Unclassified | place... | reverse complement strand
AAACAACTCGTTTATAATCTGTTTGATTGCGCTAATTGCTGTATCGATTGTTCCATAGAAGTCTTTTCCGAATTTCTCCATATCTATGTTGGCCCACATCTCACCCCATGATTTGCCAAAGGATTTCATTGTACTCTGCCAACCTTTTACCCATGTTTTTGTCATTTTTGCCCAAGCAATACCACCTGGTGAATCTGGAGCAAATGATTTCTTTATTCCCAATGCCCATTCTTCTGCAAACATAACAAGTCCACGTCTTCCGCCTTTTAAAAATCCACCAAACATTTTTCCGAAGGCCATCCATACACGATAGAATATCGGCATAATCGAACCCATGATTCCGCGAGATGCACGTAGTTGAGCGAGAATTGCTGACATAACTTCGGCTTGTCTCTTTTGACTATTTGCTTGTTTTTTATCTTCATCCTCCATTGCTTTCGCAATTTCTTTTCTGCTCTTTCCAAGTTGCTTCCCTGAAAATACAAGTTGAGCTTGTTCTGCATTGAGACCCATCATAGAAGATAGAGATTTTCTCTGGAAATAATCCATTGATTCCCAAGACTTACCAGCTTGGAGAAGTTTCTGCTGAACCTTTTCTAGGCGAGCAGCAGGGTCTGTATCAACGAGCATTTCCATAGCATTGATTGACACACCAAACATTTGATTTAGCTTCGAAACATTTTCAGCTGCTGATGAAAGAGTATCGAACTTATCCATCATTCCAGAAAGATCTTTAATTGCGAAACCATATTGACGAACCCAAACTGCACCGGCAATGAATGTCTTTTTATTTTGATTATTCATAAGAGCAAGTTGATCAACAGAGTCTGCAATGTCACGTGCAACCTCTGGAATCATTACGCCCATAGATTCAAGAGGACCACCAGGACCAAATGTTCCAACAAGAGAGAAAGCGAAGTCCTTAAGAGTCATACTCGATTCTTGTAGCGAACGAGAAAGTTTCGCAGACTGTTCAGCTTCAAGACCGAGAGCACGGCTCATCTTTATATTTTCAACGTAGAACGCCTTCGCTTCTCTTCCGAAACCGAGGAGGCGACCATACGCTTTATTGTATTCTATTACATATTTTGTAGCTTCGCCAATAGAGAGACCCATTTGATACCAGTCTCTTCTATTTGCTTGAAGGAAGTTCATTGCCTGACCAGCTGTTCTATTAAACATACCGAATGCTTGAGCCATTTCAGCAACAGCTTGTCTTATTTCTCCCCCACCCATTGTAATCGTATCCCAAATTTTTCTAAAGAAAGAAAGAACGAGTCCAGAAGAAGTTTTCACAACATTTGAAACGAGGCGGAAAGCTCCAGCCATGTGCTTATAAATTAGACCACCAACACTCTTCACTGTTGCAACGAGACCAGCAAAGACTCCGAGGGCTGTTCCTATGCCAATCTTAAGAAGTTTGAGAGCACCTTTTAGAGAAAAAATGTTATTGATTTGCTTTCCTACTTTTTGGAGAACTTTTGTTCCGAGACCGAGAAAGTGATAACTTGCTTTCTTCAACATAGAATCAGTTTGTTTTTCAAGAGCTTTTAATCGTTGCTCCCAGCTCTTTAGATAATTGAGACCATTTTTGTAGTATGTCCCCTGTTTTTCGAGAACCTTTGAAAGAGACTTTTGCTTTTCTTCTTGAACTCCAACAAGTTTTCCAATTTTTTCTTGTGAAATTTCGAGTTCTCGAGTATAATTTACAGTTTCTTTTTGGCTTTCAGATACTCTTTCAAACGTAGAAGCGAGGCGCGATACGGAGTCACTAAGAGAACGAATGACTACGTTTAGTGATTGAGCGCCTTTAAGTTGTTTGTCGAAAGAAATAGCCATATATTAGCTCGATAGCTACTTATGCTATCAAGTTAATTATAGCTGTTTGAAAATATTAGAATAGAAGAAGAAAAGAAACTATTATAAATCGTCTGAATTGATTTAAGTTAGTTCATCTTTAAGATCGATCATCAGCATATCAATTGTTAATTGTTCATTTATTATCTTTCTTATCTCTTTTCTTAGGTTCATTCTGACTTCTTCCATTGTTGGTTTATAATTTTTTATGTACTTTTCTGTTCCATGCCAAACAGTTTTTCTATCATAATCTTTCGCTTTTCTAAGATCTGTTACAATACCCTTTGGATCCATTACAGCAATAGCACCGCTTTTAATAACAGTCTTATCGAGATCATATCTTAAGTTTGCTCTTTTTTCTTCTCTGTATGTTCTGTATAAATACCATCCAGTGTATGTTCCAGGATGTCTAATAACAGCCCATCTTCCAATAGTATTAAAAGCTTCAAGAGCTTCATTCCATTTTTCGTTGAGTTTGGGCTCTGTTTTAAAAATCATTCTTAGTTCCTCAAAAAACTTATTCTTCTTCGTCTTCTTTCTTTTCATCTTCGAACTTCTTCATTATTTCATCTTTTTTCTCTGATAACTTCTTCGATACTTTTTCTTCAATGTAATCAATGATTCTATTCATAAATGATGCATCATCAACGATTTCATCGAGAAAACTTTCTTTATTATACACATATTCTGAAACAAATTCTTCAAGTTGCTCATCATCCTTCACGAACTTTGTGATCGCTCCATTTGCTCCATCGAGAACAGCGTCATATACTTTCTCATTAATGAGCTTTTCAATTTCCATTGTTTGCTCAAGGAGTTTCGTCTCTTTGATAATGAGATTTCTAAACTGCTCTCTCGTTATTTTTTCTGTCATTCTTCTTCTCCAATCTTTATATAGATTTTTCTAGAATCTTGATGTCCAGTATAATAATCAATTTTTGCACCAATAGATCTCAACATATGATCAAGAGCATGCATTGCTTCATCATCTTCTTCACATGAACCCATATCAACATAAACACTGAGATTGCCACCAACTTGGTGTTGCAGCGAACCGAGATAATGGAAAGTTCCACCCCATTCTCCGTCTTCTCCTGGCGCTCCTCTTGATTTCCATGTAGCTTGACCAAGATGATACCAATCTTTGAGAACTTTTTCTATTTCTTTTTCACTCGGTATTTTCTTTTCACTATAATCTCTTCCGAAACCAGGAATTTCTTCGTCTTCGAGTGCTTCCCTTATTATGTTTCTTATTTTTATCATTTTGCCTAATCTCCTTTTCCGGCATCGAAGTAATGCCCAACTCCTATAATCGATGGATCATCCGGAGCTCCTACTGGTGCTTCGGTCTTAATCTTAAATGTTGAAAATGAATCATTGAAGTCAGCTATTTCATCAACTGTCATGAAACCAATTCGTCTATTAGCTTTATTGAACAGTATCGCTTCGTCTTCTGATATTGTGAGCATGAGATAGACCCTTTGATCTCTCGCTTTGTTCTTCATGAAGTCAATAGGAACAACTTTGCTATTATAAGGAAGCCATAAAACGTCAGAAGCTATTTCTTGAAGTGATGTCATTTATTCGTTAACTTCGCCATTACTTTTTTCGGTGACGTATCACAATTTACGTAGTGTTGACCTTGCATTCCTTGTTCTGAATAATCTATTTCACTCCTTAATCCGAGAGTCGCTCTAAGACTTTGCATAAATATTTCATCAGTATAAATTGAGCCAAAGTCGTTATTATCATAATCACTTAGATAAATATTTATTGTTCCATATGTATTTGTTATGTATCCTTTTGGTACTGTTACTTTCTCGACTTTGAAGGTGAGAACTTTCTCATTCTGTCCCCACAAACCATTTCCACTTGGTCCAAAAGCCTTCAATTCTTTTCCAACAAGAGCTTTATTGAGAACTTTTTCATACTCTCTTATTTGCTCTGAGCTCCACTCTTTTTCGTCACTTAGTGCTTCTCTGATAACTTTTTTTAATTTTGTGGTTTTCATTTTATCTTCCTCTTCTTGTGAACTGTAGCTCCTGCGAATACCGTTCTCAACTTTGGCATAAGAGAAAATAAATACTCAGTCCCATATTCGTCTTCCCACTTATAAGAAAGAACTCCTTGAATATTATTCTTGTTCGTAGCATGTTTCATGAAACGTTTGTAGATATCAGCGTGAAGTGAACCATCAAAGAAAGGTTGTTCTTTTACTCCGATTGCTTTCGCGATAGCCCAGAACATGGCATTATGATCAGACTCAGAATTAATCCAACCAACTTTATATTTCGTTTGCCATCCGTGAACACATTCATGCTTTAGAGTGTCGACAAAATCTTCAGGATATTCACTAATATCAACTAATATCGACCACGATTTTTCATCAAAGAAAGCTGCTAATCCAATTAAGTCGTGCATCTTTTTTGCAGTTGCGTCTTTTTGATTTAAAGCTAGTTTTAGTCGTGGAGGTTGAATCTTTAAGAGTGCACTAATTTGTTTGATTACTTGCTCACCAGTCTTTTGAAGTCTTTCTTGATTTGGATTATTATCTATCAATTTCTCTTCGAGTGCTTCTCTTATTTGTTTCTTAATTCTACTTACTTTTATTCTCGTTCCCTTGAGAATATTGTTTCTCTTAACGAAACCTTTTATAACTTCTATAGCATAAAGTGAGCTTATGTTTCCACCTATCGAAGTCTCATCGAACGGTTTTCCTTCAACGATCTCAGTGACAATTCCGAGTTCATTAATAAATAATATATCGAGCGCGAGGGCCGTATTTTTCATCCACATTTTGTGATAATCGCTTTTTTCAAAAACAAAGAAAGCACCAACGTTCTTCGACATTCTCTTCACAAACATAAGACCTTTTTGAATAGAATGATTATCAACGAGAGCGATACAAGGAAGTTTTATTCTCTTGTTTTTTCCAACAAGAAACTCGACGAGAACATACTGTTTGTTAGAAATCAACATATTAATTATAAATTCTATATCTGTCAGTATAGTTTTGTATAAAATCTTTATGAACTTGTTTCCAATTGTCAAAAAATAAATTGTCTATACAAAAATAACCAAACTTCATATTATTTTTACGACAAAATTCTTTTATTGCATCAGCTTTAATACAAGAACTTAATGTTTCTTGGCCTTTTACTTCTTCTATTTCAATTGACAAGTCATTATATACAACAAATATGTCTGGAAAACAATAGTGTATCGTATTATTTTGATCAATATATTCTATTTTCTCACTTTGATTTTTATGCCAATATAAAACATCACTTCTCGCGTCTAACTGTTTGAATCTAATATATTCATAAGATGAGTCAAATACACAAAGTTCTTCTGTTTTATTAGAAATATACTTGCCTTTTTTAAATTTTGTTCGTCTATTTATCCATCCTTTTGTTTGAATGATTTTTTCTATTATTTGTGGTAATTTTTGTAAGCGTTTTATTTGAGCTTTTTGATACGAACCATTTTTTCTAGCTGTTTCGACGCCCTTCATTGTTTGAAGGTGTTTTGTTCCTCTTCTTCTGCATGTTTCAGCACCTTTCTTTGCAGCAATACTTAACTTTTCGAAATTGTCAAAATCACCTCTTGTTCTTCTTTGTTCTGCTACTTTTTTTGCTTTTAAATGATATCTTGCTTTAAATTCTTCATCGTTTTTCAATAAAAATCTTAATCTTTCTATTCCTATTTTGTTTGTATTATTTTTTTTAGATGTTATAGCGGCCCTCGCGCCCGATTTTTTATAAGAATCTAAATCATTTGCAAGACGAGCAGCTTTAACGTACTTGGCTCTTCTTGCAACTTCTTCTGGATGTTCTTTGTTTCGTTTGATAAACGATTGTGATGAAGCTTTATAATGACATTCTTTTGAACAACAGCTTCTTCCAAGTTTTTGATACACCATCTCCATATAATGATATTTATTGCAAATTTTACATTTTATCCATTCATCAGTTTTAAATAATTCTGCATATTGTGCTTTACTTATTTTGTGACTTCGCCTTATATGAATACCTAAAGCGTTTCTACTTTCGAATTCTCTTCCACAATGTTCAAACAAACATTTGATTCTTTCAAATACTTTCATGGCAAATCGATTCCCGTTTCTGCTTTAAACTTTTTTCTCATATCTTCAATTGATCCCGATGAACTCTTTATTGAGATGAGTTTATTAATAAGTTCGTCTTTCTCTCTTTGGTTGCGCTTTATATTGATTAGATAATTTTTTAATGTTTCGATTGTATCTTTTTGCCCTTTTATGATTACATTCTGACTTCGTTTTCCCATAAACCACCCACCAAGAGCAGTTAAAAAGTGAGAAAACAGACCTTCATTAAGAAGTCTAAGATCAATTATTTTTTTATCTTCGCTCATCAATATACTCCCCAAGAATCATTTCCAGAAAACGTTTGTGGAGCAATAATTGCTGTTTTATTTTTATCTGCACTTGGACCTGAAATATGAATCACGAGACGTAGAACGTTCTCTTTGTCTCCTGAAATCACGTAAGTATAATATTGACCGTCGAACTCTTTTGAATCGACGGATACTCCAAACTCAGATATATCTTCATCAATGTCTCTAGACGTGTTTACTAGATGTGTAAATTGTTCAAGAATGAGGTTTTTTAGTTTTTTCACATACTAATTATTACTGAGTTTTGGAATTACAACAGGAAATGTTTTTCCGGAGGAGTCTTTTACCATACAATATCTACGCTTTTCGTCGAGAATCTGTACTATTTCTATCTCTATTTCGCTTGTATCGTGTCTTCGAAGAATGAAGTCACTAGGATCATATGTTGAAAAACCACCCTTAATTTTGAATTTATCTCCTACGTTCATAACAATTTCTCCTCTCAACAATAACTATATGATATGATCTGGATTTTATCGTTATCTGCAGTCCATGGTTTATTTTTTAACGCCCCACAATAACAGAGCATGTGAGTATTATTTTCTGTTTCGTTGCTTGCTTGAAAGCATGTTGCTTTTATACCATTTAGTTCGCATCCACTTGACACTAACTTATTCCATAAACTTTTCCAAGTTTATTACTCTTGTTCCGAATTTTGCAGCAGAATTTATTTTTTCGTTTCCAACTTTATCTCCAACGATAAGAAAGTCTGTTGTTTTTGAAATAGATGATTGATACGTTCCGCCATGTTGTTTTATTATGTTTTCAACTATTTTTCTTTCTTTCGATAATGTTCCAGTGATACAAAAAGATTTATTTTTTATGTTGTTTTCTCGTGATTTATATTCTTTGTCTTCTACAAAAACGTTTTCATTCTCAATTGCTTCTCGTATTATGTCTTTGTTTAGCTTTATATTGTCTTTAAATTCTTTGAGTGACTTTGCATTTGTCATAACCATGAATGAACACGAAGAACTATTAGAAACGAATGATATTCTTGTTTTCATATTTTGCTCCATTAACATGAAACATAAACGAGCTTTATATCTTCGAATTTATCAGCTCTTATTTTTTCTATAAACTTATTTATGCTTCCATCTTCTTCGCCATAACTCACTTCTGCTGTAAACATTTCGAATCCATTTTCTTTGAATGTCTTTATTTTTTGAGAAAGTTTATCATGATCTTCTTCGAGGTCTTTTATCCAACCATCATCTTTCACAAAGAGCTCTTTGAGAATATCGTTTTTCTCTCCTCTTATCGCAATGATAAATGATGAAGAACTACTATTCGAAACGAACGATGTTCTCGTTTTCATTCTATTCTTCCTTATTCTCTAAAAGTTTCTTTGCCTCTTCAATAACTGTATCATAATCATAATGTGTGAAATTATAATGCCCAACAGAAGATGTCCAAACATCCAATTCTACAATATAATCTCTTTTTATTATTTCTTCTTGAAGTTCTTTTGGTATAGACAGTTCTAGTTCTGAATCACTCATGTTATACACTTCAAAATAATGTTCGATTGTTTCTGGTGTAATTTTATGCTTATTAATAGTTAATTCAACTGTTTCAAATTTATTTGCGAGTTCCTGCAAAATGTTCATATTATTCCTCCCACCACGATCCCGTTTCTTGATATCCTTTTCTTTTTGCAGCTAAAATATAACTTCTAGTATTCGTATACCAGTCTTCTGGAAGTGCAATGATATCATCTGGTCTTCGTACAACACTTTTTAGTTCTTTTTCTTTAAGTGGTTCTGAAATTCCAACTTCATCTGCGCGGAGGATCATAGTCGAACACCACAAAAATCTCAGTTTCACAACATCGCTTTCTTGAACTCCACATGTGACATTCGGATCCTTCGAGAGATATTCAGTAATTGCAATTATCGGTCTGTTCTTAAACTTCGCCTTAAATGATCTCTTGAGTAATGTTTTGGTACAACCATAGCCAATTGCACGAGGGAGAAGTAAGAGAGTTATTTGATCACCGATGAACAGCTTTCGAAATTCATTATAGCCTGCATTTGTGAGATGATTTCCAACAACTCTTATTCCTTCTTCGAACGACTTTTGAGCACCCCAAATGTTACTTTTTGGATCGAGAGGAAAAACATTGAAACGTCCAATTTCATCATCTAGTTTATATTTTCCAGTAAGCATAAAAAGACCGATTTCGGGATAACTTGTTTTAACCCATGGTTTTCCTTTACTCTCGTGCGCACAATAAAGTGCAGCAATCGATGGATCGATTATATGGTATATCTCTTTAAAAGTTTTTCCATATTTTTGAAGTATAATGTTTTTAGCTATTAGTATGCATTCATCAACTTGTTGTTTCGCTTTTTGTTGTATAAGTTCCCAAGACATTTTTACTAATCCTTTCTAGAAATGTATCTATTGCAATTGATGAACCGCAAGTAAAGAATGGTTTTAACAAATCATTTTCAGAAAATCTTATAAGGTTTATACTATTTCTTTGACAATAATCATTAAAGATAATATCTCGATAATATGTTCTTACTATTGCAGAGTATTTTTTGTGTGTTTTATCTATTGCTTTTTTTTCATATTCTTCTATTGGCAGATTCAATGCGTGAAAAAACAATCCATCAACCATGATAAGAAATTCATATTTTTCAATTAAGACATAAAAATCCACATTAAATCTTTTTTCGTCAACTTTAATGTTTTTGTGTCTTACATAATCAATACTTTTATTTCTTAGTAGTTCTTCAAAAGCATCTTCTGGCTTTGATTTAGCATAAGTCTTATTTGTTTTTTGAGTATTATGACGCTTCTCGTGTGAAATAGGAGAGTTGCAAGATTTTCTGTTATTTAATGTTTGAAATCCACAATTTACACCATAGTTTTTATTTGTTGTTTCTCTAGACTTTTCTTTTATTCTTTTTGTTTTAATTGGTATAGCATTTCCATATAGCTTCTTATTAGTATCATAACATTTTTCTCTAACACAATTATCTTTCCATGGATGAGCGACTCCGTATTTAGCTAACCATGTGTTTTTTATTTTTTCTTTAATTTCATTTTTTTCAAAATTACTTTTTGTAAATTTGTATTTACACTTAAATGAACAATAATGTTTCTTTTTTATTGCTGTTTTTATTAATCTAAATTCACACAAAAACTCTTTTTTGCAACCATCACAAATATAAGGAATACAATCAGTATTTGCAATAATTTTAGTTCCGGTTTTATAATTTCGACACGGTTTTGACGCTCTACCATATTTTTCGATGATATCGTTTATAGTATAGTTTTCTTCTAAATCTTTTATCATTAAACTATTTCATTATTCATCATTAAAAAAGAAAAGAAGCACAAAGAAAATAAGAATAAATATTGATAATGGAAACCATAAGGGCGCAAATATCCAAAACCAAGACCAAACGATCACATTAGTGAGTTTAAGAACAAGAAAGGTTATGAATAGTGCTGTAAATAAACCGATTTTCATTTCTTGTCGTAATCGTTATATTTAGCGCTGTATTTATATGTTGTAGAAGTTTTGGTATTATTTGCTTCTTCTGGATTGATGTCTTCTATTGTTAGTTTTGATGTTGTCCACGTCCAATTGTTATCGTAACCGCAACCACCAATATCTGGTGTCGCATATGCTGATACTGTCACACCATAATAAACAATCATTGGAGGAATGCATGGAGTCCACGGAGCAAGTGGAGGGCCGCCGAGCATCCTCTTCACTTCTTCAATGCGCTCAAGGATTTTTTTGAAAGCAGCATCTTCAATAATTTCTTCGACATCTTGCTGAACGTTCGTTGAAACTCTAACAATGTGTTCGTTATCAAGAGATTCACATTTGCCAAAATCATCAGGCCCAATTGTTAATACCAAACTATCAGAATCGAGATCTTTGTGTAGCTTTTCACTTACTTTTTGAAGCGATTCAATTGTTTTGAATTTAAAACTCATAGCTGTTGGTTTGTCTATGGTAATACTCTGAGCTGCCACACATTCTCGAATAAACACATCAACGTTGAGAATGTGAACGTTATTTATTTTTGTCATGTTTAGTTACCTTTTTGTTTCTTTTTGTCTTCTGTGAACCTAGATCTTTGTTACGTAACTCTGATAACATTTTTGAAAAAATTTCTGTCATCTGTTCTTCACTTAAATCATTTTTTTCCATCAAATCTTTTAGATTTTTTGAACACTCTTTGTTAAAAACAAGAGTATATGTTCCATCTTTTTCTTTTTTATACGATTCAAAAATTTCATGATTTAGTTTCATTTCTCTACAACTCCGTTAATCAACTCTTCTTTCATGATGAGACATTTTTCTCCATCGATATCGATTTCTTGTCCCGACCATTCACCTATGATTATCTTATCACCAACCTTTACCTCTGGTACAACTCTGAGACCATTTTCAAGAATTCTTCCAGGCCCAACAGCAACAACATATCCGACTGTACTATTCTTTTGTGCTGTTGGTGGAATGATGAGGCCACCCGGTGTTACTTCTTCACTCTTTTCTCTTCTAACAATAACGAGATCAAATAGTGGTTTTACATTCATTTTTCTATTCTCCTTCTTTTATTCTCGATATTAGTTTTGAAAGATCTTTGAAATATTCTTTCTTTGTTGTTCTTACACAAAACTTGAATTTGTCAATGAGTTTCGAAGCTTCTCGAACTGTAGCTCCAGTACTAACGTCAGCTTCAAGTGGAACAGAAACACTTATGAATGTTCCATTCCACAAATCTAGTGTAAGAGGTTTTTGTAGATCTAACCAAAGAACTCCGTCATCTGTTTCATTTGGAAAATATCCAGAACCATCAGCTACAGCATATTTTCCACTAAGTTTGTCGAGGAAGTATTTATGTCCATCAGAAGAAAATAAAAGCTGCCAATCATATTTCATTCTTAATCCCTTTCAAATAAACTGAGTACTGTCACTGTTTTTAAATCTTGTTTTCATTGTTTCTATTGCTTCTTCGTTGTTATCTATTAAGATACAATCTCTATTGAGAGTCAAAGCTGACTCACCAAGAGTACCACTTCCTGCAAAAAAAATCTATAATAGTATCTCCCTTACTAGAATGAACTTTTACTATTCTGTCTATTACTCCTCTTGGTTTTTGAGTCGGATAACCTGTTTTCTCTTTTCCATTTGGAGACACAATTGTATGCCACCATGTATCAGTAGGGGTTTTTCCTTTTGAAGCTTTTTCTTCTCCAACAAGTTCTGGAGCCATGTAAGCTATTCTGTCGCATTCATCAAGATGAAACTGATAATCATTTGGATCCTTCGCATACCATAAAATAGTATTGTGTTTTACTGGCCATTTTGTTTTTGACCGGGCTCCATAATCAAAAGCCCATATTATTTCATTCATAAAAGATTCTCTGCCAAAAATAATATCGAGAAGAATTTTACAGTAATGAACTTCTCTATAATCAATATGAAAGAACAAACTTCCATTTTTCTTTAAGATTCTATAAGCTTCTATTAAGCGAGGTTCAATGAACATAAGATAATCGTCAAAAATATCTGAATATTCTTTTGAACCAAGCTTTATTGTTTTGTACTTTCTTCCACCAAAACCTTTTCTGTCTCCATTTTCATCTAATATAGTTGATATATGTTGTCTTTTTTGTATTATACCAGTATTAAATGGCGGATCAATATAAATAAGATCGGCAAATTCAGACTTTATTGTCTTCAAGACAGCTAAGTTATCATCAAAGTATATTTTTAAAGACAAGCGTCACCATCATATTTCACAGTCATCATCGTAATCAACTTCTCCCTTCACACAACCATCATCACGAAACTTGTCGAGAACTCCTTCGATTGCATCTAGGTTTGTTCTCGCTTCTGCAACTAGAAATTCAACTTTTTCAATAAGTTGCCCAATATCACTCAGTTCTGTTGGTGTTGTTTTATCAATGGACAAAATAAGATCTGTTGAATAAAAATAAGCTTGAGGCTTTTCGCTGTTATTAAATGAAACGCAATATACTGTTCTCTTTCTGTCTCTTTCATAAAATAAATCAACAACTTTTCCGAGTTCATCATAGTGCATTGAGCTCTTATTATCTACAACGACGAAATCACCAAAATTAAATTTTCTCATCTCTTTTGCCCCTTTCCAAATCTTTCTTGATTATTCTTCAAGAATTCTTTATCTTTCTTTGAAATTGGCTGAGGTGTTTGTTGAGACTTTTTATTATCTTGAGAAAACATTTCCTGAATTCTATCAAGGAACATTCTTCTTGTTTCAATATCGAGATTCATCGCTTCTTCATAGCCGAAATTTAATTTTGCCATTAAAACTGATATCTCGTCAACAAGTTCTTTTTTTCGAATCATCAAAACTTTATTAAAGAGATCGATATCGTCAGTACTATCTACGCGGCCAAAAAAACCCAGCACCGATAGGTATCGTGTACTCCCTTTCGTCTTCACAGAATGGACATTTGAGTTCCTGTTCCATGACAGGGCCAGGTGTTATAGACTCAATATAGTTTCTCAGTTCTCGAGAATCAAGAGCTCTCATACTCTTAATGAAAAACATCTTGTCTTTATCTTCAACGCCTTCAATTTGATCTATTTGATGATAGAGCTGATTTGTTATCGGAGCTGCAGCAACGATTCCAACTTTTTTCTTTCCCTCTTCGCTTTTTGAAATTTCAGCTTCGTCTTTATTTGTGAGAAGGTGGAAGTATACTTTCTTTTTTGAAGATGGAAGAGTGAATTCAAAACGGTTGATTCCATTTTCAACAGGATCAACGTCTGACATGTCTCTTATCTTAATCGTTGAAAGGTCAACTGTAGTCTTAAAGTTCTTATCACAATTGTCACATTTTATATTTTCAACTGAATACTCAGAACCGTAACCGAGGATTCGAACGAAAAGAAGAATTGCGTTTTTATCGCCAACAATCATTTCATCGAGGTTAATCGCTTTATCAATCATTACTGCTTCAAGAAGTTTATCAAGAGCAACTCTTTGTTTGAGAAAAGCTCTGTTGTTGAGAATGTCTTCTTCTGAAGCGCTCATTATTTTTATTGGAATATCTTTTCTATTATGAAGAGGCGAAGATGCTGGATATATTTTTCCATATGATGGAACGAGAGCGAGTTCAGACTGAACAGTTTTTGTTGTATTATTGCCACTTAACTTATTTTCAATTGCAGAATCAATGTTTGTTTTTTCTGACATATTCTTTATCTCTCCTCTATTCTATCTACTTATTCTGTCTTAAAAATATTATCTATCAAGTTTGCCACTGAAGTCGAATATAACTTAAAGAACTTCTCTACTTTTCGTTTTGGACCACAATGAAAATATGGAACGACTGAATCAGTTCTCGACATTGTGAATAAAGATATTTCTCTTACTGAAAATCTAACAAGAGGAAGTTTCTTGCTTCTACAATGTTCGTTAAAATATTGATCTCTAAGATAGATTTCTGTAATCATTGCTTCGATTTGAGATTTTGGACTTTTAAGTTCTTCTTCTGATAAACTGAGACCATGCCAAAAGTCATCATCAATCATAACGAGTATATTATTTTCAGGAACTATGTAATCAACTTTGTAGTTGTCGTCATTTATGTTGCAGTGGTCATCATAGCACTTACTAAAGTCTTTACAATCTTTACATAAAGAAAAGTCCCCAGTTTTTCCACAAAATAAAACATTTGCTTGTTGCTGTTCGAAGTCAAAGAACACTCTTTTCTTGGAAGGTTCTTGAATATCTTCGTCGAGGATTTTAATCCAGCTTATTACTTTATTGTCGCTTTTTGACAAGACTATGCTATTATAACACATAAGAAAATAAAATGAATCAAAAAGTTTTAAAGAATTAAAAGGCGAGAAAAGAAATGAATAGAACTAACAGAAACTAGCGAGCTCTTTTCAGTTCGAATGAAAAGAGATGACGGTGATTGTTTCTTGTCTTTGGAATTGAAACTTGATACCAGCATCTCTTGTTTCCATGATAATCAAAGTAGCTCGTAACGTTCGTTACCTTTCCAGTTTTCCCGATGATGTTCTTTGGACCAGCGACAATCTTCACTCTACTATTAACGATAAACTTCTGCTTCGAATTCTTTCTCATTTGAAGAATTCCTCCTTTAGTGACATTATATCATGAGCTTAAAGTTTGTTTTTCTTTAAAATAGTTGAGAAATATAATAGATAAGAATGGAAAAATACGAAAAGTGTCTATTCGAAGAATGCAGAGATCTTAAACCATTTCAGTATCATGGATTTTCAAGACATTTAAAAATTAAACATAACATGAGCAAAGAGCAATATGTTAAGTTTTTTAAAACAAATGAGCTCGCAATATGCAGATACTGTTTGCAAGAATATTTCCGCTCAATTGATCATCAAAATAAAAATATTGCTAATACTTGTGGCAAAAAAGAGTGCAAAAACAAATTAATTATAGAAAGAAACACTAAATTAAGTAGAGACAAAGAGAAAAGAAAAAAAGCAAACGAAACAAGAAAAAAGACAATAGAAGAAAACAAAAAACTTATTGAAGAAAACAGAATACAGATATCGTCTTTAATAAATCTTATAAAACCAAGAGTAGATATTCAATACAAACTAGATAATCAATTTAGATGTCTTGAAAAAGAGTGTTTACAAAAAGATGTTCGCTTTAGTACAACAAAAGGAATCGGAGGACATATAGTTCAACACCATCATTTAACAATGGAAGAATATTGTGAAAAACATAACACTAATGAATGGGTGTGCTGTGAAATATGTGGCAACTTCTATCGAAGAACAATGTGTGAACAAAAAGATAAAACAAATCTAACGTGTAAAAACATAAGCTGTATTAATGAAATGCGCAAAAGAACAACGTTACAACATTTTGCTGATAAGTATCCAGGACAAAACATAGTAAACATATTTCAGACACCGATTGTAAAAAAGAAAATTGCAGAGAAAAACAAAGAGAACTATAGTAATCCGATAATAAGAAAAGAGATAAACGAAAAAAGAATTAAGACGAACTTAAAAAATACTGGCTACAAATATACTTTCTTAATTCCAGAAAACAGAAAAAAGTGCAACTCTATTGAAGCTTGTCAAAAAAGATATGAAACAATGAAAAACAATAATTCGTTCTTAAAGAGTAAACCAGAAGATTTATTTTTTGAGTTTCTATCTAAATATTTTAGAGACATAAAAAGACAATATACTGTAGCATGGTGGCCAATTGACTTTTATATTCGAGACATAGATACATTTATTCAGTTTGACGGAGAATATCTTCATGGAATAACTGCAACAGAAGATCAATTAAGAGAATCGAGTTTCGAAAAAGATAAACAGCGCTTACATAAAAAAATTTCAGACAGACGTCAAAACACATATTTCAAAAATAGAAACATATCTCTACTTAGAATAACAGATAAAGATTTTTTTACATGTGAAAGTGATGAAGAAGTTTTTTCGAAACTGATTTGCGTTTCTGGAATTGATAGAACGAAAAATTAAAAAGCTTGAACCCAACTATCGCACTGTATCGTAAGAGATATCTCTGCGGGATCTCCTGCGGTATAATCAAGATCTCCGAAGTTCGATTCCGTAATAAACGCTCCATTTCCATCCCATTGCTCAACAACATCACCGACAGGTCCAAGCATTTTGAGGGTTATCGTTTTCTTATAAAAGTTCTGATAAGCAGCTCTTCCGGTTGAAGCATCATAATGGAGACGAACCCATTCCATAACTTTTTGTGAAGCAGAAGGATCGATTGAGTCAATAAGAGTTAGAGTGATTGTTCCTGGTTTAGTTTTTCCAGCTACATATCTTGTAGCGTTGACGAAGCCAATTTCAATCGAGTCAGTTGTAAAAGTTGGACGAGATGCACTCTTACAAGTAAATGAATCAATTCCGTCTATTTCCATTACCCAGCGGAACTTACGTTTGGGTTCATACATTTGTCCAAGTAGTTGCTGAGTATCTAAAATTTCTGCCATTTTATTTTCTCCTATTTTAATTATTACGTCGTTTTAAATTTATTCCTAAATCAGTTAGTTCTTTTTCTTTTAGTAATATGTATTCGTAGTTATTATCTCTGCACCACTTTTTGCAGACTTCTTTTTTGATAAGAGAATTTTCATCTTCGTATCCTTTGACTTCTACAATTTCTCTAGAATGTTCAAGAAGAAAGTCAGGAGTATATGTTGATGATAAACCATTTGACTTTATATAATGTATTCGTATTCCATGTTTCTTTTTATATTGAACATTCATTGTAACTAAGAACTCAGCAAATTTCCTTTCCCAAGATGAAGCCATGTATTCATTTTCACCAGTCCATTTATTTTTTAAGAAACTAGTTTTCACATGTCGATATGGAATTCCATTTTGTTCAATAAAGTTTGATACGCTGTTTGAAACTTTTTTATAGAGCTCAAGATATTTTTTGTAGTTTGTCTTTCTTAGATTATTGATTACTTCTTTCGGGTTACCAAGAGTTGGATCATTTTCTTGATGTCGCTTTTTCATACAAGCCGAACTGTTTTTATATTTACATTTTCTATCAGACACAATACAGTTTTCACTTCCACAAATTCTATTTCTTTTTTGATTTTGATCTTTTATTGTTCTAAAATGATATGTATCACACTGTTCACATTTAACCCATTCATCTGTTGAAAACCTTTTTGCATATTCAGCTCTAGAAATTTCTTTTTTATGAGCGTGATTAAAATGAACACCAAACGAACGTCGATCTTTATAAGACGTGCCACAAATAAAACATTTGAATTCGTTAATAGTCATTCTTTTTTGAGATCAATCACAATCTACCCACTTCATACATGTTTGAAGAAGCTTGTCATAGTCTCCACTCGTTGCTTCACTCTTAAATTCATCGATCTTATCTTGTGGAACTTTTCCTCGTCTCATTGCTTTTATTACTCTACCAAGAATCGAATAAGCGTTTCCATCTTCACCAGCAAGAGAGACATGGACATGAGGATATTTGCAAGTATCTGACATTATTTCATCATATACTTTTGTGTGCTCATCATCTTCGATCTCTTGTTGTTCATCATTACTGACGCTATAATCTCTACCGAATCCAGGAATCTCTTCATCTTCGATTGCTTCTCGAATGATCTTCTTCAGTTCTGATAGTTTAATACGCATATTTTATCCTCTCTCTTTAAAATTTTTCATTTTCATATACTTCAATAAAAGCCATTCCCTCAAGTCCACATTCGCCACTACTAAATTCGTCAGCCATTCTTTCAAGATCGCTCTCACTGAATTTCGCATTAGTTAGACCGTCTTTAATATTAGAAAGAATTTTTCTTTTTAGTTGAATAATCTGTTCTTCTGTTCCTTCAAAAATAATATCAGTGAGATCTTCAGTAGAAATCTCTTCTATAATCATTCTCTTTAGTTCTGATAGTTTTATTCTCATTATTACTCGTCTAGCGGAAATCGTCTAGCACATCATAATATGAACTGAGATCTTCTTCTGAACTGACTTTGTCTGGAATTTCTCCTGTTGTTATTCTATAAGAATTTTCCCATTGTTTTACAGTTGCGTCTTGCGCTAAATCAATAAGTTCTTCCAAGCCCACTTCAAAATCACTTTTTAGATCATCTAGTATTGGATTTTTAGAATCAATATAAAAAAGTCCAGAACCGAATTCACCCAGCATTGCAGAATAAACTTTACCATTCAGTTTTAAAGATACGTAACTACCAAATATTTCATTTCTGTCACGACCAACTGGACCATAAGCTCCATAAAGATCTAAACGAACGTATTGTCGCTCACGCAAAGACTTCAATAATGTTTGATATTTACTAAGAGTATCTCTTGCGATACGTCTCAAATCATCTGGAGTTGCTTTTTGAGAACTAGTAACTTCTTCTCTTATGATCTTCTTCAACTCACTGAGTTTTATTCTCATTGTCTCTCCCAAATTCTTATCGATCAAGCAGCTCGTTCCCCGAGCTCCCAATCAAGTGTAATTTTCGCAAGGTAGCCACCATCCATATCATATACATCGAAAGACATTTTCCCTTTAGGATCATAAAGATCAATTATCTCTTTCGCTGTGAGTTTCGTTACACCACTCGGAGTATCAACGTAGAATTCTTCTGGTCTTCCAGGACCCGCGCTCTTTACTCCTCTTGGAGAACGAATAGAGCCAGCGCCTCTCTTACTCTTATAATGAGCAGCAGTGAGATACTGAATGAACTCATCAGTACCGAATGGAGGTGAATCTGTTTCCTCCATGCGTGGTCTTTGTTCACTGAGAGCTCTTTGTCTCTCTTCTCGGATTAGTCTTTTCAGTTCACTTAGTTTGATACGATATGTTTTCATTTTATTTCTCCTTTTAAAATACTTCTGTTACACTTCTAAATATATCTATCACATTACTTTTACCGCATACAAAATACGGCTCATTCATGTTGTCAGCGAAGCGAATGAGATTGATATTATTCTCTTGACAATAAGTTTCGAGATATAAGTCTTTGTTGTAGATTTTATCAATCATTTTGTCGCGCTTCTTTTGGTGTTCTTGAATTTGTTCTATTGGTCTATCAAGGCCATGCCAGTAAGAAGAGTCTTGCATTATAAGGATGTTTTCGTCTCCGATATTCACAACAAAGTCTATTACGTGATTTGTTTTGTCTGTTTGAAAGAATATTTGTCTATCAGTTTTTATCTTTGAGTTAAGAGCTTCGAATCTGTTTTCTTCTGGTTTACTTTTTCCATACGAATTGTTTTTCTTCATTGTAGCGAGGCGGCTAGATATTGTTTTTGGATTATTGTTTATTTTTTCGTTTATTCTTAATCGCATTGAGTGAATACATTTTTTGTTGCTGCAAGTACATTTCTTACTATACAGTTTCTTAATATAAGGCTTATTACAAACGCTGCAATATGACAGCTCATCTATATCATGTTTGATAGCATAATCCAAATATGTTATATTGTGTTTTTCTAAGTGTTGTTTTATTCCACTCACAAGTTTTCCACATTCTAAACATATATCTGGTTCTCTAATAACTTTAAGATATTTTCTAGTAGACGGTTTTTCCTTATGCGCTTTGATACCAGCTTCATTCCATTTTTTTATACTCTGTTTGAACTTATTTGATTCGTAATATCCATTTTGTATTCTAGATATTGCAGCTTTTTGTCCACTTATTTTTCTTTGTTCTACGCTTCTGATTCTATTTGGATTTTTATCTCCAGACATTCTACATTGAAAACAGTAATGATCTTTATTTAAGTCTTTAACTAAAGACATCCATAATATACTTATTTCTTTGTTGCATTTATCGCAATGATATGGAAGCTCTTGGCTCATTTTTATTATAACTTTATTGTAACTCTTTGTTCTCTTACAAATTTGTCCATAAACTTTTACTATATTTTCTATAGTTTGCTCTTTCTTGTTTTGAAAACCTTTTATCATTTTTCTTATGCGTCGAATGTAGCTCCGGTAGGTGACAAGATGAATCCTAATTCGATCACTTCCGCGGCCTTAGTTGGTATGATGTAAATACGGCCGCCCATTTTCCGGTCATTGATCATTTCTGGAGTGTTTGTTGTCTCATCGAAAGTGATCTTGTATTTCTCGATACCGTATTTCGTGAAAACATCCTGTAGGATCGGCGTAACAATTTTAACGAACCGATTCCAAGTTGAAGCAATGTTTGGCTCGAATAATAGGAATCGAGCAGATGAAGCAATAGTCTTTCTCAAGTAAATCATTAAGCGTCTAACGTTTACTCTTGTGAGAGCCGATTCTTTCACCTGTAGAGTTTTCTGTCCATAGATAACAATTCCTTCACTTGGGAATCTTGCAATTGGATTCACGTTCTTATTCTGAAGTTCATTTCTCTCAAGATAAGTTAGACGATCCTTAACGTCTTTCGCATTTATTGCCGCTCTATTGAAACCAGCAGGAGCAAACCACGGTTGAGCAACTCGATCGTTGTAAGCATAAGCACCGAAGGCTGTAATTGATGGAGGTAGCCAAGTGTCTTTATTGTTTGTTTCGTCATAGTACTTAATCCAAGGATAATAAGTTGCACAATAGTTCGTATCGAATTCTGCAGCATCCATCCATGACTTGACGTTATCTACAGAAGAACCAGAAATGTCAGCAATGTAGAAAGCATCGCCTCTGTCTTCAACAGCTTGAATCGCATAGTTCACTACACCTGGATGGAAAATTCCAGGAATGCAAAGTAGATTGAAGTCAACGAGTTCTGGGTTTCTTATGATATCAACAGCTCTTCTTACTGAACAGATTTCGTAAGAACCAAGATACGTTGAAGTGTTCCAGGCTTGTGTTGAACTGTTTCCTTGGCCAGAACCCATCCACATATTATCAATTGGATTTGATCTGTGAATGTTGAAGCCATCGAAACCACCATATAGAGGTAGAGTAAATTGAGCAACATCAGTTCCTACGACTGCATCATAGGCACAGTTTCCAGCTTCATGCGCATAATAAACTTTTGACTGAGCAATCGAAGCAGTGAGATCTGTTGAAGCAGTTTTTGCGCCATCTGAAGATGATAGATAATCAAGGGAGAACACAGGATCATAATCAACTCCAACACCGTACGGTAGAATCTTCATTCGATCAGAAATACCATAGTTTATATTTCCAGAAACGTCATTGAATGCAACGCCCCAGTGAATCTTTGAATCGAAGTCGCCTTTCCAAGTCATTGTTGAAACATAAGGTAGAGATGGAATTGTTGCGTAACCGATTGTTCCAGAAACAAGAATCGATGAAGAAGCGATTTTCGGGAATCCATAGAAACCCCAGGGTAGAGAAGTCTTTGGAACTCCTTGAGTTGAAATGAGCTGATCGAGTTCAACTCTTATATACTTGCTCTTTGAATCGAATTCGCCTGATTCAATAAATTTCTTTGTTGCTGTATCCCAAGTTGAAGTTCGATCTCCAATCTTTCTTGCAACATAACCAACAGTGTCATCAGGATCGAAGGTACAATCAACGAATTGTTCGATTACCGATTGTCTCTTATCAGTGTCAGAGAATGATCGAACAACAACATCGAAGTAACCATATTCAGTAGCTTTCTCATTTATTGATTTTCTCATATTCTCAATTGAAACTTTTATATTGCTATTTGGCCATTCGCCATCATCCTTCGCAACGAGACGGAAGAGACGATAACGAAGAACGTTTGCAGGAATTGCCATCGAACCAGATCCGAAGTTTTGAGAATAAACCCAAGGAGTAGCAGCTGCTGTATATTCGAGAGAGAACGTTGTTGCAGCAGTTGCGTTATAAAGAGCTGTTAGATAAGAAGCTGAAAACTGATTTGATGTTGAAATATTTGTACTGTTGTAACCAAAGTTTTGCCATATATAATGACCGAATGAAGCAGTTTCATATCTCGTTGGATCTGTGTTTAGAACTTTTTCTACATAGTTTCTTGCTGAACGAACATATGAACCAGTAAATGGATTTCCACTATTGTAACCACCAGTTCCCCAGTCAAAAACTATGGCTGACTGTGATGAACCAGAAGCTGCCATTGCTACATTCGTGTGAATGACTGTTGCAACTTGCCAACCATAAGAACCGCTATGACTAATTGCAACGGCCATAGAAGCAGTGAAACCAGCCGCCTCTGAGGTCGTTATGCCACCAGCATATTCATCAGAATGAACACCGAGAACGCGTACAACATTAAGTGTATTCTGGTTTTTCAGATATTCTTTCGCACCATATGGAACATAAACATCCGGATCAAGAGATCCATAAGTTGATTCAAAGTCATTCCAACCATTTACAGTTCCAACCTTAAAAGCTGGACCTCGTAAAGTTCTACCGATAACTGCCGCTCCAATGCCAGCGACACCATCTGGTAAAGACGTTAGATCAATTTCTGAGCTAAATACACCAGGACTTACTAAAACTTTTTCTGCCATTTTTCTCTCTCCTCTATACGATTTTACATTTCATCGCACAGAACATATTATCATATTAATTATTCTGAACCTTC
>Ga0265297_10004569_pt1 | contig 22339 bp, 21 predicted proteins | sample Munlanlwell13791_FD_192502 | JGI IMG/M metagenome (GOLD analysis project Ga0265297, IMG submission 192502) | Leachate microbial communities from a municipal landfill in Southern Ontario, Canada - Leachate well 137-91 | ecosystem: Engineered > Solid waste > Landfill > Unclassified | place... | reverse complement strand
CTTCCCGGCGAGCTTGTTTTGGAAAGACACTGACGGAACGATTCGCTCAACGTGGGATATATTGTCGCAAGACTTTATTTTGTCCGGAATAAACGACCGGCTGGTTGCAAAACAAATTCAATACGGCTCTAAACTTTTTACTTTTATGACATTTAACATGGTTGACCCTAATTGCGGCGTGGTGAATCCGTGGGTGGGGAACCCGACGGCGGCGCAGATCGTAGCACGTTATCACGCCATGAACCCCATCCCCTTGAACGAATACCAATGGGAACACCAATGGAAACCGATACTCAACGCTGGCACACAGCCGGATGTGTTCCTTGTCCCGACCGCGCTTTGCGGAGACGACGGGGCTTCAACGACGAACGTTGCCTTTTTGCAGTATTATCTGCCGGCGTTTATCATCGGTCTTTACCCCTACGTGGTGGCTTACAATCTGGCAAGTGAGGCCAGCAAGACCATGAGTGTGGGGCTGATGGAGGCCGCGCTGGGGATTATGCGAACCGCGTTTGATATGGCGGGATTGAAGCACAAGCCGCTTGGAGTGCATTTGCAGTGGAATCGGCGGACATTGTTACCGACGGGGATGAACGTGCTGATGTATGAATTTTCATGGCACCCAGCACAGGGAACTTCCAAGAGCGTTTCCGAGGTCGTCAACGAGGCGCAAGCGGTCTTGAATCATTTGCCAGCGGGGATGTCGGTATGGTTTCAAGAGATGACTTTGGACTGTGAGTCCGGCAGGGCGCGGGAACAGGCGAGGGCAATCAGGGATATGGCGGCCAGCGATCCGCGCATTGTGGGGCTTCCGGGGCCGGTATGAAAATGAAAGATTGTATGATTTTAGCAATGGATAATTGCTCGAAATGCAAGCGACTGGTTTATCCGTTATGGAGAATTGGCGGTAAAAAATATTGCCGGGTATGCAAAGAAATGTTTAAAAAATAAATAGTAGGAGGTAAAATGAAAAGAAAAATATTGAGCGTTATTCAAGGAAACAGCGTCAATATGGGGGCTTACGAATCGCTTGGCGGCGGTAATACTGCGCAATATTTACTTAACTGGTGGAGGCATTAACATGGCATTTTTAGATTGGCTAACGCCCGTAGCGGATTTTTTCAAACCGATATTCAGTTTGATATCCGAATTCGTTACTGACAAGGACTTGCGCGCCCGGCTTGAAAACGAATTGAAAGTAAAGTGCGCCGAACTTGAAATGCAGTTCAGAATGAGAATCATCGAACTGCAAAGCCGGGTAATTGATTCTGAAATAGCGCTTGGGACTAAATGGCGGTCGGTTTGCATTTATGTATCCGGGGCGATTTTGTCCGTGATGCTTATAAATAATTATATTTTATACCCATATTTATCAAACGCATTGAGCATGCAGGAACTGCCGATTCCACAGGAATTATGGTGGACGGTATGGGGTCTGACCGGCCTTTCGGTTCTTGATATGCTGCAACGCAGAAAACAAAACAAAGGAGATGACAATGAGTGATGATGTTGTAACAAAACCGTTCTGGCAAAGCAAAACGATATACTTTAATATTTTAGCATTTATCGTGGCGATTGCCGTGGCATTCGGCTATCAGGGCGAGCTTCCGGCAGATTGGGAAAAGTGGGTTACGATTGCCGTGACGATTATCAATATCGTCCTGCGTATCATAACCAAACAGTCAGTAACAATTAAGTAATAAGAAAGATTGAGGGAGTTGAAATCAATCGCAAGCAAGCGGACGAAATGTTTTACGAGGTCGCAAGATACTGCGGCGTGTCTTGGTGGACAGCGGCGCGGATGCACCGTTGGATTCGGGCGTTTGGCTGGTTGCCATGGGGCCAGAGGAAGCCGGAGGAAATTATTTCGTGAAATATATTTTATTGTCCCTATGTTTGATGTTCGCATTGACCGCCTATGCGCCTAACGTCGGGGAGACGAGCAAGGTTTGGAAGGTTGTAATCACGCCTTGTGCGTGGTGTGGGGCAACAAATAATATCGAGGTTCATCATATTATTCCTCAAGCCGAATGTAAGCGGATAGGAAGACCGGATTTGATTTATAATACGAACAATATGGTATGTTTGTGCAGGGGAAAGGATGGTAAGGGATGTCATTATTACATCGGACATCATGGACGGGGCTGGACGAACATTTTTACAAACGTGATGGCGGTTATAAAAGCCGGAGAAATTAAAGGAGAATAATATGATCAGCTTTGGAGAACTTCAGGATGATGTATTAAGGGCTTTACGAAGGACTAACAGTGAAGAAGACAGGGAAACCGTAAAGCGATATGCGAATAGATTTTATTTCAGTATCTGCCGTGCCATACCGATAAAGGAACTTCGCAGGCGGGTAGAGATTGATTTATCATCCGCCGATTATTCAGATGGCATGTGGCTTAAAGCGAATATGGCGGACATACTGGGTGTATGGGATGTGGACGACGAATTTCCTTATGTTCATCGTGATAGAACCACCATTGACAGCAAGGAATATGCTTATCGGTATTATGATTATATTCCTACCGACGGCGTATTGGCAAGCGGGGATGATGCGGAAGTCCCGAAGGGTAGCAGTTCATTTACGGCGGATTCTTTAACAGACGACCATACGGGGGAATACATTAAGTTTGGGAGCGAACCTGGCTTTTATCTTTTAACGGCGGCAAAAAGTTTCAGTCCGGTATATTACGGCAAAAAACTGGAAGGTGCGGATTATGTGATAAGGCCGATGGGGACGCGGAAGATAGTCTGTATTGATAGCGAAAATGATGAAATCACTGATAGAAGCATAAATGTGGATTACTGGGAATTTCCGCCGCCGATGTATAACGATTCCGATGTGCCGTTACTGCCTTCCACAAGGGCATTGGAACTGATGGTGATGAAAGACGCGATGGCGATTATAGGCAAGCGGTCTTTGACGGCCAACACATTTGACAGAGATATTGAAGCGGCTATGTCCGAACTCCGCAAACTATGTCCCCCACCTTCCGCGCCGCTGAAGGCAAGGGACGGGACTAATACGATATTCTCGTTGGATAGGGAAATTTTTGAAAGTAGATAATTTTTATGGCTGAACCAACATCAGAACAATTAGCGAAGCTGGCAATCAAGTTTAAGGAAATGCTTGCCGAAAATGATGCCGAGCTTTTCGATCAACTGCCAAGCACTTATGCTTCGTTGGTTGGCGATGCTGAATTGCCTCGCCATTGGCCGGAGCTTTCCCCTGATGATTTGCCGCAAGCCTGTGATTATCTTAATGCCGTTACTTCGGTAAAGAATAAAGAGCCTTGTAAATATGTAGATGACCCACAAGCGGGCAGAGAAATATTTGCAGGACGTTGGCGGCAGGCATTTTTAAGGCGAATTACACAGGGCGATGTTACCAAGCTGGTGCAGATATTGCGCAAGGGATATGCCGAGACTATCAAATGGGATGAAGCAAGGATAAGGACAAGGCGCAAATGGCAAGACCAGCCTACCGGAGACAATCCTTCTGATGAAGAAAAGTATTTAGATGTCTACTGGCCGAACTGCTCAATATCAAAACTGGAGGCAATGGCGGCTTCATTAAGCGAGAGAACTTATACCGATCCGGTTATTGAAGAAGAAACCAGAACGGGAGAGTGGCGGAATATAGGAGTATCAGTTGAAAAGGCCGATGATGGCAGTGGGGTTGTGACGATGCACTTGGCAATCTCGCATTTCAGACTTGATTCTTACTTTGACTCATTGACTCACCGGAGCGGCAATGTGGTGTATTTATGGGGGTATGGGAAAGACGAGGCACAGTCCGTTATTGACGCTTGGAAGGCAAAAGGTAGATCGGCAACTGTTTCTTATCGTTCAGCTACTGACGGATTAGTTGATATAGTTTTGAGAGAACGGGATTATGATTCGCTTACTATATCTTCATCAACGAGTGCGTGGGATTGCCGGTATAAAGAAATCAGCGATTATTACTTTGGCGTGGAAGACCCTGAATTATATCCTTTAGATACCGAACCGGCTAATGGCATATCCTATCGGCGACAATTAAGGGATAATGGGGACGGGTCATGGGATATAATTATCATAACAACTTATGTTCAGTATCGTGATATTACTTATCAGGTAACTGAAATAAGCGGAGCGGCTGAAGTCCAGACCAGACAACAGCTTGGCGTGACTACAGAAACACCTGAACCAATGGTTTCTACCGCCGGTATAATCAAGGCTCAAAGAGTTTCTGTTCGGGACGATTGCTCAAAGGATATTGTTACCGAGAAAGACGCTGGTATCGAACAAACAGCGACAATAAAAACGGCGTCTCCATCTGAAGTTGCGACAGTAATAAGCAAAACGGTTCAAGAAACCGAGTTGCCCGATCCGGTAAGCGAGGCAGGATACATCAGGAGGGTGGAGAACAGGGACAGCAGGTATCCTGAAAGATTTGATACAGTTGAAGAAGAAAGACAACCAGTCAATCAGACCGAAACGGGGGAGAGTCATTCATCTGCCGCAGACGCTACGGAAGAAATCAATACCGAAATGGCAAAGGTGGATTATGCTGCAATGGATAAGACAGCGGTTTTGGGAACGATAAGGGATATTGATGCTATTCCTACAGAAGCGGGGAATGTGAGAGTAAGGGATAGTGTGGTAACACCGCTTAACCAGACGATAACCGACAAGGAAGAAAGCGGTGCGCGAAGTGTTGTTCGTGAAATACATACCGAAGCGGCTGTTGCGTTGCCCGATCCTGTTGAAACACAGGGCGAAATAAACCATGTCGTTAATCAGGAAACAGAGGCTGGCAACATCAGGACTACGGAAGAAAAGATTACGGTAAAAGACCAGACATCCACAAGTTATGAAGAAAGCGGCGCAAGGTCGGTTGAACGCGAACTGCATACCGAAAATACCGCAGAAGAAACCGTAGTATTGGAAACAGGCAAAATAAAACGGGCGGATAACGCTCCTACCGAAGCCGGTAATTTTCGCACGGTTGTTGAAGTTGTAACTCCCGTTGATCAGGTTGCCACAGGCGGAGAGGATTCATTAGCCCGTAGTATAGAAGCCGTTTTGCATACCGAAAATACGGCAGAACCAGACTACACAGCGGCGGCAGGAACGATAAAGAGGGTGACATCAACTCCTACAGAAGCCGATAATTTCAGGACGGTTGAAGAAACCATTACGCCAAAACAACGAACAGTTACCGAAGGTTCGGCGGATGCCTTTAAGATTTCTTCTGTTACCCTTAAAACACAGGAGTCAGCGGAAGAAGCCAAACCAGTGGCAAATGTCGAAGGGCAGATTATTGTTGTCCGCAACGAACCCACCGAGACTGGCTTTCGCACGGAGAAAACAGAAATATCATCCACGGCCAGAAGCGTAAGTTTTACAAGCGCGGTAACGGATAGATATGATGAGACCGTTGAGAAATATCGCAATGCGGATGCCATACCCGATGCCACTGCGGTAGCAAATGCTTCCGTTCAGATTGACGGAGCGATGAATGATTTTCAGAAATACGATTATACAAAGGTTGTCCGCACCGCTCATTCCCCTACTTCGGCGGGAACAATATCATGGGTTGAATATAGTCTTTGGCGTTGGGAAAACGTTGTGACTTATTATTCAGGCGAAGTATCGGAAAGATCATACACTTCGGCATTAAGACAATACCGAAAAGTTGACACACATACCATTACATTCCATTTAACAGGAGAGGCCGCCGCCGCCGCGATTAACGGGGGTATTGAAGGGTCTAGCATAAGCATGGCAGGTGATAATTTGTGGCAAGCGCATAAGGTTACCTATGATTGGGAATATGGAAGCATAATCAGTTTCGCCGCTCCCGCTACGTATGCCGATGCCGTTAGCCCGACAAGACAGGTTTGGAAGAAGGCTTAATAATATGGCTGATTTTGATGTAAATTTTGATGTCCCTGAATTCAAAATGCCTGGGCATGGATTTATAGGAGGCAATGACGAAGACATAAAACGGCGTCAGAAAGAATATGACGAACAGCAGGCGAAAATAGCGGAGGAAAAAGAAGCCAAACGCAGAGCGACCGGCCCGTTGGAAAGGACAAAACCAGGCCCACTTGAGACAAGGGATAAAGGCCCGTTGGAAAGAAAGGTCAGAACCATAGAAGAAACCAGCAAAGAATTTGTGGAAGCCACTAAAAGGCGGCGTGAGTTTTTGCAGCCCAAACCCGAAGAACCGAAGAAAGAAATTGAAAAGCCCAAAGAGGAAGAGAAAAAGATTGAAGAGCCGAAGTTTGAAGTTCCTGAATTAAAGATTGATACTCAATATGAAGTTGATAAAACGCCATTTAAGGGAGAGAAGGTTGACGCTGAAGCGTTGGGTAAATATACAGAACAGGTGATAAAGAAAACATCGGAGGAAGTGGCGAAGGAAGTCAGTGCGCGGCTTATACAGGACTATCCAACCAGAGCGGAAGTTAATGCGATGCCTAAAGTTCCGCCTGACTTGGAAGATGTAGGAGCGGTGGAAACCATCGGGGATGTAATAGTTAGAGGGGCAAATGGAAAAGCTACATGGGGAACACTGCCGAAAGATGAAGCGGACATGGATTACTCCGACTTTGCGTTCGGGTTCTCGTGTTCGGAAGACGTGGTCACGGTCAACGGCGGATATTTATTTCACGGAACATTAGATGCGATAGCAGTTGCCGGAGATGACATAACGATAACGGACGATGCGACGTATATTTTCGTCACTTATACAATAGGAAGCGGGGTTGCCACGTTGTCATCAAGCACCACGCTCCCCCGAGATGAAGAAAATATAATAAAATGGTTGTTGTATAAAGTAACGCTTAGTGACGAAATAGCAAGCATTGACGAAGGAAACATTCATCATTTGGGTTCAATAAAAATACCATCAGTATATGCTTCGGACGTATAACAATGGCTTTCAGTTTTACATCTTTAAGATATGGCTGGCTTATCCTGACGGGGATAACGCTTGGAACAAGCATTTTCGTCATTAACAATCAAAGGAAACAAATCGAACAGGTTGATGTAATCGAAATAGTGGTTGGGACTTACGAGCGGTGTTTAGCGACCGAATATGCAACCAACCCGTCATTATATTATGCCAATCCGCGTGATTATACTAATAAATGGATAACAACAAATGGGTTGGGCGGATATGTAACCAACGAGGTTACGAATGCGTTTGGATGGCGTATTTACAGGAGTATGTTGACCAACAGCGACCCGCAGATAAAGGAACTCGTGCCGTATTATTGTGATTCAAATGGAGTGCCCCTGACCGTTACTGGGCTATGGGCTCAACTTGGCATCGGGGATGGTGTGAGCGAATTCACAAGCATACCCGCCATGGGAACGAATGCCGCCACTTATGGAGAATTGCCGTGGAGGATTTACATAACGAATCTTGTGGAAAGATATATGGTGCTGAACGCTCTGAAATATGAGTTAACTAATTCAATAACATCAAACATACTTGCGTCAATAAAAGGTAACGCGCCCTTGGAATATGGTGGATATGCAGATATATGGTATCCGCTTTATGGTGATAATCTGGGACAGGCAGATGGGGTTTCTGAATATGCTTTTACCATTGACGGAAGGAACTTTGAAGGTTCAGGCGGGTTGGATTATATTGGTATGGGAATGGGCGGAGCCTCATGGGGCATACCGGAAGAAGCGTTCCAGATTACACTTGACTCTTCAAGCGGTTCTGACTTCCCAGTGTTTTGGGCAACTTTAACTGTATCAAATGCTGTTATACTTGGCGGTGTTGTTGGAAACGCAAGCGACGGTTCTAATCCGCAAATATCCCTTGTAGGCAATACTATTACTTTTTCTGCAACATTAGATAGGCATACCGAGGCGTTTGCAAATTTTGGCGTTATAATGGTGTCAACAAATTCGGATGGTATGATCACGAATGATTTTTATTACTGCACGAACAAATACTGGTAACGATGAAAAATAAAGGGTGAAACGCTTGACAAAGATAAGATATAGGAATATTAACTAGAAAGAGACGAGGTGATTTTATGGCATTCTGGGATAAAGAAGATTGGGAAAAGACGCAGACCGAAAGAGATATTGATGTGGAACGAATGGCGCAGGAAGGTCGGCAATGGGTGGGGAGAGAATTGGAAGCGGCAAAAGCGGGCAGGGGATTATCGCCTGAAGCTCAAAAGACTTGGCTTTCCATGACACCCGAACAACAGCGTGAAGCCGCGCAAATATCCGAACCAGGAATCCAAACGCCTTTATCTCCGACTACTTTCAAAGTGGCAGTCCCATCTATGAAACCACCTTGGCCTGCCTTGCGAGAACCGGCGGTTTTTCCCTCAACGGAAGAAAAAGAATTCAAACAGCCTGACGTAACCAAGATGACCGGCCCGACTACCGAAGCACAGCGGAGATGGAACGAATGGCAATCACAGGTTGCGATACAGGAAGAAAACAAAAAGCTGATAGAAACATGGACACCGAAGATCAGACGACCTACCGCTGTTGACCAGGTTAATATATTAAAACAACATGCGGTTGATGAACAATTCCGCAAAATGCGGGAAAGAGCATTGGGACACGGCAAGAAGGTGGCTTTAACTTACACCGAACAGGGACTCCCCCAATATACCGTTGTTAAACCTGAAAAGGGAATACCGCTTTACGGGCCGCCTTACGGCAAATTTGCCAGACGTGATATTTATTTGCATGGAACGACAGAGGAAGAAGCCCCCAGACTATTGAGAAAAGGTCAAGCCGAAAGACCTGCCGCCGCACCAGCGGAAGAACCGCAGTTAAATATGTTTGCTGGAGAAGTTTTAATTGACACACAATTTGCTAAAACCGGCAGAGGGCCTGGTGATTATGGGCAAAGATTGAACAAAGCGGCGGAAGAATTGGGGTTTGCTTTAGCCAAAAAACAGCCGGAGACATTGGCTGAATTAACTGAAATGGCAAAGGCGTTACCCAGTTACAGGGAAGATATTAAAGCAGGGTTGAATGAGAAAGCACGGGAAATTCTGAAGGCAAAGTATCCCGAAGCTCATACAAGGATAATAGAAGAACTAAGAAGAAGAGAAGAAGGGATAATTGAAGCACAGAAAATAGAGGAAATGGGTGGACGAATACAGCAATTCAATATTGCCGCACGAGCAGGTGTAGCAAGGGATTTAGACCCTGAAAAGTATGGTGGGATGAGTGATGCGGAAATTGAGAAGGATTTAAGAAAACCGGAAAACAAAGAACTCTTATCAAAAGTTCAGATATCAATTCAAGGGCGTTATACAGTTGACCCGACTCAAAAAGGTGGAATTGGGAAAGCCGGTTTAACGGAGGATGATTTGGCATTATCATCTATAGAACCACAGGAGTTTTCTGAATCTGTCCGTAACACTTCGTTTGACGGCGGCCAGACAACCTTTGATGAAAACATTAAAGCGCAAACTGCACGTTATGATGCCGCTTTACAGCACTTTATACAGACGGGTGATTACAGCAAGGTAACCGTTGAAAAAGAGGCATTAGAAATTCTGGTTAATAGGGGAAACCAGCGGGCAAAAACCATAGACCGGATAATAGACAGTGGGTCTTTGCCGGAGAGATGGGATGCCGGACTGATGGACAGCTTAGGTGCTTCAAGAAAAGTCGGCGAACGATTGCTTCAGATTGAAACAGGAATTGATATAAAAGATGAAAACGTAAATTTGTTTTTAACTGGAATTAAAAAAGCTGAGACCGGCGATGAAGTCAGCCGAATGAAAGCGGGCATATCCGAAGACAGTCTTGCGAGAGAGATTGCCGCTGATTTTGACGGGAAAAAGAAAGGCAATCTTGTTGACAGTTTTAAGGAAGTTCTTAACCGTCATGTCAAAAATAACGATATAATCATTTATGGCAACGAACGGGCGGCGGATTTTACGAACAGCGTATGGGAGCGAGTGCAGGGTTTAACGAATGAAGAATGGGATGCCGCCGTAGACAGGGACAAGGAAATCCGGCGAGAACTTATTGCTCCTGCCATAGAACAGGTAATGAGACAAGGGCCAGCCAGAATTGAAACAATAAGCAAAGACCTTTCTACGTTATACAGCGGATGGAGTGATTTTTGGGTCAATGATTCTCAGTTTAATTATGAGAATGATTTGGGAGAAGCGGGGAATGAAATACCGACATCGAAAGAAATAGCTTTTATGGCGATTAAACATTTCTTTCCTGGGCGAGGAACGGAATTGCTGGCAAGAGCATGGGCGGAAGGCAGGCTTGATGACGAAGGATTGCGTGAGAATATTGAGATTGAGAATATTTTTAATACCATTGAATCAATAGCAACGTCAACGCAAGTTGCATATTCTCAAGCACAAAAAGCTGCGTCTGAAAAAAGATGGAGTGTTGTGGAAAATTCGACTGCGGCAAAGAAACTTAAAGCGGGAACTGATTTGATGAAAAATCTGGATGATGCTGAAAAGCAACGTGAATATATTAAAAGTGAAGTTCCTTGGGTTGACAATGATGATCCTTCTACTGTTACATTGAAAATAGGTGATAATACTTATGTGTATGCCAATCCGCTGTTAAAGGCGGCGGCTTTAAGTATTGGCAAAAACGAAAAACTACTTGAAGCATTTAATCTAATGCTGGGACGTGATCTTCAATCCGGTATTATTGGTATGGGTGGTGTTCTTAGCGGACAAGCGGAAAGCCCAAGAACACGTGCAATAATAATGGCGGTTGTGAATAATAATTTTGCGTCGTTAGCCCCTCCGATTCCTACCGAAGGGGCATTATACAATGGGGATATACCTGCAATTTTAAATACAAGTCTTCTTAAAGAAATGAAGACATTACAGGAAAGAAGGAAAGGTGGAAAACAAAGTTATGACGATCTCGTTTCTACCATTGCAGTTCCCGAAGGCGAGGTAGGGAAATATATCCAAGAAAATGGTGCGGCATTGGCGTTCTGGCAGGAAGCCGTAAAAAATCAGGCAGAAGGAAATCTCGCAGACGCACAGACCTATGCCCAATTTGCGTTTGTCAACGTTTTGGAGGGAATAAGGAATGATGAAAGAATGAAACAGGATTTTTCGCTTAGGGATGCGGCTGGAGTTAATTTTCAATTTAAGAAAGAGAACCCAGGAATGATTGATAAAGTTTCATCTTTGCCTGGACAAAAACTACCAGAAAACTTAAACACAGAAACATTAGATAAAGCAACCAAACAATTTGGTAACGCATTACGCAAATCCATTGATGACGGTGATTTTAGCCAGCAGGAAGCAGTCGAATTAAGAATGTATTATGATAATTTGCTGGGAAAATTAAGAACTGGTGAGCAGATGGACAACGAAAAACAAAGAAAACTATTCGCGCATAGTATCGGCAATGATCCGGTATGGAAATTTGAATTTAATAAGGCAACCGAAGCGGCAAGAATATTGGATGAGAAGATTGCAACGCCTTATTACAAATGGGAAGACATAGCGGATAAATGGAGAAGAGACAGAGATGGGGCCGTTGCGATTCTTTCGAACATTGCTTACATCCCGCAGTTATATACTAAAGCAATATCAGGCTTTGAAATTGCAGTGGGAAAACCTGGGGTAATGACGGCGGTAGATAGAATCATAAAAAGAAAAATTAAAGAATCCAAAGTATTAGATGTCTTACTATCAGGCGTTACATATTCGGCAGTCGGTACGGAATATGGCGCAAAGCAAGCAGGAGTATTTGGTCTAGAAATGCTTAAAGGAATAAACAGGGCAACATTCAATGAGCTTGAGAATATCAGAAAAGAATCAATAGAAGAAGCCAAGACAAGAGAAGGTAAGTAAATATGAATGGGAAAGATGATATTCAAAGCATAGATACTGAATTTCTTCAGGAAAAGCCAAAGCCCACATCGCTTGAGTCTTTTTATCGTCCTGATGAATTTACCCCCGAACCTTACGAACCCATCTTTAACCCCGATGGCAGTCTTCAAAGCGGTATGGCAAGAGCAATGCAGGGCCCAATGGGGGAACGGCTGGGGTATGTATCGGCTCGTGATGAAGGATTTTGGAAGGAAGGGGCAAAGGGGCTGGTCAAAGGAACAGTTGGGGTTACGGGCAGTTTTGCCAATACTTTCGGAGCGGACAAGCTCAAAGCATGGTCGGATGACTTCCTTGCCACCAACAGACAGTTGGACGATTCAGACCGTAAAGGCACATGGTCTTACATAGCCAACGTAGCAGGCTCACAGATAGGCCAAAACCTACCCTTGCTGGCCGCAACGATAGGGGCTGGCATACTGACAGGGGGGACAGGCGCGGGGGCTGTAGCGGGCATTGGGCGTGGGTTAAAGGGGGCACAGTTGGCCGAGGCCGTTATAGGGCGCAAAGTCTTAGCATCCCAGCTTACGGGCGCAGGCATGGTGGGGGCTATGACATGGGGGGATAACCTTGATGAATTGAGGGAAAGACTGCCGGATATGTCAGAAAGCGACAGGGTTGCCATTGCTTTACCGCTTACCATCCTGCAATCATGGATAGAAGTGGCATTTGGCGCGACCCCGCGAATAGCAAAGAGCGTTGCAAGGGCTTCCGTTGCCGAAGGATTGGCTCAAGCCGGTGGATTTGCCACCATGAAAACAGTGGGCAAGAATGTAATGAACGGCAAAATAGCCCAATTCAGAAACAGTTTTGCCGGACAATGGCTCGGAACTGGCGTAACCGAAACCTTTGAAGAACTCCTGCAACAATCCTCAATGGACATGTCGGTCAGTTTGTTCAGCAAAAAGCCGCAGTTAAGTAACGCCGAGCAATGGTCGGAATTTATAGATAAATATGGAAGGATATTAAAGGAAGGCTTTATCGGCGGCATGGCATTGGGCTTACTTCCCGCAACCTTGAACGCTTATTCCAATTCTGTCCAGCGGAAATATATGAGCGATCTGTTGACGCGAGACCAGGGGAAGATGGACGGTATTCATGGCAAGGTCGGAGTTGATGGTGCGATTTATGTTGATGCGGATGAGCTTAACAAGACTACCTTCATGTTCAATACTTTTGTTGATTCATTGGGGTTTGGCAGACCGGACATAGACCCTGCCAAGAGAACGAGTGCGATAGAGAATTTAAGAACCTTGTGCTATAATCTTGCGGTGATGGAAAGAAAGGCAGAGCCAGACCCTGCCAAGCGAGCCGCTATCCTGCCGGAAAGATATATCCAGACATTAAGCACCCTTGTTCCTTCAAATCCTGCGGCCTCGCAACGGTTGTTTGATGTCTTGGGCAAGCCGGATGTAACAAAGGATGAAGTGATTGGGGCTATTGATAAAATCCAGAGTGACTTTGGCGACACGATAAACAGCATGTCGGATTATGCAGAGGCATTTGAGTTGGAAAAAACCGGCAGGGAACTTGTGCCTGAATTGAAAGTCAAATTGTCGGGCAACCCCAGAACGCCGATGAGCGAAATCAGAAAGAACTTGGTATCGGTTGCTTCAGGTATTGCGAAGACCGTCATGGGAAGCAAGTCTTTACCGGCGGGAGAATCGTTGGCAAGGGCTGATGTTAGAAGCGGTATGGTGGTCAGCCCTAATGCCATCGAGAGAATAACGGCAAGGATGGGGGAAGAATCCGCGAGGCGATTGTTTGCTATTGGCTGGATAGATAATATCAAGGTGGGCGAAAAGACATGGGCAATAAAGTTGGTGGCCGACAAGACTGGTTCAGGAAGGATAGGCGGCATATTGTTTTCGCAGGAAGAAGCAACTCCGCTTATCAAAGAAACCGATGAAATCCTTGACTGGCAAAGACTGGAAGCCAAAGGAAAGACAAACAGCAAAGAGTTTCTATCTAAATCCCGTTCGCGTCTTATTGCTTTGGGCATAATGAACGACAGGTTTGATGCTTACACTGGCATATCCGAAAGACTTTCTCAAACCAGAACAGAAGAAATGGCAGGGATTGAAAAAGCTATACTGACCGAAGCCGAGGAAGAACAACGGATTAAAAAGATAAACGACGAAGCTCCGGCAAGACTTGAATCGTTCAAAGCCAAAACAACTGATGCCAATGTGCCGATAGCGGACAGGATTAAAGCGACAAAAGATTTATACGATGAAGCGTCAAAGGATTTGTTAAGCATAGAAGATTGGTATTTGTTGCCTGCCGACCAGGTTCCTGCAATTGCGGGAACAGTCAGGGAAATGGGGGAGATAATCGGTGGGTTGGAAAAGGAAGCGGGGGTAGTAAAACCATCTGTATCCGATTGGCTGGTATTACAGGAACGGGCAAAGAAACAAGCCAAGCCAAAAGCTGAAGCACCGCCACCTGATATTGGTGGCAGGGCGCAATATATTCCGCACATGGAATTAATTATCAAGGGAACACAGGGGGATGCGGCAAGCATAATGCACGAGCTTATGCACCACTTGGTAGAGAACAACCTTGTGCCTAATGAACTGATGTCCGTATTAAGGCAGAACTTTGTGGTGGGGGATGATAAGGATAGGCAACTTAATGTGGCGGAGAAAGAGAATATATCCAACGCAATGCTGGCTTATGTTGTGGAAGGCAAAGTGCCAAGCAACCCCGCATTGGCTAAAGCATTTGACAACCTGAAGTCTATCATAGCGGCCAGCGTAAAGGCCAATCAGAGAGATTTGGGGTTGTTAGTTCCTGAAGGGGAAGTTGGTTATCGGCCAAGCGGGGCAAAGGTGGAACTCAGCGAGCAAACCAAGAAGATGTTTGAGGCTTTGCTTACTACTCCGATTGAAGACAGCATAGCAGAACTATATGGACATGCCCTTGACCAGAGCCTTGAACTTGGCTGGACAGGCGGCGGGGTTCAGGTAGTTGACAGGATAGCTATTCAGGATAAGATGAAACAGGTGTCTGATATACAGAAGGTTAATCTGGATCAGATGGCACAAGCGTTAATTGAGCGGTATCACGAAGCCATTGGCAAATCGGCTGACATGAGCAAGATGAGCGTGTTGCAGTTGAGCAACCTTGACCGGATACTTGAGGATGAATTAGAGAAAGCAATGCCCGCAAGAGGAACATCAAAAGAACAGGAACGCCCATTGTTTGAGAGAATGTTTGAACCTTATGCCGTAACGGTAGAACGGCGACGTAAAATGGCAGGTGCCGAAAAGATAGAAGCTAAAATTCGGGCAATCAAACGTGATTTAATGATGAACCCAAAGAATGAGAATCTTAAAAGAGAACTTGCTCGACTTGAAAGCGATTTAATTCATATATCAGCCGGAGATTTCCAGAGAATGCTTGTCTTTCAGGAAAAATCCATTGAAGAATTTAATAAAGAAACAGATGTGGATAAACGCATTGGTGAGAAGCGCAGTTATCTGATTGGTTCATTGTATAAGGGGGCGAAGGAAGCCGCATGGTATCCAAGAATGAGGGAGTTGTTCGGCGCAGTAAGCGATACGAAGTCTCTGTCCGAAAGCCAACTTGATATTGCCATCCTTGACAAACAAGAGCAATTAAGGTCAGAACGAAAAGTCAAGCAACGTGAGTTCACGCCTGAAAACCAGAAGAAACTTGATGACATGACGGCATCGCTCACCCCCGGACTGCATCAAAATCTTAATTCTTTAGTCACCGACTCCATACTGACAAAGCTCGGAAAAAAACTTGTGGGGGGGGCGCATCGGGTATTAAAGAACATTTTTGACCCACGAACGTTGGTAAGATGGATAAGCAACAATGCTCCGGCTTGGGTTGACAACATAGTCAAGCCTTTGTCAAACGGATGGAATCGGAGAAGCGTAGAGAATATAACATTCAGGGAGAATTTCAAGAAGGACTGCAAAGCGAAGGGGATTGATTTTAATGCGGCGGTTGAGCGGGTTGTGGTCAAGAACAGAAACTTTATCAAATCAGACTTGCTGGATATATGGTTTGTAACCAACTATGGAACGGTAGGCATGGATGATGTTGAGGTTAAAAAACTTATGAAGTCAGACCCATCATTTACGCCGGAGATTGTGAAAGAAATGGTCAGCATGGTTCGGGCGGATAACAATTTGAGAAAACTTGGCGACCTCATGCAGGAATATAACAGCAAATACTTTGAGCGGGCGGCTGATGTAAGAGAAAGATTGACGGGGGAAAGACCGCAGCCGATAGCGAGGGCATATACGAGGGGAGAATACGAGGGGGATGCGTTGGTGACAGAAGATGTGGAAGGCCAGTTTCAGAATATGGCGTTTGTAAATAGGGAGGGTGTCAGGGATACCCCGAACGAGTTCAAGCATCGGACGCCAGACCCAGGAAGTAAATATAATACAGATGCGTTCAGTAAGTTCTTCAGACATATAGATACCCTGATTAACTACGAAGCAAAGGCGGAGAACATAGCGGGGATGCTGACGCTGTTAGAAACTGACGAAATGCGAACCGCCTTCATTGAAAACTATGGCGAGGATACATACCGTGAGGCCATAATTAAACTTATTTGGCGGGAGATGAGTCCGAACGGGCATAACCGTCGCAACGCACCCGGCGAGCGTGGGGTTACGGACATATTGCATAATGCTCACAATGCGTTTCTTGGTTACAATATCAACACTGTTTCCACACAGGCTACCGCTATCGGGCCTTCATTGGCCGCGCTTGATTCAAGCTCGATCCCCCGTTTGTTTGCCAATATAAGCAGAACATTTTTTTCAACAGCCAGTAATGCTTCCATCGAAGCCACGGAAGCATACAAATTGGTAAAGAAATACTCGCCATATATTATTGAGTCCTTATGGCCTACCAAGGCACAGGAAACATTTGCGAACTTATTGCAAGAGGCCGGAACCGGTGGGTTCAAATGGCACTCCAGAAGGTTTGCAGAGTTCCAGAGATTCGGCATGTTCCCGATGCAGGCTACAGATATGCTGATTAGATTATCCACCTATCAAACAGCCTTTGAAACCAAGATAAAAGAACTGATTGATTCCGGCAAATCACAATCAGAGATGGGCAAAGAAGCGGCATTATGGGCAGAAGAAGTTCTGCTTAAATCACAGAATCCCGCAGGTAGAGGCGAGACAGGGTTATTACAGACAGAATCATCAGCCGCTATCCGTTCTTTACTTGCATTTACTTCGCAGCCCTTTGCCAATATGAAGATGTTTCTCACCGATGTTGCGTTGCCGGTTTTGTCTGCCTATGAAAAGAGCGGGCTAATGGGAGCGGCAAAAGAAGTGTTATCCAATGGCGGCCTTTACCGCAAGATAGTCTTTGGTGCGTTCCTACCCGGCCTTGCATTGGGAGCAATAGGCAGACGGCGGCCACAGAAGAACTTGGAAGAAGTCCTTACTGATGCGATTCTCATGGGGTTGTGCAACTTGATACCAGTAGCAGGAAATATCTTATGGTTCGGGGCTATTACAGGCTTTGAAGGCAAGTCTTCCTTTGCCGGTATGCACGGCCAGTTGATGAAATCAATAACTGATTTTATAACAAAGGCGAATCCCTATAATGAAAAGCCGTTATTTACATCTATCCCTGATGCGATGCGGGCTGTTGAACTTATGACAGGCATACCTGATTTCCCGATTAAAGTCACCAGCAAAATACTGGAAGAGATTTACATTGAAGGCGGAAAGTTTGACGGCAAGACTGTTTGGGAAGCCATGCGCGGGTCACGGATGGATTAAAAAAAGAAAACAAATAATATGGCTAATATCAGACAGACGAAACAGAACAAGAGTCTGAATGGTTGCTTTTCCTTTTGGTCTTCCATTAGTCAAGTCCTCCTATACATCCCAGAATTATAATCCCGAACAATCCTAAAGTTATCACGGCTAATGCCATGCTTAATACGGATTCCATAATTCTCCTTTGATTAGATTCACTGGGCAACACTAACCTTCTTTTGCAACCATGTAAAGTTGCTGAAATTTGCTCGTCATAATGTTTGAATAGAATGTTTTTCATCTTCATTTTTTTTAATCTCATCAGGCCATGTTTCTTCAGTTTCCTCTTGCCCTTTAACCTTATCGGCTTGGGTAAGTTCTGCAAATGTGCCAATCCACATCGGTAATTTCAATGACTTGTTCATGTCCAATCCCGGATTGGTTATTGTTGGGATTGAAAGTTCTTTTTTGTAAGACTTATCTTTCCGAAAATCGTTACGAAAATCATCGCATTCAATATAGCATCTGATTATCTTTCCTTCCTCTGGATGAGTTGCAATATGTTTGCTGAAATTAAATATTACTATTTTTACATTACCAACAGGGAATAATTCTATTTTCATCTTTGCACTCCTTTTACATTTCCATCTTCAGTATCTTTGCAAGTAGTTGGAACTTTGTAATCTGTTGAATAATCCAACTTGTTTTGATAGGTTCAGGACGGTAGGGTGGGCATGACATAGCCCACTTCCAATATGTATCGGCATACTTATCCTTTATCAATGCGTGTAGCTTTTCCCGCCCTTCAACGGTAGTGACTTCGTTGTGGCATATCCGGCAGAGATAAACACCGTTGTTGACTTCCCATCGGTATTTAAGGTTGCTCCGTTTATAGAACCAGTGATGAGGATCGCATCCTGTCGCGCCACAAAGGGCGCAACGCTGGTTAAAAGTCCAGGCACAAATTTTGCCCCAAAGTTTATCTGCGGTTCTGATTGCTTCTGCTCTATTCATATTTTTCCCCTTCCAATTCTTTAATCCGGCGTGAAAGATGCAAGATTGCTTTTTCCGCCTTAAACAATTTAGTGCCATACTTCTGTTCAAACTCTTCCAGAGAGCGTATTCTTTTGTGTGCGTTCAAGATAAGTTCTTCTATAATTATTTCCTTGTTGGTTTTCATGTTTCCTTTCTTATGCTATTTATGTTCCAATGCTTTTGTTCCAGTTGCCGTTTGAACTCTTCGTTATCCATTGCTTTTAATTCATCGTTGCATTTATGGCAGAAGTTTTTGTCCTCCGAACTTACATCTTCTTCATACATCAGCTTGTCGCACCACCAGCACTTGCCGACGGCCTTATTGTCGTTCATAGTTTTTGTCCTTTCTATTCGTATGCTTAAAAATCCATCCAGTATCGGGCGATATGCTTACCGCTTTTTGTCTTTATCATCTCCGTTCTGATATACCCATGTTTGCGGAGGTCATAAATTCTTCCGCCAAGACGGAGGCATCCAAACTTTGTCAGGGCTTCAAGCGGAGTTAATGACTTTCCTTGTTCAAGATGGTTGAGAATTGACTTGCATTGTGACTGATGGTTTTTATTCATGGTCGTGTTCCTTTCTGTTATTTTGCTCTTTCTTACAGTTAATGCCGACTAAACGCTCGTAAAGGGGTCTAAAATGCCCGACGTTTGACGATCTCCGGCAAGACAACATAAGATACCCCCTGCTATTCAAGTCCGCCAAATCTCAATTACGGTCTCTTCCGGCACATCCTTCGGGACTTTGACCTGTTCTTTTTCAATCTTTTTAATGATGACGGCGTTATCATCTGGTAATATTTTTGCATCAACGATTGAATCCAGGACGTATTTAAGGCTTGCTCCATCGGGGTCTGCGAGCCGATGGCGTTTCTCAAACACAACAAGACTAACTTGTCCACCAAATCCCGCAGGCTTTTTCTTTGCCAGTGGTTCATTGCCAACAGGCGATTCCAGGTCGGCAATCTTACTGGCAGGACTATCCGTAGAAGCAAGTTGCCGTTCCGCTTGGGCACGATATTTTTCGGGGAGGTCATTTATAGAAATCCTCATACTACTTTATCCTTTGCACCCGCCATCCGTCGCAACCATCTCGCTGTCCCTCGCTTATCCGGAACCTTGCCTTACCCCGCAGGTGCTGTCTCCTGCGAGCCATATACAAAGCAGTATAAGTCTTCATTTCTTTGGGCAACCAGAACGAACTGCCTATTTCTTTGAGCTTGACGAACGGGTAGATAGGTGGTCGCCCGAACCTGTTTATCTCTGGTGTGATGGGCTGAACGCCCTCTATGATAATTTCCTGCATACTATTTCTCCTTTCTGTTATCCTTCGCCGCGAAGAATACTTAATAAAGTATCGTCTTCAAATTCTTCGGCGAGTGCTTCGGCTCTTATAATTATTCCTCGGAACACATCATTTTCATTTTCCAGTTCAGCAATCCTTTTCTGCGTATCTGCCATGACTTTATTTAACTGTTCCATTGCTGTCTTGACTTCCTGATATATCATGTTTTACCTCCATGCAAACTGAATGTTTAGTTTCTTGGCTATGCGTTTAATCTGCAAAGCCGTTTTCCCGCGCTTGATTTGACGGTAACCTTTGTTGTTTGAGTGGCGTCTTGTTTTCATATCCCGCACTCCTGGCACTTGGTTGGTGTGATGTCGTGTTTGATAGTATTTCCCCTTCCTAGTCCGTTCGTGGCTCACAAATGCGATTACACGCATCGTAGGGCTATTGTCGTTGTTTGTCAATCTGTTCCTGTAGTTCGGTTACATGTTCGGCCAGCGTGATTATTACGTCCTGTAGTTTGTCAATCTCTTCCCGCATCTGGCAGGCTGGGCAATCCGGCCCGACAAAGCAAATCTCAACGCCGTGTTTATTGCATATATTCATCATAGCTCCATTGGTATATTTGCTGTTCTTTCGCTCATCCAGTCCCTGACAGCTTCGAGGGCTTTATCCGCGGTCTTGTATTTATGCCCGTATTTAAGAGCATCGTGGAGAAAAACGAAATAGAGGTCAAACAGGATTGCATGATACTCAGGCCCGGACTTAGCCAGTATGTATTCCGTTTCCTCTTCCGGCAGTTTGAATTTTAATATCGCCTGCATGGTTTTATTCCTTTTGTTTCAGGCAGTTTGTCGCCTCTTTTATTGTTGCATTGAGTTCCCTCTTGACATGTTCGGCTTCTTTTATGGTTTCGGCCAGCGCAAGTGTCGGCCAGTCTTTTCCAAGACAATCTCGGATGGCCCGGTCTTCATCCAATGGGCCGTAATCGCCGGAGTCAACCCACTCGATATCATAACATGCTTTACCCACCTTTCGTAAATGCTCCTTGAACGCCTTGCGCAATGATGTTTTTGCTATGATATTTTCCGCCAGGTATTCAATATGACGATACGCATATTCATAACTTCCCCCACTCATGTCTTGCTCCTTTCCATTACTGTTGTAAAATGTATGTATTTATCAATACTTCCGCACAGTGTCAATCAAGTCTTCCCGTCGGGAGAATCCGCCGGTTGCGTATCTCCCAGTCATAGCCATCATAATCAATTCTGGCACAACCCCAATTCCAGTCATTTCCGTATGGGTTATAATCCGGTTCCAAGTCGCACAGACAGCCAAAACTCCACGTTGAGATGAGTTGTCGGTTGATGCTTTGTTTTGTACACTCCGAAGTCGCGTGGAAATGTCCGATTGCACCGCAAGCCTTCATCTTCAAAAACGCCCACCGAGCCGGACTGACCGGCGAATATGACCCCCTCATTTCGTGGCCGTGGAGAAGGGTGAAGGCATGGAGTTCAATCTTTTGTTTGGGTTCAAGCAGTGTGATTTTCCGTTTGTTCAACGCCAGTATAGTCTCCATATCGGAAGTCGGCAGGTCGGCCAACTCCGGCGCGAAGGCGCGATAATATGAGGCAAGCCGTTCTTCGTGATTGCCTTGTTGCCAGATTATTTTTTGGGTTGGAAATATGCCGCGGATCGTATCCAACATATCACACGTCGCCTCTACTTCGTCAACAAAGTCCCTGCGGCGGGTTGCTTTCCAATACGACAACGCCTCTACATCCTGAAAGTCTCCGGCAAATATCAAGCCGGTGATTTTGGAGTCCCTGAACCATTCTATTGCCGTTTCAAACGGCTTCTCCTCGTGAAACGGCACATGCAAGTCCGGCAAAATACCCCACCGCCCCTTCGGGAGCATGAAGGATTCGCGCTTGATTCGCTGGGATATCGGCATAATTTCGTAGGGCTTGTAGAGAAATGGTTTTTTCTTTTTTCCGTGACCACCAATCCTTGCCCCGCGCTGATACCGAACCGCTTGGCGCGCATTGTTGAAGTCCGGGAACATCCCCTTATGCCTTGCGCACAAAAACCTGGCTAGGCTTCGGTGGGAAGCCGCCGGAAATCGTCGCAGGGCGTCGAACACCGCCTCGTCTCGTGCGGTTTGTGCCTCTTCTTGTTTCATTTTTGTGTCCTTTATCTTCGTTTTTTGCCGTAGTTGCACCCGAAGTCATCGGTTACAACCGGCGTTCCCTCTTGTGTCCAGATTCGCTGGCCCACTTCGGAGTTTATACAGTCGCCGCAATAACGGTCGTTTAGCCTGCTCTCGCTGAGCAAAAAGAAACGACACTCACGGCATGACAATCGCGG
>Ga0265297_10004568_pt1 | contig 22342 bp, 23 predicted proteins | sample Munlanlwell13791_FD_192502 | JGI IMG/M metagenome (GOLD analysis project Ga0265297, IMG submission 192502) | Leachate microbial communities from a municipal landfill in Southern Ontario, Canada - Leachate well 137-91 | ecosystem: Engineered > Solid waste > Landfill > Unclassified | place... | reverse complement strand
ACCGATGGCCCGGACCTCCCTGAAGAACGGGGATGTCATCGATCTTGCAATCGGGGAGAGTTCCGCACGGTTCCTCTTCATCATAAACGAATGAACAGACAATGCGCTGCAGCAGGGATTCAGCAACCAGGGAGACTGGCGTCGGTATGAGGGTTACCGTACTTGCCGGGGCCTTTTTTATCGCGATCCTGGCCCTTGTCCTTCCGGTCTCGGCAACCGTGTTCATGTACCCGGATATGGGCAACGGGACGATCCAGGAGATGATCAACCAGACCAGCAACGGCGATTCGATCTTCCTCCTCCCTGGTACATACTACGAGAACCTTGTTATCGACCGGGCCATTGTCTTTGGTGCGCTGGATACAGCAAATCCCCCGGAGATCGTCACCTCGGACACCGGGGCCGGTATCACCCTTGCCGCTGACGGGATCACGCTCAACGGCCTGAACATTTCCGGCAGCGCCCCGACCGGGCTTGTTGTGCAGTCCGGCAACAACCGCATCAGCGATGTCGCCGTCCAGGGTTTCAGCCGGGGCATTGAGCTGAAGAGCGCGACCAATAACATCCTTTCCCAGAACACTCTGACAAACAACAGCGTCGGTATCCTCGTGGACCGGTCCTCACGGTCCAACACCCTCCTGCTGAACCGGTTCGACAACCTCATCGCGGATGTATCGGGCCAGTCCCAGGAGAACGAGTGGTTCTCAGACCGCCAGGATTACACCTACAACGGGAGCAGTTTCTACGGTCCGCTGGGCAATTACTGGAAAGCATACACGGGGGCCGATCGTGACGGCAATGGTGTCGGCGATACGGGGTATCCGATCGCAGGCACGACGGCAGGCCGGTCAGAGAACATCGGGACATCCGATCCTGCCCCCCTTGTAAGCCTGCCCGGATCCTATACCCTCCTCAGCAGGAATACCAGTGCAGGGAACACGACCCTCCCGGGAACCTTTAACAGGCCTTCGAACCTTATCCCGGACCGGCAGCAGGTCCAGCAGCAACCACCCCAGGACCAGATCCCCGCAGGTTCCGAGACGCCGGGGATCCAGGGGCAGTCCCCGGGCGACATCCCCTCCCCCATATCAGGAAAGACTTCCACGCCACCGGGGGATGTTTCGATGCTCCCCCGTGTCCTGATGGATTTCTGGTGGATCATCGCAATCGTGGTCATCGTATCCCTTGTCGTCGGGGTCTGGTTCGAGCGGAGCCGCAGGAAAGGACAAGGTTCTCCTCATGCTGAATACGGGCAGGCCCGTTCCACCGCAAATGCAACCGTGGTGAGGACACCCGGTGCCGAAAGCGGCGCTGCGGGTTCCCCGGACTGGAAAGACCAGTCATATTTTGCCGCTGCCCACCTCCCGCCGGCGCTTGCCAGGAAGTATCCCGATGCTGAGTATATGGGAGAGGGGGGAGTTGGCAGGGTGTTCCGGGCATGGGATGCCACGGAAAACCGCCGGGTTGCCGTGAAGATCCCGATCCGTTATGACGAAATTACCGGCACGCAGTTCACCAAAGAGCTCCATATCTGGCAGGGTCTTCACCACAGGAATATCGTGGAGATTTATGCCGCGAATGTCTTCCCGATGCCCTATATCGAGATGGAGTATGTCGAGTCCTCGCTCGCCAGCATGACGTTCCCGATAGATTCCGCCAGGGCTGTGAAGATCATCGGGGGTATTGCCGAGGGGCTCCGGTACGCCCATGGCCTCGGCATTGTCCACCGTGATATCAAGCCGGAGAATATCCTCCTCACGGGAGACGATGTTCCGAAGATCACGGACTGGGGGCTGGCGAAGGCGCTCTCGGACACCCGGCAGACCGGGCTCATCAGCTTCTCCCTGAACTATGCCGCACCGGAACAACTGGCCCCGAACCTTTATGGAGAGGCCGGGCAGTGGACAGACATCTACCAGCTGGGCGTCCTCTTCTACGAGATGGTGACCGGAAGACTGCCTTTCGCAGGGGACGGGATGGGCGAAGTCACCCATGCGATCCTCCACGATACACCCCTGCCGCCGGAACCCCCGGGGCCGGATGCGGAGGCGATCAGGAGGATTATTACCCGGTGCCTGCAAAAACGGCCGGAAGACCGCTATGCATCCGTGTCCGATATCCTTGAAGAACTCCAGAACCTGGAAGACGGCCACTGATTCCCCGTTTTCCCTCTTTTACCGTCCTGTTCCTGTGTCCCCGTATCCACCCATACGGGGATCGTAATTCCACGGGAACGATAGACAGGCAGGATACGGTGACGGGATGACTCCCGCACGGATCGCTTGAAAAAGATCTAGAACAGGGAACACCTGGTGTTTGCCAGGTGTAATTTTCCATCCTTTGGAAATCAGGTTGAGGCCGGGGGAGTGCCGGATGGCGGTGTTCCTGACGGCATCTCACCGGACGGCTTTTCACCCGAGGGTGCTGTGCCATTGCCGGGCATGCCACCCGGGCCGCCCTGATGTGCCGTTTCGTTCATTTCCATGCCTTCCGGCGGAGTACCCGAGGGGGCCGTTCCGTTAACCTGCTTGTCTGCAGGAGGCGTGCCGGATGGCGATGCTGATTCTGCTGTTCCTGAAGCTGTCTTTTCGGATGCGGCAGGAGTCTGTACTGCCGGGCTGGAGGTTGCGGAACTTCCGGAATCTGACGTACAGCCAGCTACGAATATTCCCGCAATGAGGATCGCTGATGCGACCAGCATGATGATTGTGCTTCTCTTCATGGGATCTGTCTCCTTGATGTCCCGTGGATCTCCTTTTGATATCCACGGGGGATCATCCGGTATCAGGGAGGACATAGTGACTCTTATATTCACCACATACCGGAAGTGAAATAATGCTACGGATTCCGGATTAATTCAACCAGGAAGTCAACACAACGGGACCTGCCGGTCGCATCCGGGAAAAGCGGAAATTTGGGGGCGGGGAGAAAGCGGGTACGATATGAAGGCAAAGGAACGTTCACTTCCCGTGCGGGAAAAATAAGAGGGATGGCCAGGACAGGAATGAACCTGCCCCGCCGTGATATGTTCCGGCAGAACGGGGGGCGCTGCGGGCACCGCACCCCGATCCCGGCGAGTGAGTTGATGAGGATCGGGCCGGTTCCTGGTATGGGGGGATATACTGTGCTGCTTCTTTCCCATCGAAACCAGCCTGATGACGGGTCATTCTCCTGCCCATTCTGGGTGTTTGTACTTCTCCTGAACCTTGTGCATCCTTATCGGGTCGATTATCGACAAGACGGGCATACCGCCCGTTTGCCCGCAGGAGAGCAGCCCTGTATCGCCGCCATCCACATTCCTCGGGGACTGGATGGCCACGGGCATGGCTGCCAGGGTATTATCGAATCACAAATACCGGATTCTTTAAACCACCTCCCTGTTCCGATGACTGCCCTGCCGGGTAATCATCCTGCATCCGGGTATCCGCAGCGGGTCTTATATTCGGTGCATGCAGGGGGGGAAATATTGGACAGGCCCCCGCATTATTAGCACTTCATGGTCAACAATATCACGGGAGATAATAACTGCCGGAGAGAGGAGTGCCCGCGAGAAACGTGGGACACAGGGAAGATTGAGCCCTGTTATCTCTCACGGTTGAGAAAGATACCGTACACGGGGGATTTCATCCCCGGCGACGTGTCCACCTAAGGGACTCCTGCTGAATTCCCCTAGGCCTGGAAGGCTGCCTGCCGGCTTTACCGGGAGCAGATGAAAGCGTAATGAATGGACAGGAGGGTTCGTGTTTCTGGGGAGTTTCAAGTGAACCCTCCACGCGCCTCATCGCCAGGTATTCCACAAACCGGAAGTCCGCAGAGTCCTGCAATTCCCACCGGTTGATCGTCCAGTCCAGGTTTCCCGTCGTCCGGGTATAATGTTCCCCGTATCCGGCATTGGCCCGGGCGAGGTGGCGGCATTCCCGTCACCACTCCCGGTACGGCCGGTCATGATCAGGTGCCGGTTCAGGGGCTTTTCATCAGTCGCTCCTCAGGGCGTCGATCGGGTCCATGTTCGATGCCCTCCAGGCGGGATAGACCCCTGAGAGTACGCAGACCACGAGCCCTACGCACATTCCCACGGGGACGTAGAAGATACTGGCCGGCATGAAGAAGTACTCCGTTGTCCCGATCATGGCATCCACCACAGAATACCCGATGACTATGCTCATCAGGCCTCCCATTCCCGCACCCAGGATGCCAAGGATGAAGGCCTCGTACAGGAACATCCTCCTCACCTCGCCGGTCTCCGTGCCGATGGAGAGGAGGATACCGATCTCCTGGACGCGCTCGTTCACCGACATCATCATCACGTTGAAGATGCTGACCGCTGCTACCACCAGCGATATCCCTCCGATGGCCAGGCAGAAGAGGGTCAGGGTACTGAGCGTCTCCGAGATCGTGTCCAGCTGCGAACTGGCATCGCTGATCCTGATGGACTGTGTCTTCTTGTCCGTATTAACCAGGGTATTGATTTCCTCCTCGATCTCGGAGATCATATCGGTGTCATCGACAAGGACGTTCACCTGGGTATACTGGTCCTTGCCGCCATACTGGGCGGTGTACCATTCCTTGGACACGATAATGCCATTGTCGGAACTCACGCTGTCCGATGTCGTACCCCGGGGGTCAACGATACCCACGATCGTGACCGTTGCGCGGGAAGACGACGACGATGCATTCGTGGGCGGACCTTCCGACGCTGAACTGATCTTGATCCGGTCGCCCACATCCAGTCCCATCGATTCTGCAAGGGTCAGCCCGATAAGAGCCTGATTCATGCCGGCAATATTGGTCCCGTTGCCGATGGTGAGAAACTCGTTCACGTCAGCCGGGTTCATACCGTAGATAGTCCCGCGGCCCTGGATATTTCCCGAGGTGAACTGCGTTGTCGTTGAGTAGAGCGGGATGACCGTCCCGTTCTCTCCTACAGCCGTCTTGATCTTGTTCAGCTGGGTCTTGGAGATGCCTGACGAGGATGATGATGATGACGACGACCCCATGCCCGGCGGACCCATCCGGATGGCATCTGCGGTGATGACGATGGTGTTCGCGCTGGCAGAGAGCTGGTCCTCGACCTGGAGGGCCATGTTGGTCCCCAGCATCCCCATCGTGGAGATGGCAACGACACCAATCACGATGCCGATCGATGCCAGGAGCGAGCGCGTGAAGTTCAGCTTCACGCTCCTGACCGAGAGCTCCAGGAAAATATCGCCGATCATGTCTCCTCCGCGATCCTCCCGTCCTCGAGACGGATCGTGCGTTCTGCGTATTCTGCCACTTTCGGGTCATGCGTGACCAGGATGACCGTCTTTCCTTCCCGCTGGAGGTTGCAGAGGATCTCCATGATCTGGTACCCGGTCTTGCGGTCGAGGTTGCCGGTCGGCTCGTCACAGAGCAGGATCTTCGGGTCATTGACCAGTGCCCGGGCGATCGCAACCCGCTGCTGCTGGCCACCGGAGAGCTGGTTCGGGCGGTGTTCGCTCTTTTCCCGGTCGATCCCGACGGCATCCAACATGGCTGATGTCCTGCCTGTCGTGTCGCGGGTCTTGTTCTTCAGGATCAGGGGATACTCCACGTTCTCGTATGCCGAAAGGAGGGGAATGAGGTAGAACTTCTGGAAGATGTAACCGATGGTATCGCGACGGAGGTGTGTCCGTTCCACGTTGCTCATCTTTGCCACGTCATTGCCATCGATATAGAGGTTTCCCGACGTGGGGACATCGAGGATCCCCAGCTGGTTCATCATGGTCGATTTACCGGAGCCGGAAGGGCCCATGATCGCCACGAAATCGTTCTCCCGGATATCGAGCGATACGCAGTCCAGCGCCACGAAGTCCCCGCTCTCGAGATGGTAGGTCTTGGTGACGTCCACCAGCCGGATAAGGGGAGTGTCGGACATGTTCTGTCCCCTCACTGCTTCTTCAGCTTTGCAACGATCCATTTCCGCTTCCGGTAGGCAACCACTCCGGCAATGATCAGGACGACCATGGCAATGACCGGGTAGAACGAGCTGATTCCGCCCTTCGGGTTGGTGATACTGGAAAGAACGCTGCTGCTGGACGAAGAGCTCCCTCCGGGGCCGCCACTCATGCCCCCGGGCCCGCCGCTCATATCACCCGGACCGCCCTGCATCGTGCTGCCTGAGCCCGATGACTTCGTGGTACTGCTGGTACCGGAGGGGACGCCTCCTGAACCGGAGTAGGTCGTGAGGTCAACGGTCTTGGTGACCGAGAAGTCGGTTCCGGCCGAGTCCTTCCACTTGATGACCAGCGGAACAGATGACAGATCCGTGCACGTGAACGTCACCTCGAAACTCGATGAATCGTCCGACGCCAGGCTGCCGACTGCGTATTCCGGATACGTGCCGGTTCCCTTGGCAGGGCTGCCGACGGTGACAACAACGCCGTTTGCATCCGTGACGCCGGTATTTGCGATGTCCCCGGTCAGATCGTAGGTATTCCCTGAAGATGTCAGGGCAAGGTTATTGATCACCGGCACAGCTGCATCCTTGGCATTCCCGGCGGTGACGGGTAAAACCACAGAGGTGTCGCGCTTGACATCCCCGTTCTGGTAGCTGATACTGAAGGTGATATTTGTCGCTTTGTGCGGCGTTACCGTGAACGGTACTTCGACCATCGAATTTGCTGCAATCTCCGTGATGAAGGTCTCTTTGGGGGTGATATCGGTACCGCTGTCCGACGTGGTGATATAGATGCTCTTGATTGACCCGTCACGCGGGTTGATCAGGCTCAGGTTGACGGACTCCTCGCTGTCAAGGGTGAAGGTCTCCGGTTTCTTGGAGATGGCCGCATGAAGGTCTTCCGAGTCCACCTCGAATGTGATCGGGTAGTGGAGGTTCGCGCCATCCTTCGTTTCGGCCGAGAACAGGGCAAAGTACTTGCCATCCATCCCGTTGACGGTCACTTCGAAGGTATAGGTAATCGAGTTCCCGGACCCGATATAGGTCAGGGTCTGCCACTTGTCCTCCTTAATGATGCTGATATCGTTTGATGATGCCAGGAGGTTCGGGTGGGTTACCCCGACCGACGTGTTCCCTTCATTGGTCAGGGTTATGCTTACCATACCTGATTCATAGGGGTAGAATACCTCCGGGTCCATGGTGACATCGGATACGTACACATAGGACGACCCGCCCTGCTGCGAGTTGATCTCTGCGCTAACGGGTACTGCAATTGTCATCAAAGCCAGCAGGAAACAGCCCGCCAGTAGTGTTGTGATCTTCATGATTTCACGTGTTCCCAGTTTCTCCTGAGAGACAGCACTTCAGCCATCCCCGGCATCGCAGGTCCATCGTCCGTCCGAAACCAGGGGTCTCTCCTCGAAATTGTTTGGTAAACTTTACATGATGCCAGTTTTATATTCACATCACGGGAAAACGCCAATTATCAGCCGTTTGCGGGATTAATTGAACTACGTGGTTGAATATATGCGGGAATGTGCAGAAGGGCTCCTTTCATATCGCGGGGTTTATCAGCCTCCCTGTAAGAACCGGATCAGGAGCGTGTGATGCATGGTCTTCCGGTGCCTCCAGTGCGGGGAGTGCTGCAGTTCCATGGGCGAAATCATCGGTATCCGCGAGCAGACCGGCGAATCGGAATACCTCATCTGGTTTTCCGTAACCGGCGAGGAGCGGCAGGTCCGTATTGACCCGGACAAGCGGGAGCTCTTCCGTTCACAGGACATTCTCAAAAAGAGGGCCCTGGCCTGCCCTTTCCTCCGCGAGCGGGAGGATGGAACCGTCATCTGTACCGTCCACGCAACCCGGCCCGGGCTCTGCCGCCAGTACGGCTGCTTCCGGGTCCTCGTCATCGGCCCGGAGGGAGCGCGGATGGGCCGGGTCATGGACGGTTCCCGTTATTTTACCACCATGAACCACGAGCTGCGGGCGCTCTGGGACCAAAAGATTGCACCCCTCACGATAGCGGACGAGACTGCCTGGGAAGAAGAAGTGGACCGGATCCTTTCCGCAGCGGGATACCGGATAGTGCGATAAGGGGATACCGGGACGGAAAGGATCAGGAGGTGCCTGGCTCCATATCACGGGCAGCCCCGGAGATAACAATTCCCAGTTTCCGGCATGCGGCCCGTGCCGCCTCCTGCTGCGCCTGCCGGGTACTCTCCCCGCGTCCCTCGCCCAGAACCTCGTTGTTGAAGAGCACCTCGAAGGTAAAGACCGGCCGGTGGTCGGGCCCCTCCCGTTTCGTCTCACGGTACGCGGGGACTGCCCGGAACCGCTTCTGGAAATACTCCTGGAGCGTCCCGATGGCGTTCTCCTCGGGACTTGCCCGGTCCAGGGGTTCCCTGAGGAAGGCATTGACAAAGAATGCCACATCGTCGATCCCGAGTTCGCAGTAGAGTGCCCCGATGAATGCCTCGAATGCGCTGCCCGTTATCCGCTCGCCAAAGGTGTTCTGCCCGCTGATTTCGGGGGGGATGATCCGGGAAAGCGTTGCTGTATCGGTGTGCTGCCGCAGCGTGGCATCGAGCGCCCGGTTCGAGACAATCCCGCTGATCGCGCGGGTCATCTCTCCCTCGGTGAGCGCGGCCTGCCGCCGGGTGAAGAGCGCCTGTGCGACGACAAGGTTCAGGACGCGATCGCCGAGGAACTCGTAGCGTTCCCACTCGGCCTTTGTTATGTCCCAGTGGTCCTTTCCCGGATCCCCGTATGCGTTATTGAAACAGGAGACGAACGCAGAGAGTATCCTTGTTAGGTCGGGATCTGGCGCCCGGAGGAGTTCAACAAGGGGCAGGCAGGAACCGGTCATCTATCCGATCTCAGATGATCGACCAGATATCCTTATCGCTTGCGGACAGCCCGGACCCGGCCGGTCTCGGTAGCAAGGGAGAAGCCCAGGCTCTCCAGGAAGGCCCGGCTCTTCCCGGTCCCGTGGATTAAGAGCTCCACGAGGTCGTCCTCCTCATCGATGTCCGTGTGGAGCCGGAAGGAGTCAACCACCTCGACCGACAACCCGGCGTCCATGGCGATCTTCATGTGCTTCAGGAAACTGGTGCCATAGTAGTCGACGTGGAATTTTTTCGGGTCCTTCATGAAGATGACGTTCGTCCCCCCACCCCTTCCGGGCACGATCGCCATGTCTTTCGCCGTCGAAACGACACGCCGGATCGATGCCTCGTCGACAAGCGGCAGGTCTGCCATCAGGATCAGGAGGTTCTGCTCCACGGACGGGAGGATCTCGTTCAAGGTCTGGTTCAGGTCAGCGTCCTTTACCGTGACCTGCACGAGTTCCGAATCGAAGAGCTCGGTCCCCACAACGACCGGCGAGCACATGGCGTCTTTTGCTGCACTGACCACATCCTCAAGCATGGCGAAGGCGAACGCCTCGCGCTCTTCCTGCGAGAGGAGGGCGGAGAGCCGGGTCTTCGGGTTCTTCGGCTTGAACGGGATCAACGCATGGGGACACATACCAGAGATCGTGTGCGGGGCGATCAAAAATAGGTGCTGATATGCTCACGGCGCAATGAATGGTTTATTTCCCCGCCCGTCCCACATTCCGGGGATGGACGGACTGAAATATACGATAAAGAAAGTGCCGGCACGCACGGTTGTCGGTATCTCCCGCCGGACTTCAAACGCTGATGCGGCAAACGTTATCCCGGGCTGCTGGCAGGCATTTCTCCTGAACAATGCGCCGGCCCGGATCCCCCGCCGCGTCACCCCCCCGGTCATGTACGCGGTCTACTCTGATTACGAGAAGGACTGGACAAAACCCTATACCTACCTGCTCGGCTGCGGAGTAACGCGGGCTGACAAGGTGCCCGAAGGTATGGAAGTCCGCAACATCCCGGAACAGACCTATGCGGTCTTCCGGGCGAAAGGAAGGATGCCGGACGAGATCGTTGGCGTCTGGGCACACATCTGGTCATCCGACCTTCCCCGGACCTATACGTACGATTTCGAACTGTATGACAAGCGGTTCACGCGCCCGGTGGCAAAGGAAGCGGACATATATGTTGCAGTCGACCCGGAACTGCTGAAGAAGGATTCCTGATCCCACCCCTTTTTTCCGAGCATTACACGGTTGCCTTAAGGAGCGCCGGTACGAGTGCGAGCAGGACCGAGACTGCAACCGGAATACTGAGGTTGTCGTCAATCGGTGATACGAGTTCGATGATACCGGCAAGGACGGCAACAGCAACAGCACCCGCGGGACTCAGGAATATGAGCAGGACCAGCGTGGTGACGACGATCCCGGCTAGGGTGCCCTCCCATGACTTGCCGTTATAAATGCGTGTCCGCCCGAAGCGCCGACCCACGATCGTTGTCACGCTGTCAAGGACGGCGAGGGTGACGATCGCGGGAACGGAGATGGTCACGGGGAAGAGGATGACACAGACAAGTGCGCTGATACCGAAATAGAGCGCCCCCCGGCCCGGCAGGCGGTCGTTCCGGTCAAAGTTGTCTACAAGCACGGAGAAGAGCGGGAGCCGGTGGCCGCGGAGGATGAGGTCGACGAGCAGCAGGCCGATAAAGACACCCCCGGCAAGGATTGCTGCCGCAGCAGCCTGGCCGGCGGCAAGGACCATCCCGGCAATGGAGAGGCCGAAGACGAGGTGCACCAGTTTCCGGAAGAGTTCCTGCATCTGATAACTGTTCTTCTGCCGCGGACTAAAACCCTGTGGTGCCGGTGCTGTTATCGAGCGGAACCGTGATCTCCCACGGGCCGGTGACTCCCCTCATCCGTGAAACCTTCAGCGAGAGTTCACGCGATCCTTCCGGCAGGGGTTCGATCTTCCAGGTCACATGCGTTGCATTGAACGCGAAGCCCCCGCCGGGCATGGTCAGGAGGGGACGCCCCCCGTCCACCCGCCACTCTGCCTGCAGGTCCGGGTTTGGGGGGGCCAGCGTGACAACGGGTTCCAGGGTGACCGGTGATTTCCGATCTTCGCCAAGGAGCATCTCTACCACGCAAGCTTCCGGGCCGCACCCGAGTGACCTGATCGTGATGACCTGACCGCTTGCTGAAGCGCTCTTGTTCACGGCGAATGTCCGGACAATCGGGTGCATGGGTGGCTGGTATTCGTACGGTGGCATGACACCCTCGCGATACGGTACCGGTTGCACCGCGGCAGCGATCTTCTCCAGTTCGTTCCGGGGCAGCGTGCCGGTAAGGCTGATGCACCACCCGCTGCTCCCCCATCTGAGTTCTCCCGTGGCCCCTTTATCTGCCAGGAGCGAGCCCGCGGCTGCCGCTTCATACACGGGTTCGTCCGGGCAGGTTACCGGACCCCGGGGTTGTTCCTTTATCGTGACCCATTCCTTTTGGCCGCGCTGGTACGTGGAGGTACTGTACCCCGGGTTCTCAGGACTTTTATCTCCGGTCCGCAGCGCCGATGTACCGGAATAGAAAAAGAAGCCATCCGGCAGGTACGTAGGGAGGGCGAGGGTCATGTTGCCGGGAAGGTTTCTCTGCATCATATACAGGGAATCGTAATAGGATGGGAGGTAGTGATGCGGGGGTGAGACTGAGGTGGGTGTGGGGGGCGGGGGAACAGGGAACGGCGTCTGCGATGTTTCAGGTGCGGGAACCGGCGTGCCGAGGCATCCCGCTGCAAGGATACCGGTTATGACAATGATCACGGCAACAATCGTTACCCGTGTAAGAAGAGAAGATCCGGTCCCCATATTGATACCGGTATGAATATTTAACAGGAATTATCAAAAAGCCTTCGGGACAACATCATTCCACACGGCCCCGGAAAATCACCTGTTCACGCGGGGAGCGGGGTCCCGCCATCCCCTTCCCGGTACGTGCCCTTCGGGAGCGTTATGACAAACCGGGCACCTTTCCCCGGTTCCCCGTTCTCGATAACCGTGAAGCCGGTGATGGCGAGGATCTCGCGGGCCAGAAAGAGGCCCCAGCCGGTCCCCCTGCCGTATCCCCGCTCGAAGACCCGGTCCTTGTCCGCGACCGGTATCCCGGCACCATTATCCTCGACAGTCACCTGCCCGTGAGTGCCGAGGTCCTCAAAGGAGACCCGGAGCTCCGTTGCCGTTCCCCCGTGGCGGGCGGCATTATCGAAAAACTGGAGGAACGCCTTATCGAGAAGGCTGTCGGCAAGGACTGCAGTCCGGCCTACGGAAACCGTCACCCGGACGGCAGGATTATCGAACGCCTCCATGGCCCGTCGGATCGAATTGTCCAGGCTCTGCCATCGCGGGGGCTCCACGGCGATGTTCTGGTAATCCTTGGCAAACTGGAAAAGGCGCCGGATCTTGTCCACCGCAACCTTCTCCCGCTCGATATACGACTTCTGTTTCTCGTCGGTTATTACCATCTCCAGAAGTTCGTTGTAGCCGACAATGGCGGTCATCTGGTTGAGGACATCGTGGCGGGTGACGCTGCCGACGAGATTCAGCTTCTTTTTCAGGAACTCTGTCTCGGCCCGGAGTGCCGCGTTCTCTTCTTCAGGTGACATGTAACCGCATTCTCCCGTCCGGCCAGCTTCCGCATTACCCGGATCGTTCCGGGCGGGCATCCGATGGTTCCGGCTGCCGCGAATATTCACGGCATCGTATAATAAGTTAGAGAAGTATCTTCCGTATACCTCATTAGGGTTGTCCTTTTCCTGCTGCGGGCAGGATTGGCAGCGCAGCACCAGCATTCATGAGATCAGAGAGAGAACCTCATGTACATGCAGCCCCGCACCATCACGTTCTCGAAGAATGTCTTCCTCCCGCTCACGACCGTATGCCGGAACCGGTGCGGGTACTGCTGTTTCCGGACGCCGGTGCAGGAAGGCTGTATCATGGCACGGGAGGAGGTGGAGAAGACGCTGCGGAACGGCGCGGCGCTCGGGTGCACCGAGGCGCTCTTCACGTTCGGGGAGCGGCCGGAAGAGGAGCCGGGCTTTGCCGCCCTGCTCGCCCCGCTCGGGTACCGGACGATCCTCGACTACTGCGAGGCCATGTGCCGGACGGCGATCGACTGCGGTATCCTCCCGCATACGAACGCGGGGATCCTCACGTACGAAGAGATGGAGCGGCTCCGGCCCGTGAACGCGAGCATGGGGCTGATGCTCGAGACCACTGCGGAGATCCCTGCCCATGCAACCTCAAAGGGGAAGTCGCCGGACGTCCGGCTCGCGATGATGGAGGATGCCGGAAAACTGAAGATCCCGTTCACCACCGGGCTCCTCCTCGGCATCGGTGAGACCATGGCCGACCGCGAGGACTCGCTCTTTGCCATCCGCGACCTCCACAGGCGCTACGGCCATATCCAGGAGATCATCATCCAGAACTTCTGCCCGAAACCCGGGACACCGCTTGGCAAAAGCCCCGTACCCACCACGGACGAAGTCTGCGCAACCATCCAAATGGCAAAGGATATCCTCCCGCCCGATATCGCGATCCAGATCCCGCCGAACCTGATCGATGCCAGCCTCCTGATTGGATGCGGGGTCGACGACCTCGGCGGGGTCTCGCCCCTGACCATCGATTACGTGAACCCGGAACACCCGTGGCCGGCGCTCGATGAACTCAGATCGATTGCCGGGGACGCCCGCCTCGTGGAGCGGCTCTGCATCTACCAGCGGTTCATAGACAAAGGCTGGTACGACCCCGGCATGCAACCCCTGATAAACCGGCTCGCACAAACAATAAAGGCAAGGAGCAGTGGACCGTGAAACAGAAGGGCCTCCTCTATACCGGAAAGGCAAAGTCCGTGTACCGCACGGACACGAAAGGACAGCTGATCGTGGAGTTCCGCGACGACATCACCGCGTTCGACGGCGGGAAGAAGGACCAGCTGAAGAACAAGGGCAGCTACAATGCCGAAGCTTCGGCCTTCATCTTCGAGTACCTTGCAAAAAACGGCGTTAAGACCCATTTCATCAAAATGCTCGACCCGCGCCGGATGGCAGTTCGCGAGCTCTCGATGATCCCGCTCGAGATCATCGTCCGCAATGTCGCGGCGGGTTCCATCGTGCGCAACTACCCGTTCAAGGAAGGAACGAAGCTCAATCCTCCCGTCATTGTCATCGACTATAAGGACGACTCGCGTCACGACCCGATGCTCAACGACGACCTGATCGTTGCGCTGAAACTCGCATCTGCAAAGGAGCTCGCGGCCATGAAGAAGGCCGCCCTGAAGATCAACGCCCTGCTCGTGAAACTCATGGCAGCGCAGGGGATCACCCTTGTTGACTTCAAGATCGAGTTCGGGCGCGGGGGAAAGACGATCTATCTCGGGGACGAGATCAGCATGGACTCGATGCGTCTCTGGGACAAGAAAACCGGGGAGTCGCTCGACAAGGATGTGTACCGCTTCGACAAGGGGGACGTGATGGCCACCTACAACCGCGTTGTGAAACGGATCACGAAGACCGCGACGCCGAAGAGAGCGGGTGCAGCGAAACGGGCACCCGTTACGGCTCAGCCAAAACCCGTGGTAAAACGGAAGGCTGCCGCAAAGAAGCCGGCAGGAAAAAAAGCCACGGCAAAAAAGCGGTGAGAACCGGATCCTGCATTCTGTTGCAGGCCTCCGATCGCAAAGACTAATGTGCCTGATGCCTACACTATGGTGACAAAACTGCCCGAATGGATACCATGACAGAGATACCCTCAGAAGAAGCGGACATGCTCAAGTGGGCACAGGGATATGCCCAGAAGCATGGGTGGAGCCTTAATAAAGACGAGAAACAGCTCGGCACCGTGATCCGCGGCCTCGTGCGGAACAAGGAGAAATTCGGGCACCCCTACTGCCCCTGCCGGCTCCGGAGCGGGGACGAGGAGAAGGACCGGGCAATCGAATGCCCGTGTATTTACCACAAGGAAGAGGTGGCAAACATGGGTCACTGCCACTGCCACCTCTATTTCAAAGACCCGTAAAAGACCCTCCCCATTTTCCCTATGCCCGGCTCTTCACTGCGCAGGTGCAATTCCTTGCCCGGCTCCGGCCTTCTCCCGATCTCAGGTACGGAACCCCGCATCCTCATTCTCGGGAGCTTCCCGGGCATCCTCTCGCTGGAGCGGCAGGAATACTACGGCAACCCGAAGAACCGGTTCTGGGCGGTGATGGAAGAACTCTTCGCCATCCCCGGATCACTCCCTTATCGTGAACGGACGGCACTTCTCACGAGACGCGGTATTGCTCTCTGGGATGTTGTTTCGTCATGCGAGCGGGTGGGCAGCGCTGACAACCGGATAAAAAACCCGGTGCCCAACGACATTACCGGGTTTATCCGGCAGCACCCGACAATACAGCTCATCGCGCTGAACGGGGGAACCGCGGGGCGGCTATACCGCCGGCTCGCGGACGGGCCGTATCTGCCGTCGGTCGTTCTCCCGTCAACAAGCCCGGCATATGCGGCAATGCCGTTCGAGGAGAAAGTCCGGGTATGGAGTATTATCAAAAAAGTGTCTGAATAACGAAAGGGTTTTTCCTCACCGCTCCATCCGGAACTTCAGGAAGATGACGTGGTAGATCGCATAAAACCCGCAGAGCACGGCGGCCGTGTACCCGCCGATGGCTAGCCACGAGATCTGCGTGGGGAGGGTGACGGACGAGACCTGGAGCACGAGCGAGGAGCCGATGACCAGCGAGGCAACGACCATGCCCATCAGGAGCTTGTCGCTGAACCGGTCGAGGGCCATCTGGAGCTTCTGGATATCGTTCTCCACGATCTCGAGCTTGAACGAACCGGTCGAGAGCCGGCGGAGCATCAGGTTGATGTTGCGCGGCATGTCGAGGAGAGCGTCCGCGCCCTCGAGGAGTGCCATCGATGCCCGCTTCATGTACCCTTCCGAGAACGTGTTGGCATCGGCCAGCTTGGACAGGTACGGGGTGACTTCCTTGCCGAAGTTGAACTTCGGGTCGAGCCGAACGCCGATGTCGAGGACCATGACGAAGACTTTCAGGAGCAGCATCAGGTTCATCGGGACCTTGAGTTTGTACCGCCGCATTGCCTCCGTCAGCTCGGCCACAACAAGCCCGAAGTTCAGCTGCGAAACGCCGTCCCCGTCGCCACCCGAGAAGTCGTGCATCATGATGTAGAGGTCGTCGCGGAGCGCCTCGCGGTCCTCCTCGGCAATCACGATCCCGAACCCTTCGAGCGACCGGATCATCAGTTCGATGTTGTCCGTGGTGAGCGCAAAGAGCAGGTTGATGAAGTTCTGGCGTTTCTCCGGGCGGAGGATCCCGACAATCCCGAAGTCCAGGAAGACGATGTCTCCTTCCTTTGTCACGAGCAGGTTCCCCGGGTGCGGGTCGCCGTGGAAATACCCGTCCTCGAAGATCATCTTGAGATAGGCATGGAACCCGCGGACACCGATCGCGTGGGGATCGAGACCCATGGCCTCGATAGCTTCGCGATCATCGATCCGGACCCCCTCCACGAATTCCATCACCAGGAAATGGGGCCGGGTGTATTCCCAGTAAATCTTCGGGAACCGCACTCCCGGGAAATTCTGGAAGTTCCGGGACATCCGGTTGGCATTCCTCGCATCCCGCGTGAAATCCAGTTCCTTGACGATCTGGTGGGCGAAATCATCCACCATTCCCTTGGGATTGTAGACACGGATCTCGGGCATGACGGTCTCGATCCGGTCGGCCATGGACTGGAGGATCCCGATATCGAGCTCGATGATCTCCGGGATACCCGGGCGCTGGATCTTCAGGGCCACCTTGGTACCGTCCTTGAGATAGGCCCGGTGGACCTGCCCGATCGAGGCGGATGCCACCGGGGTCTCCTCGATGTCGCCGAAGTAGTCCTCCCACTCGGGGCAATTCTCCTCGATGATCGCCATGACCTCGGAGAACGGGACCGGTTTCGCATGGTCCTGCAGCCGCTTGAGCTGGTCGATCATCTCGGGCGGGAGCAGTTCGGTCCTCGTGCTCATGATCTGCCCGAACTTCACGAAGGTCGGGCCAAGTTCCTCGAGGGCAAGCCGTATCCGTTCGTAGATGGTCGTGCCTTCGGCCGCTTTGTCTCCCCCGGGGAGTTTGAACCGCGCCCGCCCGGGAAAGAGCTTCTCAAGGCCGATGCCAAAACCATACTTGCTCAGGATATCAACGATCTGAGCGTACCGGACGATACGGGTGACCATGCGTACACCTTGGATGTGGAGATACTTAATGCGTGCTTTCCATCACAGGTGCACAGACAGGAATACGGGATTCGTATGTTCCCCGCAAAAACAGGCTTGCCCGGATCAGGGGCTGATACTGCCGAGGCTGTCGTCAGTGTTGACGGTCAGGGTAAACGATGCAATGGAGATCGTGCCCGTTCCATCCCCGCCTTTGACCGGAGGGACCGAGCAGCAGCTGAAGGTGTTAATTGCAGCCAGCCAGCTCCCCGTGCACTGCTGGCCGGGCAATACGATGAAACCGCCCTGATCCTGGCAGGCCGCCGGGGCATAGCCGGATGTGACCGGGGTCGTGACGGCGGATGCCGTTGTTGTTGCAGCCATTGTCCGGACCGGCGTTGCTGCCGGGGACTGGTACGGTGTCGCAGCCGGAGAAGTAGTCTGGGGTGACCGTGTCGCTACGGCCGTGACCGCCGTTGTCTTTTTCGGGCTTTCCGGCCCCGGGATCGAGAGACATCCTGCAGCAAGGGGGAAGAGGATGAGCAGGAGAATTGCAGCCAGGGCAAAGAGCTGGTGCCGGATCATCGTTTCCACCCTCATAGTGCATCCCTCATCTGGTCGGCGGTATTGTCCAGCCGGAGCGCAAGGGTATTCAGCTCCCCTGTAAGATCCCCGGGCAGGGCCGTAGTGGTGGCGATATCCCGGTATGCCTGCGCAAGATCGGACAGGTCTTTCTGGACCAGCCGCAGAGGAGTCTTTACATCCTCGAGGCTGCGGGAGTTGAGCAGGCGCTGGGCACTCGCGAGATCGGCTTTTGTCTTCTTTAAGACCGTCTCGGCATCCCCGAGATCAAGAATAACGGGGATGAGGGCGACATTCGCCGTGTCGCAATAACCCACTGCCCGGTATCCCTGGTCGATGAAGAACTGGAACCGGGTGCTGTCCGGGACCTGCTCCTGAACATCCTGCAGTTTCTGTACGAATTCCTGCGAGAGCTGCTGGACCTGCTGGTTCACGGTTTTTACCGCCAAATCCGACTTCTTGTCAAGGGCCGCTTTCACCTCGGGGCGTTTTGCGGAGAATACATCGAGCGCCCGCTGTGCCGTGGTCGTATCATACCCGGCTGCCTTCAGGGTATCGAGACGCTGCTGCCCTTCCCCCGTCCAGGTATCGAATGCTGCAAGCTGGGAAGCTGTCCGGACAGACCAGTACTTCTCCTTCTTCCCGAGGATGTAGGGGTTGTTGTCCTTTGCGTCCAGGACCTGGGCTTCAAGATTCTCCCATTTTCCCTGCCCTTTTGTCATGACAGCAAGGGTCTCATCACCAAACTGTGCGGTCGTGTTCCGCATCTCTTCGATGAGGGCATCGATCTCGCCGCTGGTCGTGGTTCCGGGGATCCTGGCCTCCTGATCCTTGAACTCAGTAAGGAGCCGGCTCATGCCGGAGGTGTCCGAGCCGTAGAGGGTCCCGCAGTACGTAACAGCAGTACTCATCTCATACTCCTTGTCAAGGGCAGTCCAGGCAAGGTGGGCCTGGCGGATGGCAACGGTATCCGGTACTGCGCCATCTTCGGCCGCGACTGCCGGGAGAATGAGGACCGCGAGGATAACGAGAACCACAACGGGAATGAGTGCGCCAGGCCGCTGCCGGCCTCTTCCCTCAAATGTGTGCTGTGGTCCCTGCATTATTAATAAAGAAATTATTGTTGTTCAAATATCAAGATTTGCCGCATTTATCCTGCCCTGTTTTTGTCCCGGAGGCCCGTTCAGGGCTTCCGGAAGACCACGATCCGGTTGGTGTTCGTGCCGCAGGCATTGTTATCAACGCCCCAGATATTGGAGGTCTTCGTGAAGACCTGCTGGTTGATCAGGACGCACTCACAGGAAAAACCCGCCTTCAGCCCCAGCGGGACGACATGTTCTTCCAGACGCACCGTCCGCTTGCGCACCTCCCCTACTTCGAACGCCACATATCCTCCCGGCCTCGTGATGCGGAGAAGTTCGGAGAAGACCTGTCCCATGACACCGGTCCACTCCTTCACGGTCCGCGCCGTCGTGATCCGGTTGCCGATGGCCCGTGCATCGAGGCCGTTGAACCAGCAGCGGAGCCAGTTGTCCTCACGGTACTGGACGATATCGAGGAACGGCGGCGAGGTGACGGTCAGCTGCACGGACTCGTCCGGTATTTCCCGGGTATTCCGGGCATCTTCCGAAAGAAGCCTCGCACTCTTTCCCGACCGGGCAAGGTTCCGGCGCTCCTCCTCGCTGAGTGTCCGGAGCAGGCTCTTTGTCTTGTTCCTGATGATCTGCCGGGTATCGCGGTACTCCGGGACCTGGCTCCGCTTCCGGTTGATCTTCTCCTGGCTCTGCGGCGAAACCGCCTGGTTGGGGGGGAGTGTGTATACCGAGAAGAAGCCTTTCGAATGGCCGGTTAGACGGTTGGTAGTCACCATTGCAATCCAGCGATCCAGCATGTCGTCCCGGTGTGCCTCCCTCTTATTGAGCAGGTATTCCCGCAGCGCCACGATCTCCTGCTCGGTACCGGGGTGGTAAAACATCGAGAGGTCGAGATCCGCCCTGCCCCCTTCCTTTGGCACGAGCGCGAGCCGTTTCCCGACGGTCTCGTGGTCAGGGGGGAAGAAGCGGGGCTCGGTCATGACCCGCGAGAGCGGATTTATGTCGTTTGCGATCACACCCCGTCCGAGGAGGCCGGCTTCGATGACGGTCGTGCCCCTCCCGCTGAAGGGATCGTAGACAATATCGCCCTTCTTTGTCAGGAGGCTGATGAAGAACCGGGGCAGCTGCGGCTTGAAGCAGGCACGGTACGAGATCTCGTGGATCGAGCCTCCCTGCCGCTGGCGGGACGTCCAGAACTCGCCAATGAACTTCTTTACTTCCTGTTCCCCGAGGGTCGCTGTCTCTTCCTGCATAGCCGGCCCGGTGTGCAGGACCAGGTTGTGCAGGTAGTCTGCCAGGTCAGCGCCTTCAGGGAGAGGTTGCCCGTGCGACATGTAGTATGGAGTGGTTGGCGAGGCAAAGGTATATGCTGTGCGGTACGGTGTTGCAGCCGCTGACAGGCTCACGTCCCGGGCTGAGCATATTGCCTTTTGAAAGGCGATGTGGCCATGGCAGGTAAGGATTCGAGACGGGGAACTGACTACGACGTATGGGCCCCGACCGCATCGAACGCGGCGGGATACCGGACCGTACCCCCGATTCCGTCAAGCGCGCCGGGGTTCAAGGGAAGCGCCATGAACACGTTATCCGGACACGGGAACGGTGCCGTGATGCAGGCATCCTTCGCAGCAATGAAGCCGAACCGGGGATAATACCCGGGGTGGCCGACCACGATAACGATCTGATGCCCAAGCCGCCGGCACTCCCCGAGTCCTGCCTCGACGAGGGCGGCCCCGATCCCCATGCACTGGTAATCCTGGTGGACCCCGAGAGGGGCGAGTGCCAGTGCCGGCGACTCCACGGTGCCGGAGACGATCGCGATCGGGCAGAACAGGATATGCCCTATGATCCTTTCGTCATGCACGGCAACGAGGGAGAGATCGGTATTGATATTCCCGTCATTGCGCAGGGCATTGACGAGCCGTGATTCCCCGTCCTGCCCAAAGGCCTGCAGGTGAACATCGAAGATCGCCGGGGCGTCTTCCGGAAGTTCCTGCCGGATAAAAAAGGAGTTCATCTCTACCTGTTGGGCGGGCGGCATGATAAGGGAGCGGGCCGTACAAGCGATCCGGCTCTCACATCCTCAGCAACCGCTCGTTTTCCCGGAGCCATTCCCGCCGCTCCCGGTAGTCCGGCATCAGCGCCTCCACTTTTTCCCAGAACCTCTTCGAGTGGTCGTGCTGCCTGAGGTGGACAAGCTCGTGGACGATGACATAGTCCACGATCGAAAGCGGGGCCTGGACGAGCCGCCAGCTGAAGTTGAGCCCGCCCTTATACGTGCAGGAACCCCAGCGCGTTCTGGCATCGGTGATACGAAGAGATGCGGGCGCGTAGCCGGTCATCATCGAGAAGTACATGCACCGGGCATGGATCTCCTTCTTTGCCTCCTCCACGTACCAGCACCTGATGGCATGCCGGATATCCGGCTGGAACGTGCGGGGGACACAGAGCCGGTCGCTGCGGACGATCTCCCTGCTGCCGTCATCGGTAAAACTGAGCGGGTAGGGGCGCCCGAGAAACCAGAAGACCTCCCCTTCCCCGTACTCACGGACAGGCGCCTGCGGCCGCGCCCGCATCTCGGCCAGCTTCTTTTGGATCCAGGCACTCTTCTCCCGGATCATGGCCTCGATATACACCTCCGGCACGCGGTGGGGCGCACGCACCACAAGGGTAGCCTGCGGTGTTACTTCCAGCGCAATGGTCCGGCGGCGCGAGCGGACGATCTTCTCAACCGGGATTTCGGGCATGGAAAGCTCTTATGGAATATTCACAATCTTCAGGAAAAAAGGTGAGGGGCGGTGCGGCACACTAATGTGCGGCCGGGTTGATCCCGTCGCTGATGACCTTCCCGTCCTTGAGCCGCACGATCCGGTGGAAATACTCCTTGTGCCAGTCCTCGTGGGAGACCATCACGATGGTCTGCTTCATCTCTTCATTGATTTCGTGGAAGAGGTCGAGCACCATCCGCGAGTTCTCGGTATCGAGGTTCGCGCATGGCTCGTCGGCAAAGAGGATATCGGGCTTGTTCACGATGGCCCGGGCGATCGAGACCCGCTGCTGCTGGCCGCCCGAGAGCTCGCGGGGGAGGTGGTCGCGGCGGTCGAGAAGCCCGATCTTCTCGAGGACAAAATCGCTGTCCTTTTTGATCTGCTCCTCGCTCCGGTCCTTCCGGAGCATTGCCGGCAGGGAGACGTTCTCCATGACCGTGAGATCCGGGACCAGGGCATAGTCCTGGAAGACATACCCGAGCTTGTAGAGCCGGAACATCGTTTTCTCGTAATCCGAAAGGGCAAGTACATCGGTCCCTTCGATGACGATATTTCCTTTCGTGGGATCGTCCAGGAGTCCGAGCATATGCAGGAGGGTGGTCTTGCCGCTCCCGCTCGCCCCCATGATGCCGACGAACTCCCCCTTGGCAATTCCAAGCGTGACGCCATCGAGCGCCCGTACCTCGACGTTTCCCATCCGGTAGATCTTGGTAAGGTCGGTAATCTCGATCATTTCAGGCCCTCATGGCTGACTGGATGTCCTCGCGCGATACCTGGTACGCCGGCACATATCCCGCAACGAGCGAAGCGGCAAAGAGGATCAGGGAGTTCTGGAC
>Ga0265297_10004567_pt1 | contig 22344 bp, 23 predicted proteins | sample Munlanlwell13791_FD_192502 | JGI IMG/M metagenome (GOLD analysis project Ga0265297, IMG submission 192502) | Leachate microbial communities from a municipal landfill in Southern Ontario, Canada - Leachate well 137-91 | ecosystem: Engineered > Solid waste > Landfill > Unclassified | place... | reverse complement strand
TAACCATTGTCCTACATCAACTGCAACAGGAACCCCTTGGATTAGTATTTCTCAGACAGAAGCTATTGCTACCTGCGCTGCGCTAGGCAATGGAGCACATCTCATAACTAACGTCGAATGGACACTGCTTGCCCGAAGTGCTGAAAGTGTTTCATCTAATTGGAACGGAACAGTAATGTATCGTGGACATTCCGATAATGTTCCTGCTAGCACTTTAACTTCGGACGGAAGTGACCCTTATTATGGAACAGGACAGGCAAGTCCATCTGAACAGCGTAGAACACTTACTCTTACGAATGGCCAAATTATTTGGGACTTGGCTGGCAATGTTTTTGAATGGAATAACAATACTTGTGTTGTAGGGTCTGGAACAGGAAATTGGTATAATAGTGGTGCTTGGATTGAATGGAGCAATGCTAATTTATCGGACTATGAAAAAAATATAGCTGGACCAATAGGAAATTACACTTCTGTTAATGGAATTGGAATGTATTATGGATGTACGGCTAATGGAAATGTTTTTCCACGCGGCGGGTATTGGGATGGTGGTTCAGGTGATTTATTTGGAGGAGTTTTCAGTATGTCTTTAAATGTTCCGTCTACAACAGGATATTCATTTATCGGATTTCGCTGTGTAAAATAATTTTTCTGTATAAGACAATCTTTATAGCATGTTAATTTTTAAAACCCTAAATTATGGAAACAAAAAATCGTCCTAGTATAATATTATTGGTAATAATTTTTTTCCTTTTCTTAATAGGAATTTTAGTATTATCTACTGCTTCAGCACCATATTCATTATCAAAAGGACGGCCAGCAGATTTTTTAATCACTCACCAGTTATTATATGGAATACTTCCAGGATTAATACTAGGAATTATTGCCTACAAAATTAATATCAATTTCATTAAGAAATATAGTTTTGCTATTTTTATTCTTTCCTATATCTCTATGTGGTTAGTATTCATACCAGGATTAAGCAAGACTGAATTCGGAGCGACTAGATGGCTTAATTTAGGATCTATCGGAGGTTTTCAGCCATCAGAAGCACTAAAACTCGCAACTATTATTTATGCTTCTGCTTTGATGTCCGCAAAAAAAACAGCAAAAGGAAAATTTCAGAGTATTCTGATATTATTAGGAATAGTAATCCTAGTCCTTCTTTGCCAATCAAACTTGAGTACGATGGTTATTATTTGTACTTTAGCTATGATAATATTTTTTATTTCTGGAGCACCGATCAGATATATAGCCGGTATGTGCTCATCAGCAGCTATAGCCTTCTTTTGCTTTATGGTTTTAAGTCCTTATAGATTAGAAAGATGGAAAACATTCTTGAATCCCGAATTAGACCCAAAAGATAAAGGATACCATATTAGTCAAGCGCTTATTGCTATTGGTTCAGGAGGAATTTTTGGGGCAGGATTAGGGCTAGGCGAACAGAAATTCGGATTTGTTCCTGAATCAATATCAGATTCTATTTTTACGATTTATGCCGCAGAAACAGGATTTATTGGTTCTATTATACTAATAGGATTATTCGGTGCATTTACTTATATGGCCTTTCAGATTGCCAGAAAACATCATGATAGCTTTAGCAAGTTTATTGCAGTTGGAATTGGCTCATGGATAAGTCTTCAAGCCTTTATAAACATTGGCGCAATGACAGGGCTTTTACCACTCAGTGGAACACCTTTACCATTCTTGACATATGGTAGCTCACATATCATATTTGAATTTATAGCCTGCGGATTATTATTGAATATATCAAAAGGGATAAAATCATAATTATGAAAATAGTATTAACAGGAGGGGGAACAGGTGGACACATTTTTCCATTAGTATCCATATCGAGGGAAATTAAAAATATCAAGAATGATTCTGAAATATTTTATATCGGACCTCAGGATTTATTTACAAAAAATGCCTTTCACCACGAAAATATTTCTATCAAGACCATATTTTCTGGAAAAATTAGACGATATTTTAGTATTGCTTCAATATTTCAAAACATAATTGATATTTTTTTCAAGATTCCAATAGGATTTCTTCAATCAATTATTTATTTATCCAAAATCAAGCCAAATCTTATTTTCAGCAAAGGTGGTTATGGCGGAGTACCAGTAATATTTGCTGGAAATTTATTAAAAATTCCGATTTTTCTCCATGAATCAGATTCGATTGCTGGATTTGCAAATAAAATAACTGGAAAATTCGCAAAAAAAATATTCGTATCATTCCCGATCGAATATATCAAAAATCTGCCAAAAGAAAAACTAATTTATACAGGAAGTCCAATAAGAAAAGGACTTTTATCAGGAAATCCTATGTCAGCCCAAAAAATATTTCGTCTTTCAGGCAAAAAACCTGTTTTACTTATCTTAGGAGGTTCACAAGGAAGTAAAAGAATAAATACTATTATTATCGAAAATCTGGATTATTTGCTTGAAAATTTTGAAATTATACATCAGACTGGAAGAATAGATTATAAAAGGATTGCTAAATACAAAAATGATAATTATCACATCTATGACTTCCTGTCCGAAGAGGCAATAGGGCACGCTTTGAGTTGTGCTGATTGCATTATAAGCCGTTCAGGATCAAGCAGTATTGCAGAAATTTCAGCATCAGGAAAGCCGTCAATTTTGATTCCATTGCCAGAATCAGCCCAAAATCATCAGGTTTATAATGCCTATATTTATGAAAAATCCAAAGCTTGTATCGTAATAGAAGAAAGGGATTTTACAAAAGAAAAATTAGTCGACTCTTTGGATAAAATTATGGATTCAAAAAAAAGAAAAGATTTTTGCAAAGCAGCAAAAGACTTTGCTAAACAAGATGCCGACAAAATAATTTCTAAAAAAATATTAGAAGAAATTAATGACCAGTGATTTAAAAAAAATAAAAACAAGATTCGCGCCATCGCCAACAGGGCCGATACATATCGGAAGTATCAGAACAGCCTTGTTTAATTATCTGCTCAGTCGCAAACTAGGCGGACTTTTTGTTCTGAGAATAGAAGATACGGATAAAGAAAGGTCTAAGGCGGAATGGGAACATATGTTGCTTAAAAGTATGCTTTGGCTCGGCTTTAATTGGGACGAAGGCCCAGTAATGACAGAAGGACAAGAATCAATGTTTGATAATGGAAATTACAGCATTAGATATATAGGAGAAAACGGTCCATATAGGCAAAGCGAAAGAACGGAAATATACAAAAAATATCTTCAGAAGATGATCGATGAAGGGCATGCATACTATTGCTTCTGCACCAAAGAAGAAGTAGAAGCTCAAAAAAGCTATTTAATGTCAATAGGAGAATCGCCGGTTTATAAAGGGAATTGCCGAAATATTACTAAAGAAGACGCAGTAGAGAGAATAAAACAAGGGAAAAAATGTGTCATAAGATTTAAAACTCCAGAACAGCAAAAAATAGTTTTCGAGGATATGATAAAAGGAAAAATTGAATTTGATTCGGAAACATTAGGCGATTTTGTCATTGCTAAAGACTTAGAAACGCCTCTTTACAATTTTACTTGTGTCGTTGACGATTACGAAATGGAAATAACTCATGTTATTCGAGGAGAAGACCATGTTTCTAATACTCCCAAACAAATTATTATGTTCAATGCGCTTGGCGTTAAACCGCCGATTTTTGCGCACATACCGCTTATCTTAGGACAAGGAAAGAAAAAACTCAGTAAAAGAGATGCCGAAACTTCACTTGATGAATATTACAAAGAAGGATATTTACCAGAAGCAATTATAAATTTTGTCGCTTTTTTAGGATGGAATCCAGGGACAGAAAAAGAAATATACTCAATGAGAGAATTAATTGAGGATTTTTCAATAGAAAAAATACAAAAATCTGGAGCAATTTTCAATCCAGAAAAATTGGATTGGATAAATGGATTATACATCAGGAAAAAATCTCTCAAGGAACTGGCCGAACTATGCATTCCATTTCTAATTGAAGCAAATCTGATTAAAAAACATACAGCAGAAGCATACTTATCAACAGATATCGAAGAAATTATTCCAGAATTTAAGATTGAAAAATCTGTTGCTCTTTATCAAGAAAGGATGAAAAAACTTTCAGAAATTGCTGAATTTACTGATTTTATTTTCAAAAAAGAAATTAATTACGAAAAAAGTCTTTTAAAATGGAAATCAATGACTGAGGAAGAAATAATTTCCTCTTTAGAAAAGTCAATGGATTTAATAAAATCAATTAATGATTTTAACAAAGAAAATATAGAAAAAGTATTTTTTAAAGAAGCCGAAACAATGCCAAATCGAGGAAACCTATTATGGCCCTTTCGAGTTGCTTTAACAGGAAAACAATCATCAGCTGGTCCAACAGAAATAGCTGAATTGTTAGGAAAAGAAAAATGTTTAGATAGGATAGAGTTAGCAATTAAAAAAATAAAATATGCTTAAAAAATTATTATTAGTATTAATTATCATAGTTTTTTCATCCGTTAACTTTGTATACGCAATAGAAGAAAATACTCAATCAAATCAAACAATCAACAGTAAAATAATCAGCATTTGGAAAAATGATGCCGAACCTTTCTTAAAAGGAATTATTTGCTCATTTAAAACAGATGTTTGGGATAAAGCAAGTAACTGGCTAGAAAAAAACAAATTTAAAAAAATCGACACGACCAAAACCGAAGAAGTTAAAGTTGAAGACAAAAAAAATTGCACATTTTTTGACACACTACACAAAGCAATAACTGGAAAAGAAAGTACAGGCAAATAGTACAGTATTTTTAATAAATAAAAAATCGAAATTTCTAATTCAAAGTGCGCCAGTCTACTCACTTAAAATTTGTATGAATATGATTAAAAAAAATTTAACTTTAATTTTAGCAATATCTATTCCAATAGCGATGATTCTACTGATAGCGATTAGTATTTATTTACCCAGCCTATTTATGAATCCCCAGTATGAGTTTCTGTACTCTATGAGTAGACATTTTATTTACAGTAATGATAATTATGTTATCGAAAATGAAAAACTATTGTTAAATATTGAGAGTTCAAAAGATGGAACTTACGGAATTCCTGATATGAAATTTTATATTTATAATACTATTAATAATACTAGTAAAGAAATTTCCTATGAAGAAGCTCAGAAATTAAGACTTGATCCAAATATAAAATCTATTGATGGTTTTGAAATTGTTGATGGTAATCATGAAAGCGGATTTTTTCCTTTTTATTATTCCTCAAGAGATTATGATTCTCACTACTTAAAAAATTCCATTACTAGTAAAAAATTAAATTTAAAAGTTACTTCCAATTATGATAATTTTAATTTTATCGGTTGGATTAAAAAATAATTTATATTATATTATGAACAAAAAAGAACTATTGCAAAATATTAAAGAGTTAGTGGAGCAAAAAATTATTACCAAAGATGAAATTGATACTGCCTATAATATAGGAAATCAAGGTGCGGTTTTATTAAAAAAGAAATTTGAAATAGTTGATATTTTATATTATGTTGGTGGAACAATTGTGTTTTTAGGAATTTTTATTCTGGTTGGTCAAAACTGGTCAACTCTTGGGTTTGGAACAAAGCTTTTAGCCACATTTGGGGCAGGGATTGTTGCCTATATTGTAGGCATATTATTTAGTCAAGACCACAGAACAGAAACAATAAGTACACCTTTTTATTTAATTTCCGCTCTTGTTTTACCAATTGGACTTTGGGTTATTTTTGAAAATATAATGGAAGTCGGTTATGGAGTACAAAGTCTAATTTCAGGAATATTACTAATAACATATCTGTTTTCTTATTTTGTTTTACGAAAAAACGTTTTTGTTTTGTTTAGTATTATTTTTGGTACTTGGTTATTTTTTAGCTTCACAAATTTTATGGCCGGATCTATGCCTACTTTTGATTGGCAATTTTATGCCTACAGGACATTAATAGTTAGCGTTACCTATGTACTGCTTGGTTATTCTTTTTCGGAAACAAAACAGTCACCCCTTAAAGGATTTTTATATTTATTTGGCGTTTTTGGTTTTCTTGTCTCGGCCCTTTCACTTGGAGAATGGGAACCTCATCAAAACATTTTTTGGGAATTAATTTATCCCGTTCTTGTTTTTGGGGTTTTGTTTTTGAGCGTAACTTTAAAAAGTAAGATATTTCTTACGTGGGGAGCATTATTTTTAGTGGCATATATTTTTAAAATTACGGCGGAGTATTTTTCAAATAACTTAGGCTGGCCATTAGCATTAGTAGTTGCGGGATTTTTGATGATTGGTGTAGGCTACATGTTCTTTTCACTTAAAAAGAAATATTTAAATTAAAATAGATTGTTTTTTTAAATCTTTTTTTATTCGTTGTCACGTCTTAAAACTAGGATTTTAAAATTTAACATTTAATAATTATGATCTCTGAAAAAGAAATTAAAGATATTGCAAAATTAGCTTATCTAGAAATAAGTGAGCAAGAAATAGAAAAACTAAGGAAAGATTTTTCTTCAATTTTAGAATACGTTGATAAACTGAAAGAAGTAGATATTTCCGAAATAAATGAAACTGCGAATCTTTCAAAAACAGAAAATATCGAGAGGGAAGATATAGCCAAGAGATTTGATAATAAATCTCTAATAGAAGCAATGCCAAAACAAAAAAATAGATATTTAGAAGTCAAAAAAGTATTATACAATGACTAATTTAACAAATCTTACTATCAAACAGGCAAATAATGGCCTAAAAAACAAAGAATTTTCATCAGTTGAATTGACTCAAGCATATTTGAAAAAAATAAAAGAAAAAGATAAAGATATCAAAGCCTATATTTCAATTTGCGAAGACCTCGCTATTTCAGAGGCAAAAGCGGTAGATGAAAAAATATCTAAAAATAAACCTCTATCAGAAATAGAGGGAATTCCTTGCGCAATCAAAGACAATATAATGATAAAAGGCGAAAAATGTACCGCCGCCTCTAAAATTCTTGAAAATTATACAGCTATTTATGATGCTACTGTAATTGAAAAAATGAAAAATGCTGGAGCTGTTTTTTTAGGAAAAACAAATCTTGATGAATTTGCAATGGGCGGGTCATGCGAAAAATCTGCATTTTTTATAACTAAAAATCCTTATGATTTAGAAAGAGTTCCAGGTGGGTCATCAGGTGGCTCAGCTGCTAGCGTAGGAGGTGATTTAAGCGTCTACGCGCTTGGCTCCGACACTGGAGGTTCTATTCGTCAGCCAGCTTCGTTCTGCGGTGCTGTAGGATTAAAACCGACCTATGGCAAGGTTTCAAGATATGGATTGATTGCATATGCATCTTCACTAGATCAAATAGGAGTTATAGGAAAAACTGTTGAAGATTGCGAAACAGTGTTTAATATTATTAAAGGACAAGATAAATTAGATTCAACAAGTACTGATTTTGAAATTTCACCCTCTATTCTTTCTTGTCATTCCCTTGAAAAAGGGAATCTCCGCATAGGAATTCCAAAAGAATATTTTTCTGCTGGATTAGATAAAGAAATAGAAATTTCTATAAAGGACGCAATTAATTTTTATGAAAAAAAGGGAGCAGAAATTATCGATATTACATTGCCGCATACAGAATACGCCATAGCTTGTTATTATATAATTGCTACATCTGAAGCAAGCGCAAACTTAGCTCGTTTTGATGGATTAAAATATGGCGCGCAAAGCAAAATTGAAAATCCGCAATCAATTAATGAATTATATTTTAAAAATAGAACTGATGGCTTTGGAGCAGAAGTTAGAAAAAGGATTATGCTCGGAACATACACTCTTTCCTCTGGCTATTATGATGCTTACTATAAAAGAGCCCTAAAAGTCAGGACATTAGTCAAACAAGATTTTGAAAAAGCTTTTGAAAAAGTAGATGTTATATTTGGACCAACATCCCCCTGCTTGCCATTTAAGATAGGTGAGATGTCAAACGATCCTCTCGCAATGTATTTAGCCGATATATATACAGCGCCAGTTAATCTTGCAGGGCTTCCTGCCATATCAATTCCTTGTGGAAAATCAAAAAATGGCCTGCCAATCGGATTACAAATAACAGCCCCTGCTTTTTGTGAAAAAAGACTATTCAAAATCGCTCAAATAATGAAAGAAAAGTAACATCCCTATCTACCTATTATTTGTCATTGCGAAGCCCCCATCAACTGTCATTGCGAGACTTGCTGAAAGCAAGACGAAGCAATCTATTTCCTCTGTCATTCCAATTTACCCGCCTATGGAGGGCGAAAGCTGGAATCCATAAATAACACAGCAGGGTTGGCTGAAAAAAATTTATAATTTCCTTTAAAAAGAAAATCTGCTAAAATACATTTAGTCTATTATTTTATAAAAAATATCTCGAATTAATTATTATGTTTATTGAAGAATTAAATTTTTTCTTAACATCAACAGAATTAAGCAATTTCCTTCTTCCGTTCAAAATATTGGCGGTTATACTAGCGATAGCTTTTTTTTATGGTGCCAATAAATATTATAAAATAGAAAAATTTGCAATTTCAGAATGGCTACGAAAATACAACCATTTTTTTCATCTTAAAAGTCCAGTTGAAACAAAAACTATTCCTGAAAGATTCCAAAATATTATTGATTTGATAAATAAAAAAAATCAAATTGATACCAAAATGGCTCTGGTCAAAAACCAATATTTATTGTGGGATATTTTGAAAGAAATGAAACTTACCGAAGAAATATTAGGAGAAATACCCGAAGAAAAATTTCCAAACGTAGACGCCATTAAAGAATTAATTGAAATCGCAGACAAAATAAAACAAAACCCCTCCTATACAGTCAATATCGGAAAAGCAAGAGAACTTTTTATACTAATGAGAGATTCATTAATAAAATTACACATAATTTAATTAAAAATGGAAGATAAAAAAAATAATCTTGGGAGATTAATTATACTTGAGGGTATTGATGGTTGCGGAGGAGAAACCCAATCAAAACTTTTAAGCGAATTATTAATAAAAAAAGGAAAAAAAGTAAAAATATTTTCTTTTCCAAATTACGATAGTCCAATAGGCCAGTTTTTAGATTCCTACTTGCATGGTAAATATGAACTTACTCCAGAAATTCAGACACTTTTTCATTATGCTGGATTCCTAAATAGTAAGAAAGAAATAGAAGAAGCTTTACTTCAAGGATATATTATTATCTGCGATAGATATGTTACTACTACAATGGCATATCAAGGAATACAAGGCATTGATTATGAAAAAATAATGCAGCTGATTAATGCTTTTCCAATTCCAAAACCAGATATTGTCATATATTTGAGAATATCAGCTGAAACATCAGCAAGAAGAAAGATGGCTGAAAAAGGAAATCTCGATAGATTTGAAGCTGATCTAGACTTTCTACAAAAAGTAGCGCAAAAATATACGGATTATGCCCAAAGAAACGTATATTGCAAACAAGAAATAGTTAATGCTGAAAAAAGGATTGAAGAAGTCTCAACCGAAATAATTAATATAGTTAACAAAATCGTATAATATTGACAAATAAAAGAACTGTATATATTTTATATATAGTTCTTTCATTTTTGGAGAATTATTATGGATGTAAATATTGCTGTTTACAAAAACGAACGCATTCCAAAAAAAAGCCTAATCGGGGTATTAGTACCACAAGAAGGAAAAAAAGGAAAAAAATGGGTATGGTTTAAAAGCATTTTAAAAGAACACGCAAGACTTATCGAATTAATATATGAAAACTACCCATTAGGTGAATCCATTAAATGGGCAACTGCTATCCAAGATAATGAAAAAATAACAATAATAATCTGTTTAACAGAATGAACAAGCCCCAATATTTAAATTTATTGGGATTTTTTATTTATTCTGTTGTCATTGCCGTTGATTCTTTAATAAGAATCAACGGCGGAGACTTGACTGAAGTCGAGCCCCGCCCTAAGCGGACCCGACCAGACATCGCCCTTCGATAATTTTCTGCTGAAAATTTCTCAAGACCCGCCTCAGTGCCAGTCGCACTTCCGGCTTCTCGTCCGAGTCAAGACTAAAAAAACCACCCAAAGGGTGGTTTTCTCGGCGGACCCGACCGGACTCGAACCGGCAGTCTCCTCCGTGACAGGGAGGCGCGATAACCAATTTCGCTACGGATCCAAATATCTGTTTTAAACAACCAATCTATCATATCAATCGGTGTGCCTGGGGTGGGAGTCGGACCCACGACAACTCGCTTATGAAACGAGTGCTCTAACCACTGAGCTACTCAGGCGTATTTTAAAGCGAGAGCTCCAATAAAACAATGTTGCGGTTCCTAGAATTGCACTAGGGTCTCCAGCTTATGAGACTGGCGAGGTACTACTCCTCTAAACCGCTATGTAAATAACATTCACATTTTAACAGAAAATCAAATAAAATCAAGCTTTTACAAAAAAATACAATAAAATCTTATTCTTTTTTTTAAACATCATTGTCTTCCAAGAATTTTATAGCATTATTAATCATTTTTTTATTACTTTCAAAAGAAATCTTCTCCAAGACCTCGCTATAAGTAAACCATCCAAATTCAGAAATTTCTTCCTCTTGGATTTTTATATCTTCAATATTTCTAACTATTCCCAAGAAAAAAATAACCTCTTTAAAGATTTTGCCTTCTTTTCTGTAAAAATAATAAGTTTGGGAATGTTTGAACCCGTTTACAATTTCACAATTTTTTATTCCCACTTCTTCGGTAAACTCGCGCAATGCAGTTTCTTGTTCGGTTTCACCGTCTTCCATATGTCCTTTAGGAAAACCCCAATGACCGATAAGATGCTTAATTAATAAAAAATAAATTTCACCACGTTTTCGGTGGATTGGTATAATACCGCAAGACTTTTCTTTCATTTTTTTTATTTCAATTATGATTACCTATATTATAACCCAAAAATCGCTTTTCTGCTACCTTGCCCTCCAAAGCCATTATCTTACACACACGGGAGGCTGAGCCTCGGTCGAGGCTCAGCCTCGACGCATTGACCTTTAGCCCCGTTTAAGTTAGAATAAAATAGAAATAATATGGAATTCCAAGAAATTAAAAACACAATTTCAAGTAAAATCAAGGAAGTAGCTAATGCTAAAGAACTCAAAGAATTTTCTAATAAATACTTAGGAAAAAAAGGTGAAATTAGAAAGCTTTTTTCAGAACTAAAAGACCTTAGTGCTGAAAAGAAAAAAAATCTTGGTCAAGAGCTTAATCAATTCTCAAACGAAATAGAGCAATTGGTTTTTGAAATGGAACAAAACTTCAAAATATCCCAAAAATTGTCACAAAAAGAAACAGATGAATTAAATATCGAACTGCCAGGAGAAGTCCCCGAAACAGGGCATATTCACCCTTTAACGACAGTAAAAAAAGAAATGGAACATATTTTTGAATTAATGGGATTTTCCGTTGTTGAAGGTTTGGAAATCGAAGATGAATGGCATAATTTTGATTCTTTAAATATTCCCGAAGGTCATCCAGCCAGAGACGCTCTTTCCCTTGGAAAAACTTTTTATCTCAAGAATGGTGGAGTTATGAGAAGCCAAACTTCTGCTGCTCAGACAAGATATATGAAAAAAATAAAACCACCAATTAAGATTATTATACCAGGACGCGTTTATCGTTATGAAAAAACAGACGCTTCTCATGAAACAAATTTTTATCAGTTAGAAGGAGTTTACATCGATGAAAATGTCTCCGTTGCAAATTTAAAAGCAATTTTAGAAAAATTCTTACAGAAATTCTTCCAGAGAAAAGTTGAAATCAGGCTAAGGCCGAGCTATTTTCCTTTTACTGAACCTAGTTTTGAGCTTGATATGCTTTGCACTGTCTGTGAAGGCAAGGGTTGTCCTACGTGTAAAAAAACAGGCTGGGTAGAATTGCTTGGTTGTGGAATTATCCATCCAAACGTAATAAAAAATGGCGGACTGGACCCTGAGCAATGGAAAGGATTCGCTTTCGGCCTTTCAATCGATCGACCCACTATGATGAAATACAAAATAAATGACATCCGTCTTTTTCATAGTGGAAATCTTAAATTCTTAAAACAATTCTAATCAAAATGTTAATTTCATATTCTTGGCTGAATTCATTTTTCAAAAAACCTCTTCCCAAACCAGAAAAACTGGCCGAGCTTTTGACATTGCATTCATTTGAAAATGAAAATATTTCTGAAATAAAAAACGATTGGATATTAAATCTCGATGTCTTGCCTGACAGAGCAGGAGATTGCCAATCGCATTTTGGAGTTGCCAGAGAAATATCTGCAATCATCGGACATAATCTTATCCACCCAGAAATAAAATTCAAGGAGCATTCAACTCTTAAAACAAAGGATTTTCTAGAAATAGAAATAAAAGATAAAGATTGCCGAAGATATGTCAGCAGGATTATCAACAATGTAAAAATCGGACCTTCGCCAAAATGGCTGCAAGAAAAACTTTCAGCCTGTAACATAAATTCCATTAATAATGTAGTTGACGCTACAAATTTTGTAATGTTAGAACTTGGACAGCCTTTGCATGCTTTTGATTACGATAAAATAAAAAATAAAAAAATTATTATCAAAAAAGCAAAAGCAGGAGAAAAAATATCATTACTCGGAGGAACTGAAGCAACTCTTGATAAGACTATGCTGACTATATCAGATGAGGAAGGAGCTATAGCTATCGCTGGAATCAAAGGAAGCAGAAAAGCAGAAATCGGGAACAATACTAAAAATATCGTTTTAGAATCAGCAAATTTTACTCCAAAATTAATAAGTCAAACAGCTAGGAAATTAAATATCAGGACAGATGCTTCAATGCGTTTTGAACATCAGCTAGACCCTAATCTAGCCGATATTGCTATCGACAGAGTTGTCACGATTATTACTCAGATTACGGAAGGAGATATTCTTTCAGGCAAAATCGATATTTATCCTGAAAAAATAAAACCTTTAAAGCTAAAATTAGAAATCGAATTACTTAACAGGATTCTTGGCATCTCTATTCCCCAAAAAGAAATCGAAACAATACTAGCCAGGCTTGGATTCCATATCTTGCAATCAAATAAAAAAAATATTTCAGTTGAAGTTCCGACTTGGAGACAGGATGTTATTCTTTATGAAAACCTGATCGAGGAAATAGGCCGTATCTATGGTTATGAAAAAATAAATCCAGCAATGCCTTGCGTGCCCATCACTATGGTCAAAAAAAATGAAGAACTTTTTTGGCAAAACAAGACAAAGGATATTTTAAAGGATATTGGATGGACCGAAATTTATAACTATTCTTTTATCGGAGATGAAGAAATAGGATTTTTTAGCCTTGAAGCAGAAGAAATAAAAAATCCAGCCAGTGTTTTTTTAAAATTTTTACGTCCAACATTGATGCCTCAAATATTGAAAAATGCAAAAGAAAATTTAAAATTTTTTAAAAAAATAAAACTTTACGAATTAGGAAAAACCTTTATTAAAAATGATAAGAAAATCATTGAAAGACAACGCTTTTCCGGAATTGTAATCAATTCAGCCTTCAAAAAACAAGAACTATTTCTTAAATTAAAAGGTGAAATTGAATATCTCCTGAAAGAATTAGGAATTAAAAAAATTGAATTCATAAAATCTAAAGAAAATATATGGCAAAATGATAATTCATTAAATATATTATGCAATAAAGTTTGTATAGGTAGTTTTGGAGAATTATCAGATGATACGGCCGAAATAATGCAAATAGAAGAAAATGCTATGATTTTCAATTTCAGTTTTGATAAGATACTAGAGCAATGTTCAGAAGAAAAAGAATATAAAAAAGTATCTTTCCATCCATCAGCATATAGAGATATTTCCGGAATTATCGACGACACAATCAGTAATGCGGAAATATTAGAAACTATTGAAAAAATGCAAAAACCAGACTTGATTAATATTGAAGAAAACATAATAGATATATATAAAAAAGATTTGCCGAATGGCAAAAAAAGTATTACCCTAAAAATAATACTTGAACACAGCGAAAAAACATTAAACACTGAAGAAATCGACACTATTGTAAAAAAAATAATAAAATGCCTTTCCGATAAATTCGGCTGGGAAGAAAGAAAATAATATCAAGAAAGTATGGCAAAAGAAAAAGAACAACAATCATCTTATAGTGCAAAGGATATTTATGTCCTAGAAGGTCTTGATCCTGTTAGAAAAAGACCAGGTATGTATATCGGCTCAACTGGTGCGCAAGGATTACATCATCTAGTTTATGAAATAGTAGACAACTCGCTTGATGAAGCTCTTGGAGGCTATTGCGATAAAATAGAAGTTTTTTTACTTCCAGGAGAAAAAGTTCGAGTGATAGACAATGGAAGAGGAATTCCAGTCGATATTCACGAAAAAACAAAAAAATCTGCTTTAGAAATGATTATGACAACCCTCCACGCAGGAGGTAAATTTGGTAATGGAGCTTACAAAATATCAGGAGGACTTCACGGTGTAGGATCTTCAGTTGTTTGCGCATTATCAATGGAAATGAAAGTTGAGGTTTGTCGAGATGGAGGAAAGTATATGCAAGAGTATAAGCAGGGTAAGCCAGTTGCTCCAGTTAAAAAAGTAGACGAATGCAAACAAGTAGGAACAACCGTTACTTTTTTTCCAGATAATACCATTTTTAGCGAAACAGTATTCGACCGTAAAAAAATTCTTGGACACTTAAGACAGCAAGCCTATTTGACCAAAGGAATAAAAGTTGATTTTTATGACCAAAGAAACCCAGAAGATGTTTTTGAATATCATTTTTATTTTGAAGGTGGAGTAGCTTCATATCTGAAATATATGTCTAGGCACTCGGAAAAAGTCCACAACACTCCATTTTATTGTTCAGTCGAAAAAGACAATATGCTAGTTGAAGCAGCGTTTCTATATACTAATGATTATGAAGTAATGGAAGAAAGCTTTACTAATAATATCCATACTAGCGAAGGAGGAACTCATTTGACCGGTTTTAGGTCAGCATTAACCCGTCTTATAAATGATTTCGCTAGAAAAGGAGGATTTCTCAAAGACTCTGATCCAAATCTTAGCGGAGATGACATCAGAGAAGGATTAACTGCAATCGTTTCAGTTAAAGTTGTCGAACCTCAATTCGAAGGACAGACAAAAACAAAATTAGGAAATCCAGAAGCTCGTCCAATTACAGAGGCTGTTGTCTCCGAAGCGCTTAATACATATTTAGAAAAATTCCCTCAAGATACTAAAGCAATTATCGAAAAAGCTGTTTTATCCTACAAGGCTCGAAAGGCTGCCAGAGCTGCCAAAGAAACTATTCTTAGAAAAGGTATTCTTGATGGGCTTTCTTTGCCAGGAAAACTATCAGACTGCTCTAGTAAAAAGCCAGAAGAATCAGAAATATATATCGTAGAGGGAGAATCCGCAGGAGGTTCAAGTAGACAAGCAAGGAATAGGAGGTTCCAAGCAATTTTACCAATTCGAGGTAAAATCCTTAACGTTGAAAAAGTACGGCTAGATAGAATGCTTGCCTCAGAAGAAGTTAAATCATTAGTTATCGCTTTTGGAGCCGCAATATCAGACGACTTCAATATCGAAAAACTACGATACCATCGAATTATTATTATGTGTGATGCTGATAGCGATGGAAACCATATCAGAACGCTTCTATTAACTCTGTTCTTTAGATACTTCAAGCCTATTATCGATAATGGATATCTATACATTGCACAGCCACCATTATACAAAATTCAAAAAGGAAAAGATTTAAAATACGCATATAGTGATGACCAAAAAGAAAAAATATTATCTGGAGAATTCAAAGATAAAACAGGAATAAGTATTTCTAGATATAAAGGTTTGGGAGAAATGAACCCAGAACAACTATGGGAAACGACTATGGATCCGCAAAACAGGGTATTATTGCGTGTTACTATTGACGACGCAATAGCAGCAGACAGTGTTTTTGATATGTTAATGGGCAAAGAAGTCCTTCCAAGAAAAAAATTCATACAATCTTTTGCTAAAAACGTCAAATTTCTTGATATATAGGCAAATAATTGACAATCAGGGCGTATTTTGGTAACCTACTTATATATGAATATGCAAAATAAAATCAAAAATTTTTTGGGAGATGTTTTTGCTGAGACGAAAAAAATAACTTGGCCTACTAAGAAAGAAAATATCAATTATACCATTACCGTTATTGTTTTTGTCTTAATCGCTGCAGCTTTCTTGGGATTAACAGATATAATAATCCAAGAAGGATTTAAACAACTTAAACAACTTGTTATTAAGTAATAATCATGTCAAAACAACAAACTTCAAACGAAAGAAGGTGGTATGTTCTTCACACCTACTCAGGTTACGAAGATGCAGTAGCAAAAAACCTCATTCAAAGAGTTGAATCATTGGGAATGGAAGACAAAATCTTCAATGTTGTCGTTCCAAAAGAAAAAAAAATTAAGATTAGGAATGGCAAAAAAAGAGTAATTGAAGAAAAGATTTATCCAGGATATGTCCTAGTTGAAATGGTTGTAACTGATGATTCTTGGTATGTAGTCAGGAATACTCCAAATGTAACCGGTTTTGTAGGTTCAGGAACTATCCCATTGCCAGTATCTCTTAAAGAAATGGATTCCCTCAAAAAAAGAATGGGAGATGAAGAACCAAAATACAAAGTAGATTTCGACATCGGAGAATCTATAAAAATAACTGATGGCCCATTCAAAGATTACGATGGAAAAATATCCGAAGTAGATAGGGAAAAAGGCAAAGTAAAAGTTATGATTAATATGTTCGGCAGAGATACTCCGCTAGAGCTAGATTCATTACAAATCAAGAAATTATAAGAAAAGACTTAACAGAAAAATATGGCAAAAGAAATTAAAGCTATCATAAAGCTCCACATCCAAGCGGGAAAAGCTAATCCAGCACCTCCAGTAGGTCCAGCACTAGCATCTCATCAAGTAAATATCGCTGATTTTTGCTCAAAATTCAACGAAGCTACTAGGGAATTAGGAGATTTTAAAATACCAGTAGACATTACTGTTTATAAAGATAAAACATATACTTTTGTATTAAAACAACCGCCAGCAGCTCAGCTTATCAAAAGAGCAATTGATTTAAAAAGCGGTTCCGCTACTCCAAACAAGAAGAAAGTAGGAAAAATTACCAAGGCTCAATTAGAAGAAGTTGCAAAAAGAAAAATTGTCGATATGAACACCAAGGATATGGGACAAGCAATGAAAATCTTAGAAGGAACTGCAAGATCTCTTGGAATCGAAGTTGTTGACTAATAATAAATTTAACGTCTAAATCCGTGATACTATCAGATAACGAAATTAAAAAGTTTTTAGACGAAGGAAAAATATCTATAATACCGAAGCCGAACATAGAAGAACAACTAGGTTCGGCTTCTTTAGATTTACGCCTTAGTGATGAATTTATGGTCTTTGACCACGCTAAAAAACCATATATAGATACTAGAGATCCTGAAACTTTTAAAAATATGACCAAAATGGTAAAGGTTTCAGAAAAAGAACCTTTCGTTTTTCATCCAGGAGAATTCGTACTAGGAGCAACATCAGAAGAAGTCGGACTTCCAGCTGATATCGCAGCTCGTATTGATGGCCGATCCAGTCTGGGAAGATTAGGTATAGTAATTCATTCAACAGCAGGACATATTGACCCAGGATTCAGAGGAAAAATTGTTCTAGAAATGGAAAACATCGGAATGATTCCCGTACTGCTTTATCCAGGAATGAGAGTTTGCCAACTAGTATTCGAAGTTTTATCGTCTCCAACCTCAAAGCCATATTATCTTAAAAAGAACGCCAAATACGTAAACGTTCATCACCCCGAAGAAAGCAAACTCGAAAAAGAATTATAATACAAAACTATACGACAAAAACCGCTCACCGCGGTTTTCTTTTTTCTTTTGTCATTGCGAGCCCGCCAACTGGCGGGAGAAGCAATCTATCAGTAATCTATAAAATGAGCCCTACGAGGTCGCAACCTCCTAAAGGAGGTTTGATCTCGTAGCTCAATCTAATTACTAATTCTAAATTCTTAATCACAATCAAAAAAAGAAAGCTTTCGCTCTCTACACTTTTTTAGTTAAACATATTTCATAGCCACATTCAAGGCACACTAATTTTGCACGGAAGTAAACATCTCCACGTATCGTAATCTCAACACAGAGACCCATGTACTCCTCGCAATGATTACAAATCTCCTGAATATTCCAGTTTTTTTTAAAAGCTTCGCAAATAGGACAAAACCATCCTATTTTAACACTTGAATTATGTTCGCAATGTCTGCGATAGAGATAAATCTCTTTCCATTCATGAAGGCAAATACTTTGAATCTCAGAGATCAAAGAAGAAATTTCACTCTTTTGTTCTTCTAAGAAAAGTTCAATTCCATAAAGAACCTCTCTTTTGTCCTTAATCGCTAAACCCAATTTTGCAATTATTTCTTCACTCATTTTTACCTCAAGCTACTTTTTAAAGCATAATACTAATCTAGATTATGTCAAGTTTTTAATAGAGGAAGCGATAACGAGGTCCGACCTCACCCCCGTTTTAAAAAAATAAAACCCCTCACAAAATTTAATTTTATTTGGGGTATACGTTTCCTTTTAATTAAATACTAAAAAAACAAGACTCTGCCATTAGATATATTCCAAGGGCAGTTACGCCCCCCATAATCAACCCTCGTTTTCCTCCTACGAGCTCTCCAAAATAACAGGTACCTAATGCAAAAAGAAAAGCTCCGATTGGCAAAAGCATTTCACTGTCCATAATTAATTCACCTTTTTATTAATCGCATTTTTATACATTTTTGTCAATACAAAAATTAGATATTATAAATGAACTAGATGTATAACTAATTTGGTCAAATTTTTGAGGTCCGACCTCAAGCATTATTTATTATTTTATGTTCTAATGTAATTATGAGATATTTAAATTTTATTTTTCTTATTGTTCTGATATAATATAAATATTAAATTTAAATAATAAATACAAACTCTATTATGCCTGTAAAAACAATCAATCAATATATAGACCATACAAACATTAATCCTGCAGCCACAAAAGAAGAAATAATCAAGACTTGCAATGAAGCAAAACAATATCAATTTCGAGGCGTTTGCATCAGGCCAAAATGGGTTAAATTAACCGCGACAGAATTAAAAGGAACAAATATTAAAACAGTCGTATTGATTGACGACCCAATAGGTGATAGCTCTCACGAAAACAGAATAAAAGCTTGCGTCAAAGCTATTAAAGATGGAGCTAATGATCTTGATGTTGTCATAAACATTCCTGATGTAAAACACGAAAAATGGACAGCAATTCTAAAAGACCTTAAAGAAATATGTTCTCTAGGTGATACTAAAGTAATTATCGGGAGCGGATTTTTAACAGACGAAGAAATAGCAAAAGTATCCCAAATTGTTAAAAAAGCAGGGGCAATCTGTGTCAAAACAGCCACCGAAAAAGACCCATTAGAAAACAGAGAAATGAAAGAAAAAGCAAATCATCTTAGGATTATGAGAGAAAATGCAAAAGGACTATTGATTAAAGCTTCAGGAAAGGTTAAAACATTAAAAGATATCAAAATGATGATAAAAGCTGGAGCTGACATAATTGGAACCAGTAGCGGAGTTATAATTATGAACGAACTCAAAAAAAATTAATTATTTTATCTTTTTATTGTCTTGTCATTGCGAGACATCCATCGTAGATGGATAGGCGAAGCAATCTATTCATAATTAGATTTTTAATATTATGTACAAAGCAACTATCGGATTAGAAATACACTTCGAGTCAAAAACAAATTCTAAAATGTTTTGTTCTTGTCCTAATGAAGAAAATAATTCACTTGATGAAACGCCGAATATCAATGCCTGCCCAGTATGCGTTGGCCACCCAGGAACTCTTCCTGTAATCAATAAAGAAGCTATCAATAAGATTATCAAAACTGGATTAGCTTTAAATTGCAAAATTGCCGAACATACAAAATTTGACCGAAAAAATTATTTTTATCCAGACCTTCCAAAAGGATATCAAATATCCCAATTTGATATGCCTATTTGCTTTGGAGGGTATTTGGATTTTCCATTAGACGATGGCTCAATAAAGAGAGTCAGAATTACCAGAATCCATATGGAAGAAGATACAGCAAAATCATACCATACAAAAGAAGGAACAACTTTGATTGATTTTAATCGATCTAGTGTACCCCTTATGGAGCTTGTAACTGAACCGGATATTCACACTGGAGAAGAAGCAAGAAGATTTGCGCAAGAGATTCAGCTGATTTTAAAATATTTAGATGTATCGAATGCCGATATGGAAAAAGGACAAATGAGATGCGAAGTAAATATTTCTATTAATACAGAAGATGACGACGAATTAGGTACAAAAGTTGAAATCAAAAATCTCAACTCTTTTAAAACAGTTGAAAAATCAATCGAGTACGAAACCAAAAGACAGATAAAAGCTCTAGAAGATGGAGAAAAAATAATCCAAGAAACACGAGGATGGGATGATAATAAAGAATCTACTTTTAGCCAAAGAAATAAAGAAGATGCTCACGAATATAGATATTTTCCAGAACCAGATCTGCCACCACTATCAATTTCAGATGAAAAAATAGAAAAAATTCGATCATCATTACCAGAATTGCCAAATCAAAAAAGAGATAGATATAAAAAAGAGTATAATTTAGACCATAAAACTATCGAATTTTTTGTCCGTGAAGTAGAAGTTGGTAATTTTTTTGAAAATGCGGTATCAGAACTTAATTCTTGGTACAAGGAAACTAAAAAAACAAACGACATTTCAAATGAAGAATATTTTAATATGGTTAAATTATGCAGTAACTACATAGTTACAGATTTACAATTCATATTAAAAAACGACCCAGAATTAAAAGGTATTGAGGATATTTTTGCATATCTTAATAAAAGGATTACTCCTGAGAATTTCGGTGAATTTATTTGTTTGATAGTAGACGGAAAAATAACTAGCAAGATTGCAAAAACAGTCTTAATCGAAATGTATGGCAAAGGAAAAGACCCTTCACAAATCATTGAAGATGAAGGACTAATGCCGATAACTGACGATTCAGAATTAGAAAAAATAATCTCAGAAGTTTTAAAAAATAATCCAAAACCAGTTGAAGACTATAAAGCAGGAAAACAGAACAGCTTTGCCTTCCTTATCGGACAAATCATGGCTGCCTCAAAAGGAAAAGCAAATCCGCAAAAAACCTCTGAGTTATTAAAAAAATTTCTCAAAAATTAAACGAAATATCAATATTTCATTCTCACCTCGCCGTAGTCCGAAAGTCTGTCATTCCTGCGAAAGCAGGAATCTTATAAGATGTTCCTATTCCACTGTCATTGCAAACTCGTAATTTGTATTCGCTTTATGGAGGAAAAAAAGAGAATCTTTTTTTAGATATTAAAAAAATAAATTCTTTTCACCATTCTTTCTTTATGATAAAATAATTGTAATGGAAAATAATTCTCGAAATAGTTTCACTCTCATCGAACTATTAGTCGTCATCGCTATCATCGGCATCCTCGCCGGTATCCTTATCGTCTCTATGACTAGTGCAACCAATAGTGCCAACGATGCCAGACGTAAAGCTGATATCAATCAGCTTGTTCAGGCAATAACTATCATCAAAACTCAAGATGGAACACTACCAGCAGAACCAAATGCGAATTGCAAATTAGGTTCAATAGTTTCAGGTGAAAATTGTTCTGGTATTCAAGCGAGATTAACTGCAAATGGAATGACCGCTATTCCCAAAGATCCAACAACGAGCAATTACTATATTTACAACAGAGTTTCTGCAGATGATTTTACTGTAAAAGCAGTAATGTCTAATGCAACTATTTATACATATAATTCAGCAAGCAATAGCTACTATGCTAATTCTGCTTCTTCCTGTATTTCTGGAGGAGGATTAACTTGCACCGAATTAACTGACGGAAGTTACAAAATTAATAAATATACTTTATCTGGCACAACAACTGGAACATTTACTTGGACTGCTCCAGTAGGAGTGACTCAAGTTGAATATCTTGTAGTTGCTGGCGGCGGCGGAGGCGGAAATATGGGTTATGGAGCAAGGTCTGGAGGTGGGGGAGCAGGAGGATTTCTTACAAATTTCGGGGGGGCTAAATTGTCTGTAACTTCAGGATCTAATTATACAGTAATTGTCGGTAATGGAGGGGCTGTAGACGTGAACGGAAGTAATTCTACGTTTTCAACTATCACTGCAGTCGGAGGTGGTAAGGGGGGAGCATATGCATCGGGAACCAGTGCCTATCC
>Ga0265297_10004566_pt1 | contig 22349 bp, 22 predicted proteins | sample Munlanlwell13791_FD_192502 | JGI IMG/M metagenome (GOLD analysis project Ga0265297, IMG submission 192502) | Leachate microbial communities from a municipal landfill in Southern Ontario, Canada - Leachate well 137-91 | ecosystem: Engineered > Solid waste > Landfill > Unclassified | place... | reverse complement strand
GCGCCCGCGCGCTCTCTCTCTCTCTCTCTCTCTCTCTCTCTCTCTCGCTCTCTCTCTCTCTCTCTCTCTCGTACTGTCTTGTGCTGATACATAAGATCGATAACATCCCTTAGATATAGATCTTACAAACTTCTCCAGCCTTTTCACGGCCGCATGCGTTCCTTTTCCGCTCCTGCAAGCATATGAGTCGTGTATAAATCCCTTATCCAAAATCGGCTCGATGATATTACAGAGAGCATGATGAACAACCCTGTCCCTGAAAGGAGCAGCTTTGATATACCTCTTTTTAGAATCACAAACGACGAATTCCCGATATGTCCCATGCTTATATGATCCGTCCGTCAGCTCCCGCTTTATTTCAAGCAAGTTGTATTCTATCTTGCACCCGAATTTCAGTATCGAACTTCTGTATCGCTTACACTTTCTGGCGTCGAGATATGATCGGTGAATATTGGAAAACTCGATAAGTTGTTTATATAAATCAGCCATATTTTATAAAGCCCCCGCTTGCCTTGCGAGGACTCTAAACCCCTTAACGCTTCTTCTTGGAAATAAATTAACAAGCGAGAAACAAGGGACATATTTTCCCAAGTTTTGAGAAGGAATAAAGCCTGGGTTTTCAGGACTCTCTCTTCACCTTTTAGGTCGCGTGAAAATTCCGGCCCATATTGTGAAGCCCCTGGCACAGCGAAAGCCCACATTGTTGTTCGTATTGCCACCGGACCAATTCAAGTTCAGCGCAAACGCCCCAGCATTCGAACCATTGTTCCAATTACCACCGCGAAGGAAGACGCAGGCTTGTGTTGGCTATATCCCCCACCCCTCAGCGGGGCGGGCAAGACAACAAAATTAATTTGTGATCTTGCCCGCCTCTCCGAAAAATCAGGAAAATCTTTTTCCCCACCCACCAAGTAATTTGCCTATTTCATCAAGCTGAAGCGAAGCTTTTTCATATTGTTTTATAGTCATCGTTCCCGAACCCCGAAAATCATTCGCCATCCTTATTAAAATCTTTACGATCTCATAATGCACAAAACATTCCTCTATCATTTCCCTCTTTTCTTTCCTTAAATTTCCACGTATTACGCATTTCATAAGCTCTAGTATTTCGTTCTGTATCTGTACGCCGAGCGTATATTTATGGGCCTTCGAAAAACCTCGGACAAGCATATCCGCCCACAGCGCAAAATCGTATATTTTTTGAAATACCACTAAGTCTTGAATCATTTATCAATTCGCGGAAAGATTTTAGATTATTAGATTTCAGATTTTAGGAGGTCAGGTAACCCCTATCTGGCACAGCGAAAGCCCACACTGCTGCCCGTACTGCCACCGGACCAAGACAAGAACAGCGCAAACGCCCCAGCAGTCGAACCAGAGCTCCAATAACCACCGCGAAGGAAGACGGTTCCTCCGGCCGCTCCCGAGTTCGTATAAACCTGACCCATTCCCTGCGATGAGTTCCAGGAAGTGTTCGAGGGACCGACATAATTTTGGGCGACATCGGCCGTCCAAGCGGACACATAAGGAGAAGTTGTGCTTCCGTATTGGCACCATTGCCAACCTGTTCCCGAGGAACAGGTTGGAGTCGTAATGGTGGTTTGGGTATCGGCAGAAGTTCTCTGCACATGCTCCCATACGTTTCCGGCGATGTCCCAGATGGTCTCTCCGCTTGAGATGGTGAAAGTTCTTTTTTGGTTCCCGGAAGTGTTTTGAGTGCCGAAATATCCATCAGAATCAGAAGATGCCTGAAGCGCCAGTGCCGGAACATTGTCGTTATGTCCCGAATAAAGATAACCGCTTCCCTGGGATCCTCCCGACCAGTTCGTTCCGATATTCTCCGCACTCCTCGCAATCGTCATATATTCCTCGTTCGTCATGAGGTGGGCTCCGATTGAAGCGCAGTATGTTTTGGCTGTGTCGTGCGATATGTTTGCGATAGGATAGCCGTTTTTCACCGAAGATATATACCTCGACGAGGCGTTAACACAAGGAAGCCCGGAGTTTGAATATGTGTTGTATCCCGTGTCAGGAGCGAGAAGCGGAGCCCCGCCTGAATCCAAACATTTTGCTTCGTATTTCATCACCCAGAAGTCGGATGTTCCGTATGTGGAATTCCCTGAAACTCTCACCCAGTCTCCACCCTGAGGAATAGCGGCCAGCTGCGGGGCGGAGCCTTGGGTGAACCTGGTCGAAAAAAGTCCTGATTGACCCGATTGTCTTTGTCTTACCGACTCAATGTTCGCTGAAATAGCATACTGCGTCGAGGCTCCCGGGATATATGAGTAATAGAAAGTGGTGCTATTCGAAGGGTCGGTCGGAAGAAAGGGAATAGGGCTTCCGCCCTTTATGGTCGAGAAATCGATAGGCACCCAGCCCGTTCCATCTATTTTTTTAAGATTTGCGGCCGTGACACAATTGTATGTGAAGCCCGTCGGCAGAGTCGGAAGTCCGGCTACGCCGGAACAGTTCGCGTTCGCGTCAGGCAGTGAAATATATACCTTGTTTGTGGTTCCGAGAGACGCTGAAGGATTATCGATCACAAAAAGACTTGTGGCATCTCCGATACTTCTCATATCGGACGACCTCTGTCCGTCCCGAGCCTGAGCCAGAAGTTCTGCGGGGTTAAGAACGATGACAACAGCGGCGGCCAGAACGGCGAGGATGGCGATGACGATAAGAAGCTCAACAAGGGTGAAGCCACTTAACCAAATGTCACCCCGGCGAAGGCGGGGGTCCAGTCTTATTTTCGGATCCGATTTTTTTCGAAACTTTAAAAACCAGCTTCTAACTCTCTCTCGCGAATTTTTATTTGACAGAACGCAGAGGTGTGACATTAATTCCTTTGAGCTAATTATACACCCAGGGCAAGAAATAAGTATTAATTATTTATGCACACCCTGCCTCAATTTTCAGACGCCTAAAACAAAAAAGGGAATCATCAGATGATCCCCTTTCTATAAAACCCTCTTATTTAAGCTCTACCCTCTCAGATATCTTCTTACGACGACATAACTCGAAACCACTCCGATGGTTACCGCGAACAGAAAATCGTATCCGAGTATCTGAGGCAGATGAGTGAGGAAGTAATTCCAGATATTCATCTCCGGTATAAGGACCTTCACAACCGGCGACACCAAATAAACGAACGGCGCTGTGAATAATATTCCGGCGAATGCCGAAGCTATTCCGTACATCATTCCCACCACGATGTAAGGTCCGCGGATAAAGGCATTAGAAGCTCCTACGAGCCTCATAATACCTATCTCATCCTTATTGGAATATATGGCGAGGAGAATGGTGTTGAACGATACTACGCTCGCGACAGCCGCAAGAAGAAGCGTCAAAACGAATCCCGCCTGCCTCCCTATATCCATGATCTTCGCGAGTCGCTCGATAACCAGCTGATTCTGGTTATAACTTATATTCTCGATGATGCTCTTAAATGAATCGTTCCCGAGATAAGCGGCTATGGAAGCGTAATCATTGGGATCGAATGCTTTTATATTAAGAGACGCTCTCAAAGGATTGGTTCCTATCTCACTTAACGCCTTTGAAATATCGCTGTCCTCGGGATGTTTTTCCTTGAATTTGGCGAGAGCCTGATCCTTCGAAACATATTCCACGGCTTTGACCTCCTGAAGACTTTCGAGTGAGCTCTTAAGCTTCAGCATCTCAACCCAACATATTTCGCTTATATTAAGAACGCCTTATCTCTCTACAATATGGAAATCTAGAACAACCATAAAATTTACCGTATCTACCACTACGCAGGACCATTTTCGATCCACACCTTGGGCAATCTTTTTCGCTACCGCTCTTATTATTAGAATCGATATTATTATGAGACGACTTCTCTATTAGAGTATATCCCTTACAGTGCATACAAAATCGTCCATATCCAGTAATTAAATCTGGATCTCTAAAATCTTTGTAGTCTCTTACTTCCTTACACTTAGGACACTCCTTCATCTCACCGTTCTGCAAACCCTCCACCGTGTTGTGTATATGGCTTATTATATTACTTTTTCCTACCCCTCCTTTAACTAATGCTCCGATTCGATTATTCAGAGTCAATATTGGATTATCACCAATATTAAACTTGTTTATTCTTAAAAATTTATAACCGTAGCTTTCTAAGACTTTTTGTCTATAGACATCATCACCTGTATAGTAGTCCTGATAATTAAACTCGTTTACCTCGTCAATATCATCGAAGTGTTCCTTAAAACCATCATATTCAATGATTATTTTATGTTCCTTATGAGTTTCATCTTTATACACTAATAAGAAGTCAACCTTATATTTTGGATGATCATATGTTTTATCAAGTTGTTTTAGATATTTCCCTAACTCGAATTGAGGCACAAACTCAACATTATCTTTATGTTGTTTCCAAAAATCAGTCTGATAGAACCAGTTCATAACCTCCGGTTCCATCTTCGACTTCTTATCAGTCTCATTAATACTCCTCTCTTTTTTTGTTTCTTCTAAAACAGAATAATAATGCCTTAGAGCTTCCCCTATTGAACCGCTATATTCATCTATTGGCTTACTTATAATAAAGTGCATAGTCTCCTTTGCACGACTTAAACCAACGTTTAATCTCTGAGCTTTTATTTTTCCATCCTCTTCAATATCGACATTACTTAGATCCTTAATAAAAACACCCCATAAATGATCATCCTCTCTAGTGGCGACCATCGAATAAAAAATTATATCCCTTTCTTCACCCTGACAGGTGTCAAAGGTCATAATCTTCAACTTTAACTTGTCATAAAAATACTCTTTCCCAGGTATTTTATTTATTAGCTCTACTAGTATCTTTTGCTGATTAGTATGAGGAGTAATGATTCCAACAGTCTGGTTACTATCAGCTTCTTTTAATTTCTTTAGTTCAGAAATGATAAATTCTGCCTCGGGTATATTAGTGTTCTGTATAAGCTCTTTTTTACCATCATGCTTTATAACAGAAAACTTTATAACATCACTAATAGACTTCCCTCTAATTTTCATTACCTGCAAACTGTCTTGATAAAAATACTTATTTGAATAAGAAATTATTTCTTTGTACCCTCTAAAATGCTTTAGTAACTGGGTATTATAGTTCGTTATAAATTCAAAGAACTCAAGAATAGAAGTCTTAATATTAAACTTCTCTAATTTAACTAGCTTTGTTTCCTCATTAGAGATGTTCTTTATAAAACAATCCTTTAGATTATTTAAATACTCTCTGTTCGTGTCAGTTCTAGCTTGAGCAGTTTTAACATTACTAAACTGCTTCTTATCTCCCAAAATCAAAATCTTCTTTGCGCGTAATAAAGCGGGGAAAGCTTGAGCAATACTAACCTGAGATGCTTCGTCTATGATTACAAGATCAAAAATTCCCGGTTCGAGCGGTATATACTCAGCATAATCTCTTATCCCTGCTAAAATACACGGAAAAGCCTCTTTAAGCTTCAAGAATTCTTCTTTAGGAAACCGCCTCTTCGTCCTAATAATATCTCTAAGCGCTTTCGCTGTTGCTCTATTATTCTCATAAAAATCAATTAAGCGGCCATCTAGAAGGAAAGTCATTTGGGCTGTCACAAGAGACTCTATATCCCTCTTTTGGCTAGCATAATTTAATGTTGGAATACTTTCGAAATCTTTCTTAACCTTCTGACTTATATTTATAAATCTAAAAAGTCTATTAAAATCAAGATCAGAAATATCAACTAACTTATTAGAAAGGAACGTCCTAAATAATAACGGATCAATTCCGAGTTTCTGTATCGTGATCGGATATTTTGATAGATTTGCGCTTAAGAATTTCAAATCGTCTCCGATTTGTATTAAGTCATTTAGTAAATTTGAAATCGCTCCATTGATTAAAGCTTGGTGAATAAACCTTAAATAATCGAAGTTTGTTTCATATTTCTCATCTATTTGATTCTTTCTATCCTTAGCAAAGCGGTAGATATCTAAAACCTTTTTTAGATCATTTAGATTATCATGTGGATCAAGTTGGAAAAAAGGATGTAGAGACTCTCTAAATTTTTTATCTAAAATCTTTATTTTCTCTTTTTTAAATAAATAACCGAATAACCAACTCTTTTCATTCTCGCAGTCAGTTATGAATTTCTCTAGGCTTTCAAAAGACTCATCGTTAAAACTTTCAAACATTGAAAGTAACGAAACGTCACTTACGTAACTCTCCTTTATCTTAGCAATAAGGGAAGTAAGAGATCCTAATAACCATAGATGTTTTTGGACGTTGGCTATATCTTTAAACTCATCAGTTGAAAGATTAAGCAAATTAAAAACCCACACCTCTGTTTCCTTATCGCCGTAGTTAAAAGAAAATTTATCTCTTAGAGACAGGAATATTCCCCTAAATTCATCAAGCTCAATAGCTGACTCTGGCTGCTTTAGGACTTCACTGATATCAACAGGAAGCCCATTATCAGAATAATAAGACTCCAAGTCGAATAACTCATGAATTTCTTGCAGGCTTATCTCTTTATAAGCTAATACTTCGGCTTCTAAGTCTTCTTTAAGAGTGTTACCTAGTTTATCTATATCATTTTCAAGATCGCCATGATCTTTTTTAACAGCTCTGTAGTGAGTTTTAATATTTTCTATAGCTGTTGTGGCTAGTATCTGACTATAAGTGCTTCCTGTCTTACCAAGTCGTAAAATAGGATTCTGAAAATCTTTATCAAGACGAACCTTATTCATCGTCTCGGTGATTTTATCTTCCACAACATCAAGAGCCTCCTTTTTATCAGATAAAACTAAAACAGATTGATTTTTCAAAATAGAATCAAAAACAATAGCAGTTATCGTATGACTTTTACCGGTTCCAGGAGGACCTTCAACGATTATATATTTACAGTCGTCTTTTCTAATTGCTGAAAGAATCTGAAGCTGTTCGCTATTTAAAGGAATCGGACTATCAAAGACCAAGCGATCGTTTATTTCTGTATCATCCCATTCCTCTTCAACAACCGGATTAAATGATTTCGGATTATTATGGATAAAATCATCAATTAATTTATTAAATGCCTCAGCTAAAACATTATCATCATCAGTAAGAAGTTCTAATATCTCTTCATAATCATTAACCAAAGCTTCATCAGATTTATCAAATAATGCTATATAACAACTATTAGATGCCCTAACTAATAAGCTTTTTGAGATTTGTTGCTTAGAATCATTGATATTAATGTCATTATCAAGCCCAAAAAAGTTTGTTATTTCGCTTAGTATCTTACTAATAACATCAGAAAAATCATCTTGATGTTGAGCTAAATATATTATTCTCTCTGTCGTTGATTTTAACTGTCCTTTATTTCCCCTCTCTTGATTGTATTCCTGCGTAATATATTCAAGAGCTTTTTTATTAATATATACTTGAGAATCAAACTCTATACCTAAAGAATCATTCTGTTTTTGAACACAAAAAGGAATGTAAAATATCGGGAATTTAGCATTATTAAAAGTAATATCGCAAAAATATAAATAGAACTCTTGTTTATCTAAAATAGTCCTATTTCTCTCCATCTCATATATTTCTGCGAATAAATCACCCACTTGGAGATTATCAAAGAAGGAAAGAATGCTATTTTTTATGTCAGATAAATCAACAATCTCTTTTAGTTGCTTTGAGATATCTATTTTTTCTTCCGCTATCAGAAGCCTCAGTATTTCGGAAATCTTATTTTCTAACAAAGAAGACAAAACCATAGTTAACTCTTCCTCCATTAAGTAGATATGGTTTTCATCTCCGAGATCTAAGTTCTCTAATGGTTTTTCAATACTACTAATAAAAGGTAAAACTAATTTTTCCTTTATAATTTTTACCGATGCTTCAAGAGATGTGTTAAGCGCCTGGTCGTATTCCTTCTTATACAACACGGATGCTTTTTCAATTTCATCTGTGATAAGACTAATTACTTCTAAAATCTGCTTATTGTTGATCTTTCCGACCTGTAACTTCACTAAATCCAGAAGATTCTTTGGGACATTGGTTCTATAAACCCCTTTGGTAATCGTATTAAAAGAACCCTTATTAAACGAATGATTTATCGTTTTCCAAATAAGACTATTAAAAGACGGATATTTATTCAGATTAAGACCAACAAGTAAATTATTACTGCTTCTAAATTGAATACCTCGCTTAGGACTTTTTCTTTTATGGAAGTCTGTTTCCAAAAAATCCATAAAATACTTAGCAACTTCTTTTATAAAAAATAAGCTATCTTTATTTACAGTCTTTTTTGTCTCTTGGGTTGCCATATTTTGTCCTCTAAATTATTGAAATTATCTTCTTTTTCAATCATTTTTTCAACTCTAGAAAAGATGGATAGATCCGTTTATCTTTTATTACGATCTTACTCCTTATATTTCCCAATAATTCTCTTTTTTCGTTATCAGAGCCCTCTCGTAACACATATTTTGCATAATTCCTCACATCTATGTCCTCAACTATAACCTTACCCTTATCACCCAACACTATCTGTTGGAAACTCTTAAACTTTTGGATTTCGGCCTCAATCTCTCTTCTTACTCCTATTTCGTCTATATCTATCTGATCTATTAGTTTCTCTAATTGTTTAATTAAATCCTCCTCATTTACGTACCCACACTTACAATCTTTATCCTTCGCCTTAGTACATCCATAATAGATGTATTTTTTAACACTCCCGTCTTTAAGTTTTTTAAACTTTTCCTGCGCGCTTATCCCTGATCCACATAGCCCGCAAGTCATTAATTTAGTAAAAGCGAATTCTTTATTCTCCGTTCTTATAAATTGACTCTTAATTTGTCCTTGAACATCATCGAATAATTCCTTTGTAATAATCGGCTCGTGTTTTCCTTGATACCAATTACCGCTCTTTTTTGGATATTCAAAAATCCCGTAGTAAAAATGGTTCTCGAGAATCATATAGATATTACTTAAAGTAAGGTTTTTATTCCCTCCGGCAGTCTTAAAATTTAGATCAAACTTCAGCCAATGATATATTTTTCGACCGCTCCATTTTTCATAAGCGGCCTTTTCAAATATTTTCTTTATAATCGGAGCCCTATCGTGGTCAATTAGGGTTTCACATTTCCGATCCATCCTTTTTTCTTTCAAATATCCGGTGGGAGCGGGAGCTGGCCACAATCCCATTTCAACTCTCGTCTTTAGTCCCCTCTTTACGTTGATACTTTTATTATCATTCTCTAGTTTCGCCTGACTACATAGGATCATTAAGAGAAACTTCTCGTTCGGAGAATTTCTGAATTGTTGACCGTAAGTCCTTATTTCAACTAATGATTTCTGATCCATAAGATCAACCACGCTTCCTAAATCCCCTGCGTTTCTACTTAATCTGTCCGGCGCCCAAGTAAGAATCCCGTTATATCTATCCCTTCTTATATCTTCTAATAATTCTTTGAATACTGGCCGTTGTCCCGAATCCTTAGCAGAATGAGCCTCCCTTCTTATATCTATAACCTCAAGCCCGTCCCGCTCCGCAATGGCAAGCATTTCCTTAACCTGAGATTCTATTGAAAGGGCTTGCTTCTCATCCTGTTCGGTCGATTTTCGGGCATATAGGCAATATCTGACCTTTATAGTCGGAACAACTGCCATATCCCCAATTAGGCCTAAAGCCTGCTGTTTCTCCATATTTAATTGATGTCAGACTGGTTGGGGAAGTAAAGGAAAGTTACCAACAAGCGCTCTTAGCAAAACTATCCGACTGTGATAGGGGTATAGATAGAAAGGTCGAAATTAGGTAAAATAGGTTAACAACTTAATAGGGCAGCCTAAACCTTCGGAAGTAATTCCGACGGCATGGCTAAAATCGCAATCAGCATAAAGATCCCATCATCAGGATCACTGATTGCGTTACGCAGGGAAACTTGCGTAGAAGTCGCAAGACTTCAGCTGGTGGTGGGATTTTTGTATCCCATAAACCAGAAAGATCAAATAAAAATAAAATAAAATGGATACTCTATTTATTCTGTTGTTCTTTGTTTCATTGATCGCGCTGGTTATAGGATTAATTAAACCCAGTCTGTTCGATAAAATATTTAAGGGTCAGGCAAACCGTAAAAAGATAGGACTCGCTCTTGGGGTCACTACTTTTGCATTCCTTATCCTCGGCGCAGCAACTTCGCCTACCACTCCAGAAAAAGAAGTCGTTGTTAATAAAGAAAATCCGTCTGATTCTATAAAATTCGATGTTCCTTCTCTCATTGGAAAGAATATGAATGAAATTGTCGCTATCCTCGGAACACCGAATAAAGATAATAGCGAACTAACTCCCGCTCAGCTCGAACTCGGCGCTACCGAATGGTCAAAGAGTTATGAAAAAGACGGCCGAGAATTATTGATCACTTACAACATAGAGACCGGATCCGTCATTGACTTCTTTATTCCTTCTACCGATAAAGAAACGGAAAATAACGACAAAAAGGGACTATTAGCTATCGGTAACCTTAAAGAGAATAGCCAGACATATTCTATCGAATTCGTTAAATTAATCTCTAACCCTTCTAAATTCACAGGAGTTAAGATTACCCCAAATAAATAATTGAAATGGAAGAAAAATCTTTAAAAGAATTTAAGCTGATCTATTTCGGGAAAATGATAGTTTATCCTGATCGTGTCGAAATCAAATCCCTATTCAGGAACGAGATAATTCCGGCCGGTAAGATAGCTAACGTTTCACATCATAAGATAAGCGGTAAGTTTATTATCGAAACTACCGGAGGTAGCCAAACTATAATCTACCTATGGGGAGGCTGGGATCCTGCTACCGAAGCTATGCGACTCATCACTTCTCTGAATACTCCAAGGATATAAAGACAGCTTCTAAATAAGCTCTCTGCGTCAATAATTATCTATGGGAAAAGAGTCGTCCTCCAACTTGACTTTATCGCCATATTTCTTCTTAAACTCTATTATTTCGTTATATCTTTCGAGGTCTTCTTTGCTTTCTATGATATGAACCCTAAAGCCGCTGATTTTTCGTTCCGGTGAAGCATTGTTCCAAAAATTAATCGGTCGGGGACGGGCATAATTTTTCTTATTATTATCCAGCCAGTATTTTATTGCTCTCAAGTCCCCTTCCTGGACTTTCTTAATAAGCCCTAATTCGCAGATATCATTTATAGATCGAGTACCCATTCTCATCGCCTTATCCATTTTAGCGGCAAAATCTGGGTCCTCCATTCTCCACCTATAAACGGTGTTGCGAGATAAGCCAATTTTCTTACACACAAAAGAAGGCACCGGTGCAAGGCTTAACTCATCTAGAAAAAGTTTTTCATATCTCCGCTTTTTCATTTTCTATTACAGCTTTAAGACCGGTCATTTTCTCCCAGCGCTTAATTATGAGATCGCAGAATATCGGCTCTAACTCACACCCATATACTCGCCTACCCAAACACTCTCCGGCGATAAGAGTGCTCCCCGATCCAAGAAAACTATCTAGGATGACATCTCCTGGCTTAGAGCACCTAAGGATCGCCTTTTCATGAAGCTTCGGCGGCTTGGAAGTCGCGTGACTATATTCCTTACCCGACAGCCTCTTTACCGTCCAAATATCGGATACTTCTTCTAAGAGATTATTTCCACTCGTCGCCTCCTTATTCATTACCTCATTCAGTCCTTGAAAGTTATCCGAAAGGTAAGGACTTCCGATCGTTCCATAAGTACAAGGTTCGTAACATTTCGAGAAGGCCACGCTAGGGGTCGGATTTTGGCCGTTTTTAACCCATAGACAGACTCTCTTGTTCGAGATGCCTAAATCTCTATATAAAGTCTGAATTAGCCAAATATACCGCTGGTCAGACCAATAGAAGACGTGGATATCTTTATGAGCGACCTTTAATGCGGCTTGTATGCTCTTTTTAATAAACTCCCGATATTCCTCGTCGGTCCTATTATCGTTTACCTTTCCGCCATAATTCTGTTTCCCACCGACGCCACCGCCATAGAGATCATCAAGCTTCAGGTTATATACCGGATCGGAATAAATCATCGAAGCTCGCTCGTTTCCAAAAAGCTTCTTTAAAACCTCCGAATTAGTCGAATCTCCACAAATAAGTTTGTGCTTTCCAAGAGTAACGATATCTCCCAGTTTTATTATCGGATTCTTTATCTTCTTAATCTCTTTCTCCGGATCAAAATCATCGTCTTTTACTTCCGACGTCTTATCCCAGAATTCCCCAAGTTCTATCGGATCGAAACCGATATCGACCAAGAAATCGAGATCAAATTCTTTTAGCTTCTCATAATCCCAGTCGCCGATAACAGCATTACTCGTAAGCATATATTGCTCGTATTCAGATTGAGTTAGCTTCCGGTTTGGAACCCTGACTTCTATTTCCTCCAATCCCCTTCCGAGTAATTGAAGAACCCTTATCCTCTGATGTCCGGCACAGATCTTTCCGTCTACGTCTATCGCCGGGATTTCGACCAGATTAAACTTCTTTATACTTTTCTTTAGCGAATCAAGCTGTTTATCGGACATCACCCTCGGATTCTTACCACAGGGTAGAAGCTCATCGACAATCCGCTTTTCCGTATGCCAAACAAGGTTTTTCATATATTCAGAAAAACACCTTATTAGCAGCGTTGGAATTACCACAAGCGTGATTCATTGACTCAAAAAAGCCCCTTTTAATGGGCTATTTTTATGAGTTATCCACTCACGCAACTGTCACTCACTAATAACCGTTATCTTTCCGCTTATCTTATAGCCAAGTCCGGGGCGACCTTCTATGATGTTTGTCTTTAACTTCAATGCCTTTTTCACATCGCTGTTTATCGAATAAATAGTCCGCCTGAAAGCCTGTGAACTAGGAGACTCTACGTAACCTTGAAGTTCACGCGTAGAAATATAATCAGTAGCATCGTTAAGAACTTCGAATACCGCTATTCTTTTTCTGTTACCAAAAAAAGAATGTTTAAGTTCCTTCCCTGAAACCATTCGAATAAGCGCTTTATCCTTCGTAAATATTATTTCTTCGGGAGATATCTGTTGTTTTCTTAACGCTCCCCTCAGCTTCTTATCAAGAATATTTTCGACTTCTAGAGAAGTTACCGACTGCCTCACGATATACATTAGTTTAGGCTCCTGATGAATAGGTATTATCCGCCTCATATTGGCGCTGATATTTGATATCGTCTGAAAGGCGCTTTTCATAGTCGCAGAATTTAAAATCTCCTGAACTCGAGTATTAAGATCCTCTAAGATAGCAAGCTTTAATTCATCTCTATCCGATTCCATTGCCGTCTATTATAAATCTCTTGCGCCTCCGTATACAATAGGTGTATACTAACTTATACCATGACCGAGTATCTAAGCGACAACGATAAAAGAGCCTACGCTTTTATCCGCAACCAAATAGTCCATAACCAGGGCGCTCCTTCTCTAAGAGAAATAAACGAGATTACTAAGAAGTCCTCTCCCCGATCGGCAGCTTTGACCCTTCAGCGACTTGAAAAAGCCGGTCTTATTAAGCGTTCCAACGGAAAAATAAGACTGGTTAATGAATCCCCCTCCTTAAATTCCTCAATATCAACCGTAAATATACCCCTCGTCGGAACCGTTGCTGCCGGAGCTCCGATATTAGCCGAAGAAAACATCGAAGCTACTATCCCCGTCTCTACGAACCTAGCCAAACCCGGATTTAAATACTTTATGTTACGAGTTTCGGGGACATCTATGAATATGGCTGAACCGCGGAATATGAAAGGCGCCAAGATTGAAGATGGATCCGTTGTCATAGTTCGCCAGCAAAGTACTGCCGATAACGGAGAGATCGTAGTCGCCCTCATTAACGACGAAGCAACAGTAAAAATACTCGAGCAGAAGAATGGACTAGTCATATTAAGACCTAAATCCTCTGATCCGCGTCATAAACCGATAATTTTAACCGAAGGATGTATTATCCAAGGAGTAGTAGTCGCAACGCTTCCATCAAATATTTATTAATATGCCAAATTACCACGTTACAAATAAAAAAGGATCTGACGATTGGAGAGTTGTGAAAGACAAAGCTGATCGTGCTTCTGCAATAGCCAATACCCAAAAAGAAGCCGAGAAAATAGCCAAAGAACTATCAGAAAAATCAGGAGGAGGAGAAGTCAGAATTCATAAACCAAACGGAGGACCTATTCGCGATAGCGATACTGTTGCCCCTGGAAACGATTCGAATCCGCCGAAAGACAAAAAGAATTAACCAATATGAACACTCTCCTTATATCGTATGATCTTCGAATGCCGGAAACATCAGAGGATTATAAAAAGCTAATTAAATATATTCAAAGCTTTTCTTATTGGGCTAAACCATTAAAATCAGTCTGGTTAATTAAAACCCCTAAATCCACCTCAGACATCAGGGATGAATTAAAATCGCAAACAGATGCTAACGACGGCTTATTAGTTATTAATGTAACCAGTAAAGGATGGGCTACAAACGGAATAAATAAGGAGGTTACGGAATGGATGAAAAACAACCTCTAATGGAAACGGATGACTAAGCTCTCGAAAAACAGACAAAAAAGAGTTCTAAAATCTCAAGGCGTTAAGTTATCTACAAAGAACATTCAAGATATAAGAACACTCTCTTTATTGCTAAGTCAGATTATTCCTGCAACTTCTTTTCCTGCAAAATCATTTTGTTTTCGTAAGGTTGCCGAAGATAATAAATTAAAAAAATATTGGCCTAAACAGAAGGATATTAATGCTCCAGAGGCAGTTTATTATTTTATAAAAGGATTATATAAGAGTCATAAAAAGACCCTTTATAGAATAATTAGAGAGTCCCTGCCTATTGGAATAGAGAGAAGGATTAAAATCGGCAAACCAGTCTTAAAGTCAGAAATTGATGCAATAGATGAAGTCCTACAAAGACTAAATATAAATTTAAGTAAGGAATTCGCCGCCCTTAATCTTCCCAAAGAGATGCCCAGTGTCGTCCCTCCTATTCCCTATCTTAAAGATATCCCGCAAAAGGTTGGATTACATCCATTCTTACTGCCAGATTGTTATGAATTATTTAAAAACGGATACTTTAACGAGTCAGTAAGAAAATCGTTAGAAAAATATGAAGTTTATATTCAAAAAAAATCCACGTCTCAGAAACAAGGAGTCGACCTAATGTCAGAGGCATTTAACCCAGACGCTCCTAAAATAGAAATCTTTGATATAACCAATAAAAGAGGCAAAGGACTACAGGATGGCTTTAAATTATTGTCTATGGGGACAATGGGTTTCTGGAGAAATTATCTTAGTCACGGAGATGAAAAGCAGATTCCACCAAAACATGCGATCACTATCCTGCTATTTGTTAGTCACTTATTACATATAGTAGATGGAGATATAACAAAAGATATTACTACATCAGATAACTAACTATGATAAACTGCCCCAATTGTAAATCGATAAACGTTAAGTCTATAGACTTAAATTTCGCAAGAATTAAAAAAGAAGGAGAACCCGCTGCTAAAATTAGTGATTTCAAAAAACAATTCTTCTGTTATGACTGTAATTTTTCATGGGATTTTAATCCAGAATCTGAAAAATTATATCTTGAATACATCCAATTAAGAGATGAAACTGCGTTAATAACCCAAATTATCAAGCCTGGAGACAGCTATGTTCCAAAATATATTGATTCTAATAAGTTAAATAAAAGAAAAGAAATCGCAAAAGAACTAACTGCATCTCATCAACACACATTAGATATTAAATCGGACGAATGGTATGAACTACAAAAAGACGCAATTTAATTGATGTTATCAAGGGAATCAATTCAAAAGTTCAAGGATATTTTCGAAAAAGAATCCGGAAAAGAAATGACTTGGGAAGACGCCTCGGAAAGCGCTCACAACCTAATTAGTCTCTTTGAAGTCTTAATTAAATACGACCTAAAAGAACAAGAACGAAAAAAGAAACTCGAAGATCATCCTAAGGGTTTTCATATAGAAAACGGTATCTATAATTGCTTTATTTGCGGTGATCAAATATCAAACGAACAAACCTGGTATGACGAATATGGCATAAAATGCCTCATCTGTCAGAGCGCAATAGACAAAAAGGCTATTCCTGGATCAGTTGCTAGAGATAAGGATAGCTGGTATTCAAAATACGACCTGAAAGATCGTTTTAATATCAATCGACAAGCGTTAAAAGAATTCGTTAAACAAGGTGTATTGAAGCCTCGAAACATATCTGAAACCTCGGGGCGCACCCACCTGCAAGTATTTATTATCGAAGATAATAAAGATATCCTTCCTCCAAAAGAATTAACAAAAACTCATCTTATCAAAGAAGAAAAAGAGGGCAAGGTATGGTTTCGTTCAGAACCATGGTATAGGTTTATCGATCCATATAAACACTTAAAAGATTATAAGATAATAAATTACCTTGAATTCACCAATATAAAAGATAATGACAATCAAGAAATTAAAATAGAAAACTTGAAAATCAAAGATATTTTTCAAATAGGAGGCATAATGCAATCATTTAGAGGAACAGATATTTTTTTAGATCAAAATAACTGTGTAGTTTTTAATAAAAGTAGAAATGAAGATGCCATTATTCTTCACCTAAAAAGAGAATCAGATGGAGAGGAAGGAAACGTTTATTTGAGAGCAAAAGAAAAATTTCAAAGCATTAAAAGTCAAATCCTCAACTGGGCATTTACCAGTAATAACATTATGGGGTTAACCTTAAATCAATTAGAGAGCCTAGATACTAACATAATAATAGAAGGCTCTGAAGGAAAGCTAACCTTTCATCAAATATAATAAAACAGACTTAAGTGATAAAATACCAATATGCCAAAGAGATCTAACTACCATATAGTCCCCAGTCCAGAAAAGGGATGGATAGTAAGAAAAGAAGGGGCAAAAAAGATAAGCGACTCGGCCGCCACTCAGAGAGGAGCTGAAAAAAGAGCCAAAGAGCTTGCTTCTAAGAATGGAGGAGGTGAAGTTGTCATACATCGCCGAGACGGCAAGATAAGAGACAAAGATACGATTTTCCCTGCTTCAGATCCACTCCCTCCTCGAGATAAACGTTACTAACATATGTCAAAAGCTATAGCTTTCATTCCAGAGTTAAAATTTGAATACGCCATAACTCGCAAAATAAAGTTATCAGAACATATTTATTTACTCCCCGAAGAACATACTTTAGCAAGAGACATTCGAAAAGATATTAAATCCAAAGGGCATGATATCTCTAAAGGTAGTTATCTTTATTTTGAAGGATCTTTAAAAAACGACGGTACTTTATATGAAATTTTTTTAGGATACGCTATCGCTCTAACTCTTTTTAATCCTAAAGGGAGAGCCACATGTAGAGCAATAAAAGATTTAGATAGCAATGATACACAATTATTCATAGACGAATATGACAAATTTGGATATGAGCCAGAAGATGTCATAACTTTAAAAAAAGAAAAAATAAATCAAGTTAAAAATATATATTCTCGCGTAGAAGCTCAATTAGAAAATAAGGATTTTAACCCTCTTAGAAACTCCTTAGAATTTTTTATACTTTTCTTATCAGAAAAACAAATCAGAACTCGCTTATTATATTTAAGTATTTGCTTAGAAAGTGTTCTTCTTGAGGGAGAAGACGAAGGTCTTTCATATAAATTAGGTGTAAGATGCGCAAATCTTCTAAACGCATTCTATACAAAAGTTGACATGAATTCCGTATCTAAAGAAATAAAAAACGGATATTCTCTTAGAAGTAAAATCATTCACGGAGATGATTATAACAAGGCATCAAAAACAATAATCAATAAAGGAGGAGCAGCAACAGAATTGGGTCATGTTTTACGCCTTGAAGCCATAGTTAAAGATGTACTTTCTGTCATTTTTTCCAGCCAAGACTTTCACGATCTATCAATTAAAGGAGACTTAGGTAAAACGATTGATCAAAAATACATACTTAGCTGAGTATATATTTAAGAATTTGATCTATCGTATTCCCTATCTAAAATACAAAGGAATTTTTTCATCTCCTGATCATAAAAAGGACAAAAATTGTATTCAGGCTCAATAAAATATTTTTTAATGTGATTTTCTAACATGGATATAATGTCACCAGAAATTAGTGTAAATTCTTCTTTAACTGGATTTAGAAAATTTGCTAATACATCACCAGCATTTTTATTATCTCGATGATCAATAACCTTATCACGAAAGGTTTTTAAATTTGACTGCTTGTATAAATCCAATATTTTTTTGAATTCGCCTATTTCCTCTTCTTTTGGTTTTTTTTGTTTTTTTCTCCAAAAACAAAAAGATTGCTCTTGAGGATTAGGCACTCCCTCAAATAACGTTCTAAATACGCTTAAAACATATCGAAAATAGATATTACTGTGAATTGTAAATAGGTTTCTTTTTAAATCGTTTTTATGTTTGTCATATAGCCTATTCATTTCTATTGTCTGTTTATTAAAAAACTTCGCAGATGACACAAGATCGCATATTTTATCTTCTAAATCCTTTATTTCCTCAATTGTCATTTGAAAGTAAATCAGCAACCCAAATAGCTTTCTTCTTACTGCCTCTTATGCAATCACAAATATAATCCGATATTTCTCCTTTTATTTTTCCATTATTAAACAGCTTATAATACCCGCCATATGATCCAGTAACATGAGGAAGGCCTATAATGAACCTCTTAGGAAAGCTATAACTTAATATTTCATATGCCCTTCTACCAACCCCAATTAAAGGCCATTCTTCCGAGATAACGTCTATTTCCCTGAAAAGATACTTATTAATATCGTCTCTAATAGTCTCTACGCAGAGATTTTTCCCTTTCGTGCTGTTTTCGCACTTAACAAGTTCCGTCCAAAGGATCGGCCCTAGAAAACCGAATTCATTAGCTATATTTCTAAGACGGACATAATAGGGTAAGTTCTGAATACGATCTTTCCAATACCTTAATGAATTTTCATACGAAGCGCCGTTGTCTATATAAAATCTATGTTCTTTTTCGTCAGATTGTCCCGGATTTAAGCCGACAATAACACATCCAACTCCATCTTCTTTCCGGTTATAATCATAATAAACCAAGTATCTAGGCAATATACCATTCTCAGGATCATATAATAAATCAGGATAATTTAAATAATCCTTATCACATATAAGCTCCTCTCCAATCTTCTTAATATAATCCCCTGTTTTCAAAGTATTTAAGGAAATTATAACAGCAATAAACATCTTCGTCTGTAAATCTGTCACTTTTGTCACTTTTTAATGCGCCCGAGATGGGTCGCCATAACCCCTAGAAATAGCTAAAATAAGCCTTGCAGAGCTTGAACCCACTTGGTTCTAACTCGAGTCGGCCAGCCGACCTAGACGGGTTAGTACCGAACCTAACTAGCCAACCAACTCGTGCGTTCAGGTTTCATAGCAGAATAACTGTTTTAAACCTTTGTAAATTAACCTGATCTCAAGTACTAAAAACCGCCTATTAGGGCGGTTTTTAGTAAACATAAGCTATTTAACCTCTTCGTATTTCCCTAAATCCTTATTGAAGCTATAGATAATAGTTTCATCGACATCTTCATCTTTGATATTGCTATCTATCCCCTTCCATATGAACTTAATATCATAGAAATCTTTGTCCGAAGGGATGAACTCAATAGTCGAGTTCAGATCAACAAGCTTTATCTTATTGTCCTCGCTCGCAATATCGCTATTGGACCTATAAGACAATTTTGAGAAAAGCGTCCCAAGCTGATCATTGATAAAAGCCGAAATGCTGGTATTGGAAATCCAGTCTCCGCCACTCCCTCCATTATTCACTATCTTGAAACATTCCTTGTTTCTACCGCAATCAACGACGCGCACGATCGGAGGTCTCCCATATTTCCCGCTTAAGCCATAAACCTTATTCCCGCTTATTAACCTCCAGTCACCACCATCTCTTCGGAACAAGAAAGCGCCTATAATCGCTCCTTCCACGGTGCTATTCAACTTTTCGCTGATAGCCCCCGTCATTACTATTAATTCATTGCTATCAAGTCTCTCTGACTTCGCCAAGATACTTATTTTAAAATCATTGCCGGCATAGTAGCTATGATGACTTCCGATCCCCGCTTTTTCCCAATCCGGATCGGATTCTGACAAGAACCAATCGGATGTCATCCTTTCTTCATCATAGTTGCCATATAAAAAAGTTAATATATCTCCCTCACTCCTCCCCGAGAGGATATTCTCCTTACCGGCCCCTGTTCGCTTATCATTTTTTATACTGATATCTCCATCCTTTAAAAGATAATGATTTTTCTCCCCTGACCGCGATGAGACAAGAACATATAGATCGTTATCTCTTACGAAAAGATCAAAATAATCAGATAAAGAGAAGGGGCGAGACCCGTCATCTTCCTCAAATTCTTTTGATGCGCTCGATCCGAGAATAGGGTTATAGATTATAAAACCCATTCGATGAGGAGTAGAGCTGGCCCCAAACCTGCTAAAACTATCCCACACAAAGATCATATCCGATCCCTTTGTATAAACAGCAGCGATATCGGGCTTATTCGTGGAGGTTATTAGGCCAATATTTTTTACATCATCAAGGCGAGTAACATCATCTATAGACGCCTTATAGTGATAATGTCCGTATTTGTCATCACCATCAAAACTAAAAGTTATTTTAATGTTCTTATCCCTGAAGCTGTAATGGTAAGTCGGCAACTCCACGACACTTTCCTCCATTATATAGTTTATAAATGTCTCCGTTCGGATATCGGTATTATAAGGCTTTAGTCTCACTGGCTGAGCCGATAATGATCCTTCTTTATTGATATGAGTAGATAAAAAATAGTACCCAAGACCAGAACATATAAAAACCCCGACAAAAACAAATAACCCGATAATCCCCACTCTTCTGTTCATATCTTAATTTTACCATTTCCCCCTAAACCGCCAGCCGAGTTGATACGATAAAATCTCTATCTCTTCAAATAGAGGTTTTATGTTATATTAAATAAAATGGAAATGATCAATTACGCTTCAATAATTTTGGAAGCGGTTGTGGCAATATTCGGGATCAGGATCGCTTTAAATAAAAAGAGGGCTTATGGGTGGGGCATCGCCCTCACTTTCCTCATTTATGTTTTTTACGATCTGGCGAGGATAAACAGTTGGCAGATCCCGCCCTCAATTATGTCCGTAAGCTTCCTAGTGGCCACAATTTCAGCTTTATTCGCGGTCATCTCGATCCATAAGAAATAATATGACTACTATGGGTCTCTTTATAATTGTCCTTGGTTGGCTATACCAGCTGATAACCATATTGAAAGGGAAAAAGGATATTCAGCCGACCTTTGTTGGCCTTTACTCTCTTGGAGTGCTCTTTCTCATTATCGGATCAGGCGAGGTCGGTGTTTCCCGATTCATCTCCCCTGACGGATTATCGCTTGTTCTTTCTTTGATCATTTTGTGTCTTCTGTTGAAAAATAAGAAAAAGAATTAAGAACAAGAAGGTCCTGTCGGAATACAGCAAATCGATCTTAACTTAAAAATATCCCGCCGTCCGAAAAATAAATGGTCTATAATGAACCATGGGCACAAAAACAATAAGATGGACAGCAAGGATACTCGCATTGGGCGTTTTGGCATTTGGTCTCCCCTTTTATTTCGGTTACGGTAATCCGCTTCCTTTTGCTAAACCGGATTATACATTATGGGAAAATGTCGCATTGGCCATGGTCCCTTTGATATTTATAGGATTGGCTTTGGGATTAAGATATCGGAAAGTCGGAGGATTACTTGTGGTGATACCGATCGCGATAGGCTTTGTGCTGGGATTACTTACAAAAGCCAACTTAAGCATAAACTTATTGATACCCATCATTCCGGGGATTTTGTACCTGATAGACGGATATAATAATGATCCCCACAAAGCTTGACTCCTTACCGGTGAAAATATACCCTTCTGTCAGTTAAAATCCTTAATAATACATAAAGAAAGGTGGTACGATGAGCCATGCGAAGAATAGTATTGGCGACAACCTCCAGGCCTCGCAAAGAGATATTCGGTCATCTAGACATTCCTTTTGAAACCGCAAGCAGTGATGTGGACGAATCACCGTACGAGCGAAGCGACCCGGCGGAGTTAGTAGCAGTCCTCTCGAAACTGAAAGCCGAATCCGTGGCAAAAGATCATCCGGACGCCATAGTGATCGGAATGGATTCCGTCGCTTACTTCAACGGAAGCATCCTGGAAAAACCCAAGTCGAAAGAAGAAGACTTTCGGAGACTTAAAAGCCTTTCCGGAAACAGACATCGGTTTTATACGGGGGTCCATGTGATAAACACCTCGTCC
>Ga0265297_10004565_pt1 | contig 22350 bp, 22 predicted proteins | sample Munlanlwell13791_FD_192502 | JGI IMG/M metagenome (GOLD analysis project Ga0265297, IMG submission 192502) | Leachate microbial communities from a municipal landfill in Southern Ontario, Canada - Leachate well 137-91 | ecosystem: Engineered > Solid waste > Landfill > Unclassified | place... | reverse complement strand
ACCCGCGGGTGTAAATGGCACAATGAACTTGTCGGGCCGAGATTTTATCGCGAGGACGGTGTTGTCCACGAACTCGGATTGGCTGTGATAGCTGTCGGGATATAGCACGGATAATCGCGCTTGTTCGTGATGTTTACGAGCTTCGTTTCGCGCTCCTCTTACAATCTCTTTCCAGACTTCGGAACCGGTCAATCCGATATTGGAATGACAGTTAACCTCCCATTTTTCGATGATAGATTCCTCCTTGCGCCGGACAACATCGGTTGTACAGGTGCTGACTCTACTATAAGCAATTTAAAAATAATAGCAAGCCGCTTTCGCGCGAAAGATTTACTCAAAAATCTTGCGCATTTTTTTATTTCCGCATATTATATATCTATAACAATAAAAAATAAATTATGCCCGCCTGGTTAATATACGGTTTTATCGCTTCGCTATGTTGGGGAACGGACGCGGTAATGTCGAAGATAGTCACGTCCGAAAAATATCTCAATGTTCCCGTAACGCATTCTTCCTTATTGATGCTGTCCGGGATCGCCACCGCTTTTTTATTTTTCTTTTTATTCAAGACCGCGCACCTCAATTTGACAATGAAGTTGATCGGCCTCTTGTTGTTGGTCGCGATCATTGCCTATGTTCTTATAAGCTTGAGACAGGCGAATATATCGATCACCATCCCCGTGCTTGCTTTCGGATTGTTGCAGGGATTGTTTTGGGGCGGAGGTATGGTAGCTACATTTTTAGCCTTTAATTCGGGCGCGGACGCGTCCCGATTGGCGCCGATCTACAATACAAACACTTTGGTGTCCGTATTTTTGGGTTTGGCATTTTTGCACGAATTGCCCGCTCCCGACCAAAGATTTAAAGTTGTTTCGGGCGCTCTATTAATAGTCGTCGGTAGTATATTGGTTAGTAATTAAAAAATGAACAAAGAAGACATAAAAGGAATATTATTCGATTCGGACGGGACTTTATTTCGCAGTGAATATCGCCAGGCCAAAGTGTGGGGCGAAATTCTGGATGATTACAATATCGTGGTGCCTCCGGAAGATTATTTTCTTTACGCCGGTAAAACCAGTGAAGGGATTGAAGAAATAATCATTGAAAAATATAATTTAAATGTTGAAAAAGGATCGCTCGTAAAACGAAAAGATGAAATAATGCTGAAGCTGTACGGAGAAGATGATTTGGAGTTAATGCCGTGCGCGCGCGAAGCGGTGGAATATTTTCACAATGATCCTAATTTTAAAATCGCCCTTTGCACCAATGGCGGAAAAGAAGAGATGGAGGTGAAATTGGAAAGGAATGGCTTCGCGCATTACTTTCTCGTGGTGATCACGAAGACCGATGTGGAAAATCCGAAACCGGCTCCGGATATTTATCTTAAGGCAATGCAAGAGCTGAATCTTGCTCCCGATCAGTGTCTGGTGATCGAGGACACCGCGCACGGCCTTGAAGCGGCCAAAAACGCGGGTGCGTATTGTTTTGTGGTACCGAACGAGCTCTCGGGCAACAATAATTTTAGCAAAGCCGATAAGATTTTATCTTCGCTTAGAGATCTGATAAATTTTTTTAAAGATTAGGCTTTCCTTTTATCAACTTTACGCGTTTTAGTGTCGGAAAGATCAAACAAAAGATGGAAGCTTTTTTTCCGCGTATCGCGGATTTTTTATTCAACAAAGAATTTTTAAATTCTTCCAAATCATTCGCTTCGCATTCGGTATAGGTTTGGCCGACGCCTTTGTAATAATGCGCGTCGCTTCCGGCAGTCATAAGCAAATTATTATTTTTGGCAAACTCAGATGCCATCTTGTCGGGCAATGAGAACGGGAGTCGGCCGTTAAATATTTCGATGCCGTCAATAACATCCAAATAATTTTTCAGGTCGTCTTTAAATCTTTCAGTGCCGTGGCAGGGATGGGGAACTATCGCGATCCCGTCCTGTTTTTTAATTTCATTAATTACCCATTTCGCTTCTTTGCCCTTACCGTCTATTTCCTCTTTGATGAACAAAGCCAAAATATCGCCCTTGTCGGTTTTGATCTCTTCGCCCTGAATTATTTTAGCGCCAAGCTTTTCCGCCGCCGCCTTGGCTTCGGCCCAGCCCGCGGTCGTTTCGTGGTCGGTAATAGCGACGCCGTCGAGCCCGTGTTTCAACGCTTGTCTAATGATCGCTTCGGGCGACGAGACGCCATCGTTGCTATAATAAGTGTGGCAATGCAAATCTATTTTCATACCGCAATTATACACAAAAATCGGTTTATTGAAAATAACCCCGTTATTTGCTATTCTTAATAAAGACTTATGAAAAAAAGGATATTTATCGCCATTAATTTGCCGGAGAAACTAAAGGAAAAGTTAGCTGAAGGCCAAAAAGAAATAGATGGTTCTTTTGCCTATTTCTTCGGATTTTCTCCGATCAAGTGGACCAAAAAAGATAATTTGCACGTTACCTTGTTTTTTGTTGGATATTTGGAAATAAACGACCTGACTCAGGTCTTTGACATTGTTGAGGGGGTGGCAAACAAGACCGGTATCTTTGATCTGAAATTCAAAAATATAGATTACGCCCCAAAAGGAAAGATGCCGCCGAAAATGGTTTGGGTCAATGGTGAGAGATCAGCGGAGCTTGGAAGCTTACAGAAAAATTTGGAAGCGGCTCTTTTGGAACATTCAAACTTGAACTTGGAAACCGAGAACAATGGTTTTACTCCGCACATAACTTTGGGGCGGATAGTGCAATGGCAATGGGCGAGGATCGAACCGGAGGAAATACCCGAAATGAATAAAGACTTTTTCCAAATGGCGCGGATTGGATCAATCGAAGTTATGGAGAGCGAACTCAAAAAAGGCGGAGCTGAATACACAATTTTAAAATCTTTCAGCTTAAAACAATAATATGAAAATATATTTTATCGGTATCGGGGGAATCGGCGTGTCGGCATTGGCGCAATATTATCTTCAAAAGGGTGATGAGGTTTTCGGTTCGGACGCTTACGGTTCGGAGATCACGGAAATGATCGAAAAAATGGGAGCGAAGATCAGCGTCGGCACGCAAAAAACGGAAAACATAAACTCACACTATGATCTTGTAATTTACAGCCCCTCGGTGCAGGAAAATAATCCGGAACTACTGGAAGCGCGAAGGCAAAATATAAAATGTATGAGCTACCCGGGGGCGTTAGGCGAACTTTCAAAAGATCATTACACTATCGCGGTATCCGGAACTCATGGCAAGAGCACGGTCACGTCAATGATCGCCCTTATTTTGATCAAGGCCGGATTGGATCCGACCGTGATTGTCGGTACAAAACTGAAAGAGTTCAATAATTCAAATTTTAGAATGGGACAGTCCCAATATTTGGTGATCGAAGCGTGTGAACACGAAGCGTCATTTCTTAATTATTGGCCGCGAATCGCGGTTATCACCAATATTGAGGAAGATCATCTGGATTATTACGAAAATCTGGCGAATATTCAAAAAGCATTTAATGAATTCGCCTCTCACGTTCCGCGAAATGGTTTTATTGTAAAAAATAAAAGCGCCGATATAAAAGCGGACGCGAAGATCATCGATTTCTCGATTGAAACAAATAATAAAGAAGCAAGAGAAATAAAAGCGATACTTAAGATGCCCGGCGAACACAATGTTTTGAATGGGTTGGCCGCGCTGTCAGTGGCCAAATTGCTGGATGTTTCGGAAGCAACGTCTCTCGCGGCCTTATCGGATTATTACGGCAGCTGGCGCCGATTTAATATATTCGAATTGCCCGATTTTATTTTAATAGATGATTACGCCCATCATCCAACCGAAATCCGGGCAACTCTGAAATCAGCTCGGGAAAAATATCCGGACAAAAAAATATTATGCGTCTTTCAGCCTCATCAATACCAAAGAACCCAATTTTTATGGGACAATTTCATAGATGTTTTTAAAAGATCCATTACGGAAAAATGGGTGGACAAATTGATTTTGATCGATGTCTATGATGTTATCGGTCGTGAGGGTGGTGATAAAGAAAAATACAATTCACAAATTATGAGCGAAATGATTGGTAGCGGGTGCGAATATGTTAAAAAAGAAAATGAAATAGAAGGCTATTTTCTTAATTCGGACATTGTTATTATGATGGGTGCCGGAAGCATCTATAATCTTAGCCAAGAAATAAAATCGAAACACCTCAGTACTTGCGTTGATTAATATTTTTCTAAATAATTGACGCTATTGAAATATTCATCCGCTCGCTGGATGATCTTTTTCATTACTTCCACCGCGTCTATCGGATACTTTCCGGAAGCGGTCTCGTCGGACAGCATTACCGCGTCCGCCCCGTCAAAGATCGCGTTAGCGATGTCCGCGACCTCGGCCCGGGTGGGATGCGGGTGATCTAGCATAGAAGCAAGCATTTCGGTGGCCACGATCGCTGGCTTTTTATACCAATGCGCGTGGCGAATAAGCTCTTTTTGCAATATCGGCAGCTCTTCTATGGGCACTTCAATACCCAAATCTCCGCGGGCAACCATTATTCCGTCGGATTCCCTGATTATATTATCAAGATCTTTAAGCGCGGCCGCTCTTTCTATTTTGGCAATTATGGCGATTTTGTTTTCACCCAATACTTGTTTTAATTTTTTTATATCTTCACCGGTTTGCACAAACGATAAGCAAACATAATCCGCTCCGTTTTCAATCCCGAATTTCGCGTCGTTTATATCTTTTTCCGTCAGTGCTCCGCTTGAAAGGTTTGTTTCCGGAATATTAATGCCTTTCCGCGGGAGTAATATTCCACCCCTATGAGCAATTGCGTATATTTTTTGATCTTTAAGCTCGGTTATCTGAAGCTCAATTGTACCGTTTGATAAATAAAAGGGTTCACCAACTTTAACATCGTTAAACAGTTTCGGGCTGTCTATGGGAATTTCCTTTTGATTAATATCGGCATTGCCATTGAAGAACGCGTAAGTCTCTCCTTTGATTATTTCTATTTCGCGCGGAAGTTCTCCCACGCGTATGCGGGGACCCTGCAGATCAAGCATCATCTTTACTTCAATTCCGGTTTCTTTGCGCACCCGGGCAAGTGATGAGCGTATCCTCTGCCATTGCTTGTAGTTGGCGTGAGAAAAATTAACCCTGGCGATATTCATTCCCGCCCTCGCCAATGTTTTAATTACTCTATAATCTTCCGATTTTAAGCCGATTGTGGCGATAATTTTTGGATTCATATTTTCTATTAATATTGATGTTGATCATTTTTGAACACATAATCATTATACAGGTTTTGCGTGATTTTTACAGTTGGTTTTTCCACTTCAACCTTGAAAACTGTTGCGCAAATGCGCCTAAGCTTGTATAATAGTATTAAAATAATCAATTAATAGCTCTAATTTAAAAAATGTCAATAAATACTGATGGCGATAGTAAGGTTTATTCCGTAGAAGAATTTGTCGAGAAATTCGGCTTTGATAAATGCGCTTTTGATCTGTTGAAGTTTATTGAAAGCGACAACAGCAAGATAAAAGATCTGCTTATCTCGAAATATTTAGGAACTGCTCTTTCCGCGGAAGAAGAAGAAGAATTGCTTGAATATTTTATCAATAACAGTGTGTTTAGTTCGGCGACCGTGGCTAATCCGGCAACTTCTGTTGTTACCGAATTTTTATATGCAACGCCAAAAATTCCCCTTCCAATTGATCAGTATTTTTTTGAGTCGGCGGGAGGGAAAGCAATACATTCAAGAATTACTCGTGTCGAAGAGAATATTCATTTATTAACAGACGAATTTCTCAAAAAGGGGAATGTTTTGATTGGAAATTTAGGAGGTGGGCCGGGCCGCGACTTAATCGATGTTTTTTCAAAGTATTACAAAAATAACGATAATGTTGCGGCGATTAATATCGATAGAGATAGAAACGCAAATCTTAGAGGAAAAAGAATGGCTGAGGCAGCTGGAGTTCAGCACAAAATAGAATTTGCGGAAGCAAGTTTTATGAAATACAAACCAAAACAAAAATTTGATATTATTATATTGGTGGGTGTTCTTTGTTCATTGCCACCCGATGCTTGCGTTTTTGTTTTACGGCAAGCAAGAAGCCTATTAGCAAAAGGGGGATGTGTTATGGCAAGCAATGTTTCTCCGAAAATGCTGAAAGATGATCCGTTCACTTATTTTATAATGGAAAAAATAACTAATTGGCATTTAATTTTTAAAGAAGAGGAACTATTAAAAGATATCTTTAAGAAATCCGGGCTAATATGGCAAAAAAGTTTTAGTGATGATTATGGGTTCCATTTTATGGGGATAGGATCACAAAAATTACTTTCTTTTTAAACTATTTATGGATTTTTATATTCTTTTCAGTTTTATTAACGGTACAGTGGCAATTCTTTTTGGATTATTTGTTTTTCTAAAAAACCGAAAAAATATAACGAATATAACTTTTTTCCTAATGAGTTTAAGTATTGCCACTTGGAGTTTTGCTTATTGTAAATGGCTTTCAGTTGCTAGTACCTCCGATGCCCTTTTTTGGTCAAAAATGCTTAATTTAGGCGCTACTTTTATACCGATTTTTTATCTTCACTGGATATTGAGTATTATTAATAAAATAAACGAGAAAAAATGGGTGTTGATGTTCGGTTATTTGTTGACTTTTATTTGCGCCGTTTTTAGCTTTTCTCCATACTATATTACCTCGGTTGCGTTAGTGCTTTCCTTTCCTTTTTGGCCACAAGCGGGGCCACTTTACGTAATTTTTTTAATTTTTGGATATTTTGGTTTAACAATTTATGGACTGTCGCTACTTGTCAAAGAAAAAAAGGGGGCCGATCAAGAAAAAATTCACCAAATTAATTACGTCATTCTGGGTTCGCTTTTTGGTTTTGGTGGCGGTGCGACAAACTTTCCACTAATGTTCGGGGTAAATCTTTTTCCGCCCATAGGACAATCTTTGGTTATTTTTTATATTATTATATTCGGGTTGGCCACCTTAAGATATCACTTGTTTGAAATAAAATTAATTTTAACTGAATTTTTGATCGGAGTAATGGGGATAGTTATTACTTTTTTACTTTTTTTGATGCCAGACGTTTCACTTAAGTTGCTCGTCAGTCTCATTTTATTTTTGTTTTTAATATTCGGATATTATCTTATTAAAACTATTCACCAAGAAATGGCGAGAAAAGAAGAAGCGGAACGAATAAGTCAATCAAAGACTGAATTTATTTCCATTGCTTCACATCAACTTCGAACCCCCTTGGCCGCGATCCGAGGATACGCTTCAATGCTGAAAGACGGCGACTATGGAGACTTTCCGGACAAAGCGGAAGTGGCGGTTGACTATATTTATGAAGCAAGCGTAAGAATGATAAAACTGGTAAACAGCTTACTTTCAATAAGCCGCTTGGAAAAAGGGCAAATAGAACTCAAAATACAGGATGTTTCGATAGATGATGTCTTGGCGGAGTGCATAAAAGACATTGAATTGGTGGCGGAAGACAAAGGCCTTTACTTAAAATACAAAAAAACAAAAGAAAAACTGCCATTGATAAAAGGCGATCCGGAAAAGCTAAAACAGTCTTTTTCAAATATTATAAACAACGCGGTGTTATACACGCCAAAAGGAGGCGTTAATATTGAAGCGAAGAAAGAAAACGAAAATATGATTTCGGTGAAGATAAAGGATACGGGAATAGGAATGGACAAAGAAGATTTTAACAAGCTGTTTAAAAGTTTTTCGCGCGGAAAAGGAAGCGCCGAACTTTACACTCAAGGTACCGGCTTGGGACTGTTTGTGGCCAAAAATTTTGTTGAGATGCATGGAGGCGATCTAATGGCCGAATCCGCGGGAAAAAATAAAGGCAGTACCTTTACGATTAATTTACCCATAAAAACAGACTTGCAAAACAAGCAAGACTTCGCTCTAACGGAATAATTTCTAATAATTTAATTAGTAAAATAATTTAAACTTATGAAAAAAATATTGATCATCGAAGATGAGAAGATACTTTCTGAAATGTACCGGTTTAAATTTTCCAAAGAGGGCTATGAAGTAATTAACGCGATGGAGGTGGATGAGGGACTGGAAATCGCGAAAAAAGAAAAACCGGATCTGATAGTATTGGACATCCTTTTGCCAAAAGAAAACGGAATCTATTTTCTCGAAAAACGGAAGGGGATTGCCGGAGTGGAAGATGCCCCGGTGGTGATATTGTCAAATTTCGACGATAAGGAAACGAAAGAAAAGGCTTTTTCGCTCGGCGCGAAAGAATACCTGATCAAATCCAACTTGAATCCGAGCGAGGTTTTGGAAAAAATTAATAAATTTTTAAAATAAAACTGTTTATGTCTTCCGCGCCCTTATCAATATACCTCTTGCTCCCGAGCAGTGCCTTTATCTTACTGATCAGTCTGATCTTGTTTTTCAGGAAGAAAAGGCGCGCGACCGCGATATTTCTTCTTGCCGGCTTGTTGCAATTTTTCTGGGCTTTGGGCACTTTCTTTATCTGGGAATCCTATACTTTTGGCTTAAACCCAAAAGCAGAGATTATCAGTAAAATATTCACTCTGGCTGTATTTTTGATACCCGTTTTTCTTTATCATTTTTCCATCGAATTTTGCGCCATCAGAAATCAAAAACTGCCGCTATTTATTTCTTATCTGATCTCTTTTGTTTTTATTGCCGTAAACGACGCGCAATCGATAGTAAACACGGTATTCTTTTTCAAATTCAACGTGCTTGCTTTCCAAAAGGAGAATTTGGTTTATTACGCCTTCGCCTTTTTCATCTTTGTGATGTTGTTTTTGATCCTCTACAATTTTTCGCGCGCCTGGGCGAACAAGGATAGCAAGGAAGAAAATAAAAAAGACTTGTTTTTGTTTATGCTCCTCACTCTGGCAATATTGGGATTCGTCCTGGTCTTCTTTTTGCCCGAGCAGGGAATTTCCGTTTACCCGTTGTTTTATATCACAATTCCCATATATGTTTTGATATTGGGCTATATCGCCATTGAAAAAAATCCTTTCGCGTCGATCATCACCACGGATATTTTGGTCGCGATCGTTCTGACCTCTCTCGCGTCTTTGATAATATTTCCGGAATTGGAACCTGATATTATCGGCAAATCGATAATATTCGTCTTGATCGCTTTTCTCTGTTTTATTCTTTTGAGATATACCGAGAAGATCAGCAATCAAAAGACCGAATGCGAAAGGTTGGTGCGTCAAAGGACGCGGGAACTGGAAGAAAACACGGAAAAATTGGAGGAGACTAAAAAAACATTGGAGAAATCGAATATCGCTCTGGAGATTGCCGTAAAGAACCGAACAAAAGAACTTGAACAAATGAACAACAATCTTGAGGTGGAAGTTCAAGAACGAACTAAGGAATTGAAAAAACGAGGGCAAGAACTCGAAGAAAAGATCGACGAACTTCAACAATTCAGTGATATTTTTATTAATCGGGAGAATAAAATGGTTGAGTTGAAAAATAAGATCAGGGAGCTGGAAGAAAAGAAAAATAATTTCCCGAAAAAATCTTAAAGCGATGGCACAGAAAAAGAAAAAAAGAGGGAATGGCTATTTCCTGTTTATCGTATTAGCTCTATTTCTATTAATGCCGCTACTGGCGGACGGTAATACAAAGATCAATCGGGGTGAAAGCGCCGGTTTGTTTTTGGCGGTTAATGAAGATAGCCTTTTTCGGCCATTAAAGAAAAACAAGGTGATTGATTTGAGTGTTAGCGCGAAATCAGCCTTGTCAACTTTGGTTAGCGTAGAAACGGGAAAAGAAAAAATTCTTTTTGAAAAAGAAAAAGATTTGGCTGTGCCAATCGCTTCGATCAGTAAGTTGATGACCGCGATAATAGTTTTGGAAAATTACAATATGGACGATACGGCCATCGTTAAGCGTAGCGCGGTTTCGGAAGAGATGGGAACTTTGGGCGAATTAATGATCGGCGAAAAATTGACCGTGAAAAATCTCTTGTATTTTATGCTCATCGAATCGGACAACGGAGCTGCCGAGGTTTTGGCGCAAAAAATGAATCGAAATGATTTTATCAATCTGATGAACAAGAAGGCCGGCGAGATAGGGCTCAATAACACTATTTTTTACAACCCCACGGGCCTTGATATAGAAAATTCTTATGTAAACACGTCAACAACGGAAGACTTGAAAACGCTCGCCATCTATATTATGAAATATTATCCGACCATACCCGCGATCTGCTCAATTGCGTCATTTGACCTTTATTCAAACGGCAAGCCTCGCCATCTATTGGAAACAACAAACGAACTTTTACGGAACAATGAAGTGTATTTGTGGGGTAAGACAGGATATACAAAAGAGGCAAACGGGTGTATTATTTTAATATCAAGGCGACCATTCTCTAAAAATGCCGGCGAATATATTATTGATATTGTTTTGGGCGCGAATGGAAAAGCTGATCGATTCGAAGAAGCGAAAAAGATAAAAAATTGGACCGATAATTCTTTTGTTTGGTAAAAATATTTCATATGATCTCAGATTTTACCTTCGGGGCTATTAAAATATTTATTCTTGCTTTCTTGGCGTGGGCGATATCAAGCTTTGTCGCCGAATATTTGATCAAATTTCTGTATAAAATAAAATTTTGGAAAAAGGAGGCTCGCGGCAAAACCATTGATGGAAAAAAAGCCGAAGTGTTTTTAAGCTTGCACAAGGAAAAAGAAACAACGGTGCCAAGGGGCGGCGGGATCGTGATCTGGGCGAGCATTCTCATATTGACCGCTGCGATCTTTTTAATAAGCACATTCGCCGACATTTGGTGGATAAAGAAACTGAACTTTTTATCTCGAAAGGAAACTTGGATACCTCTTTTTACCATATTCGCCGCTTCGATAATCGGCCTTATTGATGATATTCTTGTGGTTTACGGCCGGGGCAAATATATTGGCGGAGGATTGAAATTCAGAACCAGATTATTGCTCGTGATCGTGATCGGTTTGATCGGCGGTGCTTGGTTTTATTTCAAACTGGGAATGGACACCGTGCGAATACCTCTGATCTTTAATTTTCCCGAGGGAATCGATGTTCCCATTGGAATTTGGTATGTTGTGCTTTATGTTGTCGTCAGTTTGGCATCGTGGGCCAGCGGAGTGGTTGATGGGATCGACGGCTTAGCGGGCGGTGTCTTTGGAGTCATATTCGGCGCGTTTACCATTATCGCGCTCGCTCAAGGCAAGACCGACTTAGCGGCTTTTTGCGCGATCATCCTGGGTACTCTTTTCCGCTTTCTCTGGTTTAATATTCCGCCCGCCAAATTTTATATGGGTGAAACGGGCGTGCTCGGATTAACAATGACGATGGTTGCCGTCGCCTTTTTGACCAATTCCGTGGTTGTCCTGCCGATAATTGCCGGTGTTTTGGTCATTGAAACCGGTTCGGTGATCTTGCAGTTGCTGTCAAAAAAGATAAGGCACAAAAAGATCTGGCTTTCAACCCCGATACATCATCACCTGGAAGCGATCGGCTGGAAGCCCGAACAAATCACAATGCGACTTTGGATTATCGCGATCGTATTCGCGATCCTAGGCATATCAATACAATTACTTACAAAATGAAATTTAAACCGAAAAACATAACGCGATTAAGGCGGGATTTTCCTGTTTTTAATTACGAATCATATAAGTGGAAATTCAAAGGCAACGATCTGGAAATCGTTTTTTCTTTCAGTGCCGAAAAATTTTCATTTTCTCCGGAAATAAAAATAAAGAATATTCCCGCGGCCGCAAAAAAAATAAAAAAGCAAAACATTGATACTTTTGTTTTCAATCTGGGCCTTGTGGAATTGCTCAGTTATTGGAAAGCGTTTTGTTCTCCGACAATATTAATCAAACCGAATGGATTGAATTCGGATCAGATAAAGTGGTGGCAAAATTTGTTGTTCAAGGGAATGGGACAGTTTTTCTACGAGAACAAAATAAATTTCAAAGCTAAAAATTTTGTTAAGATTGTCGCAAACGAAAAAAGCGATTTAAAATCGTATAAGTTCAGTCCTTCGGTAAAAAATATTTTGGTGCCGCTCGGCGGAGGAAAAGATTCTGCTGTTGTTTTGGATTTGTTAAAAGCAAAAAAAACGAATATTTCTTGTTTTTTATTGAATCCGACAAAAGCTTCGTCTGCGATGGCAAAGGAATCTCATAGCAAACAAATTGTCATTTGCGAAAGGAAGATTGACCCGCTATTATTAAAGCTGAACCGCGAGGGTTATTTAAACGGGCACACTCCGTTTGTGGCTTATTTATCTTTTATGAGCGTCCTCGCGGCCACACTATTTAACCAAAAATACATAATTATCGGAAACGAAAAAAGCAGCAATGAGGGCAATGTCGATTATTTGGGCCTTGAGATCAACCATCAATATTCAAAGACTTTTGATTTTGAGAACAACTTTCGAGAATACGTAAAGAAGTACTTGAGTCCGGATATTGATTACTTTAGCATTTTGCGACCGCTCTACGAATTGCAAATCGCCAAACTGTTTGCTCGGGACCCGAAATACTTTCCCATATTTCTTAGCTGCAACGAAGCGGAAAAAACCTGCTCCGGAACAAAACAAAAAACAGGGGAGTGGTGCGGAAAATGTTCCAAGTGTTTGTTTGTTTATATGATCCTTTATCCGTTTTTAAAATCAACGGATCTGAAAAACATATTTAAAAAAGATCTGTATGGCGAGAAAGATCTAATTCCTTTGATCCTTGAATTGACGAGCGAAAAAAAAGTAAAGCCGCTGGAGTGCGTGGGAACAAAAAAAGAATCTTTGATCGCTCTTTATCTTGGCTGGAAAAAGAATATCGTCAAAGGAGTGGAGCAACCCTTAATCTTGAAATATTTTGAACAAAAAATAATGCCCAAAACAAAAGATTGGGAAAAAGAGGCGAAAAGAATATTGGAAAATTGGGATAGTAAAAACAATGTTCCCAAGAATTTCGATTACAAAAAGTCTTTTTTAAAGTAATTCCTCCTGTGGACAAATCAACAGATTGACATATATTTTATATAATTTTATAATATAACCAGCACCTTGTCGCTCATTCTGGCAGGGTATGCTTGTAGGAGGAAATTAATGAAAATCAAAGACGACGACCACCGAGTCATTTCCGCTTGTGTCAAGTGCGGAAATCTTGATCACGTCCTGTTGCGCATAAAGGACGACCGTCTCAGCCGAGGACAGCAAGAAGAGCTAACGGTTGAAGCGATCAAGGCGTGCAAAAAACAAGTAGCCAGTTATGTTGCTTGTCAGCGCTTTGATGAAGCAGTCGGCTTGATCCGCAAGGCAAACCGCTTATTACCGAACGATTCCGATATAACCTGCAGAGCGTTCGCTGACAGTTTTGCGGCCAAACTTACCGGGCTGATTATCGACGACTTTTATGAAAAGCGCGATAGTGATTTCCGGCAAAGTATGGAATTCGTAAGAAAATTACAAGGGTCCGGGGTGTCCAAGAAAACATCCTGCAATCTTGTCGGTAAATGTCTTGGTCGGCTTATCTTCGATAACCGACTGCGTGAAGCTCGCGATTTTCTCGCTAAATTTGTGGTCGAAATGCCACAATGCAAGGCAAGCACAGTAAGCTGCTTTAGCGAACTGATTGCCGCGACGGTCACGTTTCCGGAGGAACAATCTGCTTAAAACAAGCAAAGCGTTTCTCCTTTTTTTATACAAATTTTACGAATTGTCGGGATTGATTAAATATGATAAATTATATATACAACTATGAAGATCAGCGCTCTTGGAAAAGAACAAATACTCATACTCGGGGCCGGCCGCGAAGGCTTGGATACTTTTTTATTCCTGCGAAAACAATTCAAAAATAAAAAATTGTTTATCGCCGACCAAAAAGAAATTAGAGAGCTTGATTTGAAAACGAGGCAAATCTTGAAAAAAGATAAAAACAACGAATATTTCGGCGGGAAAAATTATCTGGATAACGCGAAGGATTACAGTGTCGTAATCAAATCCCCGGGGATCCAGATGAAAAAGATCAGGCCTTTTTTCAGCAAGACCGCTAAATTCACCAGCCAAACGGAATTATTTTTTGATAATTGTCCGGGAACGATCATTGGAATCACGGGAACCAAGGGAAAAAGCACTACTTCCGCTCTAATCCACAACATCCTCATTAAAAATAAAATAAGCGCCCATCTCGTCGGCAACATTGAAACACCGGCTCTATCTTTTCTTTCAAAAGCGAAAAAGAAAGATTATTTTGTTTTTGAACTGTCGTGCCATCAACTGCAATTCTTACGCGCGAGCCCACACATTGCCGTATTTTTAAATCTTTTTCCGGAGCATTTGGATTATTACAAAGATTTCAAAGAATATTTCGCTGCCAAGTCCAATATCGCCATACATCAAAAGACAAATGATTACTTTATCTTTAATCCTAAAATAAAAGAACTGAAAAATTTGGCAAAAAAAGTGAGATCGAAAATCATTCCAATCGATCCAAAGAAATACAAATCTGTGTCCGCGGCCATTCCCGGTTTGAAAGCTATAACCCATATGGATAATTTGGCAGCGGTAATGGAAGTCGGCAAAATCTTAAAGCTGTCCAATGAACAAATATTAAAAGGGATAAGGTCATTTAAGGGTCTGCCGCATCGGCTGGAAAGAGTGGGCAAATATAGGGGCATTGAATTTTATGACGATTCCATTTCCACCATTCCCGAAGCCGCGGTATTCGCGCTGGACACTCTTGGCGACAGAGTAAACACGATGATCTTAGGCGGAATGGACAGGGGAATTGATTTTAAAAAAATATCCGAACGGCTGGTTAAAAGCAATATTAAAAACTTGATCCTATTCCCGACATCCGGAAAAAAAATATTAAACGGCATAGAAAAAAAAGAACTGAAAAGATTTGATGTTTTCTTCGCGGACGATATGTCGACGGCAATAAAGATCGCTTTCGCGAAAACCGAACCGGGTAAGATTTGTCTGTTGTCTCCCGCGTCACCGAGCTTTGGTTTGTTTCGCGACTATAAAGAACGAGGAGATCTGTTTAAAAAATACATAAAACAATATGGCGCATCAAAGAGTAAAAAATAGGCCGAATCTAACGCTTCTCGCGACCATCCTGTTTTTGATCTTAATAGGTCTTTTGGCTTTGGCCACGGCAACCGGCCCCGCGTCAATCGAGGTGAAACGCGCGCCAAACTTTTATCTGTTCCACCAAATAATTTTCGGTCTTTTACCCGGATTGGTTCTGGGATTTATCGCTTTTAAAATTCCTTTGAGATTTTACAAGAAATTCAGTTTTGTGATCTTCGCGATCGCGTTTGCTCTGATGATCGCCGTGTTCGTGCCCGCGCTCTCACAAACCGAGGGCGGAGCGACTCGCTGGCTTAATTTGGGACCGTTAAGCCTTCAACCGTCGGAATTTTTAAAGCTGGCGGCAATACTTTATTTGTCCGCGATCTTAAGCGCCAAACGCACGCCGAAAAATAAATTAATGGTTTTTTTGCTTGTCCTTGGATTAACCGCTCTCGCGTTAGTGCTTCAATCCAATTTAAGTACGCTCATAATAATTTCCGCGGTCGCGTGTATTGTTTTTTTCTGCGCTGATACTCCGATTTTACACAATTTGGGAATTTGGCTTTTGGGCGCCGGTGCCGCGGTCGCTCTCGCGGTTTTGTCGCCCTACCGAATGAAAAGGATCAGTGTGTTTTTAAACCCGGAAACAGATCCGTTGGGCATCGGTTATCACATAAAACAAGCTTTGATCGGAATCGGGTCCGGCGGATTGATCGGATCCGGACTTGGATTCAGTTCGCAGAAATTCGGAGCGTTGCCGGAAGCGACCTCGGATTCCATTTTCGCCATCTACGCGGAGGAAACCGGATTTTTAGGCTGCCTGTTTTTGATCGCCGCGTTCGTCATATTTATTATCACTTCTTTTTTTATTGCCAGAAAACAAAACGACGCTTTCGCGAAATTGGTCGCGATCGGGATCAGTTCTTGGATAGCGATCCAGGCTTTTGTAAACATTGGCGCTATGACCGGGTTATTACCGCTCTCCGGCACGCCTCTTCCGTTCATCACTTACGGCAGTTCGCACTTGTTGTTTGAGTTGATCGCCTGCGGGATATTATTGAATATTTCCGCGCAGACCGAATAGAGGCAAAACCTTGTTAAAATCGTTAAAAAATACTATAGTAAAACAAGAAAGACTATAAGATTTTTTTATGAAAATACTGTTTACTGGGGGTGGAACCGGAGGACATATTTTTCCCCTGATCGCCATTACGCGAGAAATAAAAAAGACGCACCCGAGTGATGCCGAATTTTCGTATATGGGGCCGCGTGACGGATTTGCCTCAAAAGCCCTTTTTGAAGAAGGAATCAAGACCTATTTTATTTTATCCGGAAAGGCCAGGAGATATTTGACGCCCGTGTCGATATTGCAAAATATATTTGATATTTTTATTAAAATTCCTTTGGGAACGATTCAGGCGTTTTTGATCCTTTTCTTTACCGCCCCGGATATAATCGTGAGCAAAGGAGGCTATGGTTCCGTGCCCGCGGTAATCGCCGGCTGGGTTTTACAGATCCCGATATTTTTGCACGAATCTGATTCTGTTCCGGGATTAGCAAACAGATTGCTTGGAAAATTGAGCCGGATGATCTTTGTTTCATTTCCGATCAATCAAACCGAATCATTCCCTTTGAAAAAAATGGTTTTTACCGGCAATCCGATCAGGGAAGAATTATTGGAGGTGAATGTGAATGAAACCAGACAAATATTAAAGTTAACAACCGGCAAACCGATAATAACGATCTTGGGTGGATCGCAAGGAAGCACGCGAATCAATGATCTCGTCCTGGAAATACTGCCGCAACTACTGACAAATTTCGAATTGATCCATCAAACCGGACAAAAAGATTTTGAAAATATCAAGGACGAATCCGTGGCGCTGGTTCCGGAAGAATTACGATCCGGCTATCATATTTATCCATTTTTGGAAGAAAACGAATTCAAGCACGCTCTTGCCGCGGCCAAATGCGTGGTCGCGAGAGCCGGCGCGGGTACGATCGCGGAGATTGCCGCGTTCGGCAGAGCGAGTATATTGATTCCTCTTCCCGAAGCCGCCCAAAACCACCAAGCGAAAAACGCTTACGCGTATGCCAAAACGGGCGCCTGTATCGTTATCGAAGAAGGAAACCTGAAACCGAACTTTTTTCTGGAAAAACTGATCGACCTTGTAAAATTCGGCGATCTGAACGCGATGGCGCGCGCGGCCGTAAACTGGAGCAGGCCCGAAGCCGCCAAAGTGATAGCGCAAACGCTCCTCCAATTTTTAAATTAAAATGACACCTAAAAAAGAAGAAAATTTAATGATCCGAACCAGATTCGCGCCTTCGCCGACCGGACCTCTTCACGTCGGCGGTGTAAGGACAGCCTTGTTCAATTACCTTTTTAGCAAAAAGAACAAAGGCGATTTTATTTTGCGCATTGAGGATACGGATACGGAAAGATCAAAAAAAGAATGGGAATACGAGCTGATCAAAGATTTTGAATGGCTCGGCATAAATTGGGATGAGGGCCCGGCATTGCAAGATCAGCAAGAAATTAATTTCAAAGATTATGAACTCGGCTATGTGGGCCAGCACGCTCCCTACAGGCAAAGCGAGCGTAAAGATCTTTATCGAAAATATTTACAGCAATTGATCGACGAAGATAAGGCCTATTATTGTTTTTGCACCAGGGAAGAGGTCGAAGCCCAAAAACAAAATCTAATGTCCCTGGGCGAACCCCCGGTCTATCGCGGAAAATGCCGCGACCTCACCCGCAAAGAAGCGGAAGAGTGTCTGAGTCAGGGAAAAAATTCAGTCATTCGTTTTCGCTGTCCGATGAACCAAAAGATCAACATCACTGATCTGGTTTACGGAAAAATAGAATTCAACTCTGATATTTTGGGTGATTTTGTCATTGCCAAGGATCTTGATAGCCCGCTTTATAATTTTGTGGTTGTGGTTGATGACCACGAGATGGAAATCAGTCACGTTATTCGCGGTGAAGAACACCTCTCTAACACGCCAAAACAAATAATGCTGATCAAGGCCCTTGACTTGAAACAGCCGACATACGCTCATTTGCCCCTTATCTTGGGAACCGACAGAAAAAAACTTTCAAAACGAACCGGAGAAACCTCGATCGCGAAATACGCGGAAGAGGGATATTTGCCCGAAGCTATGATCAATTTTATCGCCTTTCTTGGCTGGAATCCGGGGACGGAAAAAGAAATATACACTCTCGTCGACCTGATCAATGACTTTTCGATAGAAAAAATACAAAAAGCCGGAGCCATCTTTAACATAGAAAAATTGGATTGGATAAACGGCTACTATATTCGAAAAAAATCGATTAAGGAACTGACCGATCTGCTGATCCCATATCTCGAAAGAGCCGGTCTGATCGAAAAGAGATCATTTACTTCGTATTTAATAAAAGCAACGGGCGAGGAGTTCGGCCGGGACAAATTGGAGATGATCATCAGTCTTTACCATGAGAGATTGAAAAAGCTTTCTGAAATTATCGAATTGGTTGATTTGTTTTTTGTCTCTGATCTGTCGTACGAACGGGAACTTTTGCAATGGAAACAAATGACAAAAGAAGAATTGATCGATTCCTTGAGAACAGCGATCAAGATTTTAAACGATATCACGGACAAAGATTTTGTTAAAGAAAAATTGGAGGCCGCCCTAATGCCCGTGGCGGAAAAAATGCCAAACAGGGGCAATCTTTTGTGGCCCTTACGCGTGGCGTTAACCGGCAAAAAGAATTCTGCCGGGCCGATGGAAGTGGCCGAGGCGCTGGGCAAAGAGAAAACATTAAAAAGGCTTGAAAAGGCGATTGAACTTGTATCGCGCGATTAATTCCTTAAATATGTTAAAAGAAAAATTAAAAATATTATTTTGCGTCCTGACCTCGTTTGTATTTTTATTTTCTTATTCGATGTCGGTTTTCGCCGAAACCGAAAATATTGACAAACCGGAGACAGCCGTTCCTTTTGAAATAAAGAATGATGTGGTTAACGACCTTATGAATAAAATATCGAAATCGTTGCCAATGGACGAAATCAAAAATTTGGCTGCCTCGGCGGCACCTTTTTTCGAAGACTCGATAAAAAAAGCGGATCAATGGTTTCAGGCTTACGCGCCCGAGGTAAAAGACGAATTCAATCGCGAGATCAAGGAATTGCCAAAACAAATATTCGACACTTTCGTGTCCACGTGGAAATGGGCATCCAATTGGACTAAATCATAATTTGCCCGATTCATAATATTAATATATTATTCATAATATGATATCGAACGACGACGTAAAAAAAATAGCGAAACTTTCCTACTTGAAATTGAACGAGGAGGAGCTTCAAAAAATGGAAAAAGATTTTTCCTCGATTTTGGATTACGTAAACAAGTTGTCCGAATTAGATGCCTCAAAAATAGAGGAAACAGCCAATCTTTCCATAGATAAAAATGTTTTCCGCGAGGACGAGCCCTGTGATCAAAATAACGAAGCAATTCTGAAATTGATGCCCCATACCAAAAATAATTATTTGGAAGTTAAAAAAATATTAGGAAAATGATCGATCTCACAAAGCTGACAATTAAACAAGCTCGCTCAGGACTGGATGGAAAAACATTTTCATCACTTGAATTGACGAAGTCTTTTTTTGATAAGATCAAAGACGCGGACAAAAAAATAAACGCTTATATTTCTTTAACCGAAGGCTTGGCGTTAAAACAGGCCGAAGACGCGGACAAAATGATTGCGCGTGGCGAAGCCTCGATTCTAACGGGGATCCCTTGCGCGATCAAAGATAATATGATGGTCGAGGGGGAAAAATGCACCGCCGGATCAAAGTTTCTCGCTGATTATACGGCTCCTTATGACGCGACGGTAATAAAAAAATTAAAAGACAGGGGAGCGGTGATCTTGGGCAAGACCAATATGGATGAATTCGCGATGGGCTCTTCTTGTGAAAAATCAGCTTTCTTCCCGACCAAGAATCCTCGCGATTTGGACTATGTCCCGGGCGGTTCTTCCGGTGGCTCAGCGGCCGCGGTGGCCTCGGATATGTGCGTTTTCGCCCTGGGGTCGGACACCGGCGGATCCATCCGCCAGCCCGCTTCATTTTGCGGAGTCACGGGTTTAAAGCCCACATACGGAACAGTTTCAAGATACGGATTGATCGCTTACGCTTCATCCCTGGATCAGATCGGACCGTTCGCTAAGAATTCCGAGGATTGCAAGATCATATTTAATGAAATAAAAGGAAGGGACAAGATGGATTCCACAAGTATGGATGTTATGACCCATGCTGATGATTTTAATATTAAGAATTTAAAAATTGGTTTGCCGAAAGAATATTTTGGCAAAGGCTTGGACAAAGAAGTGGAAAGATCTGTTAAAGACGCGATCGCTTTTTACGAAAAACAAGGCGCTCAAATTCAAGAGATCAGCTTACCCCACACACCTTACGCCCTCGCTTGTTATTATATTATTGCCCCGGCGGAAGCCAGTGCCAACTTGGCGCGTTTTGACGGAATACGCTACGGGGAAATGGTTGCGCCGGAAAAGACCGATGACCTTATCGATTTTTATCTGCAAAACCGATCGATCGGATTCGGACAAGAAGTAAAGAAAAGAATAATGCTCGGCACTTACACCTTGTCCGCCGGTTATTACGACGCTTATTACAAAAAAGCATTAAAGGTGCGAACTCTTATTAAAAAAGATTTTGATAAAGCGTATGAACAAGTCGATGTGATCATGGGTCCGACCTCGCCCTGCTTGCCCTTTAAGATCGGCGAGAAAATGGACGACCCGTTGGCAATGTATCTGGCCGATATCTATACGGTTTCGGTCAATTTAGCGGGGCTGCCGGGAATTTCAATACCAATTGCCGAAGTAAACGGATTGCCGGTCGGCTTGCAGATCATTGCCCCCACTTTGGAGGAAAACAGGCTCTTTGATATTGCCGAATCTTTTGAAAAAAACTATAATTAAAATATGTCCCTGGAACAAATCAACAATTTTTTAACTTCGCCCGAACTCACAAGTTATCTTCTACCCTTTAAGATAGTTTTTATCATTGTTTCTTTGATCTTTATTTATTTTATAATCTATTATGTTATTAAGCAGGTTTTGATGTTAAGTGAAAGGAAAAGAATGTTCAAAGATTTTTTCAGCAAGCAGGATTTTGATGATTATACTTTTCTTTTTAACCGCTGGAAGGAAATAGAAAAAGCAATGTCGCAAAAAGGACAATTGAATTATCGATTGGCCATAGTCAATTCCGAAGGATTAATTTTCGATCTGTTTAAAACTATGAAATACGAAGGAAAAGAGCTTAAAGAAATGTATTCGGAAATTCAGGATAAAGCGGAAGTTGAGAATACGGAAATTATTCCGGAACTGATGGAGCTCGCGAACAAAGTAAAGACCAACCCTTCATATTATGTGGACGATGAAACCGCCGAAAGAGTCTTTGGCGAGGTTAAAAAGATCGTCGAACAAGTGAAGATAATCTAAATTTATATATTGTAAAACTCAAAATCCGCCTCGTGCGGATTTTTATTTTGCAGCTTCCTTGGTTCGAGTCCGGAGCGCATTGCAAACAAAAAACCACCTTTCGGTGGCTTTGAGTTATCCCTCCTTCGCGGGCTTCTTTGGCGGACTGTGTCTCGCTTTGTGATTGTTGGCGGACTGTGTCTCGCCGTAGCCCGCTATGGCGGGGCGAAGGCGGACCCGACCGGACTCGAACCGGCAGTCTCCTCCGTGACAGGGAGGCGCGATGACCAATTTCGCTACGGATCCATAATATTTGTACTTTGTCTATTTTTATTCGGTAGTCCTTCGTAAAACTCAGGACACCACTTCGCTTATTTTTATTCGGGGCTACTTATTTTTCTAAAGTGCTTGCACCGCGTAGCTCGTCTCGACGAGCGAAGTGGTGCCTGAGGTGAGGATCGCCATCGAGTCGGTTTCTGCTGAAACCGCTCTCCGGTACGGCCTCACCGCCGTCGCGGTTGCGGCTTCTCTCCTCACCTCAAACTGATGTATTTCATACTATGTGCCTGAGGTGAGGATCGAACTCACGCACTCTCGCTTATGAAACGAGTGCTCTACCACTGAGCTACTCAGGCATATTGAAGCGAGAAGCCCCACAAAAATGTTGCGGTTCCTGGAATTGCACCAGGGTCTCCAGCTTATGAGACTGGCGAGGTACTACTCCTCTAAACCGCTGCGAATATTAGTATTTTAGCAAAAAACCAGATAAAATCAAGGGCGCGGATAATATTTT
>Ga0265297_10004564_pt1 | contig 22364 bp, 19 predicted proteins | sample Munlanlwell13791_FD_192502 | JGI IMG/M metagenome (GOLD analysis project Ga0265297, IMG submission 192502) | Leachate microbial communities from a municipal landfill in Southern Ontario, Canada - Leachate well 137-91 | ecosystem: Engineered > Solid waste > Landfill > Unclassified | place... | reverse complement strand
TAATTGTCTGTTCCTCTCCCGCATAGACGGTTCCGCCGGTCTTAACCGCTATCTTTAGAGAAGCTTGAGTAGGGTCACCAAATGCCCAACAGCGGGCATATACCTTGACGGATTTGATTGTTCCGCTTTCTGAACTATGGTTAGGTAGTGCGTAAAGGTCGCGCTCCCATCCGATTGCCGATGTATACACCATCGTGGCATCTTCATCCGCCACCACCTCATCTACCTTGTCATAATGGAATGTACCGGATAGAGTCTGTAAAGTGATGTTTGTCTCATCACCAGCCCCGTTAGGCCGCAGTGTCAGTGTAGCCGAGGAAATCACCGGCACGAACACATGAACGTATCCGTCTTCCTGCATAATCCACTGGCAACCAGTGTATCGCATGAGCCGGTTGACAACAGACAACCGTGATTCCCCCTTATAGATACGAAAGGCTGCTGCTGGCACGTAGGTGTCAATCAGAGCGTCTTCAGAGTCGTAGACTACTGTGAGTGCAGTGCAATGGGTGAAAGGGGCCAGTGTGCCCCCAAGCACAGCAGAAAGGATAGTTTTCACTGTGTCAGTGCTAGTGCTGTCTGGCTGGTAATAAGACAATGCCTTGTCCAGCGACATCAGGTCTTTTGTCCCAATGCAAGTGAGAATACAAGATAGCCTGCCGGACGTTGAGTTGAAGCGCTGGTCAATCACCTTTAACGGGGCGGTATCGCTGTACTCTTCACCGGCAGATGTAGTCAATCCAAAGGATAAAACAGCCTGATATCCTTTGAAGTCCAATGCTGTTAAGGTCTTGTCGGCATTATCAAGCTCTATTTCCAGCTTTGTGGAATTGGGGTGTTCTTTATGTGAGACATCCCATATACGAGTGCGCGTGTACGTATAGCTGTTGACTCCTTGCGTCAAGACAATCTTGACAATCGGATGTAGCGACTTCGCCTTCTGTGCAGCCAGAAGAGTCGCGGATAATGCCCTCATGTCTTAGTCCTTTGGGTAGTCATATGCAACTCGCTTGTAAGCCATTGTTTTGAGCCTGGCCCTTGCATCCTGTAATTTCAACATTCCCCATTGTTCACGCTGTGCCGGAGTGTTCGCAGAGCCGACAGAGATACCGCCAATATCTGATGTGGCCTTGTTGATGCTGGCAATACCCGCCGATATACCAGCAAGTACATTCTCCATGTCTACATCCAGTGACGAATCAGACAGCGTAATCACCGCATTGGCGGCCACATCAGCAGAAAGCCCTGGCTCAATACTCACAGTCGCCTCATTAGCTGCAATCGTGGCCTGTGCGGTCACAGTATACTCAAAGGTGTCGCCTGCAATAGTAAGGATTGCATCTTGCTCTATGGTGCCCGTACCAAGGCTTTTAAGGGCCAAGGTGGTATCACCCTCGCTTCCAGCAGTCTTAACCGCCCCTGCCGTGTCCGTGGTGCCAAGAGTAGTCAATAGAACGTGCTTCTTGGCAAGGTGAAGGTAGAGGCTGGCCGCAGACGATGGTGCGTCATCAATCTCAATCTCAATCATGTTGCCGAATCTTTGCACATTGCGATAGTACGGTGGGTCTTGTGCTACTGGATATTCTGCTTTGTCAATCCACAAGAGGTTACGCAATGTATTTGCCGGTAATACCAGCCTACGTGAACTTGCCGTGGTTGTCAGGATGGAGCGAACCAGACGCGGGCACACAGATGACACCTCCGTCAAAGCCATGGGTATCAGAAGGTCAAGCTCATCGGTTGTCCAAGTGGCATTACCGGTGTCTTGCAGAATTTGTTCTATCAGGTCACGTATCTGTGTGTATGTTCGTCCCATGGCTTTACCTCTTTATGCTACAGTTGCAATCGCGGCTAGTGCCGCAATGAAATCTGTGTCTGACACTTCTGTTTTTACTTCTGATTCGAGCAGTGCGTTGACCTCTCTGGATAAACTCTTTCAATTTCCCCTCCTGAACCGTTCGTAGTCCTGAGCGCAGAAACTGGCGAAACGGTTGTATATCTGGACTGCTGGAGCACCAACGATGGTTTCAATATCGTAGATATTGCCCGTGAAAGACCTGTCGCCTGCAAGCCTATTGCCGATTGTGAGCAGAGATATGCCTGCTGCTGGTGTGCCGCTGTTCTGATTGACTGCACCGGAGACTTTGCCGTTGATGCCTATTGTCACCAGTCCTGCGGCTGTACGACCGACGACGATTCTGTATGTGTTGTTGATGGCGATGGAATTATCGCCACTGCCAGCTAGTGTTGTTGTTCCATCCGAGGACACAATTACAGCATTTGTAAAACTGCCATAGCTACTGGACACACTGACGAACAACTTAGAGTTATCTGCGATTCTGCCAGTTGCCCCTGTATTTAGCGCTGTCGGCCTGATTGTTGCCATTATGATACAGGCCTGTGCCCCTATCGGGTCGGTCTCACAGGTGCATAAATCATCCACGCCGTCAAATAGGCCCAGCGGCAAACTGGAGTCAGGATGATAGATGCCCTTGATGTTTTCCCATCCAAAGACTTGCGGGAAGGTGATGCCGGGATTGTCAAAGTAGAGAATGTCGGTTGTATTTGCTGTTACTATATCTTTATTGTAACCAATTATCCACAACGATGATGGGGCACTTTTCAAACGAGAACTAGTCGTCTGCAATCGCCATGTGTCGTCACACGGGACGTTGACAGCAGAGGATGGACTGTAAACTGAAGCCATTGGCGTGAGTACATTGGTGGCCGGAGCACGAGTATACAGTTTTAGTGTCGCCGTAATGCCAGCGTATTTTGCGTAACTAGAAATCGCATAATACCCGTACGCCGCTCCTAAACCTTCAGGGTCTGCGCAGAGTATTCCAAGGCACTTGGCGGATACTGGCGGTGTGGGTGTCGTCTCATCAGACAGTGTCGCCCGTAGTGTATCCCACCCTGTGCTTGGAGCAGAACCATTCCACGTAACCAGATTCGGGCTCATGCCCTTGCTCATCCTTGCCAGCGGCAACCAGATGGCAGGATTCAAGGAACGAAGCCAACTATCGAAGGTCGACTGGCCCATTATCATTTCTAACAGTGATTTGTTCATGGCCTATCCCATCAACTGAATGCCTGAGACTTTAACTGTGACCACACCGGCACTGGTCGGGGTTCCTACCCCCTCGGAACACAACCGAAAATAGAGTCGGGTATCAGCGGTGGCACATTTGAGCATCCGCACTGTTTCTGAGGTTGCGAAATTACAGTCCGACCCTGAACCCTCAGTAACCGGGAACAGGTCAATATACGTGCGCCTGTACGTATCGTTGGCGTTGAAAATCGTGAATGTGGCTTGGTCAACCAATACAGTAGGTTGAACATCGTAAATATAGAGTCTCACGGCCTGAGTCATGGCCACACCTGGCAGAGACACGGAGACGCGGGACATCAGGACACCACCGCCTACAATGCCGCCCACATCCACGGACATACATTTGGCTATCGCGCTCGTTATTGTCAACCCTGTCTGTGGAGTCGTTCCGGTGGGCTGAGAAGTAACGCTGAATACAATATGGTCAGTATCGGCGCTTGTCACTACCCAGTTGCCGTCTACATTGGTCAGGGTAGCCCCCGTGTTGACACCAGCGAGGGTGAACCTGTCACCAGCAACAAAACCATGACCAGCGGCCTTAATAGTGACGACCAGCCCAGTGTAAGCCACTTCTGTTACGGTCAGTTTGCAGTTGATTGACTGCGGAGTTGCCGCATAGGGCGTGGCGTTGGCGGGACGGATGACTGAGGCAGTAGCGACGAAAGAGGGTGAGGATGAACCGAGAACCTGGACGGCATTGGTTGTGCCGGGCGTTGTCTGGTCAATGCCGACTTTGCCGATTATGGCGCTGGAAGGCAGCAACCCTCCATCTGGCATTGAACTTTGTTCTGGTAATGCTGTTAATGTCATATTCGTAGTCTCCTAAAATATGGATTTAGGTATTGCCGTCCACGAGTCGGCCCAATCCGGTTTGCCAAGGTCAACTTGTATTCCACCTATTGGATATATGTCTACCTTGTTTGCCATGGAGCCGCAATGCATGCATCTGGACTTCCGGCGTTTTCGGATAGTATTCCTTGCGTCAAAAGTATTACCACATGCACACTTGTACTCGTATATCGGCATTACTTATTCCCCTTCTGCTTGTCGCTCACATATAAAGGCGCTTGTTCTTCCGCCGGTAACGGCTTTATGCGCCCCCATCCTTCGATGAAATGCTTCGTGCAAACGTGCGGGATACGCGAAGTACAATTCTCGCATCCGGGTATCTTACACTGGAATGGTTGCTCTTTACTCATCTCTTTGCTCCTTCTTGTGGTTTCCATCCTCGCTTACGAAGAGTACCATACACGTACTCATCCTGCCTCTTTTCATCGTTGGGAAACTTTTTCATGGCTTCTGCCTTTAGTTTGTTTTCAAGCATCTGTGGCATGATTTACCTCTCTATTTAACTTGATATCCTTTGAAGTTACGCAAGTCATCATAAGTCAACTCGTCAGTACGCACCATTACGTTTCCATACATGTAGTCTGCATAGTCTATTGGTAGTTTATGCTCTCGTTCCGTCACGTAGCGGTCAAATTCAGTTCCTGGAAATGGAGTAGCATACCCCGCTCCTATCATCCATGGCTTCGTGTCATTGATAAACTTCTGCGTTTCTGCGATAGTATCCCATGTTTCGCCGGGGAGTCCGATAATGAAGCTTGCCTGTACCTTCATGCCATACTGGGGGATAAGCTGTAATGCCCGCCTGTGTTCTTCTACAGTGACATGCTTCTTCATATTGTAAAGCATCTTCTGGCTTCCGCTTTCGACGCCAATAAAGATGTTCCACACTCCAGCGTTACGCGCTGCTTTCAAAAAGTTTTCAGTGAGCATCTTCTCATTTGACCTACATGCAATACGAAAGACCATTTTCTTATGCAGGCCCATGGTGATGATACGACCGAATATCTCTTGTGCCCAAGGCATGTTGGAGTTGAAGGTATCATCCTGGATGAATACCTCTTGAACCCCGTACTCGCGATTCAGCAATGCTATCTGGTCAACAATTGATATCGGGTTACGATATCTGCATTTCCTCCCCCAAAACACAGGCGTGTTACAGAATGTGCATTTTCCGGGGCAACCTTTCGACCCAAACAACACCATTGATGGTGTTGACCCCATAGGAATCACGCCACAGAAACGGCTCATGTCCACAAGAGAATAATCAGGAAGCGGAATGTCATCTATTTCCTCGATGGGTGGTTGACCAAGTATTTCAAGCCACCTATTTTCACCTTCTCCGACAACAAGGTCGTTTACATATCCATCCTTCTGTTTATTCCATGCAATCGCATGTGGCCCGCCAAGTGCCACAGGAATACCTTTGTCATTAAACAACCCGACCAACTCTCTTGCACTTTTGACCTGGAAGGTATTACACGTGATACCGACAAGGTCAGGCATGAAAGATGTATCAAGAACGTCGATGTCCAGATGTTGCACTTTGACTTCATGCCCTAGTCTTCTTGCCAGTGCTCCAAGAGTGAGCAGCCCAATAGAAGGACTTTCCACATATGGATGCAGCCAGTTCGTCTTCGGTTGAAGCAATAGAATCTTCTGCATGTCTACCATGAGATGAGCCCGTCTCCTGTTCCCATCGTTGTGTATCGCACCTTATTCGGGTCAACAACTCTGTGTTCCGGGTCAATCTTGAAACATGGATTCTGTGGTGTTGAGAACAGGCACACGCCATGTTTCCCAACGCGCTTGAGTTCTGACACAACTATCTCAGGATGGTCGCAGTGCTCAAGCATTTCAGAGCACCAGACGAAGCCGAAAGACTTGCTTTCAAATGGTAATTTGTGGGCGTCAGCCTTGATAATACCTGGGGTTTCCTTGCTCGCCCGGTTGTCTACTGCCACATATTCTCCAAGCTCCTTCAGGTAAGGCTTATATGGCATTGTCAGCCCACAACCAACGTCCAGCACCTTCCGGGGAACAATAGACGGCGGTATCATGGCCAGTCGCCACTTCTGTATGCCTTCCATATTCTTCGGTTCATTCAACCGCTTTTCAATGTCTGCCAGTACTGAAGGCCAGTACGTTGAAAATATAGCGTCTTCGTCGTACTCCATAGCCTTCTCACGGGCTTTCTGCTGCTGTTCTGCGATGCTTCCGTTCTTCCATGACTGGAAAGCCTGCTCAAGTCTTTCTTCTACCTCTTCCACTGTACAGTTGAATTGCCAACTTGACTGCGCTGTCCATTCAGGCGCCAGGTTATTGATGAACCATCCACCACCCATAAGTTCAGTCTGCGCAGTGCAATTGGTTGTGATAACCGGTACACCGCATGACTGCGCCTCAATCAGAGGAACACCAAATCCTTCCCCCTTGGTTGGCAGCAAGAATACATCGAATACGTTATATGTTCTGGCCATGGTATCTTGAGGTATGCCTATGTTCATCTGTGAGATAGACGGAACCCTTGTATATTCCTGCATCTTCAGGTTTTCACGAAGGGCAGCAAGGTTAATACCGCGTTCGTCATTCAGGTTTGTGTGCATGTAGAAGATAACCTCACCCGGATGTCGCTTCTCTAGCATCGCCACAGCACGCATAGATACATTCCAGTTCTTTCGCTCGGAATGATTCGTTGCTACTGTACCGATAACAAACTTGTCTTTCCACCCGTACCGCTCACGGCCGACATCACGAGCATCTTTATCCGGTGCGAACAGATTTGTGTTGACCGTATGAGGTATGTAGTAGCAATCAACACCATTGTCGTTGAGTTGCTTCATACCAAACTTACTCATGGCAATTGGTTTGATAATACCTGGGCTTTTCTTTACAGCCTCAATTACCAAGGGTGGTATAGGGTCGTGGTCAATAGGCATCCATGGAACCCATTTCAGAGTCGGATTCATTTGCCGTAGTACCCAAACATCCACAAGCGTAATAAGCAAATCTGCCTTATGGTCTTCATAAAGCATTCCGGCATGTTCAATTCCGTAATCATCTGAATTGTTTGGGTATAGTGGAATATCTCCCCATTCAGTCCGCGACCCCTTAAACCCCCAAAAAGCCAGAATAGCCATTTTGTGGCCCTGTGCCTGAAGGCGCTTGGTAGCGATAGCCGTTTGTGTTCCATAACCTGTAGCGGCGAATGGGGAATTACTGCTCCAAAGTATACGCACGAAGCCTCTTTCTTTCGGGGAGGGCTTTCGGCCCTCCCCAATCTTATTTCGTTAAACCGAGCGTTGGTCAATGAGTCTAGCGCCGAGGGCAATATCCAGAGTTTTCCATCCATACAGCATGTCAATTGACATGATGTTGGTTTTGGTCATTATGTTGTAGTCGTAGACTACGCGACATGACAGGTTCTTGTATGTAATTACCTCGGCTTTTGCTCCGCCAAGCGGAGGTACGAGAGGGGCAGTTACCAATGCCAGAGCGTTCTTGTGGAAGGCCATATTATCTCGGCCTGTTCCTTGGAATGTAACCACTGCATCATCGGCAACTGTCTGTGCCAGTGTCGGAGTGAATGTCACAATGACAGTTGCCGCACTTGCAGTAGCATTGGCCGCCACTCTGAACCACTGGTCATATCCGGTGATTTTGAACACATCTCCAGCAAGCACCGTGCCACCGGATGTTATGGCATCAATTGTAGCCGTACCATCACCCACAGCACCAGCGCCTTTCATGGCCCCGGCAAGGTCGGCCATCGCACCAGACGTGTGAGTTATGCCCACATTCTGGTCCATGTAGCAGTCAAAGCCAAGCACACGGCCCATCTCGGCCTCACGGATTGCCTGTCCGCCGTCTGCCCTGTGTTCTGCATACATGAACGGTTCAAGTACCATGTAACCAGCCTTGGTTATCGGCCCCATGACCAGGTTACGGCCACGTGCGGGACACTTCTGTGCATCAAGGACTGCCCCTATCTGGACAATATCAGCAGCAGCCGGTGTCCCTGTGACTGTGGAATGACCTGCGAAGTTCACCGCTTCATTCGCCCCATACAAGTCCATCAACTGTGCATGCGCCCTCATTGCAGGCTGGATGAACTGCTCGGAGAAGTCTACCACTTCCAGGCTCAAGTCTTGTGATGTAATAGACAGTGTCACGTCAGCAAGCCGGTTCAATACTATTGCTACACTGGATTCTGCCACTGTAGCAGCATTGACAGTATTGGACACAACCGTTGCCGTGTAGACTGACGGCTTCCGTGCCAGGATAGTAGCTCCCCTGCTCTGAAATTCCTTGGAGTATGTTCTGTGTACCAGGTTTGCCAAGACAAGCTCATTTTCCAGAGCTATCAAGGCTTCTTTTGCAATTATGGTTGGTGTAAGCATCCCGCTCATAGTTTACCTTCTTTGTAGTTATTTCCGCCCATATCTTGACCGAACGGACGGATGATTGGCATATTCTTCTGGTGTCATTCTCTCAATTTGCTCCGAAGTCAGGGTTCCAGTCCCACCGCTATGGTTTCCCGAATCACTTTTCGGCGCGGCAACATGTGTCTTTTGCGTAATACCCTTTTTCTTCCACCCCAACTCTTCAGCAATACTATTGATTTCATCTGCCCCAAGAATCTTCGCCTTGTCGCATATTGCCTTGAGTTTTGCAGCATCTCCATTTTCATAGAGTGCCGCCACATCCTTGATGGTATATGCTCGTGTTCGTTCTGTCGCCACTTTTACCATCTCGGCATGTTGCGCCTTTTCAGCTTCCAGTCGTGCCTTGTCGGCCTTGAGTGCTTTTGCCTCAGCATCCAGGTCTTTTATCTTTTGAACGATTTTCCCTTTGTCAGGGTCTTTAGCGCCGAGGTCTTCAAGCGTTGCCTTCAGCTTGGCCCTGTCTTCTTGAAGCTCGGCAAGGTTTTCATCGAATGAGGATATACGTGCCTTGTACTGGTCACGTTCCTCTTCAATAGCCTTACGTTCTCTGCCCGCTCTGGCCAATGCATCACTGGATGCCTTTTCTATTGCCGCATTCACCTCTTCCTCGGAATACATCTTCTTCGGTTGTGGCGTTGAGGTAGTCGTGTCTGCACCGTCAGAGGGTTGCCCTTCTTCCAGAGGAACGCCCTGTTCGGTTATGTCACTTTCGCCCATGGTGTTGAAACCCTCCTGTTTATTACCTTTTATTTATTATATCAAGTGAGTCAAGGAAACTCTTCTCAAAATCTTCTATTGTCTTCGTAGCAGTCTTCTTGACATGCACGTGACCCAATGGTTTAAGTCCTTTGATATTCACAAGCCATTCGTCAAGTGATGGATGCTCTTTACGGTATACCTCGCGTTGCTTGTCACTCGTCGGCAACTTCTGATAAATGGTATATAACCTCTCGACCTCTTCTGACGGTATGGTGTCGAAGTAAGAAAGAGTCTTCCCCTGTTCCACATTGCTCCAGTCTTCTTTAAGTTCATGCTTTGCTCTCAATTGTTGGTAGAAGTCCTGGTGCTCTTTCAGGTAACGCTCATTGGCAAAACCAGCATCGTCCAGTAGATAGTACTCGACATAGTTCTTGACGTACTTCTCATCGAAGAAGTCGCCGTATGCCTTGCGTTCGTAATAGGCCGACTTGAAGTCAGGATTGGACTCGAAGATACCATCACGCTTTTTCTGTCGTGCTGTTTCAGTTCCCTGGACATTCTCGTATTGGTCGAACAGGCCCTTATACTCTTCATAGATGTCGTCATATCGCTTGTCAGGTATCTTGCCCGGCTCAAGGTCTGCCCACGGCTTGTCAGGATTGGCGGCCTTCATTGCTGCATCAAAGTCCGGGTTGTCATTTCTATACCGCAGCTTGTGATACCCGTAGTCCGGCAACATGTTGTACTCAATATATTTGGCAACCTGTGATTCTTCCAATTCCAATCGTCTTGCATCACGCTCATAGCGTACCCGCGCATAATCTTCGTTGTCTGCAAGATATTGCTTCCGGAGTTGAGCCTGTAGACTCGCATCTGCATCCTTGATACTGTCATATGACTTATCTTCCTCCCTCCATTCAGCGTTAATGCGTAATACGCCTTCGTTCTGCTCTGTAACGTCGGCCCACTTGAATGTGTCCTCATCTGCCGCCCATTGTTGCAATACAGGATTGTCAATACGGAACAGCTTGGCTTCAGCGGAGCTGGCGCCGTACTTGTCAACAACCTTGCCGTATTCCACGTACATATCGGCTATATCGTCAGTACCGTTGTATCCATAGACATCACGCCGGCGTCGTGCATCGTTATACTCTGGATTAGCGACAAGCAACGCCTCCCGCGCTTTTGCCCGGTCGTCATCATCATCAATATACGTGTCTTTCGACTTGTCACCGAGGTCGTTATACTCTGTATCCAATTCACGGTATTCTGCACTTATACGCAGCGACTTTTCTTTCCAGTCTGAACCATCAGATTCCAGCAGTCCGACATCTTTGGATGTTGCCCATTTCCACACATCAGGATGGTCAATCAGCCACAACTTCGCCTCCGCGGAGCCAGAGCCATACTTGTCAACCGTATCCTGGCGGTTAACCCATGCCTCGGCGATTGTCTTATCAGCACCTTTCTTGTATGCCTCAATGCGCTGCATGTCATCCCACCATTCAGGATTGTCTATCTTGAATTGCTTGCGCTCGGCTTCTTCTTCATCGCTGTATATCTCATCGTCAGAATATGCAGCATACTGCTCGTTAAGGTCGCGATTCTTCACTTGCAAGCGCAAGGCGTCTATGCTTTCGTCTTCAAGTCTGCTCCAATTAAATGTCTCACGCGCTTGACCCCACTGGTGCAAGTCTGGATTCTCCAACAAGTCAAGCCTTGCCTCGGCGCTTGAGCCACCGTAATCCGCGACTATCTGCGCGTGCCAAACGTACTTGTCAATGATAGCTTCTGACGGAGCCCCCACAGATGCAAGAACATCATCGTTATCTGCAAGATTCAACATCTCAAGCCTGGCACGCATATCAGCAAAGCCGGGTGTATTATCGTCAATTGTTCTATACATTGCTGCTCTGTCAGCAAGGTCTTTGATATACACGCTCGACTTTTCATCAGCGTACAAATCCCGTAGCCTGTATGCATCTGCATATACATCATGGGCCATCTTGTTCTGCTCATGGAATGTTGACGGATAGGGTACTGTTTCTGCATCTTCGTCTAACGCCTTAACAAGTGCGTCAGTTGGTGTCCATGTGTCATTTATGCCAGCAGCCGCCTTTGCAGCAGTGTCATCCCTATTGGTAACTATGCCACCAATAGATTCAATGTCAAGTCCTTGCTCCCGAATCAGAGTCAAGGCGAAGTTGGCAGCCTCAATAGTTGACACAGTATCAACCTGTCCGGAGACAAACAACTGCGCGTCGACCTTCGGGTTCTTTTTTCTGTATTCAGCCCGGCTAAGCTCGTACAATGCTTTTTCTTCAGATGTAGTCGCAGCGTTGAGCAGCGTTTTCCGCTCAATGTCATTCGATGGAATATCGTTGTACGCCTCGAAGTCCTTGGCCCATGTATACCGCAACTCGTATGGCTTATCTACTTCCAGAGCACTAAGCCCGATGAACTCTCCAGCGCTGGCCATGAAGCGGTCCGGACTTTTATCACTGAGTAGCGGGTCAGTCCATGATGGAGTCAGCCATGAGCCAAATATGTTGCCCCATGTTAATGGTTCGCCTTCCCAATTCCGGGCCTGTTTGTTCAGCATCATCTCTATGATATTCAACCCTGTGCCGGTTACTGGAGATGTCTTACTTTGAAATTGCTGGAATCCTAGCCTGTCCAGCGTCATCGTGTTGTCATCCTTGCCGGACAAGGATACGTTATCACCTGTCATGGCATATGTGGTTGCATCAATAGATGCCAGTAGCCTTCGTATGTCCGACATGATACCGCCCATGCGGTATGTGTAATTTCCTATTTCAATCTTGCCCCAATTCCGGTCGAACGGGTTGAGGTTTACGTCTTTACCTTGCGCTTTGTTGATACCCACATATAGCGCCTGATTCATTGCAATGAGCGCAGCCAGCGATTTAGCAGCTTGTTTCGATGTGTAGCTGGTCGGATTGGTAACAATATCATATATAATCGCTATGTTTGCTCGTGTGAAACGCGGAGCCATGAAGATAAAAGCTGATTCAACAGCCCGTTGCCACTTTGGGATTCCCATACCACGGGTTGATAATACGCCTGTCAGCTTGTTGCACATCTCTGCCCACTCATCAATCGCCCCTGCACGTTCGGCAGACTTGTAGCCAGCCTCATACAGGTTGACCGCAGATTCAACACGGGCTGTCGTAAACACATCATCCGACCGGCCAAGGACATGCTTGTTGATAAACTGACCTACTTCTCCAGCTTTGCCCGGCAACTTTGCAAACAGACGTTCTATCGGCGCAGCGCCTTCTGTGTACTCTGCTGTTTCAACGAGTCCGCCCCGTCTTATGTAGTCGGCAACTATATCTGCATGCTGCTCAAGGAATGAAGACAAGTGCGTCATATCCTTGCTGGTTACAGTCCTGATTGCCCCTGCCGCAGACTTTGCCCATACACCAGTTGGTTTCAGTGTGACAAGATTGGCTATGTCATAGCCAAACGTAAGCGCCTGCTGGATAGTATATGTAGAGAGGTCGAAGCCAAGGCGCAACATACGCATGGCCGCGCCAACTTCACCTACTGCCTTTATAGCGTCATCGTAGTCACCCGGCATATAGCCAAATGCATTACGGATTTCATCAGCGAAAGCTTGTCCGGTCTTACCTCCTTGCTCCACTATAACCCTGTTTCCAAGTCCTGGAGCACCTATGACCTTGCCGTATTCCTCTGTTCCATAGCTGCTCATCCGGTCGGCATATTTGTTTTTAACAACTGTCGCCTTGCGTAATGCGCTTGCGGACTGTGCGGCCAAGCCTTTTGCTTCATCAAGTATTGATTTCAGTGCCAACTTTTGGTCGGCATTCATACCAGCATATATAGCCTTGACAGTTTTTGCAGCTACATCCTTATCCTTGATGGTCTTCTTAACCACGGTCGCAATATCATTAACTGTAACGTCTGCTTTTGTGCCAAACGGCTTGAAGGCCAGCTTTATGTCAGCCAATAGCTTTGACCGTTTACCTATGGCAACTGCATCAGTGGCAGTCAGCTTTGTTGCGGCAGTAATATCACGTATGACCTGATTTATAAGCTTGGTACGTTGCTTCGGAAGTATCTTTAGCGCCTCATCAAGCTTGGTTGCTAACTCTGGAAAGTCCTTACGGATTGCATTCATCGCGCCACCCGGCAGTGATTCACCACGCGCTGCACGATGTATGTAGTCAACAGCTTTTTTGATTCCCTTGTTGTCGGCTACCATCTGCATGTAGTCAATACCAAGCTCTTTGTTTGTAGCCTCAATAGGCGTGGTGGTCTTTACAAGCTCAACAATTGTCTCGGCCAGTCTCTTCCGCTTCACAAGGTCATATGAGTAATTCACTTGCTGCGCCAACTCTTTGAACGGATTGGCTTCGTATGTAACGCCTGATTTCATTCCTTCTGCGACTGTGGCCCATGAACGCTTTGCGTTTAGTGTGTTCTTCTTAACAGCCACATCCGCAATGTTGGCGAAATTGTCGAGCAATATGTTTACATCCGGAGATGCTTTTACCGCCCCTGATGCAACGGCCTCCGCGAATCGTGCCGCATAGCCATATGCACTCTCTTTGGCGAATCGTGCAAAATCAGGCGATGCTATTTCAATATCACGGGCGAGTATATCAGCGGCTTGCTCTTTAAGCTCTGATACCACGCGGTGAAGGAAGGCCCAGCCGGTTTCACCTGTTCTGGCCTTTATTTGTCCGGGCAATGCCGTACCAGTATCAATCAATATGCCTTCACGCCGCAGCATCCCGCTTATATTGTTTGATGCCTCGCGAAATGCATCTATCAACTCTCTTCTGGCGTCTCCGACAATACCAGTCCCGAAGTCATACCATGGGGCGTACTCAATCATGTCATGGAAAGACCTTGATTGAACTCCATTGGGAAGTGCTTTTATCTGCTTGATGTCCTTTGAAAGCACATTCCCTATGTCGTCTATGTCGAAGTGCTTTGAAGATTCAGCCATCAACCGCCGTGTCCTGGACAACAGAAGAATGACGCCTCCGTTTATCTGGTCGTCTATTTTTCCTGAAACGGCCTTCAATATCGCAGGAACATCACCGGCGAAGGCAAGGTTATTGGCGAATCTCCCGATTCTGTTAATAACTGGAAGACCGGCTATTTTACCTTTTATGCCGGACAATACCTTGGCACGCGCCCTATCAATCAACTCTTGCGATGAAGATATAACATCGGCTATTGCTGGCCCTGTTTCATTCTTCGCTGAGACAGGTGTCATTTCTTTCACGGCTTTTAGCACGTCCGGCGCTGACTTGGCGTTCACAAGCGCATCGGCATTATTGGATATGGTGTCTATCTGCTTTAATAGCACATCCCGCAGCCCCGCATCTGGCGACTGTTGACTTATGTCATCCAATGTTTTTGTGGCCACACGAATAGCATCCACGTCTTGACTGGATATAGCGACGCGCAGTGAATCAACCGCGTCTGCAATTGTCTTGTTCTTTATACCGGCTTTCACGGTTGCTGCGGCTACAGATTCAGACACTTCACGGGCAGCAGCTTCGGTTGCCTCTTTGACAGCCGCCTTTGCAGCAGTTTTAGCGCCATACTTAACAAAGCCGATACCTGGTATGAAGTTTGTTATATCAGCTCCTAGCTCTATCAATCCTCGTGTGCCAAGCCTGCCGATAGCTGTATCAACTCCATAATCCGGTGCGGTTTCAATCCATGCCTCACGATAATTCGCAAGTGCATCTGCTCCTTCCTCGCGCCCTGCCCACACCATCTTCTCTGTCTCACTGGCTCCTGGAACAAGACTCTGTATACCGTACAATACAGCGCCGAGTATACTTTCCTGAAGACCGATAATATCAGCAATCCCGTACTTGCCTTCGTCCGGGTCGCCATACTCAACCTTATACGCATCGCCGACTTCAGCGTAATGCGACTGGATGTCTGCCCGCTCCTGATACGACAGCGGCAGCATATCAAGTCCTTGCTGGAAACCAGTAGCTCGGTTATCTCCGTAATACTTCCAGCCTTTCTCTTTGAAATAGTCCTTCTGGAAATCAGAGTAAGAGACATCTTCATCGGCAGGTTTTGATTCAAAGAAGGCGTTAACGACCTCATCCGTGATTCCATTTGCATATGCCCGAAGAAAAGCTTCGGTATCTGGTGTTCTGCCAGTCTCTTGCAGCCGGCGCAGCACCTCATCACGGTTATTGCCTGCCCATGTATTGAAATCTTCAACTGCCACATCAGGGAAAAGATTCTGCAATGTATTGTGAACCTTCTGGCGTCGTGCATTCTCTTCTTGTATCCATGCTGTGTACTGTGCATTGTTGAGCACCGGTTTACCGGAAGGGCCTGATATGGCTTCCTGCTCTGCAATCAGTTCAAGGTCTTCAGTCGTTGCTTCTACATATTGCTGTGTTCCTGTATCCCAGTAGTACTTCTCATTACCGGTTGTGAACAACTCGTTTATTTGCTCTGGTGTCGCCTCCGGGAACATAGTTGATATCACTAGCTCAGTCTGCTCATTACGTCCTGCAGCGAGCAATGCCTTAAGAAATTCGTCTGTGTTTTCGTATGCCAGCCTGCTCATGTCCTCAAGAGATACATCAGGGAAGACAGTTCCAAACGCATCTTGTATCTTCTGGTACTGCTCCTGTTGTCGCTCTATATATTGGGCATGATTTATCAGTTGGGGTCCTGCAACCCCGGTCTGCGCCTCCATGTCAGCAATCGCAGCGATATCTTCAGGTGTCGCTTCTACGTATTGCTGGGACACTTCGTCCCAATAGTACCGCTGTGCATTGAGAGGCATTGCAGCCATATCCATGGCGTCAAGCTGCTCCCTGGTGTAGGCAGTACCATCCGGCATGATAAGGCTCTGGTCTTCGTTTATCTGCACGCCATCTGGTGTGATTTGAGCAACGCTGTATCCGCCTTCGCTATCAGGGGTCAGTCGTACCTTCCAACCTTCTTCAATATCCACGTTGAAATAGGACTTCACCTCGTCAGCCGTAAGAAATTCAGGCACGTTCAATACACGTTCTTCTTCTGAGCGTAAGCGTTCAAGTTCAGGCGCAACTTCTCCGAGCAGCGCTTTTATGTCTTCTGCACTGTTACCGTATTTGGCAAGCGCATTACGTATTGCAATATCAGGCATTTACATCTTCCCCCTGAAGCTTCTGTTTCTTCTCCAGCATCTTTTGCAATATGTTTTGCCTGTCTATGGGCGATATCTGTACCGGAGGCTCCCATTCCATTGCATCGTCGTACATCCTGTCAAGCTCTTCGATTGAAAATTCTTTAGCCATTCTGACCTCCACCTGTTAAGGATGGTAATGCCATCAACGATTGCCCGTTACTCTTTGGTAATTGCATAGCTTTTGTTCCTTGCTCTGGTTGTAAAGGCGACTCTCTGCCAACATTTGTTATCTTTTGTTGCTTAATGGCATTGACCATACCATCAGCCATTACACGAGCCTGCCTAAGCAATCTCTTTTTCTCCATACCGGTCTTTGTTGCGGCCACATCACAGAGCCTTGCACTGAGGTCGTAGTAGAAGATAATCGGATTTGCCTTCCGCGCTTCTTCTGCCCGCAGCTTGTCTATCTCTCCGTCAGGGTCGTCGCACTGGTAAATGTCTCGTATGATTGTGTCTTCTGACAGCGTCCCTCGCAGTGATATGCCCACAGTGTAGTTTGCCAGCCGCTGGCGTGCGTTGTCCGGCATGTACCTGAATGATATCTGGTATTCGTCCGGGTCGCCAAGGTCGGACACAGTATACGACCGAGCCTGTCTGGCTTGCCCCAGCTTTACCGGTTCAATAAAGTCATGGGCTACATACTCTTTGATGAGCAAATTGGCCACATCTGCATACCACAGCGCCAGACAGTCAGAGCGGGGCATCAATAACTGGTTGCGTATCTCTGTCTGCTCGGTTATCCAGCTTGCATTTCGTATTCCAGACACATCCGCAAGGTCAGTTATATTCGCACTTCCCTTGTGGATTGCATTAGCCATACCCTGTGACGCTCCCTGAAACGCTCGTGTCTCGTCTTTCGTCTCAAGAAGATGCGGCTCTTCACCCTCAGGATATGGTGTGTTCGTCCCAATTACATGAGGATACGGTTGAGGCTGGCCAGACAGGTCTTTAACTTGATGGGCGTATGGTGGCTTTACCCATTCCAATGCCTTCGTTTGCTGGATACTCATCAGTCGGTTCCACTCTGAATACAGGCTGCGCACAAGAAAGAAAATGCTCTCCGCCCAGTATTGCTCCCAGTCATCATCAAACATGTAGAACCCCGCAGCCGGGCATTGCTGCACGAAGGTTATTACCCCGTATGGGTTTTTCTCTTCAAATACTTTGTTGTTGTCGATATATATCTCATTGACATCCGGTGCACAGAAGTCTCTCACAACCACCTTGGTGCTGTCGCCACCGGGTATCATTGAATCATTAAACCATTTCTCTTTGTGCAGGTCTGCTCTATTTCTACTTGTTTTGTTGCATGCCCACTCACCATCCACAAATGAGTAGTACCTCGTATCCACGGGTACACAGTTGGGCGTTCCATCAGAATTGAGAGTGAACTTGGCACACACAGGCCCACGAATACACACCTGGTCAGATACCCACGCCTTGAGGCTGGCAATCCGGCGCTTGCGTAACTGGACGTCAACCGTATACAGCATGTCATTGATGAAGTCCTCGACACGCTTGTTGCGGGAGTCCGTCATACCCTCAACAACCACCTGTGTTACCGACTTCTGGAGCACAGACGACAGAGCATGGGCAAACACACCCGGTTCATTCATTGTCACACTCACAGTCCTCGGTATCTCACGATTTTTGTACGTGTCGAACCCGGTCAGGATGTAGGATTTCATCCGCACAGCATCACGGTCTTTGTCCATCCTGGCGTACAGATTGCCTAACTCGTTCTCACGGTCTTGTATCATTTTGAGGTTATCCATAATTACGCTCCGTATGTGGGTACCAACGGCCTATACGCGCTCACTGCCGTTGCATATCCAAATCTCTCTGTCAGTCCCAGCGTGCCATAACGGCATGCATCCATACTGTGGTCGTCTGTCTTTATCGGGTCTTCCAACACGCGCCCGGTCTTTTTGTCTACCATCCTCCGGTACTGTCGCACCTCGCGGAGAGTATTGACGCTGCGTTTTGTGATGAGCAATGGCGCTCTACGTACCACATCCAATCCGGTTTTGACGTGCTTGTTTGCCGGTAGACACCTGTGGCCGGCACGATTGATTTCCTCAATTCTGTCTGGTTCTGCGCTGTCAGCATAGATGTCAGCCCTATCCTCGTGGGTCAACCGTTCGATAATGTCCGCATTCGTCAACCCAGCCTCGTATATCCTCTCGTCACAATACGTTTTCCCTCCGGAGATAACGACCTTGACAAGCGCCGATGGATTTGTGAAGCCAAAATCCAATCCGTATGCCCACGCTTGCCAGTCACCCCGTGTCGGCAGCTCATCTACCACCTTGGAATGCGGCCAGATGATATGTTCGAGGCTTCCGAGGATACCAAGCCCGTAGATATTCCACCAGTTGTCGTCAACCCCACGTTTTGATTCGATATTTTCCACAATTGCCGGTGGGAGCACATGTACAGCGTCGAGGTATGTACTGTGGGAGTACGCATAACGAGGGTCTTTTCTCCACCCGGGCACGAGTTTGTCACCGGACTGATACTCGTGTACCCAAAACTCACCAGTAGGGTTCCAGTCCACGATTACAAAATCGGACGTGCGCGCCTCGGCGGACTGGACAGTGGGCCATGGGCAGTTGTTTCCCTCGTTCACCATCAGGATGTTCCGCCGCGGGCCACGCGCTTTCCCCTCGTTATCAGCTCCCCAAAATTCTATCGTAGCTTTGGGGTAGCTGTACGCAAACTCAGTTTTCGACCATCGCGGGTTGTTGTCCTGGGATTCGCCGATGATTTTGAAAAAGTCCCTGATGCAGCCGAGCTTGAGATGCGGCAGACTCTCTGAGATAACCGATATGGTCAGGATGGTCGCAGTTGACATGCCCAAAACGTGGAGAAATTGCAGCGCTGACCACGTTTTTGTCGAACTCGTCCCACCCTCAAGCAAAATCCCGCGTTTACCAGCACACCACGCTGCGAGAATATCCTCAAATACACGCGTTGTTTGCAGCGTCGGCGCACTACTCAGTTTGGACATCACAACCATCAGGCAGTTGCTGCGCTGGCCGACCACCACCAGCCAATACACGCTGTAACAACTGCTGGCCTTTCTCCGACTGGACTATAATGTTGATTTGTGTGTTGTGCGTATCACCACCACGCTCTGGTTCGTACACGCGCTCCATTTTGTTGAGCTCGGCGATTGCTGATATCGGGTCATGTAGTTTGAGAGAGCGCCGGGAGCCGAATTTTGTATCCACCACGGAGTACTGTGATACCGCACCTGGAGTTGGGCCGTCAATGATGGGTTCACCATCATTGATATGGTCTCGGAGGTTCGCTCGACCAATTTCAGACAGTCGAGCCTTGCGCTCTACGACCGACATAATGCTGGCGTCCTCAGCAGCTTTACGTAATTCGCGGAGTCTAACCTTTATCTTACCATTGGCTGCCAGCTGTGAGGCTTTGACATCAACGATAGCCATAGCCGGCTTGGTCGAATACCCAGCTCTCCGGTACGCCTCACGTTGGCTGTACCCCTCAAACAAATATTGTGCGAAATTGATTTGTTTTTGCGTCATCCCAGCCATAATATCCACATTATACCATCAGAGTGCAACTCCGTTCACTGTCGGCACACGTTAACACTATCGTAAACAAAACGCCCATCGTTAACATCGTTAACACCATCGTTAACATGTTAACGTTCGTCAAAATCGTATCTGACGCAGCACAAAAAATGCGTAGTCAGATACGAGGGTGGTGGTGAACCGTGGATGAAAACTAAAATAGAGGTGGCTGCTCTGTCGTCGCGGCGCTTTGGCTTGTAGGCCCGCGCTCGCGGCTACCGCTATAAAGCGTACCACACGGATTTTGCTTTTGCAATACCTAGTATTACGATGCTCCTATCTGGTGTCCCGGTTTTCGTATCTGAAAATATTCTTTCAAAATATTCTTTTCTTATGACAAGTAGACTATAGACAGGTGTGGTGTGGTGTGGTATTATATCAGTGTGAGGTGAGGGGTGAGGGATGAGTGAACAACAAACTGAAGGAGAAGGAAATGACTTTTTTTTGCAAAATACACCCGAATTTTAAGGATACACCCGAATTGGCAGGACAATTCGACGATACGACAGATTGTCCAATCTGCCTCATAAAGGAGACCTACCCTAAAGGGTCTCCCGAATACGAGAGGGCTATAGAAAGGGAGGAAAGTATAAAGTAGGCGCAGAGTGAGGGCCTTCGGGCCCGTAATGCACAGCTCCGGTCACAAGTCCGGGGCAAAGAAAAGGAGTAGAAATGAAGAAACAGACAATTATAAACATGACCCCCCATGCTGTAACGGTGCATTTTGAAAAATGCGCCAACTGTGGAGATACTCGCATCCATGGAACCGACTTGGGGTACTGGGATGAGGGCCACGCAGGTGGGATGGGCGCATGTGGCGACATGCACCAGTGGGTCGAGGAGGTGAGGAAGTTTGCCCCCAGCGGGCAGACAATCCGACTGGAGATGGAGACCGAGCCTCGGAGACCTATTGACGGTATCCCAACCTCGGTTATCAAATTCGGCGAACCTATCGGTTTGCCAGAGCAAGCTGATGGTGTGTACTACATCGTCAGCCAGATAGTCAAATCAGCCTGCCCTGAGCGGACAGACCTACTCGTGCCCACAGACGTTATGCGGGATACAAACGGCAACATAGTGGGTTGCCGGGCGTTGGGAAGGTAGAGCCCCGTAATGCACAGCCCCGGTCACAAGTCCGGGGCAAAGAAAAGGAGAAGGAAATGGAAGTCACATTAAAATATCTGGTCTCTCGAGAGGTGATATGGCAGGAACAGATTGCCACAGGGGAGAGTGTCGGGTGGGAAAGAAGGTCGATTGTATACGACCTGAAAGCGCTGACGCCAGATGAGCGTACGCTCATATTGGACGCGTTGACAATCATCGGGACATATCCCCCCGCAGTTATCGAACTGCGGGCGCTCCAGGCGTCAAAAACGAATGGTCTCCATCTGGAGACCACATATCAGTGGCTGGAGCAAAGCCACGTTCTCACCCCAGCGGAGGGACTGGTAGCACTCAGGTTACTGAGTGCTACAGGGGATTCTCTTCTCGATGCTGCTCGTGCTGAGATTGAGCACGAGCGGGTACAAAAAGAGAGATACACGCAACGCATAGCCTCTCTCGCAGAGCAGTTTCTGTCCCTGCCTCGTGAGCAGGCAAACGCTCTACGGGAAAAGCTGCCCTACAATGAGGCTCGCGATTTGGCGAGACATCCTGACGCGGCTCGTCGCATCGATGAATGGTCTGCTGCTGATAAAGCCGCAGCACAGGCCGCCGCCGATGCTTCGCATCTGCGCAAACAGGCCCAGATTCAGGCATGGGTTGCCGAACACGGTTCGCCCAGTCAGCGAGAGAGACTGGCCGCCGGGTTGCTGCCCGGCGATGAGATTGTCAATGCGATGCGTGATGCAGCATTAGAGTCCCTGTCCGAATTTCCTCTCTATGTGCCCCTGTCGGTGCAGGACATAGATCATGACGAAAACTGCTGCGCCGAGTCAGCAGTATTCGAGTCCTGCGCAGCTCCAGATGCGTCTGCGCTCGAGTTCGAAGCTCTGAAGCGCCTTCGAGCGCTGATACCAGACGCCAACGTGGGCTTGCGTCGGCACACCGGTACCTGCAACCACTGCGATGCTACGGCGGCCCGCACAGGGTTGCTGGTAGTAGTAGTAGTTGGTGAGTTCGAGTTCCGCCGGGAGTATGCTGTCCCAGTTTCCGAGTCTGGTTCCTGATTCTAAGCGCGGTCTTGCCGGTCCCGCTCAACAAAGACCGGCAAGAAAAGAATGGAGAAGGAAAATGAAGAAACAGATAACTAAGCAAGCCCTATACGTAGGGCACCTGTCGCGGGATGCGACAGTGCAAGAGATTATTGAGTTATTCGCACAGATACCAGACAATTGCCATCTGGTCAATGTTGAGGTCAGAGGTGATTATCGTTTTTTCACCTTTGACAGGAAGGAGGAATAATTATGACAATCGAAAACACGGCGGAGCGTATTAACGCCAGGCGTAGG
>Ga0265297_10004563_pt1 | contig 22378 bp, 34 predicted proteins | sample Munlanlwell13791_FD_192502 | JGI IMG/M metagenome (GOLD analysis project Ga0265297, IMG submission 192502) | Leachate microbial communities from a municipal landfill in Southern Ontario, Canada - Leachate well 137-91 | ecosystem: Engineered > Solid waste > Landfill > Unclassified | place... | reverse complement strand
ATCCTCACCCGCTTTGCGCGGCCGAGATCTTCGATATCAACAGTCTCGAGTTTGATACCGAGCTCTTCGGTGACCGCTTTGCCGCCGGTAAGGATTGCGATGTCTTCGAGCATTGCCTTGCGGCGATCGCCGTATCCGGGAGCTTTGACTGCGCAGATCGCCAGGGTGCCGCGGATCTTGTTAACTACGAGTGTTGCCAGCGCTTCACCCTCGACCTCTTCGGCGATGATGACGAGCGGCTTGCTCGAACGCGCGACCTTCTCTAAAAGAGGCAGAAGATCTTTCAGGTTGGAAATCTTCTTCTCGTGGATCAGGATATAAGGATCATCCAGGACCACTTCCATTCTCTCTGCATCGGTGACAAAATACGGCGAAAGGTAACCCTGATCGAACTGCATGCCTTCGACGACTTCAAGGGTTGTCGCCGTTGATTTTGCCTCTTCGACAGTAATAACTCCGTCTTTACCGACTTTTTCCATAGCGTCGGCGATCAGGTCTCCGATAATGGTATCGCCGTTTGCGGCAATAGTGGCTACCTGAGCGATCTCTTTTTTATCTTTGATGGGTTTTGAAAGCTTCTGAAGCTCTTCGACGACCTTTTCTACCGCTTTTTCTATGCCGCGTTTCAATGCCATCGGATTCGATCCTGCGGTAACGTTCTTTAATCCCTCGCGATAGATAGCTTCTGCGAGTACGGTCGCGGTGGTGGTGCCGTCGCCGGCGATATCGGATGTCTTCTCCGCCACTTCTTTTACCATTGCAGCGCCCATGTTCTCAAAAGAATCCTCGAGCTCGATTTCCTTTGCGACGGTGACGCCGTCCTTGGTGATCGTGGGTGAGCCGAATTTCTTGTCGATCACGACGTTGCGCCCCTTTGGGCCAAGGGTGACTTTTACGGCGCGGGCCAGCTGCTCGACGCCGGACAGGATCTTCCTGCGGCCTTCATCCTGGAACAGTAATTGCTTTGCCATTTGTTTCCTCCTGTTATTTTACGATTGCAAGTATGTCCTCTTCACGCATGATCAGAACTTCTTCCCCGTCTTTAGTCGTGATCTCGTTGCCGGAATATTTTCCGTATAATACCTTGTCGCCGACTTTGACCTCGAGCGCGGCTACTGTGCCGTTATCGAGCACTTTGCCTTTTCCTACCGCAACGATCAGCCCTTCCTGCGGCTTTTCCTTTGCGGAATCCGGCAGCACAATGCCGCCTTTTGTCTTGCTTTCAGCCTCTAAAGGCTTCACTGCAACGCGGTCTCCCAATGGTTGAATCTTCATTGCTCCACCTCCTTACCGGTTAATAATAGTACCTGATGCCGATTAGCAATCTCAGCCTCAGAGTGCTAATTATAAGCATTTGCGTTGAAATGTCAAGAAAAATTTTTGGCGATTTTTTATTCAATCACGGCCAGGATCTCTCCGACACGGACTTCGCGGCCTTCTTCACAAATGATCTGTTTGAGAACGCCTGAGGCAGGGCACGGCAGGTTGAATGCGGCTTTGTCCGTCGTCAATTCGACGAGATTTTCATCTTTTTGAACAGTGTCCCCGGGCTTGAAAAACCAGAAAGTGACAGTTGCCTTTTCAATACCTTCACCGAGCGGCGGCAGCAATACATTGGCCATTGGTCAGCCTCCTTAGTAGATTGTGCTTTATAGTGTCGAATGATACCGTTTGCTGAAGTTCGGACTCTATCGATGTCATGCCTATATCCATTCCGCAGGGGCGTATGAGCGAGAAATCTTCGAGAAATTCGCGTTTGACGATCAGCGACAGGCCGTGATACGATACCCAGCGTTTAACCGCAATACCGATCGAAGCGATCTTGCGTTGTTGGACCCATACCCCGGTTAAAGAATTTTTCCGGCACGCGCTGATTCCGGCAGGCTCAAGCGAAGATATGACCGCTTCTTCCAGGAATCTCAAGTATGCATGAAGATCATTATCGAACGCTGCCATGGGGAATATAGGGTATATCACAAGCTGTGAGGGCGAGTGATACGTAACATCCCCTCCCCGCTCCACGTCCACGACCTTAATGCCGCGCGCTTCGTATTCAGAACGGCCTAACAGCAAACTGCCCTTCTTGGCCGATCGGCCTACGGTGATAACCGGATAATGCCGGCATACGATAATAGCAGCCGGCTCCGTTCCGTCGCAAACCAGCGCATGAACGCGCCTTTGTTCGTCCAGCGCCTTCTGATAATCAACAAGCCCAAGATTAATAATGGTCATATGGTGAAAAACTGGGGGACGCTTCTATGGTTTTTTTAGCAGGAAATACTTCTCAGGAAAAACCATAGAAGCGTCCCCCGTTTTCCCAGTTGCTAGTGGTGCAATGCTTCGGTGATCATTTCGGAAAGCGTCGGGTGCGGCAGGATGGTGTCGCGCAGCTGGTCGACTGTCATACCTGCCTGAATAGCAACCGTGAGCGCGCTGATAAGCTCGGTCGCCTTGGGCCCGATGATCGAGGCGCCCGCTATCCTGCCTGAGGCGGTATCAGCAATGATCTTTACATAGCCGGCTGTCTCATCAAGGATACGCGCCATGGCTGAGCCGAGAAAATCGGCTTTATATATTTTTATTTCTATATTTTGTTGTTTTGCGCGCGCTTCTGTCAGTCCGACGCTGGCAATTTCAGGGTCGGTGAATATACAACCGGGCACGAGCGCTTCCGGCTGGCTGCGCATGGCGGATATGTCTGTCAGCATCGAATCAACCGCCTTTCTGCCCTGATATGCGGCATAATGGGCGAGCATGAACTGTCCGGTACAATCCCCAGCGGCATATATCGACGGTATATTGGTTGCCAGGTAATCATTGATCGCGCAAGATCCGTTCGTGTTGAATGTGACACCGGCTTCTTCCAGCCCCAGCCCGCTGGCTGCCGGCTTGCGGCCGACACAGACAAGCACTTTATCAAACGCGTTAAGGTCGACCGTTTTAATGTCGCAACCCGTCTGCACGCGGACACCTTTTTTCTTGAAGCTGACTTCCATTTTTTGTGCAATATCCGCGTCCATGCCGCAAAGCAATTGCGGTAGAAGCTCGACCAGGGTCACCTTTGTCCCGAGCGCAGTGTACAGCCCGGCGAATTCGCACCCGATAACGCCGCCTCCTACGACCAAAAGCGATTGCGGCACCTCAGGTAATGCAAGCAGATGGTCGCTTGAGAGTATGGTTTGTCCGTCGAACGGCAGGTCTTTGATCTCTGCCGGGATCGATCCGGTCGCAACGAGTATCCATTTTGTCCGATAGTCAGTTCCTGAAACGCTGACGCAGTCAGGGCCGGTTATTCGCGCGTTACCGGAAATGATGTCGATGCCTTTGAGCGAGAATTCCATGCCGCTGCGCAGCTGCGCGACGGTTTTATTTTTACGTTCCTGTGCCTGTGCGAATATTATTTGAGGAGAGTTTTGAATAAAGACGCCGAATTGCGAAGATTTTTTTGCAAGCGAGAATACTTTAGCCGATCGGATAAGCGATTTTGTAGGAATGCAGCCGCGATTGAGGCAGGTGCCGCCGATCTCACTGCGTTCTATCAGCGCTGTTTTCAGCCCGCGCGCTTTGGCCTTCATACATGCGTTGTATCCTGCCCACCCTGCTCCTATGACAATAAGATCATACATGGTTCATTTGCGTCATTGCGAGTCCCTAATAGACGAAGCGACCGAGGGCGAATGCCCGAGGGAGTGCCGAGCCCATCTGGGCGAGGCCAATCACGTTTTTAAAGAGGCAAAAGATCGATCATCTGACGGATGGAATTTGCAGATGCGGCGAATTGTTCCTGTTCGCTCAGATTTAAGCCGAGTTGGATGATTTGTTCTATGCCGTTCTTTCCGATAATGCACGGTACCCCGATGCAAATGTCGGTGAGCCCGTATTCCCCGTTCAGATAGGTGCTGACGCCCACAGGAATGCGTTCATCGGAAGCTATGACCCTGACCAGCTGCGCAATAGCCGCTGACGGCGCAAAATACGCCGAGCCTGTCCCATAAAGAGAAACTATCTCTTTGCCCCGGTTTATAGTACGGCTTACAAGAGACGATATTTGTTCCTTGTCTGCAACCTGGGTCAGAGGTTTTCCGTCAATGTTCGTAAACCTCGGCAGGGGCAGCATTGTTTCCCCGTGGCTGCCTATAACGCATGGCTGGATACCGGAGATAGGATGTGCGAGCTCTTTGCTGATGAGATTGGCGAAACGGGCGGCGTCCAGCGTGATGCCCATACCGAATACACGGGCCCGGCCGAATTTGAGTTTTTTGAACATGAAGTGCGTCATGACGTCGAGCGGATTAGTCACGATAATGACGATAGCGCCCGCGGCAAGCTCCAGGATATGCCGGCTGATCCCGTCCATGATTGCACAATTCTTTTGAAGAAGGTCCTCCCGTGTCATACCGGGCTTTCGCGCCAGGCCGGCTGTGACAACGATAATATCGGAACCGCGGATGTCTTTAAGGTCCTCGCTGCCCTGAACCGACAGATCGTGATGCAGCAGCGTACGCGCATCATCCATGTCGAATGCTTTTGCGCGCGCAAGGCCCGGAGCGATATCAATAAGGAATACCTCGCCGGCATTTTCCGCAGCGATCCGCGCTGCCGCCATTCCCCCCACATTTCCCGCGCCGATAATGGATATTTTCATGATTGTTTGATTATGTGTATGATCGCGTCAGCCATTTCTTTGGTGCCTACGGCAGACGGATCGTCGCGCCTGGGTTTAAGATCATAGGTTACCGATTTGCCTTTAGCCAGCACCTGCGCGACCGCGGACTCCAGCTTATCAGCCGCTTTGTGCTCATTCAAATGGTGCAGCATGAGCATGCCCGAAAGGATCATCGCGGTCGGGTTCACTTTGTTCTGACCGGCATATTTCGGCGCAGACCCGTGTACTGCCTCAAACATAGCATTGGCCGTACCGATATTTGCTCCGGGCGCGACCCCCAACCCTCCTACAAGCCCTGCGCATAGATCGGAAAGTATATCCCCGTATAGATTTGGGAGCACCATTACGTCGTAATTGTGCGGCTTCTGGACTAATTGCATGCACATATTATCTACGAGTGCGTCCTCAAAAATTATGCGGCCCGCATATTCCGCAGCCACATCGCGGGCTGCCTTGAGAAACAGCCCATCCGTAAATTTCATGATATTCGCTTTGTGTATCGCCGTTACTTTCTTCCTGTTATGCCTGACTGCGTATTCGAACGCATATCGGACGATCCTCTGGCTGGCATAGACGGAGATAGGCTTTATGGAAACGCCTGAATCAGCCCTGATCTGTTTCTTGGAATATTTTTCTATTGTTTTGATCAGATCGGAGGTTTCGGGTTTACCTTCTTCGAATTCAATGCCCGCATACAGGTCTTCGCTGTTTTCCCTGACCAGTACCAGGTCGATATCCTTATAGGGGCTTTTGACGCCGGCGTATGTTTTTGCAGGCCTGACGCACGCGTACAGGTCAAGGGCATGGCGTAAAGCGACATTGACCGAGCGAAAGCCCTTACCGATCGGCGTTGTCATCGGCCCTTTAAGCACGACCTTATTTTTTGTGACAGATTCGATCACACTTGCGGGTATAAGTTCACCTACCTGGTCGAGCGCGGTTTGCCCCGCGATCTGCACATCCCAGTCTATCGGGACGCCGGTCGCCTCGACGCAGCGCCTGGTAGCCTCGCTGACTTCAGGCCCGATACCGTCGCCTGGTATAAGTGTAACTGTATATGCCATGGTATATCCTTATTTAGACTTTTAAAGCACCGTGTTTCTTAATATAGGGTATCACGCCGCCTTCTTTGAGGAATTCCTGCATAACTGGCGGGAGGGGTTTGATCTGAAGTTCGATATTCCGGGTGATATTCTTTACAATGCCCCGGTCGAGATCAATCGCGAGCAGATCTTTTTCGGAGATACGTGTCGTATCGGTCTCGATCAGAAGAAGCCCGACATTGAACGCGTTCCGAAAAAAGATCCTGGCGAAAGACTGCGCCAGGACCGCAACCAGACCGGATCCCTTTATGACAAGCGGCGCCTGTTCGCGGGAAGATCCCATGCCGAAATTTTTGCCGGCAACCAGCACCGACGCCCCGGGCACGATCTTCTTGAAGAAATCCGGATCGATATCCTCCATTATATGCTTTGACAGTTCCTTTATATCGGTAATCGAGAATTTATACCGGCCCGATATGATGAAATCCGTGTTGATGTTATCGCCTAATTTAAGCGCGCTGCCTTTAAACTCCATTTTTTACTCCGAGCTGAACGCTGGGGTCAGACCCCAAGCGGAAAAACGGGGTCTGACCCCAGTAATAAAAAGACTACATTTGTCTGAATTCTTCCTGATTTTTCACCTTTGATATCGCCGCGTCAAGCGTGATCAAACCCTTGTTATAAAGTTCCTTGAGGCATTTATCCATTGTTTTCATTCCGAATTGACTTCCGGTCTGCATGATAGTCGGTATCTGTTCGATCTCCTGCTCGCGGATCAAATTGCGGATAGCCGGCGTAGCAACCAGCGTTTCGCATGCAAGAATACGGCCTTGTCCTGAGGCATGAGGGATAAGCGTCTGCGATATGATACCCTGGAGGCAGTCGGCAAGCTGTAACCGCACCTGCTGCTGCTGATGGGGAGGGAATACATCGATGATTCTTCCGATCGTCTGAGGCGCGTCGGGCGTATGGAGCGTGGCCAGCACAAGGTGCCCGGTTTCCGCAGCGGTCAGCGTTGTCGAGATCGTGTCAAGGTCGCGCATCTCTCCGACCACGATAACATTCGGGTCCTGGCGCAGGCAATGCCTCAGCGCTTCTGAAAACGAATGCGTATCTGCGTATACCTCGCGCTGCTTGACGATCGCTTTTTTATTCGTGTAAATGAACTCGATCGGATCCTCTATGGTAATAAGCAGGCATTCGCGTTCGCTATTGATGAGATTTATTATCGAAGCAAGAGTCGTAGTTTTTCCTACGCCTGTCGGCCCTGTTACCAGCACGAGGCCGTTGGGACGGCGCGCAAGGTCCATAACGACATTAGGAAGACCCAGCGTATCGATATTAGGGATTTCCAGCGGTATTCTTCTGAATGCGCCCTCTACGGACCCTTTTTGCTGGTGTATATTGACGCGGAACCGGTCCAGATTAGGCAGCGCAAGCGAAAAATCCAGCTCAAGGTCGCGTTCGAACATTTCCTTCTGTGTATCGGTCAATACGCCGTAGATCATTTTTTTTATGGCATCACGGGTCAGCGGTATGCTTTCATGGCGGTGCAGTATGCCGTCAATTCTGTAGATCGGCGGCTCGTGCTCCGTGAGGTGAAGATCGGAAGCCCGTTTCTTTACGCACAAGAGCAGTAATTCATTAATGTCCATACGTCCCTCCCTTTAGTTAGAGGTATTTTCTGGGATCAGTGATCTTACCCGAGATCGCCGAGGCCGTAACGGTTGCCGGAGAACCGAGATAAATGAATGAATTTGGATTGCCCATTCTTCCCTTGAAATTCCTGTTTGCTGTCGAGATGACGATCTCTCCGTCTGCAGGCACGCCGTTGTGCGTTCCTACACACGGCCCGCATCCGGGAGCGACCACGACCGCTCCCGCTTTGATGAATGTGTCTATATATCCGGCCTTGAGCGCTTCAAGCATGATAGGCCTTGATGCAGGCGCAATTATAAACCTCACGCCTTTGGCAACAGTTCTGTTTTTGAGGATGCCCGCGCTGACTTTAAGGTCCTGCAGCCTGCCGTTGGTACAGGTTCCCAGGAATGCCTCGTCTATCTTTATGTCCTTGAGCCGGCCGACCGAGGTGACCGTATCCACGTTATGCGGAATGGATACCTGAGGAGTGAGTTTTGATATATCGAATGTATGCACGGATTCATATACCGCATCCTTGTCAGGTGCGACAGTTGTAATTTTTGTTTTTGCAGGTATCCGGCCGCGAAGCCAGGCGATCGTTTTATCGTCCTGCGGCATAAATCCGCACTTAGCGCCCATCTCGACAACAAGATTGCATACGGTCATCCTGCCGTCGATATCCATTTTGTCTATGACCGGCCCTGAAAACTCTATCGCTTTGTACGTTGCGCCGTTTGCGCCTATGGCGCCGATTATATGCAGGATAATATCCTTAGGATAGATCCCGGCAGGAACTTTGCCGGTAACGACGATCTTCATGGTAGGCGGCACCTTGAACCAGCTTTTTCCCGTGGCCAAAGCAACGGCAAGATCGGTAGACCCGACACCCGTGGAGAATATTCCGAGGGCGCCGTAGGTACAGGTATGCGAATCAGCGCCCAGGACCAGGTTGCCGGGCAATATCTTTCCGGATTCAGGAATGACCTGATGGCATACGCCGCAGCCCGCGTCAAAAAGCCCCACCTTGTATTCGTGCGCGAACGCGCGCATTTTTTTGTGTATGCGCGAAACGCCTTCGCTGGGCGACGGAGCGCTGTGGTCTATGACCATGCAAAATTCGGACTTTGTTTTTTTTATGGCCATTTCCCTGACGCGGTCGATGATGATCGACGATGTTCCGTCCTGGCCGAATGTGAAATCCACGGTACAGATAGCGAAATCACCGGCATATACGTCCTTACCGGCGTGAGCGCTCAATATTTTCTCCGCAATTGTTTTTTTCATGGAATGAAAGAGTTTATAATTTTTTCAGGAATTGTTCGAGGCGATCCATGCCTTTTTCTATCTGCGGCAAACCGGTTGCAAAAGACATACGGATATACCGGTCATCCCCGAATGCGATCCCCGGGATCACCGCAACGAGCATCTCATCGAGGAATTTGCCCGAGAATGCCATCGAATCGAGTTTTGTCCTTGAAATATCGCAAAAAATATAAAACGCCCCTCCGGGTTTTACCGCAGTAATGGCCTGCATTTTAGCCAGACGCCCGACTATAAAATCCCGCCGTTTTTGAAATTCAGCGCACATGCTCTGCGAGAAAGTTTCCGGCATGTTCAATGCGGCGACCGCAGCCTTTTGCGCGATCGATGTCGGATTCGAAGTCGAGTGGTCCTGAAGATTGGATATTGCGGCGGCTATGTCTTCCGGAGCTCCGATATATCCTATCCTCCAGCCGGTCATCGAGTGGCTCTTGGACAGGCCGTTGACCGTAACCGTCAGATCGTATATCTCTTTGCCGAAAGACGCGATCGATGCGTGCCTTTGCCCGTCGAATATGATCTTTTCATATATCTCGTCGCTGATGCATACTATCTTTTTCGAAACGCAAATTTCGGCGATCTTTGCCAGTTCTTCGGGCGTGTAAACACAACCCGTCGGATTCGACGGGCTGTTAAGTATCAGTATGCGGGTTTTAGGCGTGATATGCGTGAGAAGACCGTCGGGCGTTATCTTGAAACTATTCGACGCATCTGTTTTGACAAGACGAGGCGATCCCTCAGCCAAATTCACCATTTCAGGATAACTGACCCAAAATGGAGACGGGATAATAACTTCGTCACCCGGATCGAGCAGCGCAAATACGGCATTGAAAATGCTGTGTTTGGCTCCGCACGACACGACAACCTGTTTGGGGTCGTAGACGAGGTTATTATCCCGCTTGAATTTTCCGCAGATCGCCTGCTTGAGTTCGGGGATACCTGTGGTCGGCGTATATTTGGTAAAACCGGACCTGATCGCGTCGCACGCCGCTTCTTTTATTGGATCAGGGGTATCGAAATCAGGCTCACCGGCCGCAAAAGACACGACATCTTTGCCCTCACCTTTAAGTTTCTTAGCTTTTGAGGTGATGGATAATGTCGGCGACGGATTTATTTTCTTTATGCGCTCGGATAATCTGGTGTCAATTCGCATGGAGATTATAGAGAATCGCGTTCTTTTTTGAAAATGCCGCGTATGCCTCCCAGGAATTTCTTGGCAGGTTTAGCTGCTTTTTTCGGTTTTTCAGATACAGGCTTCGCTTCTTTTTCTTCTACATGCGCTTCAGCCTTATGAACTTTCTCTTCATGCGGTTTTACGGGCGCCTCTTCGGCGGTTTCCTGTTCTTTGGACTTCTTCTTTGATTTTTCTGTTTTCGCTTTTTCAGTCAACTGTGTAAGTTGAAAGAGCACCATTTGTGCATCATCGCCGCGCCTGTTCTCAAGGCGCAATATCCTGGTGAAACCGCTGGTCCGGGATTTGAACCGCGGCGCAATATCCGCAAAAAGAAGCTGAACGAGCTTGTGCTCGCCGAGCACCGCAAACGCCAGCCGCTTCTTTTCGATAGTATTGGCCTTGCCCCATGAGATCAGCTTTTCCACTAGCGGCTGTGTCGCTTTAGCACGGGTCAGTGTCGTTTTTATAGATTCATGAACGAACAGCGATTGCACTAAAGCCTTGATGGTTGCATTGCGCCAGGTTGTACGTCGATTTAATTGTAACCGTGATTTTCTATGTCTCATGGTGAATTCCCTTCGCTCCTCGAATTCGCGCTGCTATTTTTTGAGTTTCTTTGAGTCGATCTGCATGCCGAGCGTCAAACCCATGCCGCCAATCAATTGCTTTATTTCGGTCAACGATTTTTTGCCGAAATTCTTAAAACCGAGCATTTCATCTTCGGCGCGCTTAACCAGGTCCGCGATGGTTTTGATATTGGCTTCCCGCAGACAATTCGACGATCTGACCGAAAGCTCGAGCTCCGAAATCGGCAAACGCAGTTTTTCATAGAGCGCGACTTCTTCCTGTGTCATTTCCGGTTCTTCGGCTTCTTCTTCGGGAAGCTGCCCGAAGTTGACAAAGATATCGAAATGGCGCTGAAGGATATTGGATGCGTACAAAAGTGCGTCCTTCGGGTTGATCGCTCCGTTTGTCGTGACCTCGAGGATCAGCTTGTCATAATCGGTGCGCTGTCCGACGCGCGTATTCTCGACCGTGAAGTTCACTTTTTTGACCGGGCTGAATATAGAGTCAATGGCGATCGTGCCGATCGAATGTTCCTCTTTTTTATTGAGCTCTTGAGGAACATAGCCTCTGCCGCGGGCAACTTCCATTTCGAGCGAAAACTTCCCGTCCTTGGTCAGGGTGCAGATGTGAAGATTCGGGTTGATTACCTCGATCGTTTCGTCCGTCTCGATGTCTTTTCCCGTAACCGGGCCTTTTGAGCTCTTCTTGATCGTGATGGTTTTGGGCACTTTGGAATGCGACCGCAGGATGAGATTCTTGATATTCAGGATGATCTCCGTCACATCTTCGAGAACACCGGGAATATTCGTGAACTCATGCTGCGCGCCGGCGAATTTGACCGAGGTAACGGCCGCTCCTTCAATCGATGAAAGCAATACCCTGCGCAGCCCGTTGCCGATGGTCACGCCGTATCCCCGCTCGAACGGCGCGGCATAGAATTTTCCGTACGTGTTGGTATAGCTTGCTTCATCACAATCTAATTTCTTTGGTAGCTGAAAATCTCTCCACTTTACACCCATGTTTCCTCCCTATATGTCCCCGCGCTCGATTTGCTCATGCAGAATCAGCGGGGAGCGGTATTACATTATTTTGAATACAATTCGACGATCAGCTGTTCTTCGATCGGGTGCGCGATATCTGATTTTTCCGGAAGGCGCGATACCCGCGCTTTGAGCTCAGCGGGCACGAACTCCATCCATGAAGGAACAGTCCTCTCCTTGGTATATTCAAGGTTTTCCCGGATCTTGTTCTTTGCCTTATCCTTGCCTATGATCGATATAATATCCCCGGCAGAGATCAGGAACGACGGGATGTTCACGCGTTTGCCGTTGACCGCGACGTGGTTATGCCTGACGATCTGGCGCGCATTCGACCGCGATAATCCCAGCCCCATCCTGAAGACGGCGTTATCGAGCCTTCTTTCCAAATATTGCAGAAGAACCTTTCCGGTAACGCCTTTGGATTTCGATGCCAGTGCAAAATACGAGCGGAATTGGGATTCGAGAACGCCGTAAATACGCTTTACCTTCTGCTTTTCGCGCATCTGCAGCCCGTAATTGGAAAGCTTCATACGGGTTTTGGCATTTCCGTGCTGACCCGGCGGAAAATTACGTTTATTCACGGCGCATTTATCGGTATTGCACCGGTTACCTTTTAAGAATAACTTTTCCTGCTGCCTGCGGCAAAGCCTGCATACTGCGTCTGTATATCGAGCCATGTGTTTTTACTCCATCTTTCTTTTTGAGGATTATACTCTTCGCTTTTTCTTAGCCCGACAACCGTTATGGGGGATCGGGGTGATATCTTTGATCGATGTGACCGTCAAACCGCCGGCCTGAAGAGCCCTTATCGCCGATTCCCTTCCGGGCCCGGGACCTCTGACCAGAACGTCTACGGACTTGAGGCCCATATCCCTGGCGCGCTTTGCAGCGTCGGTGCCCGCGACCTGCGCGGCGAACGGCGTAGATTTACGGGACCCGCCGTAGCCGACTATACCTGGGGTAGACCACACAAGCGTATTGCCCGTTTTATCGGTGATGTTAATAACCGTGTTATTGAAGCTGGCAAGGATATGAGCGATGCCTGCGGTAACGCCTTTCAATACCTTCTTCTTTTTTGACCCGGTAGACTGCGGCTGCGCCGTTTGCGCTGCTGCCGGTGACTGTGACTGCTTTTCAACTGCCATGAACTATCTCCTCGTTACGCCTTTTTGGAGGCGGCTTCTTTCTTGACAATAAGTGCACCACTCTTTTTCGGGCCCTTGCGTGAACGGGCATTGGTACGGGTACGCTGCCCGCGTACGGGTAAACCTTTTTTGTGACGGTACCCGCGGTATGATCCGATCTCCATAAGGCGTTTGATATTCTGCGATATATCCCTGCGCAGGTCGCCTTCCGCTTTTACCGTGCTCTTCTGCAGCGTATTGGTAATGTGCGAAATTTCCTCCTCGCTAAGATCCTTCGCGCGCTTTTCAGGAGGAATATTCGCATCCTTAAGGATCTGGAGCACATTATATCTGCCGATGCCGTATAAATAAGTCAACGCGATATCAATACGTTTCTGCTTTGGTATATCAACACCTAAAATTCTTGGCACGAGTTCCTCCTCTTAAAATACTCTGAGTCAGCTGCCTTATCCCTGGCGCTGTTTATGCTTTGCGGTAGTGCATATAACCCTCACAACACCGCGCCGCTTGATGACCTTACATTTATCGCAAATCTTTCTGATCGATGCTTTTACTTTCACCGTGCGTTCCCCTCTCTGTATCGTTATTTATTTTACCCTGAAGGTGATCCTGCCCCGTGTGAGATCGTACGGAGACAACTCGAGTTTCACTTTGTCACCCGGCAGGATACGGATGAAATTCATCCGCATTTTGCCCGACACGTGAGCCAGGACAAAATGGCCGTTCTCGAGCGCTACTTTGAACACTGCGTTCGGCAGCGCCTCCAGAACCGTACCTTCCGTTTCAATATGTTCTTCTTTAGCCATAATTTTTTGTATTTATTCCTGACATTGCAGGATACTACCGTTATATCTTTGTCAGAATTTCAGGGCCGTTGTCTGTCAGCGCGACGGTATGTTCCCAATGCGCGGAAAGTTTAGCGTCCGCTGTCACGGCCGTCCAGCCGTCATCCAGTACCACGCATTCCCATGTTCCTTCGTTGACCATCGGTTCGATGGCAAATACCATCCCGGGCCGCAGGACCGGCCCTTGCCCGGGTTTACCGAAGTTCGGTATCTCGGGATCTTCATGAAGCTGCCTGCCTATGCCATGGCCGACGAATTGCCTGACTACGCTGAATCCGCTGCGCTCGGCACACTGCTGCACTGCGTGCGATATATCGGTAAGGCGGTTGCCCGCCTGCATTTGCTTGATGCCTTCAGCGAGGCTCTTTTTTGTTATATCAATGAGCTGTTTTGTCCCGGTGCCGACTTTTCCAACTCCGACCGTTACCGCAGCGTCGGCATAAAAATCTTTGTACTTTATGCCCATATCAAGCGAAACAATATCACCGTCCCGTATGATACGTTCCCCGGGGATGCCGTGCACGATCTGCTCGTTGATGGAGATACAGATATTTCCCGGGTATCCGCGATACCCTAAAAATGCGCTGTCCACCCCGGCCGCCGAAACCAGATCCGCCGCTGCCTGATCAAGAGAGTCTGTCCTGATACCGTCTTTGATCCTGCTTTGAACTTTCAGCAGTATCTCCGCCAGGATCGCTCCGGCCGTACGCATGAGCGCAAGATCCTGCGTTGATTTAATTAGGATCATTTAAAGTTTTTAGCTTTATCGATGATCTTTTTCAATACAATTGCAGCGTCTTCATCAGCCGGCACGGTTACCAGGAGCCCTGCATTGCGATAATACTCCAATAATGCAGCGACCTCGCCGCGGTAAACGGCAAGCCGCTTCTTGATTGTTTCTTCTTTATCGTCGTCCCTCTGGTACAATTCCCCCGCGCACTGGTCGCACACATCCGCAACCTTGGGCGGCATATTCGTTTTATGGAATAATGCCCCGCATTTTCTGCACACGAGCCTGCCCGACAGCCTTTGAACGATGACCGGCTCGCTCGAATCCAGGTCGAATACGACATCAAGCTTTATGGATCTCGCAGCCAGGATCGCATCGAGCGTTTTTGCCTGGTTGATCGTGCGCGGATACCCGTCAAGAATAAATCCGTTCTTTAGATCGGGCCGGCCGAACCGATCTTCGAGCATTTTGGTTACCAGAGAATCAGGGACCAGCAGCCCCTTATTCATATAATCTTTTGCTTCGAGGCCGAGCGCCGTTGACTGCGCAACATTCTGACGCAGCAGATCCCCGGTCGAAATATGCGCAAGCTGTAATTCCCGCGCCAGGCCCTTTGCCTGCGTGCCCTTGCCGGCTCCCGGAGGCCCTAAAAGAACAAGTCTCATTGGCGCCGCCCCTTTACCCTGCCGGCCTTCAGGAATCCTTCATAATGATGCATGACCAGATGAGATTCGATCTGTCTGATCGTATCCAGCATAACGCCGACAATGATCAGGATGCCTGTGCCGCCGAAGAACGAAGCGACAAGGTACGGAACTTTGAGCCAATACATAATAAAATCAGGAAATATCGCGATGATCATAATAAATACCGCACCCGCCAGAGTTATGCGATTCATGACGAAGTAGAGATAGTCCGAAGTCGGTTTTCCCGGGCGTATACCTGGAATGAATCCGCCGTACTTGCGCATGTTCTCTGCGACATCGATAGGGTTGAAAACTATAGCATTATAAAAATAGCAAAAGAATATGATCAAAAGCCCGTAAAACACCGAATAGGACCAGTGTCCGCGCGTGAATGCCATTGCCCATTGCTGGAAACCGGCATTCGGCACGAACTGAGCTATGGTCGCGGGAAATAACAACAGCGATTGCGCGAAAATGATAGCGATGACGCCGGAGGTATCGACCTTGAGCGGGATATACGTCGATTGGCCGCCATAGATCTTTCTTCCAACGATCCTGCGCGCGTACTGCACCGGTATCTTGCGGTACCCCTGCGTTATCATGACAACCGAAAAAACAACCGCTACCAGAAGAATCGCCATGATCAGCAGAGTGATCGGCTGTATCTGCTGCTTGGTGATCAGGAAATAAAGCTGGTTCAGCGCGGTCGGGATCCTCGAAATGATACCCGCGGTGATAACCAGCGAAATACCGTTGCCGATCCCGCGTTCCTGGATCTGTTCGCCGAGCCACATGATGAAGATAGTTCCGGTGGTCAATGTCAGAACGGTCAGCATTCTGAATCCCCATCCCGGGAAAATGACAATACGCAGGCCTTCGAACCGGGCCGGGTCTTCAAGCCATAAAGCGATAAAGAACGACTGCATGACAGCCAGTACGACTGTGCCGTAACGGGTGAATTGGTTGATGACCTCGTATCCGGCTTTGCCCTCTTTGGCAAGCTTTTCGAAATAAGGAATGACCGCCGTCAACAGCTGCATGATGATGGAGCTTGAAATGTACGGCATGATACCGAGGGCGAAGATCGTCAACCGTTCCATAGCGCCGCCTGAGAACATGTTCATTATTCCAAAGAGCGTCCCGCCCTGGGATTGCGCCATTCGCGCGAAAAATTCTTTGAGCGCCGCGCCGTCAATGCCGGGTGTAGGGATAAAACAACCCATGCGATATACGATGAACAACAAGCCTGTTACGATCAAACGCTTCTTTAAATCGGGGATCCGAAACGAATTAACGAGTGCGGATAGCATTCATTACCTCAGTTGTCCCGCCTGCTTTTTTAATTTTCTCCTCGGCAGATCTTGAAAAAGCGTGCGCCTGCACCTTTTTCGCCGATTTGATCTCGCCATGCCCCAGGATCTTGACGCGGACATTCCTGCTTGCCACAATGCCCTTTTCCCATAATACCTGCGGTGTTACGAGATCCGCTTTGATCTTTGACAGCCGTTCCAGATTGACGATCTGGTACACCGTCTGGAATTTACTGGTGAACCCGCGTTTTGAGACCCGCCTGATCATCGGGCTCTGGCCGCCTTCGAATCCAAGATAAAAATGCCTGCCTGCGCGGGATGTCTGGCCCTTGCTGCCGCGGCTTGATGTTTTTCCGTGGCCCGAGCTGGAGCCTCTTCCAAGCAGCTTCTTTTTGTGATAGCTTCCCTTGGGTACCGGCAGATTCTCTAATCCTAAGTGCTTTTTGGTTTCCATGTATTAACCCTTTAATTGACTGAAACCCGCCATCGTCGCTTTTATGACATTGATCGGATTATTGGATTTAAGCGATTTTGTGAGGATATCCTTGATCCCCGCAGCTTCACAAACGGCCCGCACCGGCGCGCACGCGATGATCCCCGTTCCTTCCGATGCCGGCTTGAGCAGCACCTTGGCTGCGTTGAACTCTGCCAGTACTTCGTGAGGGATCGATACTCCGTCCATTATTATGGTATGCATTTCTTTTTTTGCCGCAGCCAAACCCTTGCGAATGGCATCGGCAACCTCGTTGGCCTTGCCAAGAGAATAACCGACACGGCCCTTACGGTCGCCCACAACCACCAGCGCCGAAAAAGACATTTTTTTGCCGCCCTTGGTCACTTTGGTAATGCGATTGATCGATACGATTTTTTCGACGAGCTCGGATTTTTGGTCGATGTTCATTGTACGCATGGTAATACGTTTCTCCTCTGATTAGAACTGCAGTCCGCCTTTACGGGCGCTTTCAGCAAATGCCTTGACGCGGCCGTGGTAAAGGTACCCTGCACGGTCAAAGACGACTTTTCCGAAACCTTTTTCCTTAGCCCTTTTAGCGAACATCTCGCCGAATGTAACCGCAGCCTTCATATTCCCCCGGTAGGGCAATGTTGATTTGAACTCTTTATCATTGGTCGATGCCGATAATAGTATCTTATCCTTTATATCATCAACCAGCTGTGCATACATATTAGCCAGGCTGCGGCGCACGACCAGCCTCGGTATTTCCATGCTGCCTGATAGCTTACGCCGTATATGCTTGTGCCGCTTGACCCTGAGCTGTACTTTATTGTTATTCTTTGTCATTTTTTGTGTCCTTATATGGTTATTTCGAGGTGGCCTGTGCTTTACCGACCTTCTTTCGCACTAATTCTCCGGCATACCGCACACCCTTGCCTTTATACGGTTCGGGCGGATATACGTCCCGTATCTTGGCGGCTATCTCGCCTACGATTTCATTATCGATGCCTTTGATAACGAGGAAGGTGGGTTTGGGCGCTTCTATAGTAATGCTCTTCGGTATTTCGAATACGACCGGATGGGAAAAACCAAGCGCAAGCGTAAGTTTACTCCCCTGTATCTGGGCCTTGAATCCGACACCTATGATCTCAAGCTCCTTGGTGTATCCTTTGGTCACGCCTATGATCATGTTATTGATCAGCGCCCTGTATAATCCGTGCAGTGCGCGGTCGGTCGCGATATTGCCCACGCGCGTTACTTTTATCTTGTTATCCTTGATCTCAACGTTCACCCTGTCGGAAAGTTTTCTGACCGCTTTGCCTTTCGGGCCTTCGACATGCACGCTATGATCTTTGACCTCGACCTTGACCCCGGCCGGAATTTCAATAAGCTTTATACCTATACGAGACATTCTTACTCCTTATCTATTACCACACATATCCGATTACTTCTCCGCCGATCTTATACTCTTTTGCCTTTTTACCGGACATGATCCCGGATGATGTCGACAAAATTGCAAGCCCTCTGCCGCGCAGCACGTTGGGTATATCTTCAGCGCGGACATGCTTGCGCAGCCCCGGCCGCGATACGCGCTTGATGATCATGATCGCGGATTTTCCTCCAACATATTTCAAGTAAATACGCAAAACGCCCTGTTTTTTATCTTCAATAGCCTTGTAATTATCGATGTATCCTTCATTCTTGAGGATCTCTAATATCGACGTCGACATCTTTGACGCGGGGACGTCGAGGGAGTCTTTATGCGCCATGATGGCGTTACGGATCATCGTGAATGTATCGGCGATCAAATCGGTTCGTGACATGTACTATACTCCTCTTGTTTTTTACCAGCTCGCTTTTTTAACGCCGGGAATCATCCCCTGCCATGCCAGTTCGCGGAAACAGATACGGCACAGCGAGAATCGACGGACATATGCGCCTGAACGGCCGCATATCGGGCAACGGTTATATTTGCGCGTCGAAAATTTGGGTGTTTTCTTCCAGCGATTTATCCAGGACTTTTTTGCCATTTTTGTGTTATTCCTTTATTTGGAACGGCATCCCGAAAAGTTTCAGCAGCGTGCGGGATTGTTCAGTATTTTTTGAATTCTTGATGACAAACGTGATGTCCATTCCCTGGGTCCGTGAAATACGGTCGAATTCGATCTCGGGAAAAATGTGCTGTTCCGTCAGCCCCATGCTGTAATTGCCCGCTTTATCGAATGAATCGAGAGGCACGCCGCGGAAGTCGCGGATACGCGGCAGCGCGACCGAAATAAAACGGTCAAGAAACTCATACATCTTAGCACGGCGCAGCGTTACCTTGCAGCCGATGGGATTGTTCTCCTTGATCTTGAAATTTGAAATAGCGATACGGGCCCGGCGCATGAGCGGTTTCTGCCCGCTTATCGTTGCAAGCTCCTCCATGGCCTTGTCCAGGATCTTTACATCGGTCAGCGCTTCGCCCACGCCCATATTGATGACGATCTTGTCAAGGTGAGGCACCGCCATTTTATTCTTGAGGGAGAATACTTTCATCATCTCCGGGATAATCTCGTTACGGTATTTTTCCTGCATTCTCGGTACCATGTTTATAGCGCTCCTCCACAGTGTTTACAAATTCTTTCTTTAGTGCCGTCTTTAGCGATTTTAAAGCCTACCCGGGTCGGCTTATCGCACGCCTTGCATACGCATCCCAGGTTCGCCAGAGCTATCGGCACTTCTATATTGATGATCCCGCCCTTTTGGTCCTGGCGTGTTTGACGGCTGTGTTTTTTTGCAATATTGCAGCCTTCAACAAGCGCTTTCCCGGCGGCCGTGAATACGGTAATGACCTTGCCTTTTTTGCCCCTGTCCTTGCCTTTTAAAATCTGTACTATATCGCCCTTCTTGATATTCTGCATTAAATGACCTCCGGTGCCAGAGAAATGATCTTGGTGAAATTTTTCTCTCTGAGTTCTTTGGCGACAGGGCCAAATACGCGCGTGCCCCTGGGGTTGTTAGCCGTATCGATGAAAACGATCGCGTTGCGGTCGAAACGCAAAAGTGACCCGTCCTGCCTGCGGATGCCGGCCCTGGTGCGTACGACGACAGCCTTGCCTTTTTCGCCCTTCTTAACGGTAGCGTTCGGCGAAGATTCCTTTACATGAACGTTGATGATGTCGCCTATGTTGGCTACAAAGCAGTTCTTTTTGCCCAGAACCCCGATCATAGCAGCGCGTTTTGCGCCCGTATTATCTGCTACATCCAATATACTGCGTAATTGTATCATATCGCTACTTCCTTTAGTTCAACGGCATGCGGCGCTTTTTTGACAATGGTAAGAAGCCGGAACTCCTTGTCCTTTGACAAAGGGCGCGTTTGTATGATCGTGACCGTATCGCCTGTATGAGCGCTGTTGGACTCATCATGTGCCTTGAATTTTTTATACGTTTTAATGATCCGGTCATAGGTCGGATGTTTTTCTTTGCGCATGACCTTGACTACAATGGTCTTTGCCATTTTATCGCTTACCACCGTACCCGTGAACTCTTTTTTTCTACCCATTTTTCTTCTCTTTCCTGTTTAAAATAGTATGGATCCTGGCAATATCTTTTTTGATAAGCTGGAACATATGCGGTTTTTCAACATTGCCCGTATACCTGCCGACATTCAGCTTGAACAATTCATCCTTAAGCTGCAGGAGCTTGCCCTGCAGATCTTCTTTTGACATCGCTTCGAGTTCTTTAGTTTTCATAGTATTATTCTTTTTCGCTCGCTCTGGTAACGAATTTTGTTTTAAGGGGTAATTTGTACGCTACAAGCCTGAAACACAGGCGCGCATATTCCTCCGGAACGCCGCCTAATTCGAACAGGATCTTGCCCCGCTTGACCACGCATACCCAATGGTCGATGTCGCCCTTGCCTTTACCCATGCGGACTTCCGCCGGTTTCTTTGTGATCGCTTTATCCGTAAAAACCCTGATCCAGAGCTTGCCGCCCTTATGCAGCTGGCGCGCAAGGACGACGCGCGCCGCCTCGATCTGTGAATTCTTGATCCAGCCGTTTTGCAGCAGCTTGAGGCCAAATTCGCCGAATACAAGATTCGCGCCCCGTGTCGCGACACCGCGCCGCGAACCTTTTAACAATTTTCGATATTTGACCCTCTTTGGCATCATAACCATGGATTCAGTCCTTTATGTATGTAAAATTTATTTACCCGCAGCATGCTGCGGCGCGTTCTTGTGAACGCGCGGCTCTTTTACCTCGATCGGCGCGCGGTCTACGCCGCCCTTTACCAGGATATCGCCCTTGTATATCCAGACCTTTATGCCGATCAATCCGTAGGTCGTAAGTGATTCGACGAATCCGTAGTCGATATCGGCCCTGAACGTAGAAAGGGGCAGTTTTCCCTGTTTATATGTTTCCGTTCTGCACATTTCTGCGCCGTCAAGCCGCCCCGCTGCGCTTATTTTTACGCCTTTGGCCCCGGCCATCATGGTCTGCTCGACAGCTCTCTTTACAGCGCGCCGGAACGCGATGCGTTTTTCGATCTGGTTGGCGATATTTCCGGCAACAAGCTGCGCGTTGACCGCGGGATTTTTGATCTCTTCTATATCTATACTGACCTCTTTTTTGGTCATGACGTTGATATCTTCCCGCAATTTTTCGATATCCGAGCCGTGGCGGCCGATAATAATTCCCGGACGCGCCGAATGTATCCTGATGCGTACCTTATCCGCAAGGCGCTCTATGATGATACGGGCTACCGCCGCGAGCTTGAATTGCTTGTTGATCATCTTACGGATCTCGAAATCCTCTTTGATGAATCTGCCGTAATCCTTGCGGCTGGCGATCCACCTGCTGTTCTCTGTCCTGATGATACCGATCCTCATTAAAAACGGATGAATTTTACGTCCCATGCTTCTCCTTTACTTTACATCTAATTCTATTTTTAAATGCGCCGTGCGCCGCAGAATCGGCGCCGCCCTTCCGAACGCCGCAGCCTTAAAACGCTTCCAGCTCGGACCGTTATTGCATACGATCTTTGAAACATATAACTGTTCCGCATTGAATCCCTTGACCTTTGCATTGGCAACCGCGGAATCAAGGAGTTTCGATAAAAATTCTTTCGGACGCTTATTGATGGTGCGAAGTGTTGCCTGAGCGGCCGGTACATCTTTCCCGCGCAATAACGCGATGACCTGCCTGATCTTCGGCGGGGCAATGCGGATATGCTTTATTTCGGATTTTGCTATCATTTTTGATCCCTATGGTTTGTTATTATGTTTTTTCAGCTGCTTTTTTAGCTTTTACGCCGCCGTGCTTGCGGAATATCCTGGACGTCGCGAATTCGCCTAATTTATGGCCGACCATGTTCTCTGTTACAAAAACCGGCACGTGTTTGTGTCCGTCATGCACGGCAAAAGTCGTACCGACGAAGTCGGGAACGATCGTCGACGCGCGAGACCACGTTTTAATAGCTACGCGCGAGCCTGAACGGCGGGCACGGTCTACCTTTTGTATCAGTTTCGGCTCAACGAACGGGCCTTTTTTTACTGAACGAGGCATTATTTAGCTCTCCTTTTCAATATAAATTTATTAGAATACCGTTTCGGCTTTCTGGTACGATATCCCTTGGTAGGCATTCCCCACGGTGAAACCGGGTGCGGGTTACCCTGTCCGGCTTTGCCTTCGCCGCCGCCGTGCGCATGGTCAACGGGGTTCATCGCTGACCCTCTTGACTGCGGGCGCCTGCCCCTCCACCGGGATGCGCCT
>Ga0265297_10004562_pt1 | contig 22378 bp, 20 predicted proteins | sample Munlanlwell13791_FD_192502 | JGI IMG/M metagenome (GOLD analysis project Ga0265297, IMG submission 192502) | Leachate microbial communities from a municipal landfill in Southern Ontario, Canada - Leachate well 137-91 | ecosystem: Engineered > Solid waste > Landfill > Unclassified | place... | reverse complement strand
CCTTGGCCGTGCCGCCGGTTTTCCAGCCGATTGAAGCTAATGGCTATCTTCTATCCGACGGCGGCTTGTCTAATCCCTTGCCGGCGGCGGTAGTCCGGCAGATGGGAGCGGATATTGTTATTGCCGTTAATTTAGAAAACGGCCAATTTGACAGCGACATTAACTTTTTGAATCATTTATCTCTAACTAAAATTTCCATTCGCGCCCTGAATATCATCCGCTATTACCTGGCAAAAAATTCCCTTCAATACGCCGACATTGCCATCGAACCGAAAGTGGCGGAAGTCGGCTTGGTTGGCTGGAACCGAATTTTTGATAATAACCAAGTCACAGCGATTATTAAAGAGGGGGAGTTGGCCGTGGCAAAAAAAATTACCGAGATCAAAAAAATCTGTCAATGAAATCGGTTTCGTCCTGTAAATCAAACAGGGAAAACTAATAGTGTTTTTTCTGTTTTTATGTTATAATTCAAGATGATAAATTACCAGAAATAACAAAAACAAAATGGATAAAACTCTTTGGTACACCCTGCCAATCGATAAAGTTTTTGCCAAGCTAAATTCGGATAAAACCGGCCTAACGACGAAGCAGGCCGAACAACGGCTGAAAAAGTTTGGGCACAACAAACTGCCGGAAGAAAAAAAACTCTCCAGCCTGATGATTTTATTAAACCAATTCAGAAGTCCCTTGGTTTATATCTTGTTGGGAGCCGCCGGCGTTTCCTTTATTCTCCAGGATATGATTGATACCACGATTATTTTAATCGGGGTTTTTATTAATACCTTTTTGGGCTTCTATCAGGAGAATAAGGCAAGCAAAGCAATAAATTACTTGAAAAAACTAATCGACTTAAAAACCAGGGTTTTGCGAGACGAAAATACCGTTGAAATCAGCACAAAAAATCTGGTGCCGGGCGACATTATGTTTCTTACCGCCGGTGATAAAATCACTGCCGATGCCCGTTTAATCGCCATGGATAATTTCTCTGTTGTTGAAGCGTCGTTAACCGGCGAATCATTTCCGACTCCAAAGAACCTTAAAGCTTTGAATAAGGGGACAACTTTGGCCGCCCGCCAAAACATGGTTTATAGCGGTACGGTCGTTGGCTCGGGTAAAGCCGAAGCGATTGTTTGCGCGACAGGACTTGAAACCGAGCTTGGCCAAATCACCAAACTAGTAGCAGAAACAAAAGAAGAAGAAACGCCTTTACAAAAGCAAATGAAATCTTTTAGCAAAACTTTGGCCGGCCTAGTTTTATTCCTCTGCGTTTTTGTAATAATTGTCGGCAAAATCCAAGGTCGAACGATTTTCGGCTTTGGCGCCGGGGCCCGAGAAGGAATGCTCAACACGGCCGCGGCCTTGGCTGTTGCTTCAATTCCGGAAGGCCTTTTAATTTCCGTCACGGCGATTTTAGCTATTGGCATGCAGGCCATTTTGCGCCAAAAGGCTTTGGTGCGAAAATTAATCGCGGCCGAGACTTTAGGCAGTGTTTCAATCATTTGCACCGATAAAACCGGCACTCTGACCGAAGGAAAAATGCAGGTGGCTAAAATCATCACCACAGGCAAGGAAACTGCCATCGAAAAAAAGCCTAAATACCACCATGCCGAAATTCTAGAAGACCATGATCTGATTTTAAAAATTGCTTTGCTTTGCAATGATGCAATTATTGAAAACCCAAACGAGGAGCTTAAAGACTGGCGGATTTTGGGCCACCCGACCGAAACTGCTTTACTTTTGGCCGCGATTGAATCAGGCACCCCTTGGCAAGAAATCAAAAAGCAGCAGACGCGGCTGGCAGAAATTCCTTTTGATTCGGAGATTAAATATATGGCCACGCTCAACCATTTAGACCAAGAAAATGAAGTGGTCTATGTTAAAGGCGCACCGGAAAAAGTCTTGGCCATGTCTTCGTTAATCAGAATTAATGGAAAAAAAGAGCCGTTGACCGAAAATGTCAGCCGAACTCTTAAAACCAAATATGAAGCTTTAACTAGACAAGGCCTAAGACTCCTTGCTTTTGGCTATAAGCAAATTACTAAAAATAAAAATATTGATCTGAAAAATGAATTAAATAATTTAATTTTTATTGGCTTTATTGCCTTAAAAGATCCGCTGCGGAGTGAAACCAAAGAAACTTTTCAATTAGCCAGACAGGCGGGCATTCGGCCGATTATCATTACCGGCGATCATCGGCTGACTGCCAAAGCCATAGTTTCCGAGCTTGGTATCAAGGTTGAAGATAAAAATATTATTGAAGGAGAAAAACTTGATAAAATGAGCGACGATGAGCTAGCCAAAATCGTTAAAGGAATTGACATTTACGCCCGGGTTGAACCAAGACACAAAATGCGGATTGTTGCCGCCTGGCAAAAAAGAGGGGAGGTAGTAGCGATGACTGGCGATGGCATTAATGATGCACCAGCTTTGAAAGCGGCCGATATTGGTATCGCCCTTGGTTCAGGCACCGATGTCGCTAAAGAAACTTCGGATTTGATTCTTTTGGATGATAATTTCAAAACCATAATCGCCGCTGTCCGCCAGGGAAGAATAATTTTTGATAACATCAAAAAAGTTATCCTTTATCTTCTGGCCGATACTTTTTCCGAGATTATTTTGGTTACTGGCGCCGTAATCTTAGGCCTACCGCTGCCTCTTTTGCCAGCACAAATTATTTGGATAAATCTTATTGATGACGGCCTGCCTAATATGGCTTTAACTTTGGAATCAGGCGAGAGAGAAGTAATGAAGGATAAACCCCGAAAAAAAACGGAAAAAATATTAGACGGAGAAATGAAATTTCTGATTTTCATTATTGGCATATTTACCAATCTCTTCCTGTTCGCTTTGTTTTATTTTCTTTTAAAATTAGAGATTTATGACATCCAAAAAATCCGGACTTTCCTTTTTGCTACTTTAGGAATTGATTCTCTGCTTTTTGCCTTTTCTTGCCGGAGTTTACGCCATTCAATCTTTAGCCAAAACCCCTTTTCCAACCCGCTTCTGATCTTGGGCGTACTGGTTGGCTTTTTTCTCCAATGGCTGGCTATTTATGAACCGCACTTCCAAAAAATATTCGGCACTGTCAATTTAGGGCTGACTGAATGGTTTTTCATTTTTGCTTTGGGTTTGATGCAAGTCATCCTGATTGAAATCACTAAACATTATTTTATCGTCAAAAAAACTTCAAATAAAATCTATGGCTAGCAACAAATCAATTTACAAAAGTTTAATCTTAAATGAAGATGAAAATGTCGTCAAAATCGTCAGGCAGTCAATACTTAAATTGATGATTTCTTTGGTGCTGCCGATTATTTTGATTGTTTTACCATTCTTCTGCCTCTATCCCTTATTTTCTTGGGGCAATCCAGGTGTAGCTTTGTTTTCCATTCTCCTTTTAATCGGCGCTTTATGGCTTATCCGCGCTTTGATTATTTGGTATTTCCAGACTTTTATCATCACTAACCAACGGATTATTGATGTTGATCGAAAAGGGGTATTCCAAAAAACCGTCTCGGATATTCCTCTAACTAAAATTCAGGATATATTTTATCAGACTAGAGGAATTTGGCAGACTTTAGTCAAAATCGGTAATATCTCGATTGTCTTGCCTGATTCAAAGGCTAAGATTGAAATTAAAAATATCGCTCAGCCTCACCAAATCCAGCAGCTGATTCTGCAATTAAGGGCTGAAACGCTTGGCGAGAGACTTGATTCAACGAAGCTTTCGGCCCAAGAATTGGTTGCTTTAGTCAAAAAAATCAAGGCGGGCATTGGCGAAAAAAAATTTAATGAAATTATTGGTCAAACTGAAGAAAAAAGGGTTGAAGAAGATTAAAAAAAATGTTATAATTCAAATATAAAATTGCTGATGAAATTTCCAGCTAACACAAAACCTAAAATTAGGAGTAAAAGCAAGCTTGTTTTACTGGTTTTGATAATAGTTTTAATTTTTTTTGCTATAAATTTAGCTAAAAGTTGGCATCAAAATTCTCGGATTGATCAGGAAGTCGCCGTATTAGAAAAAGATATCAAAAATCTAGAAGAGGGCAATTTCAAATTAAAAGAATTAATTAAATACTTTAATTCAAGTGCCTATATTGAAGAAAGGGCACGTCTAGACCTTGGCCTGAAAAAGGAAGGCGAAAAAGTAGTGGTGGTCAGCGAAACGGCCGACCAGGACAATAAAAATCAAGCGGAAACTGATGCAATATCAAATAATGGAAACAACGAAATTTCTAATTTGCAAAAATGGTGGAAATATTTGTTTGAATAATGTTCTCAATGATTCAATGATATGAATAACCCGCAACCGAATAAAATTGACGATCCGGAAATTACTAAATTAAGAGATGCTGTTTTAAAATGGATTGAAGTAAAAAAAGAAGTAAAGACCGAAACCTTGCCGAAAAGGATTGAACAAAAAAACCAGCCGGCTTCTGATAAACCAGCTAAATTGCCAGCGGAAAAACTTTCGGATTCTATTACTAAGCCGAAAACTACCATCAAGAAAAAAAGAAGCCGCAAGGGTAAGCTACTGAAATTTTTTGCCTTATTAATAATCATCTGCTTTTTGGCTTTGATTATTTTCGGTGCCAGCCTCTATCAATTCAAATGGCAAAACCCTGTTGTTGAATACATTACTAAAATAATTCCTTATCCAGCAGTGATTGTCAACTATCAGCCCATCTCTTACTACTCTTGGCAGCAACAGGTTAAAACATTAAGAAATTTTTATACCCAGGAAAAAGATAAAAATCCTGATTTGCCAGTTCCCAGTTTAGAAGAAACCCAAAAACATATTTTAAATCGATTGATTGAGCAGGAGTTACTCAATCAACTAGCTTATAAATACAATGTAACCGTTACCCAAACGGAAATAGATGAAAGAACTCAAAAACTGATTAGTGAAATTGGCAGTCAAGAATCATTAATTCAACAGTTAAAAAATTTATATAATTGGACTCTTGATCAATTTCAAAAAGAAGTCCTAAGACCTCTTTTACTGAAAAATAAATTAAGTATCGCAATTACCCTAGATGATCGACTTAATCAAGAAGCCAGAAAAAAAGCGGAGGAAATCTTGACTAAATTAAAAAGCGGCCAACAATTTGATGAATTGGCCAAACAATACAGTGAGGATGTTACTGCTTTATCTGGTGGCGACTTAGGTTATTTCGGCCGCGGCCAGATGCTACCCGAATTTGAGCAAGCGGCATTCAATCTAAAACCGGGCGAAATCAGCGGACTAGTCAAAACTCAATTCGGCTATCATATAATAAAAGTTGAAGAACAGCTGGCTGATGAAAATGGTGAAATAACCCAAGTCAGGGCCAGGCATATTCTGATTCGCGGCAAGGATTTAGATAGCTATCTGGCTGAATTTAAACAAAAAAGCAAAATTTGGCAATTTGTCAGACTATAGCCACTTATCCGGTACCTTCTGGAGCCGATGGCCGGGCTTGAACCGGCGACCTACGCGTTACGAGTGCGTTGCTCTACCAGCTGAGCTACATCGGCTAAAGAAGGCATGGGAAAAATAAAATAATGACTGCTTTGATTATCCTGAACGGGTGAGTGGAGTCTTCGCCAAAGGCGGCGGCACCGCCGGGCTCAGCTTGCCTGCCCCGCCGTGACTTTGCCTAAGCGGTAGACCGGGATCGAACCGGCGACCTTCTGCTTGGGAAGCAGACGTTCTACCAGCTGAACTACTACCGCCCAAGCAAAGGCAGACGGTGTAAATATAGACAAAATGTCCATTTGTTCCTCACTAGCAATTATAAACGAATTTAAAAAATAATAAAAGTCCTCTAAACGTAATGATAATTTTCAAAAATATTACCAAAAGTTATCTCCCTGACGTTACGGCGTTAAAAAATATCAATCTGCATATTAAACCAAAAGAATTTGTTTCAATTGTCGGCCGGAGCGGCACAGGGAAGACTACTTTGGTTAGAACCTTAATTGCCGAAGAAAAACCGACTAAGGGCCGGATAATTGTTGGCGGCTGGGATGTAACCGAGATTAAGCCAAGAGAAGTGCCAATTTTGCGCCGACAAATTGGCGTCGTTTTCCAGGATTTCAAATTGTTAGCCAAAAAAACCGTTTTTGAAAATATTGCCTTTGCTTTAGAGGTCTGCGGTACCAATAGTCAAAAATGCCAAGAAATTATCCCTCAGGTTCTAAGAATTGTTGGCTTGACTGGCAAGGAAGACCGCTACCCGATTCAACTTTCCGGCGGCGAAGCCCAAAGAGTAGCGATTGCCAGATCGCTGGTTCATCGGCCAAAAATTCTAGTTGCCGATGAGCCGACCGGTAATCTTGATTCAATCAACACTAAAGAGATTGTTGACCTGTTGCTAAAAATTAACGAGTTTGGAACAACGGTAGTTTTGGTCACTCACAATCGAGAAGTGGTTAACTCAATCAGTAAGCGCGTGGTCACCTTGGATAATGGAACGGTTATTTCTGATCAAAAAATCGGTAAATATTTACTTTAAATTATGACTAGTTTAGCTTCAATTTATCGGGTCTTCATTTTCGCTTGGCAGAGCTTCTGGCGAAATATTTGGCTTTCTGTCGTTACCATTACCATAATTGTTTTGACTTTCATTTCTATTAATTTTTTAATTGTGGTCAATATTATCAGCAATGCCGCTACTGACATAATCAAAAATAAAGTTGATGTCAGCCTTTACTTCAAACCTGACATTATCGAACCGCAAGTTCTGGAAGTTAAAACTTATCTTTCCTCTTTAACACAGGTCAAAGAGATTAATTATGTTTCTCAGCAGGAAGCTTTGGAAAAATTCCGCCAACTCCACCGGCAGGATTCGGTAATTATTGAATCTTTAGAAGAGCTTGAGCAAAATCCCATTGGTGCCACCCTCCAAATTAAAGCCAAAAACATCGAAGACTATCCGGCAATTATGGACGTTTTGAACAATTCAAAATATAATGATTTAATTTTAGACAAAAATTTTGACGACCACCAAGCCTATATCAGTAAAATTAAAAATCTTTCCGATAACATCAAGCGGATAGGATTTTTGGCCTCGGGGATTTTCATTCTGATCGCTTTATTAATCGTCTTTAATACCATCCGCATTGCGATCTATACCCATCAGCAGGAAATCGGGGTGATGAAACTGGTCGGAGCGACTAATTGGTTTATCCGCAGTCCCTTTCTTTTGGAAGCGATTTTTTACGGGGTTATCGCCTGCATAATTTCTATTGCGATTGTCTATCCTTTACTTAATTTTATCCAGCCTCACTTAAACCAATTCTTTTTGACTGAAGAATTCAATCTAACTGAACATTTTAATAAAAACTTTTGGCAAATTTTTGGCCTCGAACTGTTAATAGTCATCTTTCTCAATATGGTAAGCAGCAGCATTGCGATCAGAAGATATCTTAAAGTTTAATAATTTACTATTGACAAATTTTGTTTTTTTTATTAAAATAAAAGGCTATAAAATAAGCTTTAATTAAACAAGCATTTAGGGACTATCCGAACAATCCAAAGTAGCACGGGAAAAAGCAAAGATCGGTTTTGCCTGCCCCGCATCAGACCTCGGAGGTCGTCTAATGGTAGGACAGCGGGTTTTGGTCCCGCTAATTCAGGTCCGAATCCTGGCCTCCGAGGCCTGGTGCGGAGATCCAAGTGCCCTAAAAATATTTAAATTAAATTATGGAAATTATCACTCTTGTCTGGCAACAATATCTTTATATTCCGCTTTTCAATTTTTTAGTCTGGCTTTACCTTAATTATTCTTTTTATAATTTGGGCATTGCCGTAATTATTCTAACAGTTATTTTACGGATCGTTCTTTTACCTTTCACCATTTTGTCAGAACGAGGAAAAATTATCGGCATCAAATTAAAAAAAGAAATTGCCGAGATTGAAAGGGATTTTGTCAGTGACCCGGTCAAAAAGAAACTGATGGTCCGGCAGCACTTAAAAAAGAAAAAAATCAGACCTTGGGCTAAAGCGGTCGTTTTAAGTGTCCAAGGTTTAGTTTTAGTTTTGCTTTATCGGGTTTTTATCGGCGGCATTAACACCGAAGAAAAACTTCATTTATTATACCCGGGCATCCCCCGGCCAGATTTTATCAATACTAAATTTTTATGGTTTGATATCGGCAAACAGAACATGATGGCCGCTGCAATCGTTGCCGGTTTTCTTTTCGGTCAGATTTTAATTAGCAGTTGGGAAAATCATCGGCATTCGAATAAAAAAGAACAGATTTATACTTTATTGTTTCCCGCTTTGGTTTTTTTGATTCTGGCGATTCTGCCGGCGGTAAAATCAATTTTCATTTTGACATCTCTTATTTTTTCATCTATAATATCAATAATTGTCGCTTTAATCAGATTTAGCCTGGCAAACAAACCGGCTAAAGCTAAATAATCACAAAAATATGGCCGAAGAAGGCTTAGACAAATTAATGTATTCCTTTGTAGTCGAAGATGTGCTAAAAGGATTTTTCATTCATGTTCCGCCTGGTTATGTGGCTGCCGTTTATGACTTGGGCCGAGGGGTACTAAAAAAAATCTACAAACCGGGGCTCCATTTAAAAATTCCTTTTTGGCAGAAAGCTACTCTTTTTAACACCCAGACTTTAGAATATGATATCGGCAAAAGATTTAATCCGGATAAACCAGAATTGCTGGGGGATCAGCCAATCACCGCCACCAGCCAGGACGGGAAAAAAATTTCAATCGAAGGCACAATTTTACTCCGCCTAGACCCAGAACAAATTCCGGAGATTTGGCAAAGCATCGGCCAGAATTTTGTGGAAAAAATTGTCCGGCCGACTATTCAAAGCCGCCTGCGGATGATCAGCGCTAAATATGAACTGAAAGAAATTTGCGCCACCAAAAGAGCAGAATTCGAAATCAGCGCCCGGCAAGAACTGGAAAGAATCCTTTACCCCCGCGGAATTTTTGTCGAAAATGTCTTACTGAAAGAAGTTTGCTAATTTAGATTAAGCTATAAAAACAAAGGCCTCGGAATTTCCGAGGTTTTTTGCTATAATTACTAGCGAGGGACAAACAAACGACATAATTTCATGAATTTAAACGCCAATCTATTGTAGCCTGGTTTAAACTCATATAATAAACTATGCTAAAAATCTACCCTTATCAAAATGATTTTCCAAAAAGGTTTAAAAGAAAAAAGGCTGAAATTGAAAAAATAATCGGCAAATTTGGAATTCATCATATCGGCAGTACGGCGGTTCCTGGTCTGGCCGGAAAGGGGATGATAGACATTATGATTGGCTTTAACAATTGGGCAGAGGCCAGATTAGCTGTTGAAAAGTTAAAAAAAAATGGTTTTAAACATATACACCCCAAAGAAAAAAATAGGATATTTATCAGCAAAAAACCAAAAACTGAATTTGGCGACACTCATCTTCATCTAACCATCAAAAACTCTAAGCCCTATAAAGAGCTGCTGGCTTTTCGGGATTACTTGAAAAAAAATAGAAAGGAAACAATAAATTACCAAAAATTGAAATCTGAGTTGGAAAAGTCTACTCATAAAAACCGAGTCAAATATCGCCAAGAAAAAAATGGCTACATCAAAAAAATTACTAAAATAGCCTTAAACAAAATGAGATGAAAATAATCTTTGCCACCAATAATCAAGGCAAGCTTAAAGAAATCAAAGCGATTCTAAAAGATTTGGCAATCGAGGTTTTGGATACTGAGCAAGCCGGAATCCATGAAGAAATTAAAGAAGACGGCCAAACTTTAGCTGAAAATGCCTTGAAAAAGGCGAGCTATGTCGCCCAAAAAACCAAAGGATGGGCTTTGGCTGATGACACTGGCATTTTTATTGAGGCTTTAGATGGCAAGCCTGGCATTATGAGCGCCCGCTGGACCGGCCGAAGAGCTAAAGCGGAAAAAATTATTGAGTTCACCTTAAAAAAGATGAAAGATGTGCCGTCTAACAAACGCCAAGCTTATTTTGAAACAATAGCGGCTTTAGTAGCACCAGACGGCCGGACTTGGACTTTTGCCGGCAAAATTAATGGCCAAATTACTTTAGAGCCAAAAGGGACGCCGCGTAAGAACTTACCCTATGACTTAATTTTTATTCCCCAAGGCCTTAATAAAACTTTTGCGGAAATTTCCAATGAACAAAAAAATCTTTTAAGCCATCGGGCTCAGGCTTTTATTAAACTTAAAAAAATTTTAAGGGAAAAACAATATGAAACTGACTAGTCCCGCTTTTAAAAATAATGAAAAAATTCCGGCTCAATATACTTGTGACGGGGAAAACATTAATCCGCCCTTGGAAATCTCAGCGGTGAAAGAATTCGCTCAAAGCTTAGTTTTAATCAATGATGACCCCGACGCGCCAAACGGTGATTGGGTCCACTGGCTAGTTTGGAATATTAATCCTAAGACCAAAGAAATTACGGAAAATAGCGTTCCGCTCGGTACTGTTGAAGGCACTACCAGCTTTGGCCGGCCTGGCTATGGCGGTCCCTGCCCGCCAAGCGGCACCCACCGCTATTTTTTTAAATTATACGCCTTAGACATAAATCTTAATCTTGATCAAAATACTGACAAAAAACAATTAGAAATAGCAATAAAAAATCATATTATAGACCAAACGGAATTAATTGGACTTTATGGCCGGAAATAAAAAATATATATTGCTTGGCTTCATTCTTTTTTTGGCGCTGGGTTTAAGATTATATAACCTGGGCGGCTTTGAAGTCACTGGTGATGAGGGCAGTTACGCCTACCGGGGAATCGGCTGGAACGATTTTATGGTTTCAACCACCATGAACACGCCCTGGAACTGGTTTATCGATCAGAATCTGCCGCTTTGGACTCAGCTTTCATTCTTTGATCACCCGCCGCTTCATTTTGCGGCAATTTGGCTTTCCACTCATCTTTTGGGAATTAGTCTTTTAACCGTCAGACTGCCCTCGGCAATTTTTGGCGTTTTATCGGTTTTAATGATCATTCTGATTTTTTATCGTTTCGGGTGGGAAAAAATTGGCTTATGGTCGGGATTATTTTTGGCAGTCTTGCCTTGGCACATTTGGATTTCTCGCCAGGCCCAGCAAGAATCGCTTTTGATTTTTTTGATTTTATTTATTATTTATCTGATACTTGGAATCGATAACAAAAAAGCTCCTTATTGGTTAATAACCGGAATCGTCATCGGCTTGGCGTTTCTAACCAAATATTCAGCCGTAGTGATAATTCCGCTGCTGATTTGGTATTTCTTCAGTAAAAAATGGTATAAGGAGCCTAAATTTTGGCTTTTGGCATTATCGACTCTAATTGTTGTCTCGCCAGTAATTATTTATAACCTCAAATTTTATCAACTCCGCGGACATTTTGACTTGCAATTTTCCCGGCTTTTACACCAAAATTTATCCAAAGATTGGCCGGCGAATGTGCAAATGATTGTCCAAGGGAGTACGGCTGATTTTAAATCATGGCCATTATTGATTAACCAATGGCTCAGCCTTGGCGGCGTCTTGATAATAATTATTGGTTTAATCAACGGAATTTTTTCGCACTCGAAAATTTTGAGAGAAAAATGGTTTTGGGGTTATGGCTTGCTCGCCATCGGAATAACTATTGCTGCCATTACTTCGTTTGATTCAATTCGTGGATCCGTTTTGATTCCTTTTTTCCTGCTGGCCTTTGGTTTGAGTTTAAAGTTATTGCCTCAACGGTTCAAAATTAATCTTATTTTGCCAATTATTGCCTTATTAATTTTATTACCGGCCGTAATTAATATTTATGGTGATTATTTAAATTGGCCTAGTTATCTTTCCGGCAGTTTCAAGCCAGCTGACAATGGTTTTATCGCTTGGGAAAAATGGCTGGCTGAAAAAAATCCGGCTCAACTCAAACCGATTCATTTTTCTTCAATTAACGAATGGGCTCAGCGTTTATACGATTTGACCCTAGAAACCGAAGAACCAATCATCCTCTTCGATCACCGCTTCAACTGGTTTGCCTTAAACTGGCATTTCTTGCGCCATTCTTTTTATACTACCAACTACCCGGTTATCCATCCGACAATCTTTATGAACTTTTTGCTTAATGATCCAAAACTGCCGCAAAAATTAGTCAATAAAAAAATTATTTACCTTCAGAACCTTGATTACAACCGGGGAGCTAAATCCATAGAAGATGAACAAACAAAGTTGTTTGATGCTCTGATTAATCATTTGATTGATAAACAAAAAGTTCAGTCGACGCTAATAGTCAATAGCCATGATGAAAATGTAGCCGAAATTTGGCAGCTGGAATGGGATGCTAATATTAAACTGAAGCCAACTGAATAAAAAAAGTGTCCATTTAAAATTTTGTATTATTCTGATTAAATCAAGTTATCCACTGGTTTTTGAAGAAAAAAAATTTTAGGTAAAAACCAAAGCACCTGTCAAGTACATAAGGTATATTATACCAAAAGACTGCTTAGATAAGCAGTCTTTTCATTTTCCAGATATGATGCGGGAATAATAGGATCCAGGTCACGATTGGCCTTTGTTTGAAATTCTGCTGCAAGAATGGAGCACTAAAACTTATTTCTTCGTTATATTTCTGTAATAAGTTGAGGTAAAAATTAAATAAAGCATTCCTAAATTATCAACGATTGATTGAATTAACACCTTTTGATTTTCACTGATTGCTTTTTGGGGGATGGTACAAAAAATCCTAATATTAAAATTATCCTGGGTTGATTTAATTACTGAATAATCTTTAACTGTCCCATCGTTAATAAGACATTTATTGCTAATTTCATATTTTAAAAGAATTGCTTTCCCTCGGCGCTGGGAATGTTCAGTTTCCTTTTGATAAAGATAGTAAAATTAAAAAGCCAACAATAATCAAAAATACTAGAATAAATACTTCAATTAATTATTCATTGAAAATTGAGATTCTTTCTTGAATAAAAATGGGCGTGCCAATAATTAAAATAAGTAAGGCACCAAAGGATATTAAATAAAAATTTTTTAGTAAATTAATTCTGGAACTCATTTTATTGTTCCCCTTCAAAATTCTGCCGTAAAAAAAATAAAGCGATAAAGGCTAAAAAATTAAGTAAAATCAAAAAAATAATAGTTTTGGTGAAGCCTAAAATTGGCAAAAGAAAAATAATTGCCAAAATCGCGCCCAAACCTGAACCAATTAAATCTGCTCCGTAAATTGTGCCGGTTTCTTTAGCTGGTTCACGTTTAAGTTGCAGGTAAAATTTATTAGCCATGGGAAATTCCATCCCGACCAAAAACCCAATTACAAAAACCAGCCAATAGAAAAAGACGGGCAGTTCTAAAGCATCAGGCAGAAAGGCAAAAATAATGGCTACAGTTAAAAAATAAAGGCTAATGCAGAAATACAAACGAATTAAATAAGCATATTTAACCCGGCCAAGAGCTATTAAAAAATTTGATAACCAAACTCCCAAACCGATACCCAACAAAATTACGGCAAAAATCAAACTTAATTGATAGTAAAGATAGCCATAAATTGTCTGGAAAATAAAAATAAAAATGATTTCGGCGGTTACTAAAGAAAAATCCGGAATAATGGTCAAGGTGGCAAGAATTCTTTCTTTTCTTTTGATCAAGACATCAAGAATATAAAAAACAGCAAAAAACAAGATAAAGCTGGTGACAATTATTTTAGTTAGACTGATATTGCTGGCCAGGCCAAAAAATCCGGCCAAGCGGGGATGATAAGCTGAAAGCCAAAGCAAATTTTGGTACCAATAGCCGACTGGCCGCCAACTTGTATTAATTTCGTTTAGATTTTCAAAATCAGCTAACATTTGAGCCACCCGGTCATTAGCCAGCCGATGATGGATATAATCTTTAGTGACTAGCTTATTAGCTAAATGATTAAGGTCAAATCGATTTAATAACGGCCAAGGATCATAATTAAGTTTGCTGTCGCTGGCTAAATATAGAATTTTTTCATCGGGCAAAACTATAACTGACGGATAAACTTCTTTTAAACTTCGATGGATCAACTGATTCATTTTTTTTAGCTCCAAAGAATCTAAACTGATGGCCAAAATCCCTTCCGGCGCTAGTTTTAATCTTACGGCTTTAAAAAATTCTACGGTATAGAAACGATTCAATAGGATGGTAGTGGGATTAGGTAAATTCAAAATTACCAAATCAAAATTTTGCTTGGTCTCTTTGATGAAATATAAACCGTCGGCAGAAACAAAATTGACCCGTTTATCATTTTGAGCAACTAATAGTTTAAACGGTACGTAAGGCTTAACAAAATTAGCAAGCTCCGGATCCAGTTCCAGGTAGTCAACGGCAGCAACCGGATATTTCAAAATCTCATTGACTGCGCCATTGAATCCGCCGCCAATCAGAAGGATCCTTTTAGGGTCAGGGTGATAAAGCAATGACAGGTGAATGATGTCTTCGTCAGAAAACCGATCTTTTATTGAACCAAGGTCTAAACCGTTTTCATAAAAATTGTACTGATCGCCAGTCTTAGTTGCTGCCAGCCTGCCAAATTTTGAATTTTTGGTTTCTAGTAAATCTTGACCGGCAAACCGCCAGTTATTAGTCAGCTTCTGTAAAGACGGGAGAAAACCGGGGATTAGCCAAAAGGCAATTATAATTGCCAGAAAACTTGCAGAAATTATCCTGGTTATTCTTAATTTTACTAAAAAAATCAAGATCACCAAATTACTGACGGCCAGAATAAAAAATAGACTAAAGGCATCAAAATAAACAAAAACAAAAAAGTAGATTAAACCGCCAGAAACCAAACCAAAAGTTTCGTAAAAATAACCCTGACTGACCAGGTAAGCAATATCAGCGGTTTTACGACCCAAAAATTTTTCTCTCAGCCATTTGAATAACCGGCGAAAACCGCTTGGCTCTTGATTGCCGACACTGATTAAATAACGAGTCGCAACCGTAAACTGCAAGCCTAAAATTAGACAAAGGAAAGAACTGACTAATAAAAGATAGCCAAGGCTTAAAATCAAATCGGGGACTTGACCTGAGCTGACTAAAATATGCCTAGCCAAGCGAAGCAGAATTACTTCGGCCAAAAAAGAGAAGGGGACGAGGAAATGGCAAATAATCAAAATTTTTAAGGAAAATGACGGTTTAAAAAACTTAGCCAAAATCATACTGCCCAAGGCCACCCAAATCAGCCAAAAAGCCAAAACAAAACCAATAAACAGCTCATTGCCATAAAAACTGATCATTGCCTCCCGAATCAAGGTTAGCTGGGCAATTATGGCAGTAAAACCGAGGATAAAAAATGAGAAAAAAATGACTTTTTTCATATTACATTACTCATTTTAAGCTAAATGGGAAAAGACAGCAAATTGGATACGCTTCTGCCAGAAATAAAATAAATTGACAGAATGCTGACTTTATGATAATTTATTTCTGGTTTTTAGTTCCTGGCCAGAAAATGAAAAGGAGATACGCCATGTCGATTTTTGAAGTGATGAAATGTGAGGGTTCGGAAGAAGAAAAAGTCAAGGGTATTAAGAAATTGCTTGAGGGCGATCCTGAAGCAATTTCTTTACGAGACAAAAAGAAGGGTGCCTCGCCATTACATTGGGCTGTCCACTTGCGATTACCAATGGTGGCCAAACTTCTCTTGGCAAAAAGTGCTAACATCAACGCAACCTCAAACGGGGAAGAGACGCCGCTACATATCGCTGCCATGTATGACAAGTCAGCAGAAATCATCCCTTGGCTGATTGAAAACGGCGCCGATATTGAAGCCAGGACAAACCAAGGGGCAACGCCTTTGCTCATGGCCGCCCAGCAGGGAGCTAACGTCGCAGTACGATTTCTTCTCGATCGTGGCGCTGACATTGAGGCCAGAGATAATGAAGGCAATACGCCGTTGCATCTAGCGGCCGATAATGGTCATCAGGAAACCGTGACAATCCTGCTCGAGCATGGCGCCGATATCGAAGCCAGAAAGCAGAAAAACCTGTTTACGCCCTTGGCCGGCGCCGCCTGGTTTGGTCATACTGAATGCATCAAAGTTCTTCTCGATCGTGGCGCTGACATTGAGGCCAGAGATAATGGAGGCAATACGCCGCTGGGGGTAGCGGCATTCCAGGATCAACTGGAAACAGTTCAATTGCTTATTGAACGTGGAGCCAACATCAATGTCCGGAACGCTGGCCTAGCCAGCGGAGAAGACGGTTTGTCCGGTCTGAGAATCATTGATTTGGCTCAAAATTCAAAACAAGGATCCAGGGTCGCGGAGTTCTTGTCTAACCACAAGGGGTAGACAAAGCAGAACCTTTCCGCTGATAACCATGAATTTTGTCAGTCACAGTGCATACCAGTGTTACTGTGACTTTTTTTATCTAATTTTACGTGACAAATAATATATCCTCACACTTATTTGCCGCCACTTGAAAAAAATTAAAACATTTGGTAAAATATTTTTATTGATTTACTATGAACCAACAAAACAAAATTCGACTTGCTGTAGCTGGCATTTTTTTAATAACCATACTCGCGATTTTTCTTGATTTTCCTCAATATATCAGCCAAAGCGGCTTTCCTCTGCCCAGCTTTTTTAATATTCCTTTCCGGCTCGGTTTGGATTTACAAGGTGGTACCCAGCTTATTTATGAAGCCGATATTTCCCAAATACCTGAGAGTGACCGCACCGGCGCTATCGAGGGGGTGCGTGATGTGATTGAAAGGCGGGTTAACGCTTTTGGGGTGGCTGAACCGCTGGTACAAACAACTAAAACTGGCGATAAATGGCGGGTAATTGTCGAACTGGCCGGAGTTAAAGATGTCAATGAAGCAATTAAAATGATTGGCGAAACTCCGCTTTTGGAATTTAAAGAACAAAACCCTAATCCCACCTCCCAACTGACTGATGAACAAAAAAAAGAATTAGAAGATTTCAACCAACAAGCCCTGAAAAAAGCGCAGGAAATTCTGGCTCAAGCCTTAAAACCCGGAGCTGATTTTGCCGCCTTGGCCAAAGAATATAGTGAAGATCCCGGCAGTCAACAAAACGGCGGCGATTTAGGTTTTTTAGCCAGAGGAACTTTGGTGCCAGAATTTGAAAAAACCTGTTTTGATGACTTAAAAGTGGGAGAAGTTGCCAAATCACTGACCAAAACTTCATACGGTTACCATATCATTAAAAAAGAAGAGGAAAAAGGCGCCGGAGACGATTTTGAATTCCGTTGCCGCCATATTCTGATTTTAACTAAAAGTGATAAAGATTTCGGGCCGCCCCCAGATGCTTGGCTTTACACTGGTTTATCTGGCAAACAACTTAAAAAAGCAACTATAGTTATGGACCCAAACCTCCAGACGCCGCAAGTGAGCTTGGAATTTAACAGTGAAGGCAAGGATTTATTCGCCACAATCACCAAAAAAAATGTTGGCAAACCAGTAGCAATATTTTTAGATGGCCAGGCTATTAGTACGCCGACTGTTCAGGAACCAATCCTGGAAGGCAAAGCAGTAATTTCTGGCAAATTTACCATTCAAGAAGCGAAACTCTTGGCCCAGAGATTAAATGCTGGCGCTTTGCCAGTACCAATCAATTTGATTTCCCAAAAAACGATTGGCGCTTCACTAGGCAATGAGTCAATCAACCAAAGTTTGAAAGCCGGGTTTCTCAGTCTGATTATTATCGCCCTCTTTATGATTCTTTACTACCGCTTGCCCGGCGTTACCGCTTCAATCGCTTTAATATTCTATAGTTTATTAGTTTTAGCGATATTTAAGCTTATCAGCGTAACTTTAACACTGGCCGGTATTGCTGGCTTTGTTTTATCAATGGGAATGGCGGTTGACGCTAATGTTTTGATTTTTGAACGATTCAAAGAAGAAATTAGATGGGGCAAAGAACTACCCATTGCTATCGATGAAGGCTTCAGGCGGGCCTGGTCGTCAATTTGGGATGGCCATGTCTCCACCCTGATTTCTTGCGCAATTCTGATGGGCTTTACAACCAGTCTGGTCAAAGGTTTCGCTATTACCTTATCCATTGGGACTTTGGCCAGTTTATTTTCGGCCGTATTTGTCACTAGAATAATAATTAAAGTTATAACAAAATTTGAATTTTTTAATCATCTTTGGCTTTTCGGCGTCAAAAAGAAAAACATTGATTAGAATATGATCTCAATTATTAAAAGGCGAAAAATTTGGCTGGCCGCTTCGACCATCATGACAATAATTGGTTTGGTCTCTTTTATTACTTTCGGCCTAAAACTAGGAATTGATTTCACCGGCGGGAGTCTAATGGAGCTTGAATTTGCCGCTCCGGTGCCAGCCAACCAACAAATTAATGAAGCGCTAGCTTCAATTGGCATAAATAATGCCATCATCCAACCCCTTGGCGACAAGGGAATAACCATCAGAGCTCAAGATATTGATGAAGCAACTCACCAAAAAATCTTAGAAACTCTAAAACAAAAATTCCAGCCCCAGCTACAGGCTACTGATCAGGATGGCAATGCGATTGCCATGGAAGCTAAAGTTCTTGAAGAAAGAAGATTTGATTCAATCGGACCAAGCATTGGCCAAGAATTAAAAAATAAAACTATCTGGGGAATTATAATCGTTTCAATTGCCATTATCGCTTATATTGCTTGGGCTTTCCGAAAAATTTCTAAACCGGTAGCTTCTTGGAAGTTCGGAACAATCGCTGTTGTCTCTTTAATGCATGATATTATCATCACTGCCGGCATCTTCGCAGTTTTAGGCAAATTTTATGGGATTGAAGTGAATGCACCGTTCATTGCCGCCTTACTTACTATTTTTGGTTATTCCAACAATGATACAATCGTCGTTTTCGACCGAATCAGAGAAAATCTAATCCGCCATATGGGCGAAGATTTTGAAACAATCGTCGAAAAAAGTATCAACGAAGTCATTGTCCGCTCGATTAACACTTCTTTTACGGTTTTGCTCGCTTTGTTTGCCCTTCTGATTTTTGGCGGCAGTACCATCCGAGACTTTGTCTTGGCTTTAATTGTTGGCGTCATTATTGGCACTTATTCTTCTATCTTTTTGGCCAGTCCTTTACTGGTAGTTTGGGAAAAAATTAAACCTAATCGCTAAAAATAACTATAATTTATCAAAACAGAGACTGGGCCAGAAGCTAATCTCTGTTTTAGTAATATCTGAAATTAGATTAAACAATAAATTGTTTTTATCGGTCAAGACTTGACCAATAAGTTGTTTTATGATATACTTAAAATAATTAAAATATTAAAACAAGGAAAATAGAAAAAATCAAATGAATTTTAGCTTAATTTAAAGCTTTTTAATCAAATTTCAAATTTTAATCATATGGCTGCGCAAAACTCAATTCTCGATAAAATCATTGAAAGTCAAGAAAAACGCCAAGCGGCTCAATTTAACCCAACTGAATTGATTGCCGGCTTGGTCAAAAATCTTTCAACCAAAGAAAGCGACATTTTAAGCCGCCGGTTTGGTTTATTGGGCAAAAAGAAGGAAACGCTGGAACAAATTGGTAAGTATTATGACATCACCCGAGAAAGAATCCGCCAAATTGAAACGGCAACAGTAAAAAAACTAAAAGAGATAAAGGATTTTAGAGGCCAAATTGAAACGGCCGAACAACATATTACTCGCCTTTTGGAAAACTATGGCGGAATAATGGAAGAGAATTTTCTTTTAGACGAGATTGGCTCTTCCGACCAAGGCGAAGAAAACCGGCAAGCCGCCCGGTTTATCTTGGATCGATTACTAAACGAAAAGATAGAAACGGTAAAGCCAGATGAATATTTTTTGCCGGGACGAAAATTACCGGTCGTTTCCCTTAATATTTCTAAACAAATAATTGAAGAATTGGTGAAAATCATTGAACAGGAACAGAAATTATTGCAAACTAATGAATTGCTTGAACGCTTTCGGAAAAGAGACTTTTACAAAAATAATGAACAGCAAATTGCTACTCTTAAACTAGGCGTCAATGAAGAAAAATTAGCCCAGGAAATAGATAAAATAATTGATTCTCATTTAAAAATTAGCAAAAGGATTGATCAAAATATTTTAGGTGAGTGGGGTTTGAATACCTGGAACACAGTTATGCCGAAAAGAATGGGCGATAAGGTTTATTTAATCCTGAAAAAAGCCGGCAAGCCTCTGCACTTTACCGAAATTACTGATTTAATCAACCAAGTTAATTTTGACAAGAAAAAGGCCTACCCGGCTACTATTCATAATGAATTGATTTTAGACGACCGCTATGTCTTAGTCGGCCGGGGGATTTATGCTTTGAAAGAATGGGGTTACAATTCCGGAACAGTAATGGATGTAATTTTGGAAATTTTGGCCAAATCGGATAAACCTTTAACTAAAGAAGAAATTGTTAAAGCCGTCTTAGATCAAAGGATTGTCCGCAAAAGCACGATTTATTTAGCTTTAACCAACAAAGAGAAGATTCAAAAATTACCCGACGGCAGATACACCATCAAAAAATAATTTCCACCTTACCTAAATTAAGGTTAAATTTAAAAAGAAAAACAAAAAATTGATAAAGTTATGGAGTTTGTCATTGATTTTTCCGGAATACCAACAAACAACCCAATCGCTTTTGGTTGGTGGTTTATTAAAACTATCGGCTGGATATATCCAGTTTTTTTATTTGTCTATGGACTGATTTTAGTCTGGCAAAATTATATCAGAAATCGCTACCGAAAAAATAGAAAATACATTCTTTTAGCCATTGATATTCCAAAAAATAACGAGCAAACGCCCCGCGCCGTCGAGAATATTTTTTCTCATTTAGCCGGCGCTCACCAACCGCTTAACTTCTATAACAAATGGTGGGATGGCGAAATCCCGGACAGTTTTTCTTTTGAAATTATCAGCATGGGCGGATATATTCAATTTATTATCCACTTCGTAGAAAAATACCGCGATTTGATTGAAGCGATAATTTATGCTCAATATCCGGATGCGGAGATCACCGAAGTCGACGATTATACTAAACATTGGAGTATTAAATTTCCCAATACTGAGCATGATCTTTGGGGTACCGAGGTTAAACTAGCCAAAAAATATGTTTACCCGGTTATTACCTATAAAGAATTTGAAGATTCCATTTCCCAGGAGCTGAAAGACCCGATGGCCTCACTTTTGGAACCTTTGACCCGAATCGGCCCCGGCGAAGAAATTTGGGTGCAATTTGTCACTACGCCCGCAGACAATAACTGGGGAGATAAGGCTCAACCAGTCATTAACAAGATAATCGGCGCCAAGGAAGGCGGCGGAAAAAACAAAATTTTTGATTGGCTTTTTGAAATTCCTAATATGATTTTAGAAGGCATTAATCCCGCTCCGGCCGATTCTGGCGGCAAAAAAGACGAACCGCCAAATAAAATGCTTTATTTAACTCAGGGGGAAAAAGATGAAGTGGCGGCTATTGAACACAAGGTTAGTAAAATCGGTTTTCACGTCCGGATCCGCTGGGTCTATACCGCAGAAAAATCGAAATTCGTAAAAATGCGGGGAGCGCAAGGCGTCTATGGCGGTTTTAAACAATTCAATGATTTGGGGCTTAATTCTTTCAAGCCAGATTCCAAATTCATGACTGGCGGCATCGTTTGGTTTAAAAAGAAACGAATGATTTGGCGGAAAAATCGGATCATGTATCGCTATAAAGACCGCTGTCATTCTCTTTCTCCCGGTGAATATGGCTTTATTTTGAATACCGAGGAGCTGGCCAGTCTTTGGCACTTCCCAATTATGACAGTCAAGGCGCCAATGGTCCAAAAAACCGAATCAAAAAAAGCCGAGCCGCCGACTGCTTTACCGACGGAATATTCTCGGTCATTTGGCTTGCCGAAAACAGCCAATATCAAGGCCGGGCCGCCGACTAATTTACCCACTGGCTAAATATCAACTATGGACGATGAAATAAAACAAAAACAAAATGATATCATATTTTTTGCCGAAACTAACTTTCGCAATCAGCGAACTAAGTTTGGTATTAAAAAAGATGACCGGCGCCGTCACATGTATTTGATTGGTAAAACCGGTATGGGCAAATCAACGGTGATGGAAAATATGATCATCCAGGATATTATTAACGGGGAAGGAGTGGCTTTGGTTGATCCGCACGGTGATTTTGCCGAAAAAATTCTTGATTTTATCCCAAGCAGCCGCATCAACGATGTTTTGTATTTGAATCCAGCCGATTATGAATACCCCGTGGCTTTTAACGTGATGGAATCGGTTGCTCAAGAGCACAAGCACTTGATCGCTTCGGGTTTAGTCGGCGTTTTCAAAAAACTTTGGGCTGATTCCTGGGGACCCCGACTTGAATACGTGTTGAGAAACGCCATTTTGGCTTTATTAGACTATCCCGGCAGCACTTTGCT
>Ga0265297_10004561_pt1 | contig 22386 bp, 11 predicted proteins | sample Munlanlwell13791_FD_192502 | JGI IMG/M metagenome (GOLD analysis project Ga0265297, IMG submission 192502) | Leachate microbial communities from a municipal landfill in Southern Ontario, Canada - Leachate well 137-91 | ecosystem: Engineered > Solid waste > Landfill > Unclassified | place... | reverse complement strand
ATAATAATAGTTTCAAAAAATTCAATTTTGAATAATTATGATGGTTCTGTATTAACTCCCGGACAACCTCCATTAACAGAAATAATTCAATTGAGTACAACTCCAGATATTAGTGGTAAACCTATTACTTCAATACCCAACGTTGAACCTCCTGTAGGAGGCTCTGAGGGGGAAAATACTGTGGAGGACGGTATATATTCTAACTTTAAATCGCTTAGGAGTGCTGTTGGACACTATCTGTTCAATACGGGCTATGGATCATTGATTCAGTACTATGTTGAGATCCTTGATAAGAGATATGGACCATTCCTTCCTGAAGAAATAAAAAACTACATTAAGGACTTAGTAAAAAAATATCCCGAATTGAACCTCAAACTTTATGTAATTAAGAGTTTTTCACATTTGAATAAAGCTAATATTTCTGAAGTAATTTATGGAATATCTAGGGTAAAAACAGCTTTCCAGCTTATGCAACAAAAAGAAAGAAATAAATACAGACCCGAATTAGATACAAATTTAAATAATATTGTAGCACATAAACCAACATTAAAACCAACTTTAAATGTACCAAATGTATAAAAGGAACAAACTGATGCGTCTAACAATTCTTTGTTTTACTCTAAAAAATATATAATAAAATTTAATTTACTTCTAAAAAACAAATTTATTGATTTTTTATCAAATTTCTTATTACAACCATTATTATTAATTATTTTTTTAATTTTTTATTTCTTTTGAGATGGGTTAATTTAATGGGAAATAGAAAAAATTGTTTGGGTAAAGTTGCCATTGTAGGCACAGGATTTGTAGGAAGTACCGCTGCTTATACTATTATGCTAGACGGGATTGCTAACCATATAGTTTTAATAGATAAAGATAAAGATAAAGCTGAGGGTCATGCATTAGATTTGATGCATGGAATGCAATTCACTAAATCAACACACATAGAAGCTGGAGATTCTTTAGAACTTGTACATGATGCGCAAATTGTAGTTTTGACTGCAGGTTTTGCTCAAAAACCGGGTGAATCTCGTGCAGCTTTATTAGAAAAAAACGTTAATATTTTTAGAGATTTAATCCCTCAAATTGTAAAATATAACAAAGATTGTATTTTGCTTGTTGTTACAAATCCTGTAGACGTGCTTACTTATGTTGCATATAAACTTTCAGGATTTGATTCTTGTAAAGTTTTTGGCACAGGTACTGTTTTGGATACAGCTAGATTAAGATATTTACTTGGAGAAAAATTGGAAATTAGTCCCAAAGATATTACTGCTTATATTTTGGGCGAACATGGTGACTCACAATTTGTTTGGTGGAGCCATGCCAATATTGCTGGTGTGCCAATATCTAAAATTCCTATATGTGCTCAAAATTTTTGTGAACAATTACATCAAAAGGTTAAAAATGCAGTATATGAAGTTATAGAAAAAAAGGGTGCAACATATTATGCAATAGCTCTTGTTATAGCCAAAATTGTTAGGGCAATTTTATTAGATCAGTCTAGGGTTTTTACTGTTTCAACTGTTTTAAAAAATTATTATGAAAATAAAAATAATGAAATTAAAAATATTTGTCTAAGTATTCCAACTGTTATTAGAAAGGGTGGAATTTGTCAACAATTTGAAATTTATTTAAATAAAGAGGAAGAAGCTATGTTTGATCTTTGTTTGAAAAGAATTTACAAAGATATAAAAGAAGCTGAAGAGATTGGATTTTAAAAAATGGTATCTTTACAAAAAGTAATGTCAAGATTAAAATCAAAAAAAGAGAGATGTAAGAGTTGTTTAATTTAACCAAAGGAGAAAGGTAGGAGGAGTATGAAAAAAAGAACACGTTTGTTTCTATTGATTCTATCAATAATGTTTTTTAACGTGGTTAACTTGTTGGAAGCAAGTACTTCACGGCTAAATTTTGGGAGCAGAAATTCTGCTCTAAAATTTTCACCCAACACAACATTTTATGTAAACTCACCTGATAATATTATGCTGGTAGATGGTACAATAGTCAAAGATAGTCAGGCAGAGTTTTTGGGTAATACGATCAGCTTTGCAAAAGGTATTTTAGAAAGCGGTGATTCAGAAAACTTGATGACAGCTGCTTATCAACCAATGGTTGCAGGTACAGCAGATCGCATCTGGTTGAATGGAAGTTGTTCTCTTGATGCGGAACCAGGTACAGTGTTACAGAAAATTTATATTCAGAGTAAAAATAATACACTTGAGGGTCAACCTTTACTTTCAGATTCAATATCGTTTTATGATGCGAATACTACTTTATCTGTAGCAGTTCAGAATAGATTAAGTAAAAATATTGAACTTGCTGGTGGGCAATTAATTTTAACAGATAATTTGCATCTTAGTGATACAATTTATTTAGTTGGTCCAGGAATAGTAAAATTAAATAATTGTCAACTTGGGCTTGGTTCTTATTATACTTCAGCTTGGGATAAAGATATTATTTGGGACAATGCAACTGATATAGTTTTAAATGGAAGAACAGAACTTACAGGAAAATGGACTTTTTCTGGAGAATGTAGATTAAATGGAAATGGTAATGTTTTGGATCTTTCTAATGGTGGAACAATATATATTCAGCCACATTCAAAATTATATTTAACGGATGTACATATAAGAGGTCTTGGAGATAGTTACGATGCTGACACACATCAATGGCTTGGAAAATTAATGCTAGGTGATTCAGCAGCCCAAGTAAATTCATATAATTCTGATTTTGAATTAATTGGTGATTTTACAACAACTACAGGTAAATTTTATGTAGAAGGTCCAACTACATTTATATTAAAAGATAAAGATTGGACATTCAATGGTAGTTCTTTATTAACAGTAGACGGTGTAACATTATGGCTTGATACACTTGATCAAACAGATTGGCCAAATCCAGGACAACTTCAAGCACCACTTGCATTATATGCTGGTCACTATTGGCAGCATGATAATCTTGCATACGATTTATTGTATGGTAACTTGGATCTTATAAACAGTGGTACTGTAAAAGAAGTTTGTGATAGATCTCAAGTTTTTTCTTCTAAATCAAGTGCTTTGACAAGTGAAATTTTGACAACAAACCTTACACTTGATCAAAGTGTCTTTATAAATCCACAACAAAAAATTACGGTTGGCGGAAATATTACAATAGATGGACAAGGTGCAACATTGGTATTCTCAAATCCAGAAAATTCACAATTTGTTGTCTTGCCAGGTTATTCAGTAACATTGAAAAATGTTCAATTAGATAGAATTAATGCAAAAACATTTGATCTTAGATATCAACATGGAATATTTGGTCAAGTTGTAAGAGGTGCAGATGGTTTACCTTCAAGCGAAGGTAAAATTATTGTTGGTGAAAATGTTGTATTTGGCTTAAGTGAAAATTTAACATTCAGCCAAGGCAAAATTACAATGCTTGATGATTCGGCCAATGAAAATTATAACACTTTAACTGTTCGCGGTGTTGATGGTCCAAGAAATCTTTCGTTTAATCCAAGAGTTGATTTTTATGGATTTGCTTCTAATCCAAGTCCAATAACAGGTCAATTGGTAAACATTGATTATTCAATGTTAGTATTAAATATGAATAGCATAGCATTGCAAGACGTGCACCTATCAGGAATAGAACACATATCTTTTAGCACATCTGGTGAACTTTCTGGTTCTATAGCTTTAGCTGGAAGAGGTGTTGTTGATGCTGGTGATATTCATAGATTTATGGGATCAGGAGAAGTAGAATATTGTAATCACGTATTTGATGTCAGTGACCTTGATAACAAAATTAGATTATTAAAGAATAATATTAATTTTACTGGACAGATTAATTTTGCATTAGAAAATGACAATTCATTACATATTGATTCATCTTTAGTTCAAAGAGTTGCAAGTAGTAGTGATCGTGATCAGTGGTGGACCAATGGTGCAACAAATGTTGTATTTGGTTCTGGTTTACTCAATCTTACTTGTCCATATGGTATTGCAAGATTGACTTTTGATGATCATGTAATACAGGTAACCAATAGTGCATCGGATTCTTTTAAGCTTGATAAGAACTCTTTCTTGGGCGGTAACATAATAATAGTTTCAAAAAATTCAATTTTGAATAATTATGATGGTTCTGTATTAACTCCCGGACAACCTCCATTAACAGAAATAATTCAATTGAGTACAACTCCAGATATTAGTGGTAAACCAATTGTTACTGCTAATAGAAGTTTATTCCGAAGTTCTAATTTGAACGAATCAACGGACAGATTTGTAACTGCATTCCAGAAAATGCAACAAAAAGAAAGAGATACATACAGACCAGAATTTAATACAAATTTAAATAACATTGCAGCACAAAAACCAACATTAAAGCCAACTTCAAATACATCAAGGCCAAATAATAATTCTGGCGCACGACAAACAATAAAACCTGCAACAAATAATACTCAACGACCTGGACGTCGAGATATTGAAGTTGACGAGCTAGCTACAAAAAATGTGATTTTGCCTACTAATACTGACCAGGTATTTAATAATCCAAATCAACTAGTAGAGCTTTCTGGTGCAACTGGTAATATTTTGCTTTATAATGTTATTGCAAGTAAATTTTCTGTTGATTCGACTGAAGATCTTAATATAACATTATCGCAAGATAATATTGTCTTCTTAAGAACTGATACAGATGTTACATTAAAATCTGGTGATATCCTGAATATTATTGGTGCTAATAACGAAATTCACATATCAAAGAAATTTACCATTAATGGTAAATTGCAATTTGATCATTATGCTCAATTAACATTTGTATTTGATAGTGTTAATGCAGAATTGGTTTTTGGAGAAGATGTTATAATAGATCTCGAAAAAGGTTGTGAATTTACAATTAAAGGAGGTGGAATAGCAACACTCTCTGATGGTTGTACAATAAATCTTAAAGGTCAAAAAAATCAAATAACAGGTGTAATAACTCGTCCTCCATCTTTCATTATAACGGACAATGCGGAATTATCTTTAAATCCAAATGCTCTGGCAACGATAAAGGGTATTGGAAACATTTATGTTGCTCTTGGAGGTCTTATTAATGTTTATAAGGCAGGTTTACAAATAGGTAATGTATCAACAGATGATATAGCATTATTTGTAAATACAGGCGGATTAATTAACGTTATTGGAGATAGTAGTGCTGCGTATGGAAGATTATCTTTGATAAAAGCTAAGATGCTTATTGATGTTATACAAGATGGTAACATAACAGTAAATGATTATGGTATTTTTGAGATCAATGCGAAAACTGATTTATCTGGAAATACAACTCCTGAAAAAGGTAATTTAACAGAATTTATTATAGATGCATCTTCTACTTTATATGTTAATGAGTATGGTGCTTTAACTTTAGCTAATAATTTCTATGGTGGTGATAATATAATATGGGATAGCAGAGGTTCAAAGGTTGCAGGAAGCGGTTTTGTTGAATTTGTAGACGTTTCTTCTTCGGTAGGCTTTATTGGTAGATTACAAACAGATAACAATAATGCATTGTTCTATTCTGGAACTGCAGGTTATACAGCAGAACAAATTGTTCGCAAGTTAGTAAATCAGGTTTCAGCTCTTACAATGTCTACAGTTTTTACAGATGAAAATGGCAATAGCATTTTAAGATTTGCAAATACAAACAAAATGCAAATTACATCTGGCGATACTGTAATCGGTGAAAATACCTCAGGAACTCAAGTTTTTGCACGAGATAGTTCGGGAAAAACTGTTACATATCTAAATAACGGAACACGCGTATCTTAATGTTAAAATAGGGCCCATTTTGGGCCCTACAAATTCAAAAAGAGTAAAGGGAGTGTGTATATGATGAGAAAATTCAAACCAGGACTGCTCATTTTGACAGTGCTTTTTTGTGCGCCGCTGATATTAGCAGATGTTGCAAACAGTCCATCAGATTCTTTGACTCAAGAATCAGTGTCTAAAAAAGAGACAAAAAAAGAACGTAGAGAACGCAAAAAATTAGAAGCTAAAAAGCGAAGAGAAGAAAAACGCAAAGCACGAGAATTAAAGCGTCAAGAGCGTAAAGAAAAGACTAAAAGTAAAAAAGAAAAAAAATGCAAATCTTGTAAAAAATCAAAAGTTAAAAAAGAAAAATCAGCTAAAGAAAAAAAATCAGTTAAGAAGCCAAAGACCAAAAAAGAAAAATTGGCGATTATGGCCGAAAAGCACAAGCAAGAAAAAGCAGAACGTGCCCAAAAAAGACAGGTACGCGCTTACACGATGGCTGCGCAAGACATGGCTGCTGAACAAAGTAGGAAAGCAGCAAAAAAAGCAATGTTGCAGACCAAATTGCAGAATGAAGAAAAAAGGGAAAAGTTGATGGCTGATTGGAAAACAGTCAGAGGCATTGAAGTTGTAGAAGATTATAAAGACGGTATGTATGCCGATCTTTATAAGATACCTGCATGGCCATTTCATATGATGTATGCGGATTATAAAAAAGACCTTTTCCAAGTCACCGCAAAATATGATTATGCAGTTGATTCTTTTTCTTCAAAAGGTAGTTCGCAAAATCTTTCTAATTTAGAATTTGGTGAAAGCTCTTTTAAATTCAGCGATATTTTGTTGGCATTAAAGTTGAATGAAAAGGAAATACTGTCAAAACGTTTAGAAACTAGTTTAATATGGAATAATTTATTGGGAAATGACCAACTTAGTGAGGCATATTTAAGTGGATTTAAATTTGACAATAATCTTGTGTTTAATGCTAAATCACAAGAACATATGTTGTCTTTGGATTATTTAAGATATCTTAAGGGTAAAGATATTTGCATAGGTTTTCAATTGCCTATTGGATATAAATCTCACAAATTAAAAGTAAGTTCACCAATAGGTTTTGGAACGGCAAGTTTTACGCAAATAGAAGATAGAAATTTCGCTAATCCTCCTGTTGCTCAAAATTTGAATTATTTTGATTGGAACGACATTCCTAGCCAAGTATATCTTCAAGAATATTTGAATTTTGTTTTAGCCGCAAAACCATCAACATTGGCCTATTATCCAAAATCAAGCATCATAGGAATTGGTGATCTTTCTACATTCATAACATTCCAAGCTGAATCAAGATATTTTGAAAAATTCTTGCTTGGTTTTAAAGTTTTATGGCCAACAGCCAAAGAAGCTGACACCAAAAAATTATGGGCACCAACTCTTGGCAATGGTGGCTTTACAGAATTAGTACTTTATACTTCTATGTTATTTAATCATCAAAAGAGTTATTTCAATCCACATATTATGTTGCAAGTAGATTGTAAAGTTCCTGGACATATTGATAAACGTGTTCCAAAAATTTTGACTGGATCAAGAGGAACGAGTGATTATGTAACTAGCGATAATCAAAGATTGGCTGACATGATGGCGCTTGGAGATCATGTTAAATTTATTACGCCAGATGCTAATGGGTATTCACCTTCATTCTCCAACTATCCAGATTCAACAATCGCAGCATTTGCTGACAATGTAAAGAGTGTAAAGATTACACCAGGTGCTGAATTCAATTTAAGACTTGGTAATATTTTTGAAAAATTAATATTCAGACGTGCATTCTTGGATATTTTCTATGACTTCAGAGCTCGTTTGAAAGATTATGTCGATGGTGCATTACCAAGAGATCAATGGGATGCTGACAAATTGAAGGACAGAACAAATCAAATAGCTCATAAAATTGGTTTATTATATGATTACCAATTTGATTATCAAACAAGATTAAGAATCGGTTTTGACTATGTCTTTGCCGGTATCAATGTTCCATCTACAATTTCTGGAAATTTAAGTTTGGCGGCAGAGTTCTAATATTTAAATGATTAAGGGCCATACAATGGCCCTTTTTTAAAAATTGGTAAGTGGAGTTTTAAAAAAATTAAAAAGTGAGAGTAAATAAATATGAATAGATTTTTGGAATTTAAAAGTAAATTTAAAATTTTGGCAGGATTATCGATTTTGGTTTTTTGTGTGAGCTTTGTTGGTGTAAGATCGGCCAGCTTGCCCGCTGCAGCCACAGATGCAACTATATATACTACAAATCAAACTTTTGGCGCTGGAGAGGATGTTGGTATAACAAATAATGGTATTGCCTGGTTGCTTGGTGGTTTTACAATGCCCAATAGTGGTATTGTAACTTTTAAAACGCCTGTTCCTGTTGGTGATTCAATTCTATTGGATACAACTGGTATAGCTACTTTAGCAAGTGATATGCATTTAGCAGATGGAGCTCGCATAGGTGCAAGCGGAAATATTGATGCTCATAGATTTTCTCTTGTTTTAACAGGATCCTTCAGTCTTGGTGGTAGCACTGTTACTTTTGTAAATAATAATGCCTCAATTGTTGGAGATGGAAATGTTTTAGATTTTGATGGAGGTGTTTTGGCAATAAGTAACAATTTAACTTTGACTTTAAGCAATATTGTACTTCGTAATTTTACTACAGGTTCTATTACCTGGGGAAATGCTAGTAGCCAACTTTATTTAGAGAATGTTTTAATAGAATTAAGTGGTAATTTTTCTGTTGCTGGCATTTTAAATACTTATGGAACAAACGTTGTAACAGGAGTTGGACAAGATTTAATTCTTGCTGCTGGTTCTATAGTAACAGTAGAAAGTGGTTCAATTTTGTCTTTTGATCACGGAACGACTTTGGATATTAATGTTGATTCTTTTCATAATAATGGAATATTGCATTTTAATGGTTGTACAGTAGATATTGCTGGTGCCGGTTTGAATTTGAATGATGCAGGAACGTTGCTTTTTGAAAACAGGGTTGTGATTACAGGTGGCGAAACTTTAGAAAATTCAGCAGGAACAACAAAAGTGCTTTCGGGTGCAACAGTAGAATTAAAGAGTGGTGCAACTTTAAATATTGGATAATTTTATTAATAATTTTTTAATTTTTTTAAAAGGGAAAGAGAGTATGATAGAAATAAGAAAAAATTTTTTGATATTCTTGGTGATACTCTTGAATATCACGTTTTTAGATATGTTTGCTGCAGTAGAATTTTCTAGTAGAAGCTCTGCGATTGTTCTTGAATCAGGAACTAGTGTGGAACATGATACCCCACTTACTGGTTGGGATCGTAGGTCTATATTCAAAGATTTAGGTGAAGATAATTTAAATGCAACGTATGGAACTTCTCCAATTACATATGACGAAGCACCATTAGAATTGGTTTACACAGTAACAAAAGATATTCAAAACAATAGTAATGCATTGTTATATGGTATAAAGAATAATAGTAATGCATTAGTTTACGGTATAAAGAATAATAGTAATGCTCTTGTTTATGGAATAAAAAATAACAGTAATGCTTTACTATACGGAATAAAGAATAACTCAAATGCTTTGCTATATGGTATAAAGAATAATTCGAATGCCATAATGCTTCACGATCGTTATTTTGAAACAATAGATCATGGTTACGAATATCTAGGTAATAGAACATATCAAAGCTTGGGAACAGGAAATGCAAAGGATTTAGAAATACATCAAGTTGGAACTATGTATAGATTAAATAGTGATATTTATCTATCTGAGGATCACACTTTAACAATTCCAGCAGATATAACTCAAATAGATGGAAATGGACATGTAATTAATTTTGCAATTGCTGGAGGTGTATTAATTATTCCTGATTCTACAACAATAACAACAACAAATGTTGTATTACGTGGCTTTAGTCCAAGCAACGTAACTTTAGGAACAGATTCAGCATTTATATTCAATGATGGTACTATAATTGAGCTCTTAGATAACGAAGATCTTAATCAAACGTGGTCTTTTGCTGGAAATGTGGTTCTTAATGGATTTGGTAACGAGCTTAAACTCCAATCCCGGTTAGACAGAATTAATGTAATTGGTGATGACAGTAGATTAATAATTCAGGATTTAAAATTAGAAGACGTTAGATATAGCAACGTACATTGTACACATAGAAATGGTGCTATGACACTCAGAAACTGTGAAATATTCTTAGATTACGATTATAGCTTTACAATGGGTACAATTCAATTTGAACAAGACGTAGCAATTCGTGGTACAAATGCATTTATTTATGAAACAACTTTTGGAAGCACAATAGATTCTAATTGCAACTTGTTATTTGATCTTGGTACTACATTTAGCTATGCTCCAACAAGAGCAACCAGAGATCTTTTAATAATGATTGACGAATCTTCTTTGTTAAAATTTGACGGCGCAACATTGCATTCAACGACAACTGGTTTAAGATTGACAAAAGGTACAGTAGTGCTTGATCATAAGAATTATATCTACAATCAAGATGGAACTGGTGCTGCAAGTAGCACTTCTCAAGCTGTTTGTTTTGGTGATGGAACAGCTACAAATGATGTTAATATTGCAATAATGCCTGCTGCTAATATTGAATTGAAATCTGGTGTTCTAATTTATGATAATGCAGTAACTAGTCCTGCGTAATAGATAAAAACACAAAAATAAAAAAAGGCTCAGCAAATTTTGCTGGGCCTTTTTTTTGTACCGGCATTTCTTGAATGCCGATAAATTTTATAATTTAAATGTAATTTTTATCTTGTTAAAGTTGATTTTTTAAATATTGTCCAGTGATGCTTTGTTTGTGTTTGCTAACCCGTTCAGGTGTACCAGTTGCAGTAACATAACCACCTTTGTCTCCACCTTCAGGACCAATTTCAATAAGATAATCTGCAGATTTTAAAACATCTAAATTGTGTTCAATTACAACAACAGAATTTCCGCGATTTACTAATTTATTTAAAACTAATAAAAGCTTTTCTATATCACAATTATGTAAACCGGTTGTAGGTTCATCTAGAATATACATTGTGTTTTTGCCGCGCTTAGAAAGTTCATTTACCAATTTTATTCTTTGTGCCTCACCACCAGAAAGAGTGGTTGATGGTTGACCTAGTTTTATATAATCAAGACCGACTTGACATAAAAGATCTAATTTTTTGTGAATTTGTGTATGATTTTTAAAAAAATCTAATGCTTGTAAAACTGTCATGTCTAAAATTTGTGAAATATTTTTATTTATATATTTTATTTCTAAAGTTTGTTGATTATATTTTTGACCTTTACATGATTTACATCTGATTATTACATCTTCTAAAAAATGCATCGAGATTTTTAAAAAACCTTCGCCACTACATTCAAAACAACGGCCGTTAGAAACATTAAAACTGAATCTTCCCGGGTTGTAACCCCGAGCAATACTTTCAGGTAAATTTGCATAAAGATATCTAATATCGTCAAAAATTCCCAAATAAGTTGCAGGGTTAGATCTTGGTGTTTTGCCAATTGGGCTTTGATCTACGAGAACAAAATTAGATAATTGTTGAATACCTAAAAGTTCATCTGCATTTTTGCAAATTGCATAACCTTTTGCAAAATAATTTTGCAATGCCGGAGCAAGGGTTTGGATTATAAGACTACTTTTTCCAGATCCCGATACACCACAAATGGCGCTTAATATTCCTAATGGAATATCAACATCAATATTTTTTAAATTATTTGCAGTTGCATTTTTGATTGTTAAAAATGATAATGGCTTGCGTCTATGTTCTGGTGTTTTAATTTGTAATTCGCCCGAAATATATTTTCCAGTTAAAGAATTTGAGTTTTGTGATAATTCTTTTGGCGTGCCACATGCTGTAATTTTTCCACCTAAAACTCCAGCCCCTGGACCAACATCTATTAAATAATCAGCATTTTTAATTGTATCCATATCATGTTCTACTACTAGAACTGTATTTCCTAAATTTTTTAATGTTTTAAGTGTATCTATTAATCGATCATTATCTTTTTGATGTAAGCCAATACTTGGTTCATCTAAAATATAAATTACGCCACTTAATGCAGAACCAATTTGTGTTGCAAGCCTGATTCTTTGGCCTTCACCACCAGAAAGAGTTCTTGCCATTCTTGATAGAGTTAAATAAGAAAGACCAACGTTTTGTAAAAAAGTTAATCTGCTAATAATTTCCCTTAATAAAGATTCTGCTATTTTTTGATCATGCCCGTTTAATTTTAAATTATTAAAGAATTCTAGTGCCTTTTCTATTGATAAGCACGAAATTTCATAAATATTTTTTTTATTTATTGTAACTGCTAAAGCTTCTTCTTTTAATCTTTTGCCAGTACAACTTTCGCAAATTTTTTCTTTTTGATTTTTAAAGTAATATTCTAAATATGCTTCTTGAAATGTAAAACCAAGACCATGGCATTCTGGACATGCACCAATGGGGGAATTAAAAGAAAAAAATCTTGGTTCTAACTCAGGAAAAGATCGCACGCAGTTCAAACAAATTCTTTTGCTTGAGTATGTAGTTGTGTTATTATCCTGGTTTGTAATATTACAAAGACCACCATTGGCCAAAAATGCTTTTTCTATTGCTTCTTGCAATCTTTGCACTTCTTCTTGTTGTACAGTTAAATTATCAATTAAAATACTAATATTGTGAGTATAAGTTTTCTTAAGATTTAAATTTTCTATTTCTTTTATATCTGCAAATCTGTATGTTTTGCCATCAATTAAAAATCTATAAAAACCTGAATTGAAAAAATTTAATAATTCTTTTTTGAATTCTCCCTTTTTTTCTATAGCTATGGGTGCTCCAATTGTTATATTTTGATCTTTAAAATTTTGCAAAAGCATATTTGTGATATTTTCAGGGGATTCTGCTTTTATTGGCATCTGGCAAGAAGGGCAATGCGGCGTGCCAATTCGTGCAAAAAGTACTCGTAAATAATCATAAATCTCTGTTATTGTACCAACGGTAGATCGTGGATTATAACCTACAGTTTTTTGTTCAATGGCTATCGCAGGACATAAACCTTCTATTTTTTCTACATTAGGTCTTTTGCTTACACCTAAAAACTGGCGAGCATAAGAAGAAAGAGATTCAACGTAACGCCTTTTACCTTCAGCATAAATAGTATCTAAAGCTAAAGAACTTTTTCCTGAACCTGAAGGTCCTGTGATTATAACAAGACTATTTTTAGGAATTTGAACATCAACTGATTTTAAATTGTGTTCTTTGGCTCCAATTATATTGATTATAGAATTTTCTTTATTAATAAAATTTGCAAGTTTTTTGTTTTTCATGATAGTTTTAACCCCCGTTTTTTTAAAATTTTATAATAGTATTATATGGGAAAAAGTGCTTTTTGACAATAAAAAAAGCAAAAATTCAATATTTTATTGCGTTGGGCACCAGCGGTGCTTCGCCCAGCGCTAAAAAATGTGTTTTTGAATTAAAATAAGTTGATTTTTATTGATTTTTATTGCAATTTTTTTATCATATGTTACGATTTTTTTTCGTTTTAAGTATAAATTTGGTTGGGGTTTTAAACTTTTTGAGTGAATTTTTTATGAGATTAAGTTTTAATAAAAATTTATTGGTTTTATTCGGTTTTTTGAGTTTAATATTTAATTTAAATTGTGCAAGAAAGAATACATCTCGTGTTAAAAATAATTTAAGTGATGCTGCAAATAAAAGACTGTATGATGGAGAATTTGCACCAGGGTACCCATTTGTTAGAAGTAAAAGTTTAGAATTTATTAAGATTAGACAAAGTTTACGAAAAGACAAAAAAGATTTAGAAGAAAGTATTCAAAAAATAAAAAATGATATTTCATTGAGTAAAGAAGAAAAAGAAGAAAGATTAAATGATTTATGTTCAGATCTTAAAAATGTAAATTCAATTTTAAGCGGTAGTTTTGGAGATCTATTTTTACGTGGTATTGCTGGTGATAAAAATTTTGAAATGGTTGAAGACTTACGAGTTGGTAATGACATTATAAAGGGTATTATTTATGGTGGTGGCTTAAGAGGAGCAGTAGCTTTCGGAAAAACTATAGGTGGGAAAGTTGATAAATATTCTGAATTTTTTTTTGGTGGAATTTTGAGAGGATTAGAGAATTGCGTAGTGAAACTTTGGCAATTTGTTTTTCATCATAATTGTAGGCCATTTACAGCAGAAGAAATAAAATCTTGGCAAGTAGTTGTTAATAAAGATTTAAGAAATATAGAAACAATGTTAAAAAATTATGACAGATTAGATTCAAGGGGAAGAGCTGAAATATTAAAAGAAACCCAAGAAGAAGACAAAAATAAAGATGTAACATTGTGGCAAGATTTTGTAGAAGATTATACATTGACTTGTCAGGAATTAATAGAAGAAATTCAGAAACGTATTAATTATTATGAAAAACAACAAGATGGTTATGGCATAAAAAATTGCGCCGCTAGATTAATTAGCAAATTAAATAAAATAAAAAATTGGTTAATTAAATGCAAAACTTTAAAAGATTTTTTAAATGTTCCAGAAGTTAAATCTATTTTACCAGCTATGCGAGATTCTCTTGATTCTTATTTTTCTAATTTAGCATTTTTGTTGAATCCCAAAGATCCGAAGAACAAGCAATTAGGAATGCCTTCAAGTTCTTTGCCTAGAAATAATTATAATGGAATGGATGATGGGGCTTATCCATTGCAAATGGGATTATAAAAATTGTGCTATAATTTGGGGTTTATGATGGCAAAGTTTTTTAAAAAAATAATTTTATTAAGTTTTTTATTTTGTACTTTAAATAATTTAAATAGTTTAGATTTAGAGCCAATAAAGCTTGAAAAATTAGATCAAGAGAGAATAAAAACAAAAATAGATTTTTATAAAAAAATTGAAGATAAGGCAAAGCTTTTCAGAACTTTGACATATATTACCGGAGCTTTAACTGCAACTAGTATTTTAGGGTTGACAGGTTATAAAATTTATAAATATGTAACGGCAGATAAAAATAAACCTGAAAAGTATAAAAATAATATTTCTAATAATATAAATAATGCGCCCGAATATCGAGACAAATATTATTACAGATTGTTATATAAAGATCGAGGCCTTTGGCAGCTAATAAAAGATGGTTTTTTATTTGGAGTAACAGATGGAATTTATTGGACTATAACTTCAGTACTTGTAACTGCAGGGATGGCAATTACTGCTCGTTGTTATAATATAACAGAAGAAAAATTTTTTAGTTCTTGGTATGGCAAGAATTGTGAATCTTTAAAAAAGTTTAAAGAGCAAGTGCGTTTTGATTTAGCACAATTTAAGAGTTTTTTAATTTCAGATTTTTATGACAAAAAAGAAATGGCTATTTATTACAAAAATTTTATTTATACAATAGAACATTTTATAGCATTAATTTCTGTTCTTGTTGAAACAAAACCAGAACAATTTAGACAAAAAGAAGTTATTTTAGCCGGTAAAGATTTGTTAATAAATAGGGTTAATACTTTTACCAAGAATCTTGAACAAAAATTAAATACTATCGAACAAGATAAAATAGAAGCAGAGACATTAGAAGAGATAAATATTTCTTTTGATCAGCTTGGTATACAGATAATAAGATTTGCTAATTTATGTTGCTGATTTGGGGCTCTAAAAAAAAGAATTTTTTATTTTTAATTTTTTTTTTATTAAATATTAATATTTTTGCAAAAGATCAAGATCTGCTTGCAAATCAAGATATAGAAAATTTTGATTTTAATAATAATATCGATAATTTAGATTTTTTTAAATTTCTAGATTCTTTAGAAAATCAGGATAATGGTCAAAATAAAACTGTTAAAAATATATTAGAAAACAATTCTCAATCTCAAGATTTTGGGCAGAAAAAAATTGACACAGATTTGTCTCAGGCTCTGCTTGAAAAACATAAAAATTATCTTTTTAAATTTTTTCCCAAAGTATTTTTAGTTCGTGAAAAATGCTTAGCATTAATGACACCTGAGCAAATAGCTTTGTGTTTGCAGGAAGTTATAAATATGTTACGTGATGAGCCATGGAAATACGTGGAATCTCTTTTGAAAACAATAAATAAACAATTACCAGATAAACAAAAAAAGGAGTGGGAAAAAGCCGGTTATGATATTAAATTTTTGGAAAAATTTGCTGATATTAGTCAATTAAAAAAAATTTCGAAAAATGGAGGAGGTTACTGGGAATTTATTGCAGATCAATTAGCTTTTTATACAGAATTTGTTGAGCGATGCAAGATTGATTCTAAAAGTAATTCTGTTTTTTTAACAAATAAAAATTTTAATTCGAGTACATATTTTACTGGCAAATTTAGTAAGCAAGATAATAAAAATTTGAATCTTAAAGATTATTGGGCCAATAAAGGTATATTTGTTTATTTTGAGTTATATACTTTATGTTTTGAATATTATGCAAAATTATTTTTGGAAGAGATTAAATTTAAAAAATTTTATAAAGCAGATTATTTTTATTGCGATTTAAAATTTATTTTAGAAAAGCTTTCTGGTTCTAAATATGAATCTGAATCACAAGAATATATAAGACGCTATAAAGAGCTTTTAGATTTACTTAAAAAAGATTTTTCACAGCGTAATGAATTTGATAATAAAAAAAGAGATCAAATGACGCAACAAGAAAAATATTGGCAAGAAATGGATGAATTTTATGAAATTTAAAATTGAATTTATACATAAGTTTGAGTGAATATGAATAAAATTAAATTTCGAATATTTTTTTTTCTATTAGTATTTTTAAAAATAAATTTTTTGTTTTGTAATAGTGACAAAGATTTTATCGACAGTTTTATTCGGCATTACGAATTTAATGCTGAAGGGCGATATGCACACGAGTATCATCCTGCATTATTAAATAAAACTGCTACAAGTCTTGATGAATTAGAAGAAAAATTAAAAGAGAATGGCTTAAATTTATTTGGCAGAATTGTAATCTGTGGTTATGAGCAAGAGGCAGTGCCTTCTTATTATCCAGATTTTAAAAGAGCAAAAATTAATGATGAAATGAACCTTAAAAATAAAACAGGTTGGTCGAAAAAACAGCATAATAGATTTGGACTAATGACCGGTTTTTTATTTAAAGATTTTAATTATTTTTCTGCTCAATGGTACAAAGAGCAACCGAAAGTTTTTGAGCATATAGATGAACAAGATGTTGAGGTTTTTGATGAGCATGCTGAAATTTTTCAAAAACATGCCTTTAATCAAGCCTTAGATCTCATGCTGCCAATGCAATATGAACTTGTAAAAAAGCTAAAAAATAAAAATTTAAAGGGTATTTTTCAGGATCTTATTTGTTTTTGGGATTCATTGTATAGGGGTGATGTAAAAGTTGAAGAAAGACAGATTGCAGGAACACAAGATATTTTATTTTCTATAGAATATGCAAAACACCTTTTGCGTTCAAATCTTTTATTATTTAATTTTTTTGTTGGACCAGATATAACCTATCCAATAGAAGTATCTTGTTCTCAGTTAAAAGATGCGACATTGCATGCTCAAAAATTTGTAAAAACAATTTTGCCTAAATTAATAGCACAAGATGATAAATCTACAGTTTATATTTTTTGCAGTTTTGTTGATGGAGTTGGAAAAAGTACAATGCTGGGAAACATAAAAAATTATATTAAACATGGTGATGTTATAGAAAATTTTGAAAGAGTGGATAATTCTTCTTCGCAGTTAGCCGAGATTTTTAATTTAAAAGATAAAGTTTTTATTGCTGATCTTCCTGCTCAAGTTAGTCATTTTACATATAAACCTGATGGGTTAGTTTATGTTTCAGTTGCTAGGGAATTACCTGAAAATAAAATAAAAGAACTACAAAAATTTGTTCGAGAGAATCATGAAAAATTTAAAGAGCAATATAATATTTTGTTAGCACAAGTTAAAGATATTATAAAATTATCTGGGTATTCTGATAAAAGCTTAAATAATATAGTATCTCCTGATAAAACTTTTTTAAAAAATCTTTATTTACTAAAAAAAGTTGAAAATAACAAATGGGTACCATTTTGTTATGAAAATAATTTTTATCTTTTTGATTCTACAGAATTTGATCAACTTAGAATATTAATGCCATTAGGGATGGTGCAATCTGAAGGCTTAAAAAATATAGAATCTGAACAAATGTTATTTTTTGATGGAATAAGATTTCCATTTGTTTACGATTATTTTGTGCAAGATTTAATAAATAAATTAAAGAATAATAACATAGAAAATGTTGTATTTGTTGATTTTATAAGTATGTATCCTAGATCCTCTAGAGAAAATATTCGTGTTAATTATCTATTGCAACAAATGGCATTATTAGATAAAAATTTCGACGTAAAATATAGTGTTTATCGTGATTTTATTAATTCTTCTGAATTGCTTTATCTACTTAAAGATAATGAATGTTTTAAAAAGATATTGAATGCTTTTGATTTAGAAGTTTTACTTCGTTTTGCTTTGTATAAAATTATTTTAAAACAAGAAAATAATAGTTTGAATGGTTTTTCTCTTGAAAATCTTACAAAACTAATAAAAGAAGAAATAAGTAAAATTACTGAACAAGATTTAAAATTTTTAAAAGAACTATCTTTTGCAAAAATAAAAAAAGAATCGATAAATCTTGAAAATATTTATGGATTAGTTAAAAATTTTGTTAATATTCAACAATTTTCTTTTTTAAAATTATTAGAATTTAATAATTTTTTAGTTGATTTTTTTACTAAAAATTTTGAGAATCATAATTTAGGAATTTTGTGGCAAAATCCGGGAAAAATAATTAATAATCAAGCAAATTTTTATAGCGAAAAAATAGATAAAATTTTACAAACAAGTTCTGGGCAAAATATTTATTCTTATTTTTGTTTTGATTATAACTGCAAAGATACAAATTTGCTTACCCCATTTTTAAGAATGCTTAGAGCTAACTGGTATGCATCTATAATAAATCTTCTTGATTTAAAATTTGAATCTCAAGATTGTTTTTTTCTTGAGCAAGAAAAATATTTGGTTGCCCCATTGTTATTATCTAAAGGCATAGATGACAAATTTTATTTGAATCAAAAAATTTTAAACGAGTGGCAGGAAGATCAAAAAAATAATTTCCAGAATAATATTGAAACCTTTTTTAATTTAAAAAAGGGCAAAAAAAATAGTTGGGCAGAATTTGATTCAAAGCCATATAGAATAGATTGGAGAAGCTTAAGCACAAATACTGGAATTTTTGCATTTGATTGTGACATGGCTGCTTCAAAAAAAACTTATCAAAATAGATCTATAATCACATTTATTGTGCAAAAATATCAAAGAGAATTTGGACAAGATTTTGTTATGCCAACTGAAGTTTTGTATGAAAAACTGCAAGAAAGCTCTTTATGGCAAGCTCAGTGGAATTCTATGTTAAAACAGGCCACGCAAAATGGAGAGTTTGGTAAAGATAAAGTGCAAGATAAAAATAGTAAAAATTTTAGTCAAAAAAATGGACAAAATAATACGCAAGATTCTGGCCAAAATATTACACAAAATAATAATTTTTTACCCAATAATACTCCCAAAAAACAACAAGTTAAAATATATTTAGCAAGAGAAGATCAAATTTTGGCAGCACAACTTGTTGTAAGATTGCTAACAACACTCGAAATGGTTATTAAAGATCCAGATGCAGATATTGTTGTCAGATTGGGCAATAAAGAAGATTTTAAAGCAGCTTTAAAATTGTTTGAAAAAATAATCCTGCCTAAATATTTTGGAATTTTATTTAAGCAGGATTTATTTGATAATTATGATATTGTTGAACCAGTTATAGATTTGTTTTAGCTATTAGTTTCTATAAATAAATTATATTCTTCGTTTTGTTCGCGAAGGAATTTTAAAAATTCTCTTTCACGTTTTTCACGTTCTATAAAATTTCGTCTAGACATTTCCATGCGTTTTCGATGTGCTTTTGCCATTTCAAAGCATTGGTTATATTTATTTTGATTTTTTAAAGAATCTTTTATGCCTTCTTGTAAACAATATTCAAATGTTTCAACAGAAGTTATAATGTCATATTTTTGTAAATCTTTCATATCGTTTTCATTATGATTTGCTTTTGGACTATTTATTTGTTCTATAGCTTCAAATTGTTTAAGCCTTTTCAAGGCTTCAAAATCAACAACATTAAGCGAAAACCAAATTTTTGCAGCAAATTTTAATATTTCTTTAATACTTAAATCAGGCTGAATCTTAGGTTTGATTTCACAATATGTTAATGTAGATATTATTACAGGTTTTAATTTGGGTTCAAATATATTGGTGATAATGTCTTCTTTGAGAACTGATAAAGCAGCAATATTTTTTGCATTTGTTACAGCATCTTGATTAAATTTTATTATACGTTCTTGTTCTATTAGTCTATTAAGTTGTGCACAACTTAATAGACTAATATCTATCGAATTTAATAGACTACTAATATCTATGTTATCTTCCATAGCATTCAAGTTAACTAAATTTAAAGACAAAAAAAGACTTAATAAAAATTGTTTCTTCATAATAACCTTTTAAATTTAAAAAAATAGTATCTTTATAAATTTTTTAATCTTAAATAAAGATATTATTTATGCCTAGAATTGTCAAATAGAATATATTTTTCATTAAAAATCATATTTTTTTTATTCAATAAATATGTTATTTATTTATGTATGTAATTTTTTTATTTAATTTTTATAAATTTTATAATTTAATTTGTGTAAAAAACTTAAAGTTAATTAAAATTTATCGAATTTTTGTTAAAATACTGTTTTGGTGTTAAATTTTTTTATCTTTTTTAATAAGTTTAAAACGTATGAATCTAGAAAAAATTGCGACAACGCCTTTGATGCAACAGTATTTTGAAATAAAAAGTGAATATTCAGATACTTTATTGCTTTTTCAAGTTGGTGATTTTTACGAACTTTTTTTTGATGATGCAAAAAAGGCATCTGCCTTCTTAGCAATAACTTTAACTAAAAGAGGTAAAAATAATGGTCAGGATGTGCCATTATGTGGTATACCTGTTCATGCTCTTACGCATTATTTAGTTAAATTAATTAAAGGCGGATTTAGAGTTGCAATTTGTGATCAAGTAACAAAACCTATGCCTGGCACTGTTGTCAAAAGAAAAGTTACGCAAGTTTTTACCCCTGGAACTTTGGTAGATTCAAATTTATTAGATGAGAAATCTGCAAGTTATTTATTTTCTTTTTTTCCATTAAAAGATTCTTGGGGTCTTATTTTTTCCGAACTTTTGACTGCACAACTTTATGCAACCGTGCTTCCTGCAGGAGCTTACAAAATGGTCGAATCTGAATTAGTCAGATTTTTTCCAGACGAAATAATTTTGCCTAATTTAAAAGAAACAAAATCTTTTGATACTTATTTTAAAAAACTTGGTTATTTTGTAAGTCTTACAGATTTTTTCACAGACATAAATAATTTAGATTTAAGCGACAAGTGCGATAATCAAGATATTAATAATTACAGTAGTAACAGTAATCTGGCGCAATTATGGCTAGAAAAACAATTTAGTCACGATATTTTGGAAAAAATAAATAGCTGTAAGTCCATTAATAATACTTTGCATGTCCTGTATTTTTATCTTAAAAAAAATCATCAAGATGCTTTAGAGCAATTTAAAACTATAAGATTTTATGAACCAGAAGATTATTTGATACTTGATTATTCTACTCAAAAAAATTTAGAGGTTATAAAAAATATTCAAGATGGATCTAGAAAAAATAGCGTATTATCTGTTTTAGATAGAGCTAAAACTTCAATGGGTTCTAGAACTGTAAAAAAATGGCTGTTAAGGCCATTGGTAGATAAAAATATTATATTACAAAGACAAGAATTTGTTTTAAGTTTATATAAACAAATTGATGCAATGCAGCAATTTGAGGCACTTTTATCTAATATTTGTGATATAGAAAGAATTATAGGCAGAATTGCTTTGTCAAAAGCTTTGATACAAGATTTTTTAGGCTTAAAAAGATCTTTAATAATATTACCAGCTGTTAAAAATATTTTGCAGCAAAATATTAATTGTGCTTTATCAAAAGTTATTCAAGAAAAAATTTTTGATTATACTTCTTTAGTAAATCTTCTTGAGTGTAGTCTAATAGATACTAGTTCTGATAGCATTAGTGAACAAATTAGTTTTTCAAAATATATTATAAAAAAAGGCTTTGATTTAGAACTAGATAGATTGCGAGATTTAGTTGAAAATGGTCAAAAAGAAATTTTAAAGTTAGAGCAAAAAGAAGTAGATAGAACAAAAATAAATAGTTTAAAAATTCGTTTTAATAATATTACTGGATATTATATTGAAATTACTAATCCTAATTTGCACTTAGTGCCAAGCGACTATATAGAAAAACAAAAATTAGTTAATCGTAAACGTTTTGTAACCAAAGAATTAATAGAGTTAGAACAAGAATTAACTAAAGCACAAAATGAAATAGAGATAGTTGAACAGAAGGTTTTTAGTAAAGTAAAATCTGAAGTTATG